>Ga0137427_10001217_pt1 | contig 11895 bp, 9 predicted proteins | sample EasRivERMZT700_2_FD_102309 | JGI IMG/M metagenome (GOLD analysis project Ga0137427, IMG submission 102309) | Soil microbial communities from meander-bound floodplain in the East River, Colorado, USA - East River MetaG ERMZT700_2 | ecosystem: Environmental > Terrestrial > Soil > Floodplain ...
CAACATGACTCTCGAACTGCTGCGCCTGCCGGGACTCTGGTCGCGTCTCCGGCGCTTTTGAGCAACACCGATGTGATCGTTCCGCTACTGAAACTGGCCGCCCGGCGGCTAAGCCGCTCAAATTGGACGGGCTTTGCCCAAAGAATGGTTCGAACCGCGGACTAAGCCCGCGGTTTCTTTCAGCGTTCGAACCACCCTTGTGCAAAGCCCGTCCAATTTGAGCTTTCGATTTCGGTTTTGATATTTTTGATATGCAGGATTTGTCCATTTTCAAATTCCCCGCCTTGGGGCGACCCAGCTATGTTGATGCCCTTTGGAAGGACCCATTGCCCTTTCTGAGCCGACGAAGTATATTCACAGCCTCCTGCTGTCACCCCCAAGCACGCGACTGATTCGTGGCAATCGGCCGATCCCATCAGGCGGCCGGAATTTGAGGTCTGTTAATGGCTGACATTCTGCTCACCCATGCATACTTTCTGAAGTACGACATCATTGAGAGACGGGTCATGAAACCTTACCCGCCTCTTGGAATCCTTTACTTGTCCGCCTACCTGAAACGCGCCGGCTTCTCCGTGGAAGTGTTTGATTCGACGTTTCGCGATCCCAAGGATTTCGAGGAAGCCATTCGGAGAATCCGGCCGAAAATCGTGGGCATCTACGCCAATATCATCACGCGTGACAACGTCTTTCGTGTGGCGCGAATCGCGAAGGAGAACGGCGTCCAGTTCGTTGTTTGCGGTGGACCGGACGCTCCGGAATGGGCCGATCTGTATCTGCAGAATGGCGTCGACATCATCGGCGCCAACGAAGGCGAACGGACACTTGAACAGTTGATTCCGAGGTTGTGCGAGAAGGGATTGTCGGGACTCGAGGATATTCAGGGAATTATTTTCAGTCGTAACGGTCGTGCATTCAAAACGGCTCCGCGGCCGACGATCAACGATCTTGATAGCCTCCCCTGGCCCGATCGCGATGTCCTGGCGATGGAAGACTACTTCAAGGCCTGGAAGTCGAAGCACGGCGAGTCTTCAGTCTCTCTCATTACGGCGCGCGGCTGTCCATTTCATTGCGCATGGTGCTCGAGCGAAGTCTTTGGTCACTCCCATCGTCAGCGCTCGCCGAAGAACGTCGTCGATGAAATGTTGATGATCAAGCAAAAGTACAGCCCAGACATCATGTGGATTTCCGACGACGTCTTGACGATCAACCGCCGCTGGTCGATGCAGTTTTTCGATGAAATCAAACAGCGGGGTGCGAAGCATCCTTACGAATGCCTGAGCCGGGTGGATCTGGTGGACCGGCCAATCCTTCAGGGTCTGAAGGATTCTGGATGCTTCCGGATCTGGTATGGAGCCGAATCAGGCTCGCAATTGGTCCTGGACAGCATGAAGAAAGGCACAACGATCGAGCAGGTCCGGGAGGCGGCGCGCGTCACCCAGGAACTTGGGATACAGGCGGGGTTTTTCATTCTACTTGGATATCCGGAAGAGACGACGGCCGACATCCGAAAGACGATCGATCTACTGAAAACGACGCGTCCGGACGTGTTCGGCACGTCGGTGGCGTTCCCCATGAAGGGCACTGAGTTTTATCAGCGCGTCGAGAACCGGATCATCCCAAATGACAACTGGTCTTCGCGGAATCAGAACAAGCTGTTGTTCAAGGGCCGTTTCCCGCGCTTGTACTACTGGTTTGCCGTTCGCTGGCTGGTCAAGGAAGTGAACGTCGACAAGATGTGGCGACAAAAGAAGCGGCCTTATCGAAAGATCGCGACCGAGGCGCTGAAGATCGCGGTGGCCCGCGCCGGAGTTTATGCGATGGATCTTGCTTCGTTCTACAGGACCCAGCCTAAACGGTTAACGCACGGCCAGGCGTAAGCATGCGAATTGCGTTTGATGCCACAGTAGTCCACGGCCGGAAGTCGGGCGTGGGGTACTACTGCGAAGAGCTCCTGAAAGCGATGGTTTCAATGGACCACGATACGGAGTTTTTTGTTTTCTCGCATCAACCGGTTCGACTGGATCTGCCTGCTGCAAACGGCAACGTGCGGATGGCGAATTCGAAGTTCTTTCCAATTCGCGCCTTCTACCTTCATGCTCTCCTGCCTGGACTTCTCAGCGCCGAGAAACCAAGCCTGTGTCATTACACTAATTTTCTAGCGCCGGTAATCGACAGCACGCCATACGTCGTGACGATCCACGACATGGGGCTTGAGCGCCTGAAATATGCCCATCCTCTCGCTAAACGGCTATATACCCGGCGCCTGATCCCGCGCATCGCTAACCGCGCCAGACTGATTGTGACGAATTCCGAATACTCAAAGTGGGAGATCGTACGCTATCTCGGAATACCTGAAGATCGAATCCGGGTAACGCCGTTGGGAGTGTCTCCGGAGTTTCGACCAATCGCTCAGCAGGATCTCGATGGTGTGCTCAGGAAGTACAACCTGCATGCGCCATACTTCCTGTACGTCGGCAATCTGGAGCCTCGAAAGAATCTGAATCGTTTGGTTGAGGCGTTTGCGGGACTTCGAGACAAAGAGCATCAGTTGGTGATTGTCGGAAATCGATGGTATCGCGGCAACGACGTGGAAGCCGCAGCGGAGCGACTTGGACTTCGCGATCGCGTCCGACTTCTCGGTTACGTGCCGCGTGCACATCTGCCTGCGCTTTACAGCGGATCGATAGCCTTCGTTTATCCGTCGCTGCTCGAAGGATTCGGCCTGCCCGTGATTGAAGCGATGTCGTGCGGCGTGCCGGTTGTGACCTCGAACAATTCGTCGTTGAAAGAGATTGCCGGAGGCGCAGCGTTGCTGATCGATCCATCCAATGATGAGGCGATTCGAGAGGCGCTGTCGATCCTGATCCAGGACGAGTCGCTGCGCTCTTCGTTGCGGTCGCGAGGACTTGAGCGCGCACGGCGCTATTCCTGGGATCATACCGCTTCGCTGACGCTGGACATTTATCGCGAGGCGACGGATGGTTCAACCAGGCCCAAACCACGAGCCGAAGCGACTGCGGCCGGCCTCAAGTCAGAGTTAGCCCAGGCCGTCCGTCATAGCGTGGAATACTCTGCAATGTTCCAGTACCCGTTGCGACTGCAGGAACTGCATGAACGCCTGCAGGACATTTGCGTCGACGTTTCGTCATTGGAGCAGTGCTGCAACGATCTCAAGCTGCCGCGCGTTGGCGATTTCATCGCCCTCAGTCCCGACTATGTCTCCATGCGGCACTTTCGCGAAACAGTCAGTGATCGCGCTATTCAGGAAGTGTGGCCCCGCCTGCAGACCATCGCGTCTTTTCCATTCGTTCGAATGGTTGCATTCTCGGGCGCAACGGCGCACCGCAACATGGTTAACGGCGAGGATATCGATCTTTTCGTTGTCATCGAAGACGGCAAGCTTTGGGCGGCCTTCCTGATGATGATGCTATGGGCGAAGTGGAAGGGACTCCGCCGGCGTCTTTGCATGAACTACATCATCAGCGATCGCGCGCTTCCGTTGTTCGACCGGGATGTGTTCACGGCACACCAGGTTACGGCGCTAAAGCCAATTTTTGGAAAAGCCACTTATGACGAGTTCATGCGTCTGAATTCGTTCGTCGCAAAGAGATTCCCGAATTTTTCACCGGCCCCGCATCGAGCGGCGTATCCCGAGATCCAGACATCATTGTTCAAAAAAGTCGCCGAAGTGGCGCTGGGCCTTGGGCCGATTCAACTCATCGAGCAATTCAGCCGGAGAATTCTGGGAGACTATCTGCGGGGAAAGGCGAAAAAGGCCGCTGCCGGTTCCGAAGGCGACGTCCTGATAGAGCCTCGCCGTCTCAAACTCCACCTGAACAGCCATCGCCAATCCGTCCTGTCGGCGATAAATTCGGGGTCAGGCGTATAGAAGGAATTCGGGGTCAGGCACGTAAAGCTGATAAAGCAAGTGCCAGACCCCGAATTGAACTATACGCCTGACCCCGAATTAAACGCCGGTGCGGGTTCTTTCGCTCCAGCCATAAACCAGCGTCTGAAGCAGTATGCGAATGTCCAGGGCAATGGACCATTGGCCGACGTAGTGGAGGTCATGTCGGAGACGTTGCTCGAGGCTTGAATAACCGCGCCAGCCGTGGATTTGCGCATAGCCTGTCAGCCCGCCGCGGACGTTGTGACGCTTGTCATAGTTCGCATGATCCTTGCGGAACTCGCGCGTGAATTCAGGACGTTCCGGGCGTGGTCCGACAAGACTCATGTCCCCCCGGAGAACATTCCAAAGTTGCGGCAGTTCATCGATGCCGTATCGTCTGAGAGACAATCCGATACGTGTACACCGCGGATCGTTGGGGACGGACCAGACAGCGCCAAGATGTTCTTCGGCATTTTCGCTCATTGTCCGGAATTTGAGGATCGTGAAGAGACGGCCTTTAAGTCCGACTCGAACTTGACGGAAGAATATGGGTCCGCCGTCGCCTAGTTTGACGGCAACCGCAATCAGAATCAGTGGCAGCGCAAGAACCAAAAGGCCTGCAGCCGAAAGTACGACATCCAGCGAACGTTTGATGAAGCCATGGATCCCTGTTAGCGATTTATGCGGACTGAAGTGACGGCTTGGTCTGGAACGGGAGCGGGCGGTCTTTAAGGATCTGTCGGATGTTGGTTTGGAATGCTTCACGGGAAAACCTCTCAACTCCCTGGGACACCTGTTCGGAAGTCCACTCCATTCTTTCGAAACGTTTGACGGCGTCGATGACGTCCTGTTCGTGTTGCTCCGCAAAGAACAAACCGTTGACGCCTTCTCGTACGACTTCGGTCAGTCCGCCGGCCCCATAAGCGATGACGGGGCAGCCACAGCTCTGAGCTTCCACAGCGACGATACCGAAGTCTTCACGAGCCGTATAGACGAGTGCTCGCGCCGTTCGATAGAGCCGGCGCAGTTCCTCGTTTGAGACCCAGCCACGGACATTCACGTTGGACGCTGCTATACCGCGCAATCGTTTGAGTTCGGGCCCGTCGCCGGCAACAACCAGACGTTTGCCCAGCGAATTGAATGCGCGTACAACAACGTCGAAACGTTTGTAAGGAACCAGCGCGCCAGTCGAAAGATAGAAGTCCTCACGCGGTTGTCCCTTAGATGAGTTGAAGAAATCGGTGTCGATCGGGGGAGGAACGACGTCTGATTCGCGCCCATAATAACGCCGGATGCGCTCCCTGACAAAGTCCGAATTTGCGATGAAGTGATGAACCCTTTTAGATGCTTCACAATCCCAGCGTTGAAGGCGGGACCTGACGGCCCCGAACACCAGTTTCTTGAGGGCACTCATCTGATAGTCGTCTTCCGCGTCCCAGATGTATCGCATCGGAGTGTGGCAGTAACAAACGTGGACGGCCGTCCCGGGACGGATGCCCTTGGCGACGGCATGGCTTGAGCTGAATACCAGATCGTAGCCGGAAAAGCTCCAGGCTTCGACGGCGCTCGGAAACAGCGGTAAGAGGTTTCTGTAAAAGCGAAAGATGCCGGGGATGCTATTAAGCCACGATGTGACGATGGGATGGGATTCGATGGCCGCTGAAACCTTACCGCGTTCGTGGAACAGCGTAAATATCGGCGCTTCGGGGAAAAGTTCCAGGAGTGCTTCCAGCACCTTTTCCCCTCCACGCATTCCATTCAACCAGTCGTGAACGATCGCGACGCGCATATAATCGGGCTGTCGGCTTTGCCCAACGAATCGGAACTGCGGGAAAAATTCGGGGTCTGGCGCTTGTTTTATCAGGTTTCCGCGCCTGACCCGAATTAATTGGTGTCAGACCCCGCAGTTCCGATTCGCGCAAAGCCTCGGGATGCCGGACTATAGCAGACGACATGATGGCGGGCAACGACACGAGTGTTCTGAAGGTCACGGCTGGCCTGGTTTTGGCCGGCCTGTTGCTATTCGGAGCGTCCTTTAACGATCCATTTCATTTCGACGATTCGCTGATCGTCAACGACACCAACGTCACGAATCCAGAGCGCTGGCATCACTTCCTGAACCCGCTGCATTTGAGACAACTCACCTTCTTCAGTTTCTATTTGAATCACCTCGTCTCCGGCACGAATCCCGCGGGATATCACATCGTCAACGTCGGCCTCCACATTGCGAATGCTGCATTGCTGTTCCTGTTGTTGAGACGGATCCTGGATCACAGGATCGCGGTCGTTGCGGCGAGCTTGTTTCTCGTACATCCGATTCAGACAGAGCCTGTGCTGTATGTCTATCAGAGGTCGGTTCTGCTGGCCTGCTTTTTCTCCCTGGCTGCCTTGCTTGCCTTTCAGTCACGCCGTCAATGGCTGGCGCTACTCTTCTTCATCTGTGCGTTCGAGTCGAAGGAGTCCTCCATGGCCGTGCTTTTCCTGTTGGGGCTCCGCGGGCTAAAGCCCGCGGACTACAAGGTCAGGGCCGAAGGCGCAGCAACTCGATGGGGTTACTTGTTGCTCGCGATTTTGTTCGGTGTCGCGGCACTGGCGCTGTTGTCCTATCGAAATGAAGGGACGGTCGGAATCGGTGTGACAGGAAAAGTAACACCGATTCAGTACCTTTTGACGCAGACCCGAGTGATCTACACCTATCTGCGTCTGTTGGTTTTCCCATATGCCCAGTCTCTGGAATATGACTTTCCGTTGATTGACACTTTCAGCCTTCGTGTTCTTGGTCAGTTCGCCGGACTGATTGGTCTGGTCGGTGTCGGATTCGCGTTAAACCGATATGAGAAGTGGCGCACGACCGGGCTGTCGATTCTCGCGTTTTTTGTTCTTCTCGCCCCCACGTCCAGTTTTATCCCAAGCGCGGACTTCGCTTTTGAGCATCGGCTGTACCTTCCGATGATGGCGTTTGCAGTTTTCGCCGCGGCCCTCATCTTGCGACTTAAGGGATCCACGTTCGTCACAGCAGCCATCCTGGTGACATTGTCGGTGGTGACACTTCAGCGAGGAACCGTCTGGTCATCGGATATCGCGCTTTGGGAAGACGCTACTCAAAAGGCCCCAAACAAAGCCCGCGCCTGGTTTAACCTTGGCGGTGCCAGTCTTCACTCGGATCCCGCGCGCGCGCAACTGGCCTACGATCGGGCGTTGCGGCTGCAGCCGGGCATGCCGGAAGCGCTTTACAACCTCGGCGTCATTCAACAGAACAAGGGAAATTCCATGGAAGCCGTTCGCTACTACGAACTTGCTCTGGATGGAAATGCGGAGTACTGGCCGGCCTGGAACAATTTAGGGAATACGTTGTTCGCCCTGGGGGAGAAGGAGCGGGCACTTTCCGCGTTTGAGAACACATTACGCTTGAATCCGGATCACTGGCCGTCGCAATATAACATCGCAATCGTCCACTACACTTCCAGCCGTTTCGAGAAAGCCATCCCCCGGCTACGAACGGTCCTGGAGTGGCGGCCCGAATATCAGGACGCGCGATATTTGCTGGCGGTTTGTCTCAGTAAAGCGGGACAGCCGATAGAAGCGGAACGCGAGTGGCAAATACTGAGAAGTAATGCTGGGCAGCCCCCGATGCCCGCGCCTATGCAAGCACCGACGCCTTAGACGTCAAACAGGAGATATTCAATGAAACGCGTGTTTTTAGTCTGCGTGCTGATTCTCTCTTCAGCGGTGATTTCTTTCGGGCAGAATACGTTTTACTTCGCACACGTGGTCAACGGAAATGCCGGGGGAGTTTGGAAGACAACCATCTTTCTGACAAATCCTGCTGTCGCAGGAACCGCGACGTCGAGCGGATCCATCACGTTGACGCAGGACAACCCCAGTTTGCCGGCAGCCGGCTCTGCGATGAACGTGTCGTGGGTAAATGAAAGCGGTCAGTCTGTGGGTTCCGGTAATACGATTCCCTTTCAGATCGCGGGCGGACAGACCAGAAAATTTATCTCCACGGGAACCGGAGCGTGCGCGGGCGGGTTCGCCACCGTTACTTCAACAACACCAATCTCGGGGACGGCAGTGTTTTCCTTGTACAACACCGCCGGCACCCAACTGATAGCGGAGGCAGGTGTTCCTTCGGCGACGGCGCTTCCGAAGCAGGCGATTTTCGTAGATGTCGGCGGTGGATTCGATGTGGGTGTTGCCTACTCAAACCCTGGTGTGGCTGCAGCCAATGTGACACTGTCGGTGTTGAATGCGAATGCTCAAACCGTTTTGACGACGACCCAGTCACTGGGAGCAGGCAACCACAAAGCCGCGTTCCTGACTGAGTTCTTTCCCCCTGCAGCTCTGCCTCCGACGGGAACCATGCAGATTGCCAGTAACGGCCAGTTGACCGCAATCGCTTTACGCTTTGCTCCAACCGGCGTCTTTACGACCTTGCCGCCGGTCGTTGTGGCATCGATGTTTGAGCCGGCAGTACAGTGGTTCCAGCAACGGCCGTGGGCCGAGCCCATCAAGACACTGGCGCGCTTGATGGCTGCATTCCAGTACCATCTTGGGTAAGTCGATTCCATTCCTACAGTTCACACCGAGGTAAGCCGCGGGCATAAAAGCTCGCGGCTTACAGGGTTAAGTCTCGTTGGAATTCTCCTTGCAAAGAGTTCGGCGTCACATCATGTACCGCAAGGAGAGTTTGTCGAATGAGACGTGCCTTAGTTGCATTACTTTTGATCGCAGCCTGTAGCACCATCGCGTCGGCTCAGCAGTACACCTACTATTTCCCTCACATCGCGTCGGGATTCGGAAGCGCCCTTTCCTGGAAGACGACTATTTTCATCAGTAACTCTTCCGCATCTTTCGCCAGCGGCTCGATTACCTTCACAGACGTCAATGGTGGCCCGTTCAACGTGGCGTTTATCGATGACGTAGCGAGACCTATTGGCGGGGGAAACGCTATTCCGTTCCAATTGGGTCCCGGAGAAACGCGCAAGTACGAATCGGTGGTCAACGGACCACTCATGACCGGATTTGCAACTGTCACCGCGAATGCTGCCGTTCTCGGAACAGCCATGTTCACACAATACGATGCAAACGGCCGAATGCTCGGCGAGGCCGGTGTTCCGGCGGCGATTCCTCTGGGGAAGCAGGCCATCTTCGTGGATACGACCGGAGGCTACAAGACTGGAGTTGCTATCGCCAACCCGAATACGGCGGCGCTGCACATTCACTTCGAGTTGGTCAACACGATGGGACAGGTGGTTGCTGCAATGACGCGCGACCTGCCGCCCTTCCAGCAATTCTCGATTTTCATTCATGAGCTCTTTCCTGCGGCTCCGGGAATGGTGGGAAGGCTTCAGTTCTGGTGCACGAATCCGATGACTGCAATCGGGCTTCGCTTCGATCCGAGCGGCGCTCTATTTACGACTTTACCGCCAATCGCGATTGCCGGGTTGATTCAGCCGGCAGTCCGATGGGAGATTCCAGGAATTGTTCGACGCGAACGCCTTCTGAGTTAATGTCGGGTTTCGCGATCAAGTACTGTAGTCCCTGCATGTAGGCCTTCAGTTCAGCCTGTTCGGACTTCTTCCGCATGACGCGGGAGAGTTCGATTTCAGGGTCGTCGAGCATGAGTAGAATTTCGCTGGCCACCGCTTCCATTTGAACATTGGTCCGTTCGATCTCTCTTTGAACGTCAGACCACTTTTTCTCCTGCGCTTCGACGGCTCCCTCGAATTCCTTACGAATGCTCGCGCGAATCTCTGCTTCGAGCCGCTCTCGGGCTGCGGCGAACTCGCCCTGAAGGCGCGCTTCGAACTGCGCATGCATTGACGTCTGGGTATCCAGGATGGCTTGATGCAGTTGTGACTGGAATCCGGAATTGATGGACTGGATTTCTGCGGAGATGCGGCTGAGTTCGACGCTTAGCGAAGACAGCGGCTCGCGAAGGCGTTCTTCTGCGAGCGGGTTTTCGAATTTTGGTCCCTGCGGTATTTCGATCATAGGGTTCGCCAACCTTTATACAAACGCGTCGAACTGGTACTTTGGTCCTCCACGTCTTAGCAACGATGCTACCAACTGGATGGAAAGTGACGTTTCGCGCAAAGCGATAAGATATGCAGACTTAGGGGACTCTTAGATTTTCCTGGGAATGCGCGATAAGAAAACCGATTCCGGAAGCGTTTCCAAATGAAACCAAATATAAGATCGTTATCGCATGTCGCACTTTCAAACTCTTTCGTTGTCCGAGCTCCTTGAAGAGGCCGAGGCTATCGCAGTCGATGTCCGGACGGCTTTTGGTGGCCTGAGTCCTCAGCAGATCAACTGGAAGCCGTCGGCGGAATCCTGGAGTGTCGGTCAGTGTCTGAATCATTTGACAACGGGTAATCGCGAGTTCTTCCCGCAATTCGATCAAATCGTGACAGGAACAAAAACGACGACGATATGGGAGAGGATCCCTATACTGCCCGGGTTTTTCGGCAAGATGATGATTCGATCGCTCTCCCCCGACTCGACTCAAAAATTCAAGGCGCCGGCCGCTGCCCGTCCGTCAGCAAGCGCCATCGAGCCGGACATAGTGAGCAGATTCGTTGAACATCAGGTCGAGCTTATATCGAAGCTGAGAGAGATGGCGACGTTCGATCCGGCCAACGTCATCATTACATCCCCATTCGTGAGAGTCGTGACATACAGCGCGCTGGATTCCGCGCGTCTGATCGTCGCTCATGAACGTCGTCATTTCGCCCAGGCGCAAAGAGTGCAGAAGGCGAATGGGTTTCCACGGTAGACATCGCGCCGCAGACACGTCTTAATTGAGCCGCGGAGGGAAAACCTCTGCCGATTAAAAGCCGGTGAACATTGTATTGACCACACACTATTGGCGAGCGCCGAACCCTGTTCGGACTTGATCGGTCGATCTCTCGTGCTCTCGACTAGCGAAAATCGCATTTCATACGTTCACAGCCGTGTCCCCGCCGCAATCATGCGGGGCGCATCATGACAAGTTGTTCCGTTGACGCGCAACTCGTCAACCGAACAAACACGTGGGATCACTGATGATAACGAGATCACGTAGGACTAGGCTCAGGTTGTCGGCATAACAAATTAAGGATTCTTGCCGCGCGTGTTTTTCAGCCGCGGCAAAATCCTGGGTTGAACTGAATCCGAAGACAATTTTCAGGTATGGAGTTTCAACGCTCGCGAGAAAGCATCGGGCGCTGAACGGAGTGGAGTTGTGTGGGCGTGGGCGTTGAGCAAGCAGCGTGTCGGCACGGGAAAACGAGGGGACGGGAGTATTTCGTGACAGTCGTTTTCTGAAAATCAGCGAGGCGGACACGGAATCTGGAAGGCTGGCGATGGGCTAACGTATCAACGCCGGTTGCGGAAAGAATGGCAGAAATAGGTCCGACGGTCCTGATCGATTCCGTCATCATGATTGACCACTTCAACGGAGTAGCGGCGGCAACGGAGTACTTATTACAGATGCAGGGCAAGCTCGCAATCTCCGTCATCACGCGCGCTGAAGACATAGTCCGTTCAAGAGGGGGTGGCAGAATACGGCGAAATACGGCGGATTGGGTATGGGATTATCGATGGAATGGATTTCAAAGGCCTGAAAATGCTGCCATGAAGGCAATCGCGATGAAAAAATGGCCTGCCCGTTATTCGGCCGTGGATATCGAACGTACGATGCGATCCAAGAAGATGACGCGCAGGTGTGGAGGGACGCCGTCAGCAAGTTTTGGACAGCTCCCTCGAGCACGCACCCGGATACCTTCGAGCAAGACCGTGGCGGAACCTGAAACACACGGCGAAACTCAACGAACGCCCTGAAAGGAGGCCGTGAGGGTCAGAAAGAGTTGAGACAAATGAGCACACATAGCGGTCCCGCATGCACAGTTGCTCGACCAATCGCCATATCTGGAGTTTAGACATCATGGTAAGCGTCGAGACCGGAAAGCGAGCAGTCGAGATCTCAGCGCCAACTCTTCAGTTCTCGTATCCAGAGTTAA
>Ga0137427_10001219_pt1 | contig 11864 bp, 10 predicted proteins | sample EasRivERMZT700_2_FD_102309 | JGI IMG/M metagenome (GOLD analysis project Ga0137427, IMG submission 102309) | Soil microbial communities from meander-bound floodplain in the East River, Colorado, USA - East River MetaG ERMZT700_2 | ecosystem: Environmental > Terrestrial > Soil > Floodplain ...
CGCTCGGTCGCGTCGGGGCGCCGGTTGAACAGCACGTCCTCGATCGCATCGCGCAGTTCCGTCGGGATATCCTCGTACGTGCCGAGCTGGCCGGCATTGACGATGCCCATGTCCATGCCGGATTTGATCGCGTGATAGAGGAACACCGAGTGCATCGCCTCGCGCACGCGATCATTGCCGCGGAAGGAGAACGAGAAATTGGAGACGCCGCCCGAGACATGCGCGTAAGGCAGCAGCTGCCGGATGCGCGCGGTCGCCTCCATATAGGCCCGGCCATAGTCGTTGTGCTCTTCGATGCCCGTCGCCACGGCGAAGATGTTGGGATCGAAGATGATGTCCTCGGGCGGAAAGCCGACCCTGTCGACCAGGATCTCGTAGGCGCGGCGGCAGATCGCAACCTTGCGGTCGGCAGTGTCCGCCTGGCCCTGTTCGTCGAACGCCATCACGACGACGGCGGCGCCGTAGCGGCGCACCTTTTCGGCATGCTCGATGAACGCGGCCTCGCCTTCCTTGAGGCTGATCGAATTGACGATCGGCTTGCCCTGGACGCATTTCAGCCCGGCCTCGATCACGCTCCATTTGGAGGAATCGATCATGATCGGCACGCGCGACACATCGGGCTCGGCGGCGATCAGACTGAGGAAGCGCGCCATCGCCTTTTCCGAATCGAGCAGCCCTTCGTCCATGTTGACGTCGATGAGCTGCGCGCCGCTCTGCACCTGGCCCCGCGCTATGTCGAGTGCTGCGTCGTAGTCGCCGGCCGCGATCAGCTTGCGGAACCTGGCGGAGCCGGTGATGTTGGTGCGCTCGCCGATGTTCACGAAATTGGTCTCGGGGGTAAGCGTGAACGGCTCCAATCCCGACAGCCGCAGGTAACGCGGCTTCTCCGGAACCTTGCGCGGAGGAACACCGGCAACCACATCGACGAAGGCGCGGATGTGCTCAGGGGTCGTGCCGCAGCAACCGCCCACGATGTAGACCAGGCCTTCGCGCGCGAACTCACCGATATGGGCCGCCATCAGTTCCGGCGTTTCGTCATAGCCGCCGAATTCATTCGGAAGACCGGCATTGGGATGAGCCGACACCAGCGTGTCGGCGATTTCCGAAAGATCGGAGACGTGGGGCCGAAGCTCCTTGGGGCCGAGGGCGCAATTGAGCCCGACGGCGAAGGGCGAGGCATGACGCAGCGAATGCCAGAAGGCTTCGGTGGTTTGGCCGGTGAGCGTGCGGCCGGAGAGATCGGTGATCGTGCCGGAGATCCATACCGGCAGCTTCTCTCCGATTTCGGCGAACACGTCCTCGATGGCAGAGATGGCGGCCTTTGCGTTCAGCGTATCGAACACGGTCTCGATCATGATGAGATCGGCGCCGCCCTTGATCAGCGCGCGCGTCGCATCGGCATACGTCCCGCGCAATTCATCGAAGGTCACGTTGCGGAAGCCCGGATCGTTCGCGTCGGGCGACAGCGAGGCGGTGCGGTTGGTCGGTCCGAGCACGCCCGCGACAAAACGCGGACGGACGTCGGTCGAGAGCTGGTCGCAGACCGAACGGGCGAGCCGCGCCGCCGTCTCGTTCAGTTCGGCGACGACGGATTCTAGGCCGTAATCGGCCTGGCTGATCGCGGTCGAATTAAAGGTGTTGGTCTCGATGATGTCCGCGCCCGCTTCGAGATAGGCGCGGCCGATCTCGCGCACGATGTCCGGCTGGGTGAGGACCAGAAGATCGTTGTTGCCCTTGAGCTCGCGCCGATGCTCCTTGAAGCGCGCGCCGCGAAAGTCCGCTTCGCTGAGCCGGTAGTTCTGGATCATCACGCCCCAGGCGCCGTCGAGCACCAGGATGCGGTCGCGCGCGGTGCGCGTCAGCCAATCGAGGCGCTTCTTTCGGTCGTGGATCATGAGGCGATGGCCTGCTGCGTTTGTGCCGGTTTGATGCCCAGCATGTTGCAGACGGTAAGCGTGAGCTCCGCCTGATTGAGGGTGTAGAAATGGAACTGGTCGAAGCCCTCGGCCCGCAACAGCCTCACCTGTTCCACCAGCACGGCGGACGCGACGAGCTTGCGGCTCTCGAGATCGTTGTCCAGACCGTCATAGAGCACCGAGAGCCACTCCGGGATGCTCGCGCCGCAGCGCCCGGCCATGCGCGCGACGCCCTTGAAGTTGGTGGTCGGCATCAGGCCAGGCACGATCGGCACGCCGATGCCCGCGGCCTTTGCGCGGTCGCGGAAGCGGGCAAACACATCATAGTCGAAAGCAAACTGCGTGATCGCGCGCGTGGCGCCGGCATCGATCTTCGCCTTGAGGATGGCGACATCCCATTCGAGCGACGGCGAATCGGGGTGTTTCTCGGGATAGGCCGAGACGCTGACTTCGAACGGCCCGATCCGCCTGATCGCCGAGACGAGCTCGGCGGTCGATTGGTAACCCTCGCCGTGCGCCGCGTAGGTCTCGCCCGCATTCGGCATGTCGCCCCTCAGCGCCACGACGTGGCGGACGCCCGCCGCCCAATAGTCGCCGATGACCGCGTCGATCTCGGCGCGCGGCGCGCCCACGCAGGTGAGATGGGCAGCGGGCTTCAACTCGGTCTCATCGACAAGGCGCTTGACGGTCGCGTGCGTGCGGTCGCGCGTCGAACCGCCGGCACCGTAAGTCACGGACACGAAATGCGGCCGCAACGGCGCAAGCCGCGCGATCGCCTTCCAAAGCTGTGCCTCCATCTCGGCGGTCTTGGGCGGAAAGAATTCAAAGGACACGGCGCTGGTTTCGCCGGCACCTACGAGGCGCTTCAGGTTCATGCTGCGGCCTCCACCTTCCGCCGCCGTACCGCGCCGGGCGTTTCGGCGAGCCACACCATCACCGTCAGCGCCTCGGCGCCGGAACGTGGCGCGAGCGATTCCGCGGCGAGCGGCTTCAGGCCGGCAGACTTGAACCAGGACTGAACCTCGCGGTCGGAGAATCCGAGCCTGCGATGGGCGTGCTCTGCCCTCAAGAATTCGAGCTCGTGCGGAGCAAAATCGGCGATCAGGATCCGTCCGCCAGGTTTCGCCGCGCGGATGGCTTCGCGCAGCGCCGCCTGTGGATCGTCGAGATAGTGCAGCACCTGATGGAACAGGACCGCATCGAAGCCCGAATGCGAACTGCCATCGGCGAAGGGCAGACGATAGACGTCGCCGCGCCGCACCTGGCAATTGGTGGCCCCTGCCCGCTCCAGCCGTTCCCGGGCGATCGACAACATCTCGGGACTGACGTCGATGCCGAGCCCGCGGGCAATGTGAGGCGACAGCAATTCGAGCATCCGCCCGGTCCCGGTGCCGGCATCCAGAACGTCGGCGAGCCGGTCCTTACCCAGCAGCCCGACGATCGCCTTCTCGACGTCCTGATCGGGCACATGGAGAGAGCGGATGCGCTCCCACTGCGGCGCGTTGGCTTTGAAATAGGCCGCCGCCGTCTCCGCGCGCGCGCCACGAACCTGGTCGAGCCTGCGCGCATCGTCCGCCAGCAGCGCGGCATGAGCGTCATCGGCGATTCCGGAAAGAACCTGTGCAAGCCTTGCCGCGTCACCTCGATCGGCACCCCGGTAGAACACCCACGCCCCTTCCTTGAAGCGCTCGAGCAGCCCCGCCTCGCAGAGCAGCTTCAGATGCCGGCTGACCCGCGGCTGGCTCTGGCCGATGATCTGGGTCAACTCGCTCACCGTCAGTTCGGCCCGCAGCAAAAGCAGAAGCAGGCGCAGCCGCGTCGCATCGCCGGCCGCCCTCAGCATGTTCACGAGTCTTTCCATGGCGCCAACCTCCAGGAAATATATAAACATATCTTTATATCATTATGCAATGCCGCAAGTCATATAACGCGGGACGGCCTCTTGTGTTGCAGCGCGGGACGACCCACTTCTGTGCTAGCGTTCGGTAAAAGGAGAGGGGATGATTCTCTCTGGATCCGGGCAGTCCGCCCAACCTCAATAGACCGAATAATCATTTGAAATGAAGGTGTTAAAGGAAATCTTCGCGGCGATCCTGGTTGGCGTCTTGCTGACCGGCTGCGCCAGCACGCGGGCGGTCGAGGGCCCCCAGGAGATCAACGACCCGTTCGAGCCGTTCAACCGGCTCATGTTCAACACGACGCTCGCCATCGACAAGGCGGTGCTGCGGCCGACGGCGATCGTCTATCGGGCGGTGTTCCCGGAGCCGATCCGGGATTCGGTGCGGAACTTCCTCAACAATTTGGACTCCCCGATCATCTTCACCAACGACGTGCTCCAGGGCGAGCTCGCGAGAGCCAAGATCACCTTTGTCCGGACGGTCGTGAACACGACGGTCGGGATCGGGGGCCTGTTCGACGTAGCGGATCGCTGGGGCTTTCCCCGCCACCGCGAGGACTTCGGACAAACACTGGCGACGCTCGGCATCGGAGAGGGGCCGTATCTTTTCATCCCGCTCTTTGGGCCGGCGAATCCGCGCGACCTCTTCGGTTACGGCACGGACTTGTTTTTCCAGCCGCTGACCTATGTGCAATGGGGCGACGAGTCGTACATCCCTTTTGTGAGGTACGGCGTCGATCTCATCGACTTGCGCGCGCGCAACATCGGGACGCTGGATGAGATCGAGCAGACTTCACTCGACTATTATGCCTCGGTCCGAAGTCTTTATCGCCAGAGCCGCAACAACGAGATCAACAACGGTGCATCGGCGGTCGAGGATTTACCAGATTTCTAATCTTTGGCCTTCAAGGGCTTGCGCCGGCGCCTCGGCTGAGCAAGATATTCACAGGAACTTAATTCCGCATCCAGACGTTAGCCTTAATGTTGCCACGGAGACCGTCCATTTCGATTGGCAGTTGCAAGGATAGCCAGCGTGAGCCGTCGTCGTCTTGTCGTTGCAAAAACCTCTGTTAGGCCCCAGCTCCCGGTCGCCTCGTGGTATGCGCTGCTTCTGGCCGCGCTGATAACAGCGGTGGCTTTGCTGGGTTCGACCGAAGTGCGGTCGGCGCCCGCGGCCAATCCGGCCGAAGCCTTCGTCCAGGAAAACATCGAAAAGGGCTACGTAGTTCTCAACAGCACGACGCTCAGCGACGAGCAGCGCCGGTCGCAATTCCGCGACTTCATACTCTCGCTCACGGACGCGCGGCGGATCGGCATGTTCACGCTCGGGCCCTACGCGAACAGCGCCGCGAAAGAGGACATCGAGTCGTTCATCAACGCGTTCAGCGAATATGCGGTCGTGGTCTATGAATCGCGCCTGAGCAAATACAAGGGGCAGACGCTGCGCGTGACCGGCTCCGTCCAGCGCGCCGCGGACGACGTCGTGGTCAACACCGACGTCGTGAATCCCGCCACACCCAATGCGCAGCCGCTGAAGGCCGCCTTCCGCGTGCGCAAAACCTCGGATGGCCGGCCGATCGTGACCGACATCCAGGTCGAAGGTGTATGGCTCGCGCTCTCCCAGCGTTCGGATTTCACCGGCTTCCTGCAGCAACATGGCGGCCGCCTCGGCGATTTGACATCCGACCTCCAGCGCCAGACGCGAGTTCTGCGCAACGCCGCGCGCGCACCGGCCGGGAACGCGGCGAAGGGCTGAACCTTCCGCTCTATTTGGGACGACGAAGGCCGGCGCGAAGCCGGCCTTTTAGCATCAGGCGCGCGCGAAGCGTTTGTACTTGATGCGGTGCGGGGTCTCCGCGTCGATGCCGAGACGGCGCTTCCGGTCGGCTTCGTAGTCCTGGTAATTGCCCTCGAACCATTCGACGTGCGAATCCCCTTCGAACGCCATGATGTGGGTCGCGATTCGGTCGAGGAACCAGCGGTCGTGGCTGATGATCATGGCGCAGCCGGCGAAATCCTCGAGCGCGTTCTCGAGTGCGCGTAAGGTCTCGACGTCGAGATCGTTGGTCGGTTCGTCGAGCAGCAATAGATTGGCGCCCGACTTCAGCATTTTGGCGAGATGCACGCGATTGCGCTCGCCGCCGGAAAGCTGGCCGACCTTCTTCTGCTGATCGCCGCTCTTGAAATTGAACGCGCTCACATAAGCCCGCGAAGGCACCGTGCGCTTGCCGAGCTCGAGCATGTCGAGGCCGCCGGAGATTTCTTCCCAGACGCTCGCATTGGGCTTGAGCGAATCGCGCGACTGGTCGACATAGCCCATGACCACGGAATCGCCCACACGCAGGCTGCCGGAATCGGCCGTTTCCTGACCGGTGAGGATGCGGAAAAGAGTTGTCTTTCCTGCGCCGTTCGGACCGATGACGCCGACGATGCCGCCCGGAGGCAGGCGGAAATTCATATCGTCGAACAGGAGCTGGTCGCCATAGGCTTTCACCACGTCGGTCGCTTCGACGACGACAGTGCCAAGCCGCGGTCCCGCCGGGATCACGATCTGAGCCATGCCCTGACGCGCGTCCTGCGACTTGGACAGCAGTTCCTCATAGGCCTGGATGCGCGCTTTCGATTTCGCCTGGCGCGCACGGGGCGACGACTTGACCCACGCGCTCTCGCGCGCGAGCGAACGGACGCGCGCTTCTTCCTGTTCGGATTCCTGCGCGAGACGCTTCTGCTGCACGTCCAGCCAGGTCGAGTAGTTGCCCTCGTGCGGAATGCCGTGACCGCGGTCGAGCTCGAGGATCCAGCCGGTGACATTGTCGAGAAAGTAGCGGTCGTGCGTGACCAGTACGACCGTTCCGGTATATTCGCGCAAATGACGCTCGAGCCAGGCGGTCGATTCGGCGTCGAGGTGGTTGGTGGGCTCATCGAGCAGCAGCAGGTCCGGCGCTTCGAGCAGCAACTTGCAGAGCGCCACGCGGCGCTTCTCGCCGCCCGAGAGGGTGTTCACGTCGGCCATGCCGTCGGGACAGCGCAGCGCGTCCATCGCCATTTCGATCTGGGACTCGAGATCCCAGAGATTCTGCGCATCGATCTTGTCCTGGAGCGCCGACATCTCCTCGGCGGTTTCGTCGGTATAGTTCGCGGCGATTTCGTTGTAGCGGTCGAGCAGCGCCTTCTTCTCGGCGACGCCCTCCATGACATTGCCGAGCACGTTGAGCTGCGGGTCGAGCTCGGGTTCCTGCGGCAGGAAGCCGATGCGCGCGCCTTCCGCGGCCCACGCCTCGCCGACGAAATCCTTCTCGATGCCGGCCATCACGCGCAGCAGCGTCGACTTGCCGGCACCGTTGAGACCGATGACGCCGATTTTGACGCCCGGCAGGAACGACAGCCAGATGTCGCGCAGCACCTGGCGGCCGCCGGGATAGGTCTTTCCCAGACCCTTCATGACGAAGACATATTGGTAGGCGGCCATGGTCGTTCTCGTTTTCTCTTGCGATGATTGTGCGGCAACAGGCGGCAATATGCGCTGCCGCGTGCGGTAACTGATTTAGGTAACGGGCACCCTTCGGGCAAGCCAAATTGGCCGGGTGGACGGCCGAACGGCAGCGACCCAATCTTCGCTAGAACTTCAGCTTGGCGCGCGCGACGCCGGTGACCGCGGTCTCGCCTTCATTGCCCGCGGCATTGTGCTGATAGGCGGCATTCGCCTGGAGTGCCAAGGTGCCGTCCAGGAACGTCGTCACGTAACCGAGCTCGACGTCCGATTCACGCGCCTGGCTGCCCGCGAGAGCGGCGCCGAGCGCGCCGGTGTAGACCTGCAACGGACGTGACACGGAAATGCCGAGGGCGTCTGCGCCGAACAGACCTTGCTTCGCGAGCGCCAGGCCGAAGCCCCGCGAACTCACAGTTTCAGGACTGACGATCAGGCCATTGCGGCTGAGATCGAGCTGCGTGACGCCGCCGCTATAGGCGATCGAGGTCACCCAACCTTCGCCGAACCCGACCCGAGCGGAAATTCCCAGCGAGAGAGACTCGACGGTACCCACGGCGCCGATCGGACCGGAGATCACACCGAGCAGCGAACCATTTCCGCTGGCCTGCGAGGCGGTGATCGACAAGCCGCCCCAATCGGCGAAATTCCAGCTGATGCTGGCCGACGACACGCCGGTGCCGCGCAAATTGTCGCCGAGGCGCTCGGCAAGGTCGCGCGATAACGCGCTGGGCTGATCTGAGCTGAGCGCACCGAAACCGAGAGTGGAGCGGCCGAAGCTCACATCGAGATCATCGCCGAGCGCGAAGCTCATACCGGCATAGGCTGTCGTCCCCGACAGATAGCCGGCATTGAGTCCGAAGCCCGAGGGAAACAGATCGCCGTAGCTTTCCCAGTTGCGGCCATTTGCCAGCTCAAGCTTGATGTCCTGGGTGAGGCCGATCGCAAGACTGTTCGGGCGCGCAGCAGCCGCGTTATGGCCGATCGAGGGAACCATGAAGCTTGTTGCCGGGAGGAAGTGCCCCTTGGTATCGAGAAGAACTGTGGCCGCCGGCGCCATCTTGAGGGCGGTCGCGCCGGATACGGGCGCTATGTTTGCAGACGCAGCAAACACCCCAGACGCCGAAAGAACGACGCCCAGCGCCGAGACCGTCGCTGTCACAAGCCTCCGAAACATTTGCCCCTCAGTACTCCGTGCACACCCGATTTGCCCTGCCAGGAGTGTAGCAGTTGCACCCCGTCAAGAAAATGAAGGTTCTGCGACCGGCGCCGGGCCGGTGGTGGGCAAAGGCGGGGGCAGAGATTCCATAGAATCCTGGATTCAATAATGAAATTTCATTTCAAGCGGGCTCAGCCGGCGCGGTCTCGAGGCGCTTTGGGCTGTCGCAAAAGAGCACCAATCGGACAAAATCCGCGTTCTTTGCCGGTCGGCTCCATGAATCAGGGCCGCCGCACGACACCGTGAGCAAAGAGGCCTTCGATCTCGGATGAGGAAAATCCCGCCTCGGCGAGGATCTCGGCGCCGCTGCCGCCGAGCGACGGGGCCGGCCGGTCCGGACCCTGCGCGACGCCCGAAATCGCAAAGGGCGAACGGACGGCAACCATCCCGCCTTCGCTAGGGTGGATGGTGGTCTGGAACAGGCCGACGGCCGCCAGATGAGGCTCGCCGAACAGGTCGTCGAGGCGGTTGACGCGCCCGCAGGGGATGTCGCGTTCCTCCATCAGCGCCAGCCACTCGGCCGTCGATCGCTCCGCAGCGGCATCGGCGATGATGCCGTAGAGCGTGTTGACGTTGGCGCTGCGCTGCACCGGATCTTTGATCCAGTCCTGCGCAAGAAGATCGTCGCGGCCGATGCACTCGAGGAAGCGCGTCCACTGCAAGGTCGTGTACGGCATGATCGCGATGAAGCCGTCGCGGGTCCGATAGGGACGGCGGTTCGACGCCAGCAGCCGATCGTAGCCGGCGCCGCCCAGCGGCGGGGAGAAGCTTCTCCCCGCCAGGTGTTCGACCAGCAGGAACGCGACCATGCTCTCGAACATGGGGACTTCGATCAGGCACCCTTGGCCCGTCTTGTAGCGGTAAGCCAGCCCGGAGGAGACGGCAAAGGCAAGGTGCAGGCCCACGACCTTATCGGCGACGATCGAGGGCAGGAAGCGCGGCGCGCCCGACGAGTCGGCGTTCAGGCTGGCAAGCCCGCACATCGCCTGGATGATGTCGTCATAAGCGGGTTCATCAGCATACGGACCGTCTTGCCCGAAGCCTGCGGAAAAGCAATAGACGAGACCCGGGTTCAACCCCCTCAGTCCATCGTAGCCGACGCCAAGTTTTTCCGCGGCCTTGGGGCGCATGTTGTGGACCAGCGCATCGGCGTTCCGGGCGAGCTTCAGGACCACGTCCAAGCCGCGGGGCTGCTTCAAATCGATCGCGATCGAGCGCTTGTTGCGGTTGGCATTAATGAATCCGGCGCCCATGTCCGGCGAGCGCGACGGCAACGGAGACCGCCCCACATCGCCGGTCAGCGGCTCGACCTTGACGACATCCGCACCCATGTCGCCCAGCCATTGGGTCGCATACGGCCCGAGATAGGTCGTCGTCAGGTCGAGGATGCGCGTTCCCTTGAGCAGCTCGTACATGGCGCTATTTCAACCATAGGCCCGGAAAAAATACACGATCGAGAAGATGACGCCGGCCGCCGTCACCAGATGGCGCAGCAACAGGTTCGGCATGCTGCGCGCAAACCGGCCGCCGACATAGCCGCCGGCGATCGCGCCCGCCATCACGATGAGCGCCACGGTCCAGTCGACGACGCCCATGACGATGAAGATCAGCGTCGCGATGCCGTTGATGAAACAGACGAGATAATTGCGCTGCGCGTTGGCGCTACGCATGTCGTGCTCGCCGGCAAGCGCCATCGACGCGAGCAGGAGGATGCCGATCGCCGCGCCGAAATATCCGCCGTAGATCGAGCAGACGAATTCCATCCCGACGAGCGAGGCCACGTTGTGGCTGTGGGCTCCGAGGCGGGCCAGCCCCTTCACGATCTGGCGCGAGAAGGTGAAGAGGGCCGTGGCGATCGCCAGAAGCCAGGGGACGAGCTGGAAGAACAGGGTATCGCCCGATGCGAGCAGCAGCAGCGCGCCGATGAGACCACCGAGCGTTGCACCGATGACGCGCGGCGTCAGGTTGTGGCTGGCGCGTTTGAGCTCGCCAAGCTGCGCCCGGGCCGAGGTGACCGTGCCGGGCCACAACGCGACCGTCGTCGTCGCGTTGGCGACGACCGGCGGGAGCCCGAGCGCAAGGATGGCCGGGAAGGTGAACAGCGTGCCGCCACCCACCACCGCGTTGGAGAATCCCGCAAGGAAGCCGATGGCGACCAGGAGGGCGATGTCGAACGGGGTCAAAGGAAGAGCTCAGTCGCGCTGGCGGGATTTCAGCCCCGCATACACGAGCGCGACTCCGATTGCTATCGGCAGACCACCGATCGTCAAGATCAATCCGATCACTGACAGGTCCAAGATGCCGTAAGGGCTTAGAGCAAACACCAGCCCAAGCCCGGTACAGAGTCCTGATGGGACGAGGATCAAAAGGCCAAGGACGAAAATCGCGATGCTGACGCCGTTCCAGCGCGGCTTGCCTTGTTGAGGAGTTTCCTGGGACATGCCTCAGTCGCGCCGGCGCGCTTTCAATGCGCCCCAGACGAGCACTGCGCCCATCGCTATCGGCACGCCACCATAGATCAAGACAATGGGGATTCCGGAAAGATCGCCGTGAGGCAAGCCTTCGGCGATGATCGATCCTCCCAGCACTGCCGTGCAGAGCCCCGATGGCACCAGGATGAGCAACCCAAGGACGAACAGCCCGAGGCTGACGGCAGTCCAGCGCGGACGGTTTTTGCGTGCCTGCGGTTCAGGTTGGGACACGGGATTGCTCGCGCAGCTTGGCGGCCAGGCCGTTGCGGTAGAAGAGATTGTAGGTGTCGAACGGGATGATCTTGCCCTCCGGCGTGACGAAGTGGATGCAGGAGCGCTTCACCGAGGCGATGCAGAAATTGAAGCGGTCGAGGAACTGCACGATCACCACGCGGAAGATCTTGTCGTAGCCGAGGTCGGAGGGCACCTCGACCTGCGGCAGGCAGCAGAGGAGGTCACCGAGCACGCTCTTGGTCCGCTCGCCGCTCGAAGCGAGCGACAAGAGATCGAACAGCCGGTTCTTCAACTCCGGGTAGCGCTCGAAGGAGATCGTGTTCGGCACGGATGAGAGCAACTCGTCCTTCGGGATCAGCCGCGTGATCGGCATGACGCTCGCGCCGTCGCGCAAGCCGTAGCCGATCGCGATCGCATCGGGATTGCAGGGCAGCGGTATGACGTCCGCGGAATCGAAGACGCCCGACGTGCCGATCTCGCGCCTGATGTCGGTCAAGAGCACGCGGTCGCGGTTCTTGTCGAAATCTAGATTGCGGCCGGCGTCCTGGACCGGTTGGAACGTCACGCCGCGCACGCAGGAATAGGTCAGCGCGTGGCGGATGATGCCGCCGATCTCGTGATCGTTCACGCCTTTCTTGAC
>Ga0137427_10001223_pt1 | contig 11834 bp, 8 predicted proteins | sample EasRivERMZT700_2_FD_102309 | JGI IMG/M metagenome (GOLD analysis project Ga0137427, IMG submission 102309) | Soil microbial communities from meander-bound floodplain in the East River, Colorado, USA - East River MetaG ERMZT700_2 | ecosystem: Environmental > Terrestrial > Soil > Floodplain ...
CATTGAAGATTTCCATGCGAAATTGCATCCGCACTCGTTCGTGCAAGGCAAAGGTTCGGACCAGCGAGACATCCAGGTTCGTGAAGCCCGGACTCTTGATAACGCCGGCGCCCGCGTTGCCGAAGCTGTAGGTGGCTCCAGCCGCTCCACTGACTGGCCGGATGGTGAACGCAGACGTGTTGAACCATTTTTCCGCGGTCCGCGGCGCGTTGACGCTGGGATCCGCGATCAGGTCCGGCCGGTCTGTCGTGCCGCCGGTATTGCTGTAGTTGCCGGACAGTGTCGGCGTCAAGGGAGCTCCGGTCTGCCACTGGAATAACGGCGAGATTTGCCAGCCGCCCAAAACTTTGCCGTCGAAGGGCAGTTCATACACGGGGCTCAGTGCCAGACGATGACGGGTGTCAAATGCCGAAGCGCCGCGAGCCGTGCGGCGATCGGATGCTTTGGTGCGCGCGCCCACATCGTCGATCGAATTCGCATACGTGTACGACACCAGGTACGACAAACCCTTACTGTAGCGCTGCTGCAACCGCGCCTGCATCGAGTTGTAGATGGAATTGCCATCCCATTTGTAGAAACTGATCTGCCCGTAAGCGGGATACGTCCGTCGCGCATTCACCTGCGTGGGTGTCCCGGCGCCGGGTGCCGGTTGATTGATGTCTTCCGTCGTTCGAAGGTGGTTGCCCCTCTTCCCCATGTAAGTCACTTCTGCCGCCATCGACTCCATCAACTGCCGTTGAATTCCCAAACTCCATTGATAGCTTCGCGGGTACTGTTGCCTGCGCTCTGCGCCGGTCAAGACCAGGCGAGTCACAGCGTTCGCCGTAGGGAATGGATCCGAGAGTCGAACAGGCTGAGTGAGCGAGGAGGTGTAGGTATTGTCTACCGTCACCGGATAGCCGGCGTAAATGCCGTTGATGGTGTTCCAGATCGGGAAATTGCTCAAAAACGTTCCGCCGCCGCCGCGTAACGATGTCTTGCCGTCGCCGGTGAGTTGATAGGCAAAACCCAGGCGCGGAGCGAACAGTTTTTTATCGAAGTCGAAGACCCGGCGCCCAAAACCATTGGTTCCTTCCTGCACCGGAATACCCTTGACGGGATCAAACGTGGTCTGCACGTCGGGTTTCGTGGTCGGCGGCGCGTTCAGTTCCCAACGCAGGCCCAGGTTGAGCGTCAGCCGGTTGCTGACCTTGTAATCATCCTGGATGTAGGAGGAGAGGTTGTACACCTGCACGGAGTACTTGATTGGATTCGGTTTGAGTTGAGTGGTCGCCGGTAAACCCAGAAGCACGTCGGAGACGGCATAGCCCGATGTCGGCCCGGTGCTGGTGTTGGTGAACGACACGGTTCCGGCAATTGTCGTCGGCGGCCACAAATTCACACCGTGGAGCGACCAGTTGAATCCGGTTTTGATGGTGTGTTTGCTGCGCGTCCACGACAGATTGTCGGTCACCTGCCAGCTATTATCATCGCGGTCGAACAATGAATTCGCCCAACCGGTGAAGCTCGTAATATTCGTGGTGGGCGGGCCTTCATGCGGATAGCTCGGGTCCAATTGACGCGTCAATGGCTGAATGCCGAATTGTGACCAGAACGGCGTCCCCGTCACCTGCTTGATCGACGGGTTTTGCTCCAGCATGTACCCGACGCGAAACTCGTTCACCAGCGACGGCGAAAAGATATGGATTTCGCTGATACCGAACACCGCCGTCTCCACAATGCCGTCGCAGGCGAATTTGGGTAAGGGGTTGGCGCCGCACGACGGCACGCTGACGCGCTCGGTTGAGGCGGCCTTGTAATAGTTCGCCGTGGCATAGCCGGAATCTTTAGCGCTGAATGTGTGATCCACCTTCAGGATGTGCTGGTTCATATTCTCGAAGCGCGTCGCGCTGAAGGCGTAGTTGTTACTCGGTGGGACTCCTGCCGCAGTCGCAAATGTGGGGTCGGGGAAGTAGCCGAGCAGCGCCCGTCCAATCGGACTGATTCGCGCCGGTGGAATGATATTACCCGTGAACGCCAGTCCCGTGTCGGGATCGCGAATGACCCTTGAGGGAAGCAGGCCGCTGAAGTCGCCATTTCTCATCGCAACGGTAGGCACGGTACCGAGAGACTGCACCGAAGAACCGTCGCGAAAGCCTTCGTACGAGTAGAAGAAAAAAGTCTTGTCTTGCTTGATCGGTCCGCCAATCGTTGCGCCGAACTGGTTCCGCTTGAATGACGGCAGCGGGCCCGGCGCCTGGAAGAAGTTTCTGGCGGTCAGGACCGCGGAGTTACGAAGAAACTCGAAGACCGATCCGTGCAGTTCATTGGAACCGGATTTTGTCGTCACGATGATTTGTCCACCGTCGCCGTAACCATACTGTGCGGGATACACACCGGTCAGGATCGTGAATTCCTGAATCGCGTCGATGGATGGTCTCAACAGCGGCGACATCGTGGCGTTATCGTTATTCTCAAAGCCATTCAACGAGAAATTGTTTGCGGTCTCCGGCGCACCCGCGACGTTGAAGCCGCCTCGGTGCGCATTCGACGATCCGGGCCGCGGCGGCGCCACGCCCGGCACCAGCGTGGCCAGCGAGTAAAACGTGCGGCCGTTCAGCGGCATTTCGACGACCCTGGCGTTATCCACCACCGTGCCGAGTTCCGCATTCATCGTATTCACCGTCTCCGTGTTGGCGGAGACCGTAATCTCATCCGCCACACTGCCGACTTCCAACTTCACATCGAGCCGCGCGTTCTGAGCCACAGCCAGGATCAGATCCGTACGCGTGAGCGTTTTGAAACCCTGGATGGACACTTCAAGATCGTAGGCACCCGGCGGGAGGAATTGAAACTGATAGACACCGACCTCATTCGTGAGCTGCTCCCGCACCGTGCCCTGGGCCTTGTTGGTCAGCTTTAGACTCACTCCGGGCAGCACGGCGCCTGTCGCGTCTTGTACAGCTCCCGACAGGGCCGCTTGCTGCGCCCATGCCGGCGACGCGGTGAAGATCAGTGAGGCGATCGCAAGTGTGCAGACTATCGTCTTCATTGGATTCCTCCCCAGGTGGCTTTGGGTTTTGTTGTGCCGATTCTGCCTCATTTTGGTCGGCTAAAGCGAGTTTTCAAGCTCCCCTCAGGCCTGCCGAAGGCGGCTATGATAAATGTCATACTTCGATTAACATCTTTGTATGCGAAACAAAGAGCGGTTGACCGTAACGGTCGATTCGGAATTGATCGAAGCGGCGAATGAAGCGGTCGAGGAAGGGCGAGTGGCGTCACTGAGCGGATGGGTGAATCTCGCACTTGCGGAGCGCGCCGCGAAAGAGCGGCGTCTACGGGCGCTGGCCGAAGCCGTCTCCGCTTACGAAGAGGCGTTCGGCAAGATTACCGCCGCGGAGATCACCGTGCAGGAGCGCCAGGACCGCGGCGGCGCCCTCGCCGTCAAGTCCCGCAGGCGTCGGAAAAGAGTATGACCCTTTTGCTGGACAGTGGCGCCCTGATTGCCCTCGAACGCAATGACCGGTTGATGTGGCGTCGCCTCAAGGCAGCGCTACAGCGTGAGGAAATCCCCATAACTCATGGAGGCGTGGTCGGTCAGGCCTGGAGGGGACTCGGCCCGCGCTCCGCACTTCTCTCTAAGGCGCTCGACGGACTCGACGTGCGTCCGCTTGGAGAGGCATTGGGAAGGCGTGCCGGCGAACTTCTCGCACGATCGAAGCGAAGCGACGTCATTGATGCCGCTCTGGTCCTGCTGGCATCCGATGGCGATACCATCCTGACTTCCGATCCCCAGGATCTTCACGCACTTGCCCGATCCGCGGATCGCCTTATCGATCTGATCGAGGTGTGATCAATACGTAGTAGGGTGCGCTACCGCCGGTTCGCGGCTTTAATTGCATTATACCTTTCAATCAGCGTCGGGTTTAGACGGGGCCAATCCGAGATTCTCCCCGACGAACCCTTTTTCGATGGCGAGTTTCTGGATCGCGAACTTTTCGGTCCGGAGCGCCTCTTTATCGGTGATGAGGCAATAGAGGAACGCGCCCAGATAAAGCGATACTCCGAGGGCGAGAAGGGCAGCGATGATTACGTGCATCCACGCAGGCGCCTGGAATCGGATAGCGGCGAGAACCAGAGTTGCCAGGATGCCGAGCAGCCACCCGAGCGGACGGAGAATGGTCGAGCGTGCCCCGTGGACGATCGCCTGTTGCAGCAGGTCGGTAATCTTGTGAGTTGGCTTGGTCAGCATAGTCTGTTTCTCGCCACGTCCGATTCTGTAGCGGCGGTCAAAAATAGACCGCCGCTACAGGCCGGCTCCAATTACGAGCTTGCGGCGATGGCAGCCTCCTCACCTGCCGGTGCGGCGACATTCGCCGCCTTGGTCTTCGACTTGCGGACCTTGTTGACATACCGCGCGGTTTCCCATGCGGCCAGCGCTGCAGAATCGTTTCGCAGGGTATTTCTTACGATCGATTCCACACGTTGCAGATCCGTCAGCGCGGAGGCGACCGTTTCCGCTATTTGAGCCGAAGCTCGAATACGGTCGTTCTTCGCCAGGCGCTGCTTGTCGATGGCCTGCTGGAGGTTCACGACAGCTTCTTGCAGCTTGTCGATGAAGTCATCAGGCAACTGGTGATCGAGAAATGCGGACTTGAGCGGTTCCGCGTGCTGCGCAAATTGTTCGCCGGCCTTGAGCAAATCCCCGTCACGACGGGGATGTGCCGGTAGCCGGAAAGCCAAATCTGCTTGCGGAAGGTCAATCGCGACCGCGACCGAGGTCTGATGGATCGCCTCGAGCATCGCGTTCAGCGTAGCGCGGGCATCGTGCTTCGCGTCTGTCCGGAGCCGAATACCACGTCTGTCCTGCAAGGCCGACATCTCGTACGTTTTGGAAATCGCCGCACGGATGGCGTTCAATGTGGGCCAGAACAATGAGGTTTTCGGAAATTTCTCTGCGTATGCCTCGCCGAATGCGACCACTCGGCCGAGCATTTCAACAATCTGGAACTTCGTTTTCGTCATATTTGTCTCTCTTTCAATGGTTAGTGGTTACGTTTTGATCGTCCGTGATCTCTTTTTCGTGTCCGTTCGATTCGCGATGATCAACGTGTCGAACTTTTTGACCATCGCGCACGACTAAGCGGACATCCCGCTCAGTTTTCTGATGAACGTGTCGTCCAATTTCGGCGTCGTTGCCGGCTTTTTGAACGTCGCGTTCGATTTTTTCGGAGCTGTGCTTTCCAACTTGATCGCCTGTTCTCTCTTTTTGATGAGCGAGGCAGCCGAACTGATGGCGTGCACCGCCTTTGGAGCATCGTGTTGCGCCTTTGGGATTGCCGGACCGTCGTACGAGGGTTCTCGTCGCTCCTGGAAACCATGTCGTCCTCCTTTCATGCGGGAGGTATAGGCAGTCGGGTGACCGCGCGCTGGAAATGAAGGGTGGTCGTGTTTTCAGGAAGTTGTGGAATTGAACGAGGGATTAGGGTTGCGATTCAGAACAAAAATGATCGAGCGGAAACATTTTTGATCCGGTAAGCCACCTTATAGATGCCCGCGAAGCGCTCCTTTTTCACAACCCAAACGATCGAATAAGACGGTTCAGATGTACAACGCTGATACCCAGCAGGTTGGCGGCCTGTTCGCGCCGGCCGTCGGCTTTCCGTAATGCACTTTGAACTCGGACTTTCTTGAAATCGTTAACATCGTCATGAAGACCACGGATGGGGCGCTCCTCGGAGTTTTCCTCTAGTAACGATTCCGGCAGATCTTCAGCATGGATGTATTCGGAGTCGCCAATCACCACGGCCCGTTCCACAGCGTTTCGCAGCTCGCGAACATTCCCCGGCCAGGCGTACGCGAGAAGCAATCGTAGCGCGTCCGGAGTAAACCCCGAGACCACGCGAACCCGGGCGAACTTCTTGAGGAAGTGCGAGGCGAGCAGCGGTATGTCTTCGGGACGTTCCGCGAGCGACGGTATTCGGATGGAGACCACATTGAGGCGGTGGAACAGATCCTCGCGGAACCGGCCGTCTTTCACCTGGTCGCTGAGATCCCGATTCGTCGCCGCGATCACGCGGACGTCCACCGAAATCGGACGAGTCCCGCCGACGCGGTACAGCGACCCCTGTTCCAGGACACGCAGCAACGACGCCTGCATCGACAACGAAAGCTCGGCGATCTCGTCCAGAAAAAGCGTGCCGCCATCGGCCATTTCGATCCAGCCTTTACGTTGCGAAAGAGCATTGGTAAACGACCCCTTCTCGTGGCCGAACAGCTCGCTTTCGCGGAGCGATTCCGGAATCGCTCCACAATTCAGGTCGATGAAAGGCCGGTTCGAGCGGAGACTATTGTCATGGATGGCTCGCGCAGCCAGTTCTTTGCCTGTGCCATTCGCGCCCGTGATCACAACGCGGGCTTCGGATGGCGCCGCCCGTCGAATCAGATGATGCACCTCCGCCATCTTCGGGCTTTCGCCGATCATTCCATGTTCGATACCCGCATCGTCCTTCAACCGCTGATTCTCGACCTGCAGCCAGTCGACGTAGCGCGCGTGCTCCAACGCCACCGCGGCAATTCCGGAGATAGCGTTGAGCAATTGCGCGTGATCCTGGTCGAAGCCGCCGGCCGTCTCGCTGCCTTCGAGGTAGACGACACCCAGTTTGGTGTCGAACACCGTCAGCGGAGCACAGAGGACGGGATTCCTGTCGTTGCTCAGCGCGACCACACCCTCGGCGAGGACCTGTCGCGTTACGGCCTGGATCAGCGGGAATTTGACGTTGCCCGGCACACCTCGTTCTCGATAGGTTCCGGAAACGAAGGCGTCCGCTTTGTGTCCTGACAGGAGAATGGCGGCGCGTTTCGGAGGGAGAATCTCGAAGATCAGTTCGAGCAGGCGCTCTTGAAGTCGATCGCTGTCACGAATCGCATTGATGGACGTCGTGATTCCGAGAATCGCCCGCAGAACGGCTGTATCGGACCCGGCTGCTTCGGTCTGCTCGCGGTCGAGACGAAACGTGGTTACGGTTCGATCCGGCTCTTCCTCGCTGAAAACCGGCAGGCTGTCCTCGGCCTCGTCGTGCTCGACATATATAAAGGTAGAACTCCCGACCCTTAGGCGGTCGCCGGGATCGAGAACTTTCTCCAGCACGGAGGAGCCATTCACGAAAGTGCCGTTGCGGCTGTCCAGATCTCGGATGAGCGTCCGGCCATCGAGGCGCTCCAACCGGCAGTGGCGGCGCGAAACCATCTCGTCGTTTTCGAGGATCGCATCATTTTCGGGATGCTTGCGGCCAATCACGAATCCGGTTTCCGGAATGGGAAATACGGAACCCTTCAATGGACCCGAAACCGCAGCGATGCGTGGATTCATGATTATGCTCGTCCCGTTACGTACAAAACGCCGACGATGATTAGAACAGCGCCGGCGGTTCGCTTCACCCAGGGTCCTTCAGCAAACTTGCCCAACAATGTGCCGGCCAGGACGCCCACGGCTGAACATGCGACCAGCGCGGCGGCGGAAGCCAGAAGGACGGTCCATTTATCGGATTCGCTCGCCGCGAAAGACATCGTCAGCAACTGGGTTTTGTCGGCGAACTCCGCGAGAAAGATGCCGCCGAAGACGCGAAGGAAGAGGCTCCAATCCATTTGCATGATTGCTCCGATCCGAATGTGACAATCTTACGATAGGGGGCAAGGGATGGGACATTTGACACGTGACAATTGACGCGTGACATTTGACATCCGGGGGGCTTTGCCCAACGAATCGGAACGGTGGGGTCTGACACCAATGAATTCGGGGTCAGGCACTTAAAACTGTTAAAACAAGTGCCAGACCCCGAATCATTGGCTGTCTGACCCCGAATTTTTCCCACCGTTCCGATTCGTTGGGCAAAGCCGTCACGCTCCCCAAAGACCCGGTGTATCGACGACTTTCACCGTCTGGGAAATCCGCGACTTTATTGTCAGGATCAGCCCGGAATACTGAGCACGCCGCGTGATTTCATGACTAAAAGAGTGGTGAGGAACGTGCTATAAAGCTGATTGATGACACCCGAAGAGAGATTTACGAAGATCGAAAACCTCCTGCATGCCATAACCGAGCATCAGGCTCACCACGCCGAACAGCTGGCCAAACACGCCGAACAGTTGGTAAAGCATGACGAGGAAATGTCGGAACTGCGCGAGCTGCAAAAAGCAATGGCCACCGGCATGATCGAATTGAGGGAAGCCCACCTAACGGGCAGCCGCAGATTTGAAGAAGGAATGTCGGCGGTGCACGCGACGTTGCGCAGGACCGCAGAGCAACAACAACTCACTGAAGAAAAGCTCCACGCGCTAATCGATACCGTCGATCGGATCATCCGCAACCAAGGTGGCCAGGCTTAGTCATCGTCAGCTTCGAAAAGCAGTTTCTTGCCGTCGAGTGCGTTAGCATCACCAGTTTTATCGCCGCGCCGTTGAATCCAGCAGATTTGCTGATCGCGCCATAAGCAGAACCTTGGGGGTCTGTTGATGAACGGCAATTTACCAACATTTTCGCTATGCATGACTTTTGCCGTTTGTTAAACATTGTGACTATAATCCGCCAGCTACAGAGGCAACATTTAGACAACGAGCTGCGAGGCGTACGTCGTTGGAGCACGAAATCACCCAGTGGCTGATGGGCTGGCGTAATGGCGATCAGGCAGCGCTGGAAAAACTGACGCCATTGGTCTATCAGGAGCTGCATCGTCTCGCGAAGGCCTACATGCGAGGTGAACGTGCCGGCCACACGCTTCAAACGACGGCACTTGTTAACGAAGCCTATGTTCGGCTGATAGGTGCCGAAGGCATGGACTGGCAGAATCGCGCGCACTTTTACGCGGTCTCTGCAAAGTTGATGCGGCACATTTTGGTGGATTTCGCGCGCTCGCGGAAACAGCTCAAGCGAGGGGGCGAATGGGATCAGGTTTCTCTGGACGAAGCGTTGTCGCTCACAGCGGAGCGCACAGCCGAACTGTTGGATCTCGATGAAGCTCTCACCGAGTTGTCCAAGCTCGATGAACGCCAAAGCAGAGTGGTTGAACTGCGGTTTTTTGGCGGCCTTACTGAACCGGAAATCGCTGAAGTGCTGCAGGTGTCGCCGCGTACCGTGAACGCCGACTGGAGCATGGCTCGCTCCTGGCTTCTCAGCCAGTTCAGCCGAAAGCAACATCATGACACCTGAACGTTACAAACAGGTCGGCGACATCTACCGCATGGCAATCGAACTCCCCACTGAAAGCCGAGCCAAATTTCTCGAAACGGCGTGCGGCGGCGACGCTGCTTTGCGCCATGATGTCGAGTTGCTCCTCGCGCATCAATCGGAGAGCGGCGGCTGGCTCGATGGACGCGCCCTGGATCTGGCGGCGGAAGCATTGGCCAAAGCGCAGAGTGGATCCTGGTTAAACCGGCAAGTCAGCCACTATAAGGTTCACGCTCTGCTCGGCGCGGGAGGCATGGGTGAAGTCTACCGCGCGCGCGACACGAGATTAAGCCGCGACGTTGCCCTCAAGGTTTTACCGGTCGCCTATTCGACCAATCCGGAGTGGCTGCGCCGCTTCGAGCGCGAAGCCCGAGCCGCGGGGCAGTTGAATCATCCCGGCATCCTTACGGTATACGACGTCGGCATTCACGAAAAGGCGCCGTACATCGTTTCCGAACTGCTCGAAGGGGAAGAGCTACGCGCTTTGCTGAAGCGCGGCAGAGTCCCGCAACGTCGCGCTCTGGATATCGCGAGACAGGTTGCTGCAGGTCTGGCCGCTGCACACGCCAAAGGCATCGTCCACCGCGATCTCAAGCCGGAGAACATCTTCATCACATCCGATGGCCGCGCCAAAATTCTCGACTTCGGCCTGGCCAAAATTAAAGATTCGGCACTCGCGGCAAGTGCCGGCGCGTCTGAACTTACCGGTCCGCATACCGTGCCCGGGACGATCATGGGCACTGTCGGCTACATGTCGCCGGAACAGGTCCGTGGTGAGGAGGCCGATTCACGCTCCGACCTTTTCGTTTTCGGTGTCATCCTGCACGAGATGTTGAACGGCAGCCGCCCGTTCCAGGGTGAGTCCGCAACTGAGGTGATGCACGCCATTCTCAAGCTGGAACCGCCGGACTTGAGCGAAACCGTTTCTCAGATCCCTCCAGCCCTCGCGCGCATCGTCCAGCGTTGCCTCGAGAAGGCGCCGGATCGACGATTTCAATCGTCGAGCGATCTGGGTTTTGCTCTCGAGGCACTTACTGGACCTTCGGCACCGGTGAAGGAGGACGAGCGGCGAACCGCGGCGTCGGACACTCCACGACGTCGTTGGAGGTTTGCCGCGTTGGCTGTGGTCGCGGCGAGCGCTCTCCTGGCTGCGTCGCTTTGGCTTCCATCAGGTGCGGACGACCCGTCGCGAATCCTGGACAATGCAACATTTACACCGTTGACGAACTTCGAAGGTGACGAATGGGGCGCAGAGATCTCACGGGATGGAAATGTCGTCTACTTTCTGGACCGCGAAGGGTCTTTCGCTCCATGGGACGTTTGGATAGCTCAGCCCAGCGTCAGCGAGTTTCGCAACCTCACTCATTTCAGCGCCAGGCCGGAACTTCAATTCGGAAACCCCAGAATTCGCAACATGAAGGTGTCACCTGATGGCTCGCAGGTTGTCATGGAGGTCCGAAAGGACGGGAAAATTCACCTCTGGGCCGTGGGCACGCTGAATGGCCAACTCAAGGAGTATTTGCGCGACGGCAACGAACTCGATTTTTCGCGCGACGGTAAACGCAAGGTCTATCACGACGACGAAACCGGCGACCCGATGTTTATCCTTGATGAAGGCGAGAATGTGGGCCGTGCGTTGTATGCCAGCGAGCAAGAAGGCATACACAACCACTTTCCGGTCTGGTCGCCGGACGACAAATTTATCTACTTCGTTCGCGGCTATCCGCCCGACAAAATGGACATCTGGCGAATCCCTGCTGCAGGTGGAACTCCGGAACGCATCACCTCTCACAACTCACTGCTCGCATATCCGACCTTCGTGAGCGATCGAATGCTTGTTTACGTCGCGACGGCTCCCGACGGCCTCGGCACCTGTTTGTACGGTGTTGATGTCGAGCGTCGCGTATCACGCCGCATCACGTTCGGAGTCGAGCACTATACTTCGGTTGCCGCCAGCGCCAATGGACGGCGGCTGGTGACGACCGTCGCCAATCCCGCGAATAGTATGTGGCGGATGCGGATCACGAGTGGAGTCGTAGAGGAATCCAAGGCTGAAGCGATCCTTCCGTCGGTGCAAGCGCTCTCTCCGCGCCACGGCCCGAACTATCTGCTTTACCTTTCCTCCCGCGGTGGAGCGAATGGGATCTGGCAACTGCTGCCTGACGGGACGGTAAGGGAACTATGGCCGGGGACGGAAGGGCGAGTTCTCGGCTTTTCCATTTCCCCCGATGGGGCGCAGGTTGGGTTTGTGGCCCAGAAGAGCGGTCGAACCGGTTTGTACCTTATGAATAGTGATGGAACTGGTGTCCGCCCGCTGGGCCCATCGATGGAAGTCCGCGGCGCGCCTTCGTGGTCTCCGGACGGAAAGTCGATCGTGGTAGCCGTGGACCAGGGCGCCGGACCGAGAGTCGCCCAGATCTCGATTGCTGACGGGTCGGCGGTACCAATGGTTTCGGAGTATTCGATCAATCCGGTCTGGTCACCCGATGGAAGCTTTCTGGTCTATGGCGGCGCGCAGGTCGGACCAAGGTTCCCTCTTAAGGCGGTGAACGCAGACGGTAAACCGCATCCTCTGCCGGACCTGATTCTCGATCTGGGAGCGGGCCGCTTCGCTTTCATGGGCCCATCG
>Ga0137427_10001225_pt1 | contig 11825 bp, 14 predicted proteins | sample EasRivERMZT700_2_FD_102309 | JGI IMG/M metagenome (GOLD analysis project Ga0137427, IMG submission 102309) | Soil microbial communities from meander-bound floodplain in the East River, Colorado, USA - East River MetaG ERMZT700_2 | ecosystem: Environmental > Terrestrial > Soil > Floodplain ...
CCTGCGCGGGCTCGAGCACTGGGCCGATCTCCCGCACGCGTTCGCCCAGGTGGTGAGCCCCGAGGTGGTCGAGGTAGACGCTGGTCACCTCCAGATTCGCGTGGCCCAGCTGCTTGCGGATCTCCTCGATGTCGAAGCCGCGTTCCCGGAGCAGCGCCGCGTGCGAGTGCCTGAAGAGGTGGGGGAAGATCCGCTTCCCGAGGCCAATCTTCCGGGCGAGCCGGCGAAGGCAGGCAGCCACGTACTCGCGGCTCAGCGGATGGCCCGGCGCGGTGGCCCACGTACCGGCCCGCTCGTGCTTGATCGTGCAGAAGACCGGGGCATGCCCGTCGGGGGCGAGGTCGGCCCGCCAGTCGAGCCAGCGCTGCACCACGTCAGCGGCGTCGGGGAAAATGGCAGAGACGCGGCGCTTCCCCCGCTTGCCGGCGTGGACGGTGAGGGCAAGTCGTTCCAAAAAAAGATCCTTCGGCCGCAGAGCCAAGGCCTCGGCGATGCGCAGGCCCGACCCGAAAAGGACCGCGATCAGGGCGCGGTTGCGGACGCCCGTCGGCGCGCGGCGCGAGCAAGCGTCCATCAGCGCGCGCACTTCGGCCTCCGTGAGGATGTCGATCTCGCGGCGCGGCCGTCTCGGTCGTTCCATGGCCCGGTCTCCCTTGGCGTGTGAACAGCTACCAGCGATGGCAGAAGCGGAACTGTCCTGCGCACCTTCGCTGGACGCGCACGCGAAGCGGAGCTGAATCTGGCCGTAAGAAATGCGAGCAGTCGGACAGCCCGGAATCCGACCTGCGGGCTCGTTCTCGATGGGGGAGGGTCGACCCGCTCGAGGCCGCGGCGCGCGACGTTCGCGCCCGCGGCGCGGTCGCGTGGTCAGGCGGGGTGCGGCGCGTCCGGCGACGGCTCGGCCGTGGGCGCCACGTCCGTGGACGGCGCCAGGCACGCATCCGACGCCTCGACCGGTTCGTCGCTCCCACTCGCGATCTGCGCGGCTTCCTCGCTCACGACGTCGATCACCAGCGCCGGCTTCCGCGTCGGCTGCTGGATCTCCGCGTTCAGGCGCTTGCGCAGGGCCTCTACGAACGCCGCGCGCGATCGCGGATCGTCGCGGTAGAAATCGGCGATCGTCTCGACGACGGCGCGACTCACGCCGCCGACCTTCTCGACGAGGATGTCGTGTTGAACGCGTGCGGGCGCGTCCAAACCAAGTAAGCGGGCCTCGCTGTCGCACGCCGCCAAATACGCGCGAGTGTCGCCATCGCGGAGCGCGCGAGCCGCCGCGATCCGACGGCGCTTCAACGCGAGGCCGACGAGTTCACGGCGGTCGACCTCGGCGTCCCGAGCCATCTCCTCGTAGGCAGCCGCGAGCCAGTAGCGGGCGGTGCGGGCGCTGACGTCGAACGTCTTCATCACCTGCTCGCGCGCCTCGCCGTCAGAAACGCCCGCGGCGACGAGCGACTGAAGATGACGGATCGCGCGGCGCCGCGCGCCGTTGGTGAACTTGTGGCCGATCTCACGTGGCACTTGCAGCAACCTCCTCGTGACCATTATCCCGCTCGCTCCCATCGGCGAAAGCACCTGCGGAATTGTGTCCGTGGGCGTCACGTCTGCCCGTCACCCAACTTCTGCCTCGCCGTTGCCTGGCTGGGAGGCGCAGCCTCGGACCAGGACATGGCGGCTGCGCGCGGCCTTGCAGGCGCGGCCACGGCGCTAGAGTTTTGGTCGCCGCGGAGGGCATCCTCCGCCACGACGGAGGGAAGCGGCGATGACGCCCAAGCCGATCTCAAGCGTTGAGGCCCGGTTCTTCTCGGACGTTCCAGCGACACTAGAGATTCGTGACAAAAACCGAACGACCGCACAGCCACTTCACCTGATCTCTGCGGTCTTTCGCCCAATGCGCGATCCGCTGACGCTGAAGGCCCAGGAAGTCGTTCATCGAACGGTCGATCTCATCGCCTTCGGCGATTCTGGTCGCGACCCGGCCACGGCTGTTTCATCGAGGCCGACGTTTCGACTTCTCCACGAGGCGTTGGCTCGGATCTTGGAGTGGGGCCGTCTCGAGAAGGAACGTGTCGATGCCGACGTCACGTGGTACGAGAAGCATGTCCGACCGATTGTTACGGCAACGCCGAAGGGACCCAAAGAAACCTCGTTCGCAGATCAGCAGCGCGAAATCCGAAGTGGTGAGGCGTCGGTGCTTCGCCGGCTCGCGCAGGAATGTCTGAGAATCGCTGCGGATGGGCAGCAAACGACGTCCGGTCGAACTACCGCCTGTGTTGCGTTGGGCCTAGTCATCTACATCGGTCGAATCGTCAAACTCTCTGTTCCCTTCCTACAAGAGGTTGGTGATGCTGCTTGCTTGCTACCAAAGATCCCGGCACCCCTCATCGGATTCCTGCGAGATGTCGCGTCAGATTCTCGCGACGTCAATGCACCGGGATTCGAGGAAACGATCGTCGCGACGAGCCGAATGGCCCTCACGGCGGTGGAGGCGCGCCTTCGAGCCGCTCCAGAATTGCGAGTGCCGGACGAAGGCGCCCAATCAAGAGAGAAACCGCTACTCAACTCAACCACGGACGAGAGCGGCGACCTTGTCTTGGTCGGCGACGGGAAGCGAATTGCTCACGCATCCCCCGGGACCGCGGGATGGGCAGCCATAAAGGTGTTGCTCGAATCCGCGAACGGTCGCGAGCTGTCCCTCGCGGACTTCGCACGCCAAGTCGATCTCGTCGTCGCCGAGTTCATTCGACGGAACGATGAGGCACCGTTGGGTTCGTTGCCGCAGATGAATCGATCATTTCGCCGTCGCCGCTGCAACGGTACGACCTATTCGGAGCTGTCTACATCGACGTTCATTGATCGGGTCGGCGCGTTACTTCGGAAACTTCGGATTGGTGATTCCAAATGGCCTGGTTCTTGGGTCCACTTCAACAAGAAGCGGGGCACGGTCATCGTCGAGTTTCAGAAGCGTGCGAGGACGTCGTCGAGTTCGGTGGAAACGGACTAAAAACTCCAGGCCGAACCATCGTCGGAGAAGCTTCTCGCCTCGCGTTCGCCCTAATCCGCTGCCGAATCACAACTTACTGCGTCCGAGTCGCGGTTCGGTCCTCGGAAACGCCGAACGAACTTACCTCCTTCAAACCGCCGCGGTCGAGGCGGCACACAGGAGGTGACCATGTTCAGCACGCTGGAGGTCATTCGGCAGGCTCGTGACTCGAATCCGGGAGCCTCGATCACCGAGGACCGGGTCCGCCACGCGATCCGCCGCGGTCTGGTCGAGCCGACGATGTTCGCCGGTCGACTCGCGTGGTCCGAGGACGACGTCGTGAAGCTCGCGAAGGCGCTCAACATCGCGGTGCCCGCGGACATGGAAGTTTCGCGACGTCCCGTGGCCGCGATCTGAAGCAAGTCGCCCGCGGTCAGGCGCAGATTCCAGCCACTACCTGACCGGGGCGCGGAGACATGCCGATGGACAACAATAGCAATTCCACCTCGTCGTGGCCCGGCGCAGAAGACGCGCGTCGCCACCTCAGCATCTTGTTTCGCGGTTCCGGCGCCGTTGTTGAGCTCCGCGCGCTCGGTGTGCGGGGCGTCTACGGGAGCGGCGTTGTCGCCGGCTACTTCGATAACCCGGATGCGCTCATCGCCGCCGCCGCTGCGGTAGATGGGAATGCCGAAGGGATCTACGTCACGCTCAATCCCGTCCGGCCCGAATTGCTCGCGCGCGCCGCGAACCGCGTGGTTGAGCGTCCGAAGCAGGCGACGACCGACAACTCGATCACGAGACGGTGCAATCTTCTGATCGATATCGATTCGATCCGCGCATCTGGGATCTCTGCGACCGACGAGGAGAAGAAGTGCGCGTTCGAGGTCGCTCGGAACATTCAGGAATTCCTCACCGCGCTTGGTTTTCCGGATCCGGTCCTCTCCGACAGCGGCAACGGGGCGCATCTGAACCATGCGATCGATCTTCCGGTGGAAGACGGCGGCCTCGTGGAGCGCTGTCTCGCGGCGTTAGCGTTTCGCTTCGACACGGACCGCGCACGAGTCGACACGAGCGTCGGCAATTCGTCGCGCATCTGCAAGCTCTACGGGACGACGGTGTGCAAGGGCGACAGCACGGCTGAGCGGCCGCACCGTCGTTCGAGAATCCTCGCTCTCCCGTTGCCCCTGATCACCGTCCCGCAGGCTGCGCTCGAGGCGCTTGCCGCGCTCGCGCCGAAGGTCTCTGAGGCGAGGGCGGTGCCGTCGTCGGTGGCCGGCGCGCGCTTCGACATCGACGCGTTCCTCTCGCGGCACGGGATCGAGGTCTTGCGATCGAGTCCGTGGCAAGGGGGGCAGCGGTGGATCTTGAAGGTCTGCCCCTTCAACGACGAGCATGGCCGCGGCGAGGCGTATGTGCTCCAACTCCAGAGCGGTGCGCTCGCGGCGGGATGCCAACACGCGTCGTGTGTATGGGACTGGCATGCTCTGCGCGCCAGGTTCGAGCCCGCGCATGCGATCACGCGCTCGTCCACCCAAGACGCAGCGCCGCCACCGACCCCTCCAACAGGCCTTCAATTCCGCGCGCTTCGGGATCTGCCCAGCGGACTGCTGCCGGTTCCGGCGTTCGACTTCTCATTGCTGCCGGACCGGCTCTCGCCGTGGGTGCGCGACATCGTCGAACGTGTCCAGTGTCCGCCCGACTTTGTTGCTGCAGCGGTGATGGTGGGACTCGGGGCCGTCGTCGGCCGCAAGATCGGCATCCGGCCGAAGCAGAAGGACGACTGGATCGAGGTCCCCAACCTGTGGGGTGGCGCCGTGGGGCGCTCCGGAATCATGAAGACGCCGGCGCTCCAGGAGGCGTTCCGCCCGCTCTTGTTGATCGAGGTCGCTGCGCGCGACAAGTACGACGAGCAGTGCCGCGCCTATGTGAATGGACAGATCATCGAATCTCAACGAAAGAAAGTGATCGAGGAAGAGATCAAGAAGGCGATCCGCAGCCACAAAGGCGACCCGCAGACAATCGTCAGCACGCTGAACACCAGCGGCATCGTCAAGCCGATCCGTCGCCGGCTCGTTATCAACGACAGCACGATTGAGAAACTCGGCGAGATCCTGCGCGACAATCCGAATGGCTTGCTTGCGTTCCGCGATGAGCTCACCGGGCTCCTTCGCTCGCTCGACAAGGAGGGACAGGAAACCGCGCGAGCATTCATGCTCGAGTGCTGGAACGGAAAGAGCCGCTACACCTTCGATCGCATCGGTCGCGGCACGGTCGACGTCGAGGCGGCAATCGTTTCGGTGTTCGGCGGCATTCAGCCGGGGCCTCTCGGGGGTTACCTGCGCGGAGCGATGGAGCAGGGCCGCTTCGACGACGGATTGATCCAGCGCTTTCAGTTACTCGTGTATCCCGACGTCTCGAGCGAGTGGCACAACGTCGATCGCTGGGCGGACACCGAAGCCCGCAAGGCGGCCTACGCGACGTACGACTACCTCGACCACCTCGACGTGGTGTCGTTGTGCCGTGAGTGGGCCGACGCGCCGACCGAAGGCATCGCCTACCTGCGTTTCGCAGAGGCGGCGCAGCCTCGGTTCGACGCCTGGCGCACCGAACTCGAGCTGCGCCTGCGCTCCGGCGAGGAATCGCCCTCTCTCGAGTCGCACTTCGCGAAGTATCGCGGCCTCATCCCGAAGCTTGCGCTGTTGATCCACCTCGCGGAGCGCGGTCAGGGCAACGTGGCGCTGTCCGCGCTCGAGCGCGCCATCGGGTGGGGGATCTACCTCGAGGCGCACGCGCGCCGCCTCTACAAGGGAACCACCGACTTCGCGCTCCTGTCCGCGCGCATGCTCGCCGATCTGATCGTCAAAGGGATCGTCGAGAACGGCTTCCGCTCGCGCGACGTCTACCGCCGCGGGCGGACCGCGCTGCAGGACCGGGAGGATGCCCGGGTCGCGACCGACACGCTGGTCGCGCTCGGATGGCTCGCCGAGACAGTCGAGGTGACGGGCGGACGCCCGACGTCGAGATTCTGGATCCACCCGCAGATTCTCGAGCGGGCCAGGAATCGTGCTGCCAGAACTGACGAAAGGCCGGTTTCGTCAGTTCTGTCAGTGCCAGCAACGGCCCAATTCGATTCCGCGCAGGCCTCGGCGCGTGGCGAGGCGGCTGCCAAGACTGACGAAAGCCCTTCATCCGAGGACTCGACTCCTACGGACCTCGAGCGGCCGGCCATCGACGAGCCGGAGGATCTCGCCGCTGACGAGGACGACCTGTGACCGCCCTCGCCGTTGCCCTGCTCGAGGATGCCGCACGCGTCGGCGTCGTCGTCCATGCCGATGGCGGACGCCTCGTGGCGGAGCCGAAGGGCGCGCTACCCGCCGCGCTCGAGCAGGAATTCCGGAAGCACCGCGTGGACGTCCTGGCCCTGCTCGCCACCGCCGTCCTGCCGCCGAGTTCGCCGTGCTGGACGTGCCATGGATTGCGGTTTTTCGCGCGCGTCGAGCGGTTGATTTGGGTCTGCAGCCGCTGCCACCCGCCGGGCGATCCGAGCGCAGTCGTCTGGCACGACGTCTCTGCCGTCACGGCGGGCACGGTCGTGAACTTCTCCGCTAAGAGCGGCGGGAGCGGCGCATGAAGCTGCCCATCGCGCATCGCCTCCTCGCCGAGGCCGCGCTCCGCGGGATGAAGCTCACCGTCGATGGCGAGCGGCTGGCGTACGCACCCAGCGACCTCATGCCGGCGCCGCTCCTCTGGTCGATCACGGAGCACCAGCGCGAGTTGAAGCCGCTGATCCGCGAGCTTGCGTGCTGCATGGCGGCGCCGTACCACGTCCGTCGCTTCATCGCCGCGCTGCTCGTGCTCTCGCGGCGCGAGGGCGACCGTCGCCGCGCGCGATGGGTCCGCTGGGATTGGCGCAATCAGGTCGAGTGCCACCTGAACTGGCCGTTGCCGAGACCGTGCGCTGAGGCGGCGGCGGCGATACAGCTCGTCGAGGACGTGATCCAGCAGCGGGGGCGACGCGGTGCCCGCTGACCTGGCCATCACCAACGTCCGCTTCGCGGAGGCCCCGGACGGCCAGCAGCGCTTCGGCCTGCTCGGGTACGTCCGGTTCGTCCTCGCCGATGCGGTGGCGATCGACGGCGTCGCGCTGCGGCGCACGCGCGACGATCGATTTGTCCTCTCGTTCCCGACTCGGCGCGACGCCCGCGGCGGCCAGCACGCGGTGGTTCGGCCGATCAGCTCTGCGGTTCGCGCAGCGATCGAGGGCGAGGTGTTCCTGGCTCTCGGGATCAAGGCGCAAGGTGCGTCATGACCTCGCACGTCGACCCGCAGCAGATGTCTGGCGCCGAGCGCAAGCTCGAACTCGCCGAGATTCTCGCGGCGGCTTACCTCCGCTCGCTCCCGCGCAGGAATCGACTGGATTCGTCCCCCAGGAGCGAGCCCTCATGTCCCGCGGTTGACGCGCCGGAGATCGAGTGGGCCTTCGGGCCGTCGGCCGGATCGGAGGCGGGATGACCACGCTGGACGAGGAACTCGCCGCACTACGCGAACTCGATCGCGACTCTTTGATCGCGAAGTACCGCGAGCTGCGCGGACGAGAGCCGCGTCAGACGAATCGAGCCTGGGTTCTTCGACGCTTGATGTGGGCCGCGCAAGAACGCCGCCTCGGCGGGCTCTCCTCGACCGCGAGAGCGCGCCTTGACGAGCTGATCGGGCAGATCGACCTGAAGGTCGACGCGCCGGTCGTCGCGAAGGGCGCTGTCGCGCGCGCCGAGAAGCCCGCCGGCCCGACGGTCGGAACGGTCCTCGTCCGCGAGTGGCGCGGCCGGCAGGTCCAGGTCCGCGTGATCGACGACGGGTTCGAGTGCGAAGGCGCGATCCACAAGTCGCTCTCGGCGGTCGCGAAGGCCGTCACCGGCGCGCACTGGAACGGGAAGCTCTTCTTCGGCATCACCAAGAGGAAGACGGCGTGAGCGTCGCGGCGCAACGCGGGCACGCGAACGGCGCGGCAGCCGCGAAAACGGCGACCCGTCGCGTCGCGATCTACACGCGCCAGAGCGTCGACCGCGGCGACGAGTACGGGTCAACCCAGGCGCAGCGCGAGGCGGTCGAGGCGTACGTCGCGTCGCAAAAGCACGCCGGCTGGGTCGCGGTCGACGCGCGCTACGACGACCTCGGGTTCTCGGGCTCGAACACGGATCGGCCCGGCTTCCAGCGATTGCTCGCGGACGTGGAGGCGGGCCGGATCGACATCATCGCCGTCTACAAGATCGACCGCCTCTCGCGCTCGCTGCTCGACTTCACGCAGTTGATGAAGCGATTCGAGGAGAAGGGCGTCGAGTTCGTCTCGGTCACGCAGCAGTTCTCGACGTCGACCAGCGTCGGAAGAATGACGCTGAATCTCTTGGCGACGTTCGCGCAGTTCGAGCGCGAGACGATCGGCGAGCGGACGCGCGACAAGATCGGCGCGACCCGACGTCGCGGCATGTGGACCGGCGGCCGCCCGATCCTCGGTCTCGACGCGGACGACGGCAAGCTCGTCGTGAACAAGCGCGAGGCGGAGCAGGTCCGCGCGATCTTCAAGCTCTATCTCGAATGCGGATCGCTGCTCCAGGTCGCCGCCGAGATGCGCCGGCGCGGCTGGACGACGAAGTCCTGGACGAACCGCTTGGGGGGCAAGGTCGTGGGCGCGCCCCTGTCGAAGAGCTCGCTGCACCACTTGCTGCGCAACGTCCTCTACGCCGGAAGGATCACGCTCGGCGACGAGGTGTTCGACGCCGAGCACGTCGCGATCGTCGACGCGACGACGTTCGACGCCGTGCAGGCGAGGCTACGCGCCCTGTCCGCCGACCGCGGGCCGCGGCGCAACTCGAAGTCGGGGGCGACTCTGCTGGGCCTCCTCAAGTGCCGCTGCGGTGCGTCGATGACGAGCCACTTCGCGGCGAAGGGCGGCAAGCGGTACGCGAGCTACGTCTGCACGACGATCCACAAGCGTGGCGCGGCGGCATGCCCCGGCAGCCGCGTCCCGCAGCACGTGATCGAGAAGCACGTCGTCGACCACGTCCGCGCGATCGGCCGCGACCCGGAACTCGTCGCCGAGACGCTCGCCGCGGCACGGCGCCAGGTCGAGGCGCGGCGCCCCGCGCTCGCCACCGAGATGGAGCAGGCGGTCGCGGACCGCAAGCGCCTCGAGGACGAGCGCGCGAACCTGGTCGTCGTCGCCGGCGCCGGTGGGGATGCGCCGAGCGCCATCGTCGATCGTCTCGCCCAGGTCGACCGCGACCTCGCCGACCTCGCCGCGCGCGAGCAGGCCCTGCGCTCCGAGCAGGCGGGCCTCGACGGCGCCGCCGTCAACGAGGCGGACCTGCGCGCGGCGCTCGAGCGGTTCGACGAGGTCTGGGCCGCGCTCGACCCCGCCGAGCGGGCGCGCGCGCTGCACCTGTTGATCGAGCGGATCGCCTACGACGGGCGCGATGGGTCGGTCGCCATCACGTTCCGGGCGAACGGCCTGCACACCCTATCCAAGGAGGGCTCTGATTCATGAAGGGGCACATCGTTCCGCGGCAGGTCTCCACCACCGAAGAGACGCACGTCGCTTTCGATCACCGCCCGCTCAACCTCGCCGCGCAGCGCAACGCCGAGTCGGAGTTCGCGGAGGACGAGCGCGGTCGGATCTCGAAGATGCGAGCGACGATCACGACGGTGCGAGTCGGCGACGCGACCGTCTTCGAACTCGTGGCTCACGGGCCGCGACCGGACGTCGATACCAGGGTCGTGGTCGCGCACTTCGCCACCGAGGCGGAAGCGCTCGATCGCGTGTCGCTACTCCACGTCTTCTGGCGCGCGAAGTACCTGCGTTCCCAGCGACAAGGGAGGTCGAGGTTCACCCCATGCCAGAACTGACGGTCACCGGACGCATCGCTCGTACGTCGACGAGGCACGACGCGGCCGCGCCGGTCGGCGTCACGGCAGGAGCCGCGTGCGCGCCCGCGCCGACCCGCCTCGCCCGCATGCTCGCCCTCGCCGTCCACGTCGAGCGCCTGATCGACGCCGGGGAGCTGGTCGACCACGCCGACGCGGCGCGCCGCCTCGGGCTGACGCGCGCCCGCCTCTCCCAGGTCGCCGCGCTGACGCGCCTGCCGATCGACGTGCAGGAGGGGATCCTGCTCGGGACGGTCCGCGCCACCGAGCGCGGGCTGCGAGTTCGGCGGGGTCCTACGCGCGCTCGGGCGACGAAGGCGACAGTTGCCGCGCCCGTGGGCCAGGGCGCGCGGAGGTTACCCGTTCGGCGGCCATCCACCGTGCCCGCGGCTTCGGCAGGTGCATCAGCATGATCCCGCAATTTCCGCGGCTTGTCTGACCGTTGTGTGGAGGGCCCTTTCTTCCGCGTCAACGGCAACCCCGCCCATCAGACGCACCCGGGTACAGTTCCCGGATTCAACGATTTCATCAGCTGGGCACATGAGCCGAGGAACCGGGTTTTCTAAACATATGGCCGAGAAGGGACCCGACTAGCCCACCTAGAATCGAGGCCACCAGCACACTGCCCGCGATGACGACGTGACCCCATTCCGTGCCGCGCCCTTCCCTAAGAACGCCCACAAACAGGAACGAAAACAAGAGTAACGACGGGATCGAACCAGCGACGACGACACGTCGAAACAAAGGCGGCTGGATGGCGACAAGCACGAGAGAGCACGACGCTACGACGGTAAGTGGAACCGAGGCCGAGCAGACGAGCTCTGAAGTCGATCGAGTGAACGCCAGACCGAATAGCCACGCGGCGACGGCTCCGCCCATACCGAAGGACAACAGCGTGATGATCGTCCCCTTCACGTGAGGACCCTTCGCGTTGTCGGGCTAACGACCGCGGATTCCTGCGAAGACGCGCGAGGATAGCAACCGGCGGACAAGAACGGTGCCCGCGACTTCGGCAGGTGCATCCGCATGTTAGCTGGCCGGCCGAACAAGCTTGATTCCCCGTTCGGCCAAGTAGACATCTACGAGTATCTGCCTTGGCTGGAAGCGCGCGTTCTTGAGAAGTGGATAGCCATTCTTGTCGACTTCGACGTAGTTCAGCACCTGACCGAACGGAATCCATCGCGGCGCGTGTTCCGTCAGCAACCAACGCGCGAGTCCCTCAAGCGTCGCAACGCAAGCGCCCGCCCATTCAACAAGGTCGGACACCCGAACCACAGCATTCGCCGTCAATTCGGTCTTGTCGCCCTTCGATCGCCGACCGCGGACGACAAGGATCACGTCCGACTTGTCCGTGGAAACAAAAGGCGTGGAGTAATGAGCCCACTCAGTTCGCATTTCCCTCACCTTCCGATACCACTTCAGGTCGCCGAGTTCATTGATCAGATTCTCTGGCAGTTGACCGCGTTCACACTTTTTTCGAATCGCATTGAACGATGCGGGCAACTCTGCGACACCATGACTCATTCGATTCGCGAGGTGCGCGGCGACCTCTCCCATGCTGTAAACCAGGTGACCAATTGACTCGCAAGCATTCGACAGGCGAATCTCAGGCACCTGATCGACCAACGTGATGTCATGGTTAAGTTCATACGGCGCCGTGGACCTAGCGCCGTATTGCACAACCAGCGATGGAATATCCGTCAGTTGAACGTGTAGGCGAAATGTCTTTGATTCCCAATCTGCCGCGAAATCATGGAACCACGCTTGAGCCGACACCACGCGTCCGATCTGTTCGAGTTGCGAAAGTGCTGTTGCTGCCATAAGCGGTTCCCAGGTCCAGCTAACGACCGCGGATCAGCTGCAAGGACGCGTTTGAGTGCCGACCGGCCCTCGACCACCGTTCCCACGGCCTTGACAGCTGCATCCG
>Ga0137427_10001227_pt1 | contig 11803 bp, 5 predicted proteins | sample EasRivERMZT700_2_FD_102309 | JGI IMG/M metagenome (GOLD analysis project Ga0137427, IMG submission 102309) | Soil microbial communities from meander-bound floodplain in the East River, Colorado, USA - East River MetaG ERMZT700_2 | ecosystem: Environmental > Terrestrial > Soil > Floodplain ...
AATGACTTCTGGATCTTCTCTAGAATCCCCACCGATTGCTCATCCTCTCCGTTTACTAAATAAAAATCTAGGTTTTTAGCCAGATAAGTTCTTACAGCTTCCTGGTTTCTTTGAGCCATACCCTCATTAGCTAGCCTAGTGGCTGGTGATGCGGCAAATGATTTCCACATACCAGAATTGTTTAGAACGAAATCCTGAGACAAACTTCCAGCCTTGCCTGATAGAGGGTCAATCTTAATACCTGTATCAATTAAAGCTCGTGATACGTTTGTGAAGTCTCCTGGGAGGTGATGCCCGGTAATAGCTTGAGACAATGAAACGTCTGGCGTAGTAACTTTGAACCCATACTTCTGGATTATTGGAGGAGCCATGTTACCGATCATACCAGCGAACATTTTTCCAATAGAATCAGTCAGTCCTTCGCTTCCAACTTCCTGTCCCCATGCTGTTTCACCAGAAAACGACTCATAGAACGGCTTGATAATAGCAAGAGGAGATGAAGGAATCTGCTCAAGAGCGTTTTTCCAAGTCCATTCTACATCTGGACTTGTAGAAGTCAACATGAACGATGAGTGAGGAAGCCACTCCATCATGGCTCCTCTTAGCTGCTCACCGGCTTCTTTAGTTGTTGTAATACCACCAAACGCAGCACCAGCAGCAGCTCCAAGTCCTAATCCGGCCATACCACCAGCTCCACCGCCTCGTAGGGCTCCCATTATACCGCCAACCAGAGCACCTGTAGCAGCGCCGCCGGCTACTGATTGAGTTTGGCCTGTAGCCATTACAGTGGTTGGAGTTTGACCGAAGAAAGGAAGGCTTCGTTTGCCTTCTTCAACGTCCTCTGGGCTTCTACCTTCGTAGCCGGCTGCCATTGTCTGTAATATACCCGGCATATTCAACCAAGGAATCATTCGGATAGGGTTATCCATTAGATTATTCTTAGTGATCCGGGCAGCCTCAGTAGAGAACGTAAGCCACGGGAATGCCCACTTTCGAGCACCCTTGATAGTAGAGCCTACAGTATTATACATAGGAAGTCGTCGGCCAGTCTCTATGGCCGCAGCGGTCTGCGAGAAGCCTTGTGATCGTAGATGCATGAACATGCTCATCTTTGGAATCATATCTTCCGCAGTATAAGCTTTTGTCATAGCATCAAACCATTTTGCCTTATTACCTACCTGGAAGAAGCTCTTAGCTTTCAGAGCGCCTTTAATAAAACCTCTAGTTATAGAGCCAGTCTCTGCTCTCTTGTATAGTTCTTCAAGATGGTAAAAGCCCTCTGTAGCATCCAGAGAGTTCTCTTCGATAAGCTCCCGGGCAGCGGGACTTAGAAGTTCTTTGTTCAAGTCAAATGTTTTACCATCAATAGTTACCGAGCCGAGATTGAAAGTTGATTTTTCCATAATTTCTCGGGTTGAAACTCCGGCTGCTCGGCCAGCGTTCCATACCTCAGACATTTTTCCAAATGCTCCGGCCATCTGCTGATGTATAGTCATGTTTCTTCTAGAGAACGGATTCATTCCACTCATTGACATCATTGTCAAGTTACCGGCAAGGTTATTCAAGTGAGACGGAACTGAAGCGGCTGTTTTCACAGACTTGAATACCGATGACATTACGTCTAGAACATTTGCTGCGTTTTGCGCCTGAGCAAACATGCCAGAGTGAGATCCGAATACTTCATCAAACACGGCTCTCCGTACCCAAGGAAGTTCACCATTAAGGCCCAGCTTTCCGCCCTTCTTTCCGATCATTCGTCTCATAATGTCATTAGCTTCACCACCAACGTCTTCAAGATGTACGTATCCGGCTTTCTTTGCCGCTTTAACGTCGAAGGTTCCGCCTTTCATAAACTTTAACATTATGTCATCATGGCTGACACCATATCTAGCGTCCATAGCCATATCTCGAACGAACTTGAAATTGTTTAGAAGCAGTCGGTCAACCACATAGCTTCTGACTGTTAGGTCATGAGGATCTGTAATCAGTTGCCCAGCCTGAAGCCGTCTGTAAACTTCTGGTAGGTCGGCCGATCGCTTCTTTAGAGTTTCCGCATTCAATCGTGGCAAATCATAAACTTGAAGGGCAACATAGTCCTGACCGCCAGCTACGACCGCTCCAGGCTTGTCTGCACCGAAAAGTAACTTGCCTAGTCCTGTCCGTTGAGAAGTTGTCCCTGTTACTGCACCTGGATATTGCTTTGGCTTCTTGCCTTCCAATGGTACTATGAACTGTCTTGACACGCTCATGTCAGGAGCAGGAGTACCTTTGTACTGAGCAGATAAGTGCATTGGACCGATTCGATCAAATGTCTCTTGTGTTATTACACCTTCATCCAACATCTCTTGCTGGCTAGCGATCTTGGCCTGACCCATAGAGTCAGACCATCTGATCTGTTCAGGAGTTAGTCCTGAGGGAGCGGGAATGTTGTTGGGGTCCATCTGATGCATCCATCGTTGATAGATAGCGTCACCAGCAGTTGTGTCAGGAATATCAATGAAGAAACGCCCGATATTTTCCTGCTTCCACAGTTTGTCTAATCGCTCATTGTAAGCCAATTTAGCGTTGTTGCTTTGGGTTTTATTAAAATAATCATTTGAGAAGCGTCTCTCGAATTCATAAAGAATTTTATCCTTGGCTCCCATTTGACCGCCTTGCTCAGCCACAGCGGCTCTGCTCCTCATAGCGGCAAACTTCTCAGTATTCCGCTCGAAAATTCTCATAGCTCTTCGCTGACTGAAGTTCAGATCCTTTGTGTGGCCTGAGTCTAGAAGATCCATAGCCTTCCATCTATTTAGTTCATCAGCGTGAGATCCGACAGTGCCCAAAGCTTCAGCTACTCGACCTACCTTAGTTGTAAGGTGAGCTGCTTTGCCTAGAGGAAATATAGCTGTTCCAAATAGATCTGTTGTGGCTAGAAGATTAAGCCACATCGGTTGTTCAGACCATTGCTGCTTAGCGTTTTCCCATTCCCAGTTAAAACCTTCCTGGTCCCATTTAGCGCCGACGACGCCCATTGTGTCTTTGAAAAGAAAATTAACAACATCTCTTGGACCAAAGCCGGCCTCTTCCAATACCGGGGTAGTTTCCGGTGGAAGAGTCAAAGCTTCTACCATAGGATCCTGTGTAGTAGGATCGTAGAGTTCATCTACATTAAAATCAGAGGTAACGAGGCCTAGTTTTGGTCTTCCACCTTCTACTGGAGGGGTAGACGTAACTGTATCGCCGGTATCAAAGATACCTCTAACACGCAGAGCAGATTCCGTCTTAGCCCGCATTCGGGGCACGGTCGAAGAAGAAATATCAGCCATTCCAGCTTTAGTTTTCTCTACTGGATCTCTTGGCTCAGATGACGCTACGTCACTAACTTCCTCTTCTGGTTCTGCAACTTCAGTTTGTTTTAATAGTAAACCCACTTACAATCCTAATCCTGTTTTTGAAGACTTTGGAGCAGCTTTTCTTGCAGACTCCATACCTTCACTTAGAATGCCTTCAATTCTTTCACCAAGGGAAGGTTTACCAACTACGCCCCGGCCAACCTCAGAATACTTAGTCCAGTTAGCTGTAACATTCCCCAAAGCTTCCTGAGCAAGCTTTGTAGCTTGCTCAACAGCTTGAGGATTTTCCTCATCAGCAGTTACATATTCGTCAATAGCCTGAAGAGCTATTTGAGCTGCCTCTTCTTCATTTTTAGCTTTACCCTTTCGGAAGGCATCATCAATAGCTTGGTAACCTACTTGCTCAAATTCCTTTCGCTTTGTTTTCGCTTCGCTTCTTGTTAGAACTTTAGGAACAGTTACTTCTCTTTTTTCTTCTTGTGGTTTCTCGCCTTCCTTTGGAAGATACTGAGAAAACTGAGGGTGCCGCCGGATTTCGTCTTCCATACCAGGATCGTTAGGGAATATAGCATCAATAGAATTGATTACTCCCTTCTTCCAAATTACGTCTCCTTTGGCTTTTAACTGTTGATCCATCTTATCGGGTTCAACAATGTTTCCGTTGGCGTCAACGCCTACCTTGTTACCGTACTTAGCGTTGCCTTTAGAATGCTCTTCAACAGCTTTTTGAACAATAGCTGATCGGTGTTCATTTTCTACTTTAATTCTATATGGTTCGCTCCAAGGGTCTTTACCTGAAGCTAGAAGAGATACAGTTGCTCTAGCTCCAAGCTTATCTCTGTAATACTGAGGGTTAGACATGAACATTTGTTCTTGTGAAGAACCTGAACCACTGCCATCATTAGGCATCCTATTCCAGTACCCGGCGTGTGCTCTAGCCTCTACTTCTTCACCTTGGATTTTACCGGCTTCAGATCTTGTCTTCTCAAGATCAGCCTGAGACTGTTGTCCCTGCATAAATTGAGCAGGGTTTGTAATTTGCCCTATAACTTCTGAATGAGAAGCCATGATCTGGTTTAGACGCTGATCTATTAATGGGTTGCCATTTCCGTATTTCATGGCAGCGTTCATTAAATCATCTGTGGCTCTAGCTAATTCTTGTACATTAGCAGCCAACCATTGCTTCTTTAATTGTTCAGATTCAGGAGAGTTAGGATCTAACTTTACTGCTGTACCGTCTGGCTGCATAACCTGACCCATAGTGTCTAGCGTTCCAAATCGTTCTACGAGTGAGCCGTCCAGGTTTCGTAGCCGTTCGACATAAGGCATTAAATATTGATCGCTAAAACCTTCAAATTCTTTTCGGAACCATCGCTCTTGTAGAACACCGGAAATGTTAGCGCCGGCCTGTCTCCAAGCTTGGGATACATTGGGATCGTTCTTTGAGTTGTAGATAGACCCGGCCGTTGCAAACCCTATATCTGTAAGGTCTGCTCTAGCTCTAGTTCTATCGTCAGTAACTCGGTTTCTAAAGGCAGGGTCACGAATAGCGTCATCAGCGGAATATGCTTGTTGGGCCATTGTTAACCTATCTTTCTAAAAGAAGTTGGAGTAGTAGTTGGAGCTTTGAAAGGAGCTAAGGGAGTAGTTCTTGAAACATTTTGATAAGATTCCAAAGCCCTAGATGTAGGATTACTAAAGGAACCAAGAATACCTTCAAAACTACCAGCAGCTAATTTTCCTAGTTTAGTACCAAGAGCACCAGCGCCTAAGCCCTGCTCAACACTTGGGTTAGTCTCAGGGAAGGCACCACCAAGAGCACCAGCAACAGCACCAAATCCACCGCCGCTGGCTGCGCCTGAAGCAGCCCCTATTACAGCGCCTATAAGGCGCTGTCCTATAGTAACTTTAGGGTGTGCCAATTTAGCGTTCATGCCGGCTGTCTTAGCTGCTAAGGCAGCAGGAAGGACATTGCTAGAAAGCATATCCGCCAGGCTAGACATAGTGCTATTGTAAGCACCTTGGATATGGGGAAGGTTATCAATAAATGAATAGTTGCCTTTCTGAACATTATCAGCGTTTTGTCGTACAACATCAAATAAGGCAAGGTTAGCCTTCCAGGTCTGTTGGACCCTCATTTGGTTAGCTGCTTCTTGAGCCTGCATTTGCTGAGCTTCTGCTAGAGCGGTTCGTCGGGCTGTTCCACCCTTAGCTGCTTGAGTTTTTAGGGCTCGAACGTCTTCTCGAAGCTGAGTAGCTGCACCTTCGTTGATGACGCCATATACGCTATTACTTAATTGGTCCCACATCGGGCCTTCTTGGGCCAAGAGTTGTTCAGCTTCGGCTGTCCGTCTAGACTGGATTCTAAATGATGCAGACTTTCCAATATCTTCTGCATATTTTTCTGGGTCTAGTATTCCCTCCCTGGATTTCCAATTAGCGAATTCAGGGGTATATCCTCCGCCCTGAAACTGGCTCCGGGCGAGAGGACTACCAGCTTCTCCGAAGGTTGTAGCTGTCTGGTAAACGTCTCCGGTAGGGGCTTGGGCAGCCTGAGAAGGGCCGGTGCCTGGGAGATCGTAAGTGCCAGGGGCACCAAGCATACCAAATACTCTTTGCTTGGATGCTTCTGCGGCAATAGTACGAGACTTCTCGGCCTCTACTGATTCGATCCCAGCAGCGCCAATAGCGTTGGCCTCTTTCGAGAACGTCTTGGCTGTCTTATAACTTTGATTTAAGAATCCCATTTTCTTCCCTTGATTTAGGGGTGGTCCCTATTTAATTATCTGATTTTTATGATAATTTTTCAACTATTAAGTACCTGGATAATCATCTACAATATCCCCCGCGTCCGGTCTTACTGTTGTAAAAGTTCCGTACCCTCCAAGGGTTTCTCGGTTTACTATTAACGGGCTTGTTGGAGTAGATAAAGATATAAATATTTCATTTGTAAAGTCAATTGCATCGTATTGGCTACCGGAATCCTGCATACTTCCTAAATCAAACGAAACGTCATTTGCGACGTTTGTGTTAACCTCAGCTTGAGTCGGAGTACCTCCTCCTTTTTTAACCCATTCATTAATATTACCTATAGACCCGTTTCTATCGTTTTCTAGACCACCAAAACGCCAATAGTGACGCATATTCAAAGCTTGTCCGTATGCCCCAAAGCTGTTTCTCCAGTCTCTTCTGGCTCCGTTACCGGAATTATAGATAGACTGAACAGCAGCTTGTGATAGAACTACATTCCAGAGACCGGCCTGATGAATTCTTCCATTTAAAAGGAATGTATTTATTCTACCGTTACCACTAACAGTATTTATTTGATTTCCTAAAGGCTGTCCACCAATTGCCCATACTCTTGTTGGAAGAGATGTAAATTGAGGAATAGTTGTAGACGTAGAATCATCAGTAGTAGCAACTTGAGCTACGCCATTTACATAAACATCAAATTTTGATCCTGCTCTTTCTCCGCTAAAACAAACTGTCAACATATGCCAATTGTTTACACCCAAAGGCCAAATATTGGCTGCGCCGCTTTTAGTCCACGTTACATAAACAGTTCCAGCTTGATTCGCTTGAGCTACTTCAAGTCTAGGAGTTGCCGGATAGTAGTCTATGAAAGCTGATGTTCTATTATCTGGAGGGTTTCCTGCTCCTAAACTTACCCCATAACTTCCATATATTTCAAACCCGCCTGCTGGTGTTGTGATACTTGATGGTTTTAACCAAATATTAAATGACCATATATTATTTTGAGTATCTTCATCATCGCTACTTATTGCAAAAGCTCTGTTTATTCCACCAGCGGAACCTACTGGAAGTTGTACGCTTTTAATATGCTGTAAAGTGGTATCATCGTCGCCTGTTTCTTCTGAAAGACCTTCTGAAGCTACCCAAATAGCGATTGATAGACCAACTACGTCTTCTCCGTGGCTAGTAACAGTAACCCAGAATCTAGTGTTCTTGTCTGCTATCGGATTACCTTCAAGGATTTGATATGGCGTAAACATAACTGACTGTGTTGTATTAAAAGTCGCAGAACGACCAGGGCTTCCAGAAGGTCTTGATATTCCCATTGTATTATCAAAATTATTCAAATCTTCGCTTTCAGGATATAAGTCAAATTCTTGTACAAAAACTGAATTCTCGTAAGTGTCTCCATGTCTTAGTTCTAAAACAACAGAAGGATTATTATTAGGATCGGCAAAAGAATCAAGAACTACAGAAGCGAAAACGAAAGCAGTATAATTAAGAGGAGTAAGAACTGTCTCGCTTATTTGGGCTCCTAGGGTTTCTACATCAAATTTGTTACCTTCAAGAATAATAGGAGTATCAGAAATTCCAAAGAAAATTGAAGCAGACCACTCACTTCCTTCTCCATTACGTCCAATAGACTGAACCTCAAATTTATACTCTCCGCCCAGACCTTTAAACGCATACTCGTTTGAGAAAGCTGTAGCAACAAATTCAGCTCCTCCAGTATCGTTAATAGGAGTGATTCGTATTCTATAGTTTCGCAATAAAGGACTATCTACCTTATCCCATCTAAGTATAGCTCCTCTAGTACCTACATCAGCCGTTAGATTAATAGGTTGAGGTACGTTTCTATTTCTTCTTCTTTTTTGCCTTCCTACTACAGTTTCATCAGCACCCGGCCCAGTAGTCTGTCGGTTGTTTACTGCTGTGTCTACAAGCTCACCCATCCGCAATAGCAAGGACTTCTCATCAATAGGAAGACCTTGCATTTTATTTACTCGATTACGGAAATTTGATCTAGGCCGTCTTATATCCGGCATTACTCTACTCCAAGCTCAAAGACATTTAGATGGACCCACTGTACTTGTGAATTATCGGCAACGGTTCCTGTTTCATCTTGAACAGTCACTCTAAGTTCTATACTTTGATTTAGTTCAGGATGATTAACTGTAAATGGTCCTATAGAATGCGTATTAAAGAATTCTGATAACGAGTGCTTCCAAACCAGCTCATCAGATACAACAGTTACTCCGTCTGCGTCTATAATTCTCATATAAACTCTAGCGTTGATATCGTCTAACCCGAACATAGCTACAGCAGGATCAGCATAAGTACTTATCATACCCCAAACCATTGACTGCCCTTCTGGGTTTATTGGGGTAAATTCTAAGAAACTTCCTGATCCTCCTAGTACAACATTCTCATCAGTTCCAATTATTCTAATATAGAAATCTTCGTCAGTGTGTGTGTTGATTTCAAATGCTTCCGGAGAAATTTGAACTGTTTCAGAATAAGCTGTTACAGTTTCGTCTTTTCTAATTCCTCTTACCCTGGCAAATTTTGTAAATGTTAAACCGTCAATAATAGCAGACAGACCAAAAGTTGTAGTAGTTGTGAAACTAGAAAAATTATTTTGATCTGCTATATCTATTTCAAAAAATGATACTCTTTGATCTGGTAGGGGGTCCCACTCAATAATAGCCCCTCGGATAGTAGGAGTTGAAGTAACTTGAGGAATAGGTAGATTCTGATCCGGTCGTCTTTTAAGTAACTCTAGTGAAGTTGTCAAACTTGTAGTATCAAGAGAATCCTGAAGATCCTTAAGAGCGAAATGAAGTTCTTCTTGTTGACCTCTAGTTAAATTTGTAAACTTAGAGGCGAACGCTTGTATTTCCTTTAGAGCCATTATACCACCTGAGTCAATACTTCAAATCTTGTAAAATTTTTCACAGCTATTGTGGAAGGTGCAGCAAAGCTGTTTATTGAAGCTCCGGCGTTAAATGAAAACTCATTAGGCAAAGTATGATAGTTTGCAATCCTAGCGTTTAATTTTACCGTTAACTCTTGTGTGTTTGTTATATGGAATTTTTGTATAAATGTCCCTCTTTTTCTAGTTTGAAAAGCTGTTGTAGTTGTCAAAGGATTTCCTGCTGTGGCTACCTCTCCGTCAAAAATAGAAAGAAGATTAAGACCTGTCGCGCCACCATAAGAATAGTTTGTAACTAAAAAGTTCTGGCCTTTTTGAACATCATTTTCTAGCCATTGGAGTTCAAGAGTTGAATATTCAAACGCATTAGGAGGAGCAACTACTTGATTCTGACAGTTATACTGGATAGAGTAGTATAGTTTACCTCCAATTGGAGTAAATGTTTTAGTGAAAATAGTAGTAAAAGTTGAACTTGAAATATTTGTAGTTGTTTCAGCAGTATCCAAGGCCCCGGCTGCTTTGGCTGTTGGTGTTACGCCAGTAAATGAATCAGAGAATGGACCTACAAACCCTTCTGAAGTTACCACTCTTATACGAACAAAATATCGAGTCTGATCTTCCAGCCCAGAGAAAACGAAGCTCGGATTCGGGCTGTTGTATTCTGTAAACTGGAAAAATCCAGCAGTTCTCGACAAGTGGAACTCATAAAACAATAAGTTTTTCAATCCCTTAGGGGGCGTAAAGAAAACTCGAATTTCACGGAACTCAACTTCTCCAGTTATATCTTGAAAAGGAATAACAGGAATAAATTCCGAAAATCGTCGAGTGTTGACTTGTTTAACTTGAGACGCAAGCGATCTATTAATAGATTGCTCTAAGTTAGCAACTACGATTTTAAGCTGAGAAACTCTACCAGGAGGCCATCTTCTCAGTCTAATTTCATCTGAGGGCCTTATAGTTTTAAATTCCGCCACGTTACGATGTTCTCTGTCCCTCGAATGGCTGTACCTTGAAGTAACATCTAGCAGCCAGGATTCGAGACGAGACACCAGCTTCGCTGTTTCTAAACTTAAATCTCATATAGTTTCCAGGCGTCATAGCTGGAACTGGGTACCGTCTTAGAGAGTCTCCGGCTGTAAACGTCATATTTAGGACTTGAGTTTTCTTAGGTGTGTCTAAAGGACCATCAGCAGTGTCCATAGTTATTTCCCATGTAGAAGCATCGCCGAATGTTCTCATCTCAATAAATCGTGGGTAGACCCGGCCTGTAGCCCCTTCTACCTCAAGGCCGGCTTCCCCAGGTCTAATATAAGTAGTCTGGACAAATGAATCTATGGCCGAAGCTGTACCAGAGGCATTAACAAAGTTCTTCGATGAATCGTTTAGAAGCTCATAGATCATACCATCAGCAGCTCCAGCATATATTCTAGCGTCTCCGTTAGCATCTTCAATCTCTTCGGCATCTAGAATGTTAACACTATTACCTAGAACCATCTCACTCCACTGTCCTTGGGTTGCGTCATCAACCATATACTGCCAGCAGAAACATGAATCATAAATAGGATATGGAGTAGACAAACTTACGGCTGTTGCATCTGGGTTCCATTCTAGGATAGTGTTTCGCCTCTTGCTGTGAACCGTATGCATTAACTCAATATTTACTTTTTCAAGTTCTGTGTCATATTTATCTCTAATAGCTTCGCTTACTTTTACAACGTCACTACCATCATATATTCTCATTCCGTCACGGTCTACCGTATAGCCTGATCTTCTAGCTGAACCAGCGGCCCGTCTACCTACACAACCTATTCCTTCAATTATTTTGTTCAAAGAGAAGTCTGGGTTATCCCCTATTATTTGATACTTTCCAGTCTCAGTTTCAATTACTAAATTAGAATAAGTCTCGTACATAGCAGTAATCTTGGCGTCTAGAATGAACTCATTGATTAGAGGGAAACTCTCAGGCTCATTATCGTCTGAAAAGTAAAGACTTTCTGGGTTCTGTGGGTCTCCAGCAATAAACACTGTTCGCTTCCATTGGGCAACAATCGCTCCCTTTGGAGGTGGAGAGTTGTCCAGAGAAAAATCACCAGCTAGCGGTGGTGTTTCATTTCCAAGGCTACCATCTGGAATTATATCAATGTATTCTGTCGTTATATTATCAGGGATTTCATCAAGGAAAAGATATACCGATCCGTTGGCTACAGTTCGATAGATTCGTCTCTTGATTACCTGAGGATCTGTTGATAAAGGAATTCTAGTTAGAGTTAACTGAGCATTATCGCTAGCTGTAACAGATGAACTAGCTGGACCAGCGTTAGATACAAAGCCATATTTATTTACGAAAGCTACTCGGTATTTATACGTACCTGAAAAGTCTCCAGTTCCTTCTACTTCAACCACAGGAGTACCTTGGTCAAAGTTAACCAGCTTATCGATCTTCAAGCCTTCCATCTGAGTTGAAGGATCTTGAAGCCTAAACTCGAATTTCATCCTTTTAACATTTTGAACTTCTGGGTAGAAACCACCTGAAAATGGGGTTTGAATGGCATTAGTTGTAGTCGAAAAATCTAAATCAAGTTTATTCCAACCTTCAACTAAATCACCAATACTAAAATAAAACTTCCAGTTTGTATTAAAATCTCCAGCATTAGGAGACACCCAGACGGCTATAGCTTCTTCTTTCCTATTGGTAAAAAACCCGCTTGGGTCCTGGTCCGATGCAGTTAGATGACCACAAGGAATAAATGTAAAGAAGCTAAGCCTGTCTGGTGGAGAG
>Ga0137427_10001228_pt1 | contig 11802 bp, 9 predicted proteins | sample EasRivERMZT700_2_FD_102309 | JGI IMG/M metagenome (GOLD analysis project Ga0137427, IMG submission 102309) | Soil microbial communities from meander-bound floodplain in the East River, Colorado, USA - East River MetaG ERMZT700_2 | ecosystem: Environmental > Terrestrial > Soil > Floodplain ...
TCACAAGTGGTGTTATCACCAAACCTCAACAGGAGAGATTAATCAAACACGAACTAGGCCATTGTAACGGATGGCTTAGTGATCATCTTGGCGGGATATTCACTGAGTATTATCAGTGGATGATTACGAAGCAGGCCAACTAAGATGACAACGCGGCTTTATTTCTCACTTGACAGTCTCGCTGCTATTGCTCCTAGCAGTTGGTCTACCGGATGGAACAAGACATCAGGTACAGCAGCAAATCGTGAACTTACACTACAAAACAATGTTGATACTAGCGCACTTGTATTAATAACTAATACAGGAGTAGGAACTTCTGGACAATTTACTGCAATCTTCAGAAACATTAGTCCATCGTTAAAAGCTCAAACTATTTCTGGATCATTGAAAGGACAATTCGTTGCATTCGAAAATGCTGCTGGTGATAATTATACATTAGCTGTTGCAGTTAAAGTCATTAAGGCTGATGGAACCGATAGGGGGATTTTACTCGCAGTATCCGCTTCGGATGATACTTCAACAACGCCCCCAGAAAATGCCACAAGTAATACAAATAGACATATCCGTGACGCTGCTGAAGCAACATCACTGTCACTTTCCTCTCTCGCAGTTTCTGATGGAGATAGAATTGTTGTTGAGCTAGGGTTTAGACAAGCCAGCACGTCTACTAATGTAGGCGGTGTTATGCGCGGCAGAGGCACAGGAATCGACACGGACCTTCCAGAAAATGAGTCCACAGCGAACGGAATTGGCTGGGTTGAGTTTAGTAACAATGTATTATTTGATCCTATTTATTTTAAGTCTGCTTCAACCCCCGTAGATGGCGCATCGACAACTAACACAGCCGACCCGACAGTAGTAACGCCTCCGGTAGGCATGCTCGCAGGCGATCTGGTCTGCATGATCGGCCAGCGCCGCGCGGCTGGTGATACGATTGCAGTCAGTGAGGCGGGTGGCCAGACGTGGACTAGTCACACTGCTATTAGCACGACGAACCAGACCGCGCGACTGTTCACTTGCACGTTCAACGGAACATGGGGCGCTAACCCATCGGTAGATTTTTCTGGTGGAACTTGCACCAGCGTGCATATGCACGTCTTTCGCCCGCCTGCAACGAATTATACTTGGTCAGTCAATCAAGCACTTGTCGAACTAGACGCCAGTGGAAACACAATTGTTACCATCACCGGACAGACCACGACTGGCAGCAATCCTACCGTCACGCTCGCTGGCTGGTTCTCGGCGGACGACAACACTTGGGGAAATTTAGGTGCCGCCGGTTGGCAAGTAACTGGCAGTGCACAGTACCGCAACACGTCAGGCTCCGACCAGAGCGCGACTTATGCCCACAAGATACAAACCGCAGCAGGCGCGACCGGGAACGTTTCGAAAGAGCAATTGACCCTCGGCGATGATGCCGCGACCACGTTCATCGTCACGATGGAAGCCGTCTCAGGTAGTCTTGCTTTAACACCAAGCCTATTCTCAAACACGCAGACCTATAACACGCAAGTCGTCACTCCGGGTGCAGTTACGCTCACGCCAAGTCTATTCAGTAACACACAAACTTATTTCACTCATGTAGTAGCCGCCGCAGCGCAACCGCTCACGCCTAGCCTATTCACGAACACACAAACATTTAACACACATGCCTTGACCGTAGGTGCAGTTAATCTTACTTCAAGCTTATTCTCTAACTCGCAAACGTTCAACACGCACACACTCACACGCGGCGCGGTTAATCTCGCGGCGAGTTTGTTTAATAACTCACAGACGTTCTACTTACATACATTGAGCCTTAGGCTTAATGCTAATCTGTTCTCTAACTCACAGGCATTCAATACACATATACTCACGTCCGGAGCGGTCACGCTCTCGCATTCATTATTCTCAAACGCACAGACTTATTACACTCATTTAGGTGCTCAAGTACTTACAGGCACACTATTCTCGAACTCGCAGACGTTTAATGCACATGCACTTACAAAAGGTGCAGTCAATCTTTCTGCGAGCTTATTCACGAACGCACAAACGTATGTGAGTCACACACTCACGGTAGGCACAGTCAATCTTGTGCCAAGTTTGTTTAGCAATACGCAAACGTTCAACACGCATACTCTTGATGCGGGGTCAGGCACGCAAGACCTTACACCTGCTCTGTTCAGCAACGCACAGACCTTTAATACTCATGTGCTTGCATTTGGGCAAAGTCTTACAGCAAGTTTGTTCACAAACACACAGACATTCCACACGTGTTTACTAACATGTCCCGGAGCGTTGAGTGTCCCACTTATTCAAAACGAAACGCTTATCATTCAGTCAGTAGAAAACTCATTTGAAAGATTAGGCGATTTAGAAGATGGGGCAGTTGCAACGCAGTTCCTTTCGTCTGTAGTTGTAAGAAATATTTCGATTGAGCCTTGGAAGGAAGGCAACCCTGAAGATGGTTTGTTCCTAGAACTCAGAACATATACAACGCTCCCTAATGATGGTACGCTTATTGCAGTAAGCAATGTCGTATCAGCGGAGGATATTACTGCTGTAGATTTCAGTGAAACGGTAGAAGTTCCTTTCCTATTTTCTAGTTTCCCTCACTTGGATGCCATAAGTAACTATTGCATCGTTATAAGGCGCACAGGTGATCTTGATAATGATAATTGTTATAATATCAAAACAGGTTTCGACTCTAACTATCCGGGTGATTTTTTCTTATTCAAAGTTGGTATTGATAATTGGCAAGAGAAAACCTCTACAGATTTGCGCTTTAATGTCGAAACGTTCTTCTCTATTCACTTCTATACACATGCGTTAATACAACAAGGGCGGTTGATACAAGATGAGCGGTTTAACAACACGCAGACTTACTACACTGCAATAGGACCATCCGGTGTAACTGTTCCGTTACTACCGCAAATCATTCATCAAAAGACAGAAGCATTTGTCTTTGCTCTGGGCCTTAATGGAAGCGGCGCTCGGTTAGCACAAGCAATTACAGTTACCGCGCCTGTTACAGTTGAGCACGTTACGTTGAAGCTTCAAAGGCAAGGCGATCCGATTGATGGTATAGTTATAGAAATCAGGTCTTATACGACGCTCCCTGATGATGGCGCACTTATCGCAACAAGTGATGAAATACTTGGATCGTCACTTACTACAAGCATGCAAGAGTATGTGTTTAATTTCTCTTCCCCACCTACCTTGCTTAACAATGGTACAAAGTATGCGTTAATTTTTAGAAGGACAGGTACATTAGAAACTTCAAATTATTACTTCACATTTGTTAGTGCAAGTGCTAATTCTTACCCAAACAACAAGGCATGGTTCTTTAAACAAGATACACTTGTTTGGTTCCAAGGCGAGTTCGATTTCTGGTTTATCGTATCGGACGGCACGTTTGAACAAACATTCTATACGCCGCAGATTAGTCTTACCATACGGCCAGACTTATTCACGAATGATCAAACTTACTTCACGTTCAAATCTACATATCAACTGTCTGCGAACTTGTTCACGAATACGCAGACTTACTTCACACAGATACTAACTGCGCTTCTCGCACCAAGTCTGTATACGAATGCGCAGATATTCTTTACACCAAAAGTCTCGCACGTCCTGTCCGCAAGTCTGTATACGAATGCGCAGACATTTAACACACACAAAGTAACCATAGCACTCACAGCGGCATTATACACGAACACGCAGACGTTCTTTACTCAGGCAATAGCAGTTACATCTCCTCTCGTTCCAAGTTTGTACACGAACACGCAGACGTTCAACACACATGCAATTACAATAGGCACAGTCAATCTCACGCCGGTTCTGTTCTCAAACTCACAGACATTTAACGCGCATACAATTGGTGGTCTTTCAAGTACCTTTGAAAACATACAGACATTTTACTCTCATGCCATCAGTCATGGACTTAACAGTACCCGATTTGATAATACACAAACCTTCTTTGATCAGGAACTAATTGGCCCGAAATACTTTGAGCTAGACACCTTAGTTGAAAACTATCAGGAATGGCCTCATCATGTCATAACTCAAAACCAGCGGATGCGAACATTTCAGATGCGTGTTCGTCGCGGACGTATGTGAGTCACACATGGCACATTATAACATTCAGGAAAATTCACCGCAGTTCGGCTTTCATTATAGCCGTGCGAAGCTACAAATCATGGGCGGGGGTTTTGGTAATGGTAAGACAACTGCACTTGTGGTTAAGTCGCTCAAGCTATGCCGTGATTATCCCGGATCAAATGGGCTGCTTGGCCGCTCTACATATCCAAAACTTAACGATACATTGCGTAAGGTATTCCTTGAATGGTGCCCTAGTCATTGGGTCAAACGTAAGCCTACACAGGACGATAATACATGCTACTTGGTCAATGGAACAGTCATTAACTTTAGGTACATTGCTCAGAGAGGGAAGCAGTCTGAGTCAGGAGACACAACAAGCAATTTGCTCTCTGCGACTTACGACTGGATTGGAATTGATCAATGCGAAGACCCAGAAATTACTCAGAAAGACATTCTTGACTTGTTCGGACGGCTCAGAGGCGACACTCCGTATCGGCCTGAGACAGACAATGACGATGAGACTATGCCGGACTCTGGCCCGCGTTGGCTCATGCTCACGCTCAATCCTACACGCAATTGGGTGTATCGTGAAATAATCCAGCCGTATCATATGTTTAAGAACCGTGGCGTATTTTCGGACAAGTTGCTTATTGATGAACAGACTAGACTACCGATCTTGGACCTATATGAAGGCTCGACGTACACAAACGCGGCGAACTTAAAACCTGACTATCTCCGTGGCCTTGAGACTATGTACAAAGGCCAAATGCGGGATAGGTACTTGCTCGGCAAGTGGGCAGCCTATGAGGGCCTTGTCTATGACATGTTCGATCCTGACAAGCATGTCCTGAAACGTGACTTTATCCAGTCGTACTTCTATGACTGCCTTGAGCGTGACGTACACATTCAGCCTATTGAAATGTACGATTTTGGCCTTACCTCTGCATCGTGTTACTGTTTAGGCTTCATTGATGATTTTGGCCGTGTAATAATACTTGACGGTTACCACAAATCAGGGTTTAGTTACACTGAGCAGCCTGCCGCAATACAGGCCATCAGAGACAAATATCCGATGGACTATGACGACAGTGCAATTATCTCAGACCCATCGATCTTTAAGAAACAGGTAGTTATGAACCATCAGACCGGCGAGAGCGTGAAGAATTTGCTCAGTACGGGCAATGCTCTTAGGTTTGTACCGGGCCAGAACGATATTGTAGCAGGCATTGCGAAGGTGTCCGCGTACCTCAGTGGCCATCCAGATATGCCGCATCTTGTGACCGGAGACAAACCCGGTCCTCTCCTGTACTTCCCAGAGGACTTGCACTTCATTGAAGATGAAATCAGTGCATATTACTGGAAGAAGAACCCGCAAGGTTTGAAGCTGGATGAACCATTGGACGGTAACGATCACTTCATGGACGCGCTTAAATATAGCCTGAGCAAGCGGCCTTTGCCTAGTCAGATTGTAATACCAAGCAGGAAGCTACCGCCAAAATGGACATTCTGGCACGAAGTCGAGGAAAGAGATCGAAAGTATATGTGAGTCACATAGGACAGAGAAGTCACATAGAATGGCAGAACCGAAGTGGCTTAAAAAGGCAGAAGACTTACTCGGCTTGTACGAAGTAACAGGCACGAAGGACAATCCTATCGTGCTCGCAATGGCGAAAATATGTGGTGGCAAGATCGCAAAGACGTACAAGCACGATTCAATTCCGTGGTGTGCGATGTTCGTGAACTACATACTGATCGTTTCGGACTTGCCAGGAAATGACAGTCTTTGGGCATTGGACTTTCGCAAGTACGGGTTCATTATTAGGAGGCCCGCGCTTGGTTCAATCGCAACCATGACACGCGACGGTGGCGGGCATACGTTCTTTGTCATCGGTAAGACCAAGGAAGGCAAAATCGTAGGCCGTGGTGGCAATCAAAATGATCGTGTCAGTGATGCCTTGTTCTCTCCTAGTGCGTTAAAGTACAATTGGCCAATTGGCGGACCGAAGCCGATCTACGAACTACCGATCATTAGCATAAGCACAAAGCCGCTCAAGTTGGCTACAATGTCTATGATCGAGAAAGGGGACAAGTATGTTTAGCACGGTACGGCTAGCGATCATAGGCTCACTGGCACTTGTTGGAGTGGGCTTTTTCACAGCCTATTCAGTAACGTTATACAACAAGGGATGGTACGCACATGAGGCTCAGGTACACGAACAGGATCGCAAAGCACTTGAAAATGCCCATGAGGCTCTTCAGCGTTTTCGTGATTGCGTCGCTAATGACGGCATGCGCTGGAACGCAACTACCGGGGAGTGTGAGCGGGGAATGTAGGCTCGTTCACACACCGACATATGCAGTCAGAGGCAAGACCAAATATGACCAGAACTATGTGGATGAAATTACTGAGAAGCTTGTTGCGGGCTGTGGGCAACCGCGACCACGGGTTCGGCCTGCGAGCTTTGATCAAGTACCGATTGCAGCGAAGCCTGTTATCGTGTCAAAGCCAGCAGTCTTGCCAAAGCCTAAACCAGTTGCAATCAAGCCAGCAAAGCCTCTTAGTGCCAAAGCAAAGCAACACGAAGAAATCAAACGTCGCTGGTGGAATATGAAGAAACAACAGAGTATGTGAGTCACATAAAAGGCACGTCCTATGACCGATGTATATGAAGTCCCAGATGAGCAAGTGCCCGAACAGACAAGACCTGAGAACTTGTATCAGGTCTATGACGGCTCACGGATACCGATTTCGAAACAGGTAGGGCCGTACTGGCGTAGAAAGTACGAAGCCGCACTCAAGGCTTATGAGAGTGTGCATGCCACATGGGACGAAGCCATGCGGTATTACAATAATAGTCAGAACAAGTCATTGGATACTCCGCGCGGCATATTCAAGCGCGGGGACTCGACTGAGAACATCGTATTCAGTAACGTGAATATCATGTTACCCGCCACGTACATGAAAGACCCTGACATCAACTGTGCAACGACCGATGAACAGGATGCGCCTTTCTGCAAAGCACTCAAGGCACTAATCAATACGCTTATGCGAAGGCGGGACAAGCTCAACGCAAAGCATAAGATCAGGAGAGCGACCGGCTTTGCCCTGCTTACGAATAGCGGCAATCTGAAATTGTCATTTCAAAGAAAAGACGACTCACGCGAATGGGCAATCAATGAAGTCGCCGCATTGGGCGAGGCATTGAAGAAGGCCAAAGACGAAGATGAAGTCGAAGAAATCATGGGCAAGATGAGTGCCCTTGAACTAAACATGGAAGTGTTCAATTCGAGCGGGCCTAATCTGGGCACGGTCTTACCGCACAAGCTTATCATCGATCCGTTCGCTGAGAACCCCGACGCGACCGATGCTGGGTGGATGATTGAGGAAGTGTTCGAAAACACGGCTATGCTCAATGCACGGTACACGAAGAAGAAACGCAAAGATGGTGAAGATCAGATTGTTCTAGTCTACAAACCGACACATGTAGTCCAGTTCACGAACGGACCAGGCACGCGCGAAGATGGCCTTGGCATGGTCATGTCTGCAATGGACAAGAGTGTGAACGTGGGTGGCCATACGACCGAAGAGCGCGAGGCCGCAATTCAGAGCGAATACTCGCAGTGTTTCTTGGTCTGGGACAAGGCAATGCGTCGGGTTATGCTCTTCCACTCAGACGATTGGACATGGCCGATATGGGTCTGGGATGATCCATACAAGCTACAACGGTTTTTCCCATACTTTGTGATCAGCTTCGGCTTTAGCACAGGCAGTGTGCAATCTCCGGGCGAAGTCTCGTACTATCTTGATCAACAAGACGAGATTAACGACATTAACCGGCAAGTAGCCAAGATCAGACGGACCATTTTCGATTACTTCTATTACAATTCGGACAAAATCAGCAAAGATGAAGCTGAGAAGTTCATATCCGCTCTCAGAGGCGAAACACAGAACGGCACGCATATCCTCGGTGTGCGCTTGGGTGAACAAGGTAAGATCGCAGAGGCGATTGAAAACGTCATGCCACCGAGCGTAGCGGCAGAAGCATTCTTTAACAAAGAGCCGATCCTTAATTCGATTAACCGGCTCACGAACACATCAGATGCGATCCGTGGAGTGCAGTTCAAGACGAACACGACTGAGGACGCAGTGCAGAGCTATCAAGAAGCCGCTAAGATGGCCATTGGGGCCAAAGTCGATGTGCTAGAGGATACAGTCAGTGACTTAGCTTACGCCCTAGCCGAAATGTGTGTGCAGTTCTACTCGAAAGAGGACGTTGTAGGCTTAATCGGAGCCAAACTAGCAGAAGGTTGGGATGAAACCATCACGCTTCAGAAGTTCCGCTCTGAATACTCGCTCACACTTGTTGCGGGTTCGATGGAGAAGCCAAACAGCGTATACAAGAAGAAAGAAGCCGTCCAAGTTGCACAGGCAGTCGGTCAATTTGCTCAAGCTGCTCCCGGTGGAGCAATGCGAGTAATGCTGAAAGTGCTCGAAAAGGCTTTCACAGAGGTCACAATCTCGCCGGAAGATTGGGCTACGATAGATCAAGAGATTGAAGCGAACCTGATGAAAGGCATCAGTCAGTCAGGCGCTTCTCCGAGTGGTGGTGCCGCACCTTCTAAGGCTCAACCTGACCTCGCTGCTACCGGCCAGGGTGCGACACCACCTACGGGTCAGACACAAGGACAGGCACTTTCTCCTGCCGCGCAGCAGATTGAGCAAATCGCGCAATCGCTACCACAGCAGTACAAAGATCAGATCATGCAGGCTAAGCAGCAAGGCGTTCCAGACGAACAAATCCTACAGTTTATCAAGCAAGCATCAGGAGGATTAGTACAATGAACACACGCTCTAACCAGCCAGAGGCTGAGAAGACCGTATTCGAAAACTTAGGCATGACCAAGGAAGAGCTTGGCGTTATCGATGAAGGTAGCGGAAACGAAAGTGACTCACATACGGAAGAAGGCTCTGGGAACGAGGACGAGTCACAAAGACAAGAACCAGAACAAGACGATGGCCTAAGCGTTCGCCAACCGGCTCAGGACAAGCAGCAGCCTGCCGATTTTAGGCCGCCGCCGAAGCCGTTCCCAAAGAGTGCTCCGGTCAAGCCGGATAAGAATGGCAATCTTGTTAATGCTCAGGGTCAGATCGTAGCTCGTGCAGGCAAAGAAGCACGGCTCTACACTGAGCGGCACAATGCACAGGCTGCTACTCAGCGTGCAATTGGAGAACGCGATGAAGTTGTTCAAAGGCTCAACCGGGCCGTTGAAATCGGACAGGAGTTGCATGCTGAGAATGAGAAGCTCCGGGCCACGCATGATCAGGTCCGATCACTTGGCCTTGAACCGACTGAGTTGCTAGAGGCCGCTCAATTAGCAGCAGAAGCCAAACGTGACCCGCTTGGCGCTCTCAAGAAGCTCTTGACACGGGCCGCTGCGGCTGGTATAGACTTGACACAGCTTGGAATGCCTGCCGGTGGCGGGATCGATCCTAAATCTATGATGGATTTGATCCGCGCCGAACTCGGTAATCAACTTAAACCAGTCACTGACCGGACTGCGGCTGAAGCCAAAGCGACTGCGGATAGTGCCGCAGAGGCTAAGGCTCAGCGTGAAGTTGAGGCACAAGTCAGAACATTCTTCAATGCGAACCCTGAAGCCAGAGCACATATGCCGGTCTTTCAGGCGGTTCTCTCTAACCCACAGTTCTCAGGCATGTCGCTTGGCGAAGTGTGGGCACGCATTCAACTTAACGCCATGAGAAGTGGCCGACCACTTAACGGGAATGAGCGAACGCGCTCCCCCAGTCTCCCAAACGGACGTGGCCGCGCTCCGAACAACGGCCCTGCCGAAATCGCGTCAACGGATCAGACATACGATCAAGTTATCCGTGACGTACTCAAGAATGTGTAATCCTCACAGTATGTGAGTCACACACAGGAGAGCAAAAGTGGTATTGGACACTGTGGTACATGCGATGCTGGAAAGAAGTCGCGCCAAGCTCATCATGGCTTCCGCGATTTCCGGTACGGTTTCCGCATATCTGCACGCTTCAAAGCGTGTCGTCGTGGAAGATGGCGGGCCAGAGATTAGCAACCCGATCATCACGGGCCTCAACCCGAACGTCCAGTCTATGCAATACTACGATCAAGTCAGCGTTGCACAGACCGATGAGTTCGATACGGTCACATACAACATGTCCCGTGTCGTAGGTACTCTGATTATTTCGGACCAAGAAGAGGATGAGAACGTTGGCAAATCGGCCATCTTCAAAATCCTTAAGGGCAAGATCATGGCCCTTGACGAGTCGATCAGTCGGCAGTTCAGCACGTATCATACGAGCTTGGGCACAGGAACCGACCCGAACGGCTTGCCGAACTTGATCCCTGACGATCCGACTTCTGGCTCGGTTGGTGGCATCAGCATGGCTACCGAGCCGCAATGGCGCACGTCAAGCTACAACTTCGCTGGTACGCTCACGCCTGAGAACATCGAAGAAGCCTTCGATGACATTATCGAGTTGGACCTGTCTCGCACTGAGGCTAGTGACGGCAAGGCCAGTTCGAAGCCTAGCGTGATCTTCGCAGGACGCAATATCTATCGCATGCACAAGGCCGCTGCGAGAGACAAGCAACACATCGCACTTGATGCCACGGGCACAGGTAAGAAGCTCGTGAACCTGGGCATCGTGGGCACCACGCACAATGGCGTGCCGCTCTTGTTCGATGAGAAGCTACCAGCGAACAAGGCGTACTTCGTCAACGACAAGTTCATGTCCCTGCACATTCTGAAGAATTGCAACATGCGGGTGAAGAAGCTCATCGCCCCGTGGAGCATGGACGCAACTGGTCGTCGCGTGGTCTGGGAAGGGCAACTCTGCTCGTGGCGGCAATACCGCACACATGCAGTGCTGCTCAACGATTAGGAGGGTCACATGCAGCTAGGATCAGTTAGTGGCGCGAGATTGGCCTTCGTGGTCATTCCACTCAAAGGCGAAGTATCGCGTGAAGTCTGCATCATGCAAGAGAAGCATGTAGGCAAGCTCAAGGATGGTTCCCCACGAATTGTCCACGAGTTGAAAAAGGAAATGCGGAAAGAACCGGCGGGGTTCATGGTTTACTTCCCGCGCGGGCATGCGATCCGTGTTAGAACTCAGGAAGACCTTCGGGCCTATGGTTTAGACCGTAAGCCGAACATCATCAGCATGGAAGGGCTTCATGACCCGAATAGTGCCATTGGTCGCCTTTTGATGGATCAAGATCAAAAGGGACGCGATGGTGCCTATGCGGATTTGCAGCAACAGGTCATTGCACTTGCCACTCGCAAGACTGGCGCTGTGTTGATGCCTGAACAGATCACAAAGGTGCAGCATGTTTAGAGAGAGAGAAGCCTTCCATGTTGGGGTCCGTAACTACGTCCCTGGCATGCAATACTGTTCTGAGCTAGTTCATGGTCAGCCGACTGCATTCTCGCTCGGTGCGCCGTCACTTGGAGTGCAGAACTCAATCAGTGCTGTGCTTGACGCTGATGGTATTGCTGGTACAGAAACCGTACTGGTATACACTTCAGACGCGCCTTATGGCCGTGCGTTGGTCATGACTGCAAACGGTGATCCGACCAATAGTCCTGTGTATGATGTTTACGGATGGGATTATCTCGGTCAGAAGATGGTAGAGCGGTTTACACTTGCTGGTGGTGGCGTCGTTGCCGTTCAAGGCAAGA
>Ga0137427_10001229_pt1 | contig 11786 bp, 12 predicted proteins | sample EasRivERMZT700_2_FD_102309 | JGI IMG/M metagenome (GOLD analysis project Ga0137427, IMG submission 102309) | Soil microbial communities from meander-bound floodplain in the East River, Colorado, USA - East River MetaG ERMZT700_2 | ecosystem: Environmental > Terrestrial > Soil > Floodplain ...
TAGCGCGCAGAATCGGCGAGGAATTTCGTGCGGCAGCCGGCGCAGCAAAAATAGTACTGAACGCCGTGCGCCTCGGCGGTGTGAGATGCTCCCGCGATGGTCACGCTCATGCCGCACACCGGATCGAGCGCTTCGCGAGCCGTGTCGGCCAGCAGCTCCACCGTCGGCGCATCCTGCATCTCCTGCGCCTTCGTCGCCGCGCGGCGCCGCTCGACAATCTGAGCCATGATGCTCACGGCGATCTCTTCGGGCGTGCGCGCGCCGATGTCCAGGCCCGCCGGCGCCGCGATCTCCGCCAGCGCCTCGCGCGACACCCCGCGCGCGAGCAGTGCGTCGCGCAGCTGCGCGAAACGCTTGGGACTTGCGATGACGCCGAGGTACGCCGGCGCGTGCGCGGCGACCGCTTCGATCGCCTCCAGGTCGCGCTCGCCCATGGTGGCGACGAGCACGTGCGCGCCGCGAGGCACGGTGTCCCGGGATATCGCGCGCGACACGCTCATCGCCTCGGGAAAGGCCGCCTTGTCGGCATCCGGATCGACAACGTCGACGCGGTAGCCCATGGCGTGGCCGATCCGCGCCAGCACGCGAACCGCCGGCGAGCTTCCGAACAGCAACAGCCGCGCGACCGGCAGAACGGGCTCGACATAGATTTCCACGGTACCTCCGCTGTCGCAAGTCATGGGAAGCGCGACGACCCCGGCGCGCCGGCCTTGGTCCGGTTCCGGCGAGAGGCTGAGCAGCCGCGGCTCGCCGTCGGCGATGGCCCGCAGCGCCTCGCGCAATACGGTCGATCGCGTGCAGCCGCCGCCTACCCAGCCGTGATAGTCGCCTTTCGCCGTCACCACGGCGGCATCGCCAACGCGCGCCGAGCTGGGCGGCTCGCGCCGAACTACCGTGACCAGGGCGAAACGCTCTTCGCGGGAGGAGAGGCTCGCGGCGAGTGCCAGCAAATCGGGGTGCAAGGCGAGCGTGCTTTCCGGAAAAGATTGCGGGTCATTGTAACCCTCCAGCAGTCCTCAGAGCTGACGTGTCAGGCGCGAGCCCTTTGCGCGAGAGACGATCTCGGGCTTCAGCTGGCCACTCGGTCTACGCGCTGAATAGCCCGGGCGGACGCGCGCCCTCGGCCCTACTGGAGTTGCCTGAGACGCTGATCGACAAAACCAACCAGGTCGGGTGAAAGATTTCCTGCAGATTTGGCGCGGGCGAACGCCTCCAGCGCTTCCTTGGGTTGCCCTGCGGCCTGATACGAGATTCCCAGCCCCAACCACCAGATGCCCGCCGAGGGCGCGAGACGGAGCGCCGCCTGATAGCGCTCGATCGCCTCCGCGTGGCGATCGAGGCGCTGATAAAGCGCGGCGGCGAAAGCGTGAAACTCGGGGCTGCGGTCTTGCGGCGCGGCATGCTTCTGCAGCAGCGAAAGCGCTCCCGGGACATCGTTGCGCTCGACCATGATGCGGGCGAGCAGCATCGCAAACTCGGTATTTTGCGCGTTCAAGGCCAGGCCCTGCTGCAAGACCGGGACAGCCTCGTCGACGCGTCTGGCCTCGAGCAGCAGCGCGACTAGGGTCTGGCGCGCCGCTTCGTGCCGTGGATCGATCTGCAGAGCACTGCGGAGGCTGTCGGTGCCCTCGGCGAGCCGGCCCTGGTTCACCAGGATCGCCCCCCGGCGAAACTCGTCCTCGGCGCGATCGCGCGCAGTCGCGCTCGAACGGCGATCGATCTTGCCCGATTCGGCAGGGTCGGCGGCGTCAGCCGCTTGGACCGGCGGCGCTGCGCTCTTTGTGCTCTCGGATCGGGAAGACGAAGGCTTTGCGCGGCGCGGCGGCGTGGACGCGGCCGACCCGGAAGCCGACCGCGGCACGGCGGCCCTTTCCGGCTTGGTGGAAGGCGTTTGCGCGACCCTGACCGGAAAATCCGCAGTGGCGCTACTCGAAGCCTCCCGCGAAACGGGTGCCGCCGCCTGCGCGAGCGCCGCTTCGGCCTCGGGAGCGGGAACCGCGGGTGAGCTTGCCGCCTCTTTCGGCGGCAGAGCCGGCGAGGGTGCTTGGGCACGCGCAGTCACTGGTAAATCCGGCGTCGGCTGCCACACCACCCAAGCGATCCAGCAGAGCGCGAGGAGCGCAGACATCGCCAGAGCGACGGTCAGCCAAATCAGTCGGGGCGGAAGCCTGCGCGAAGACGTCGCGCGCACGTGCTCCACCAGCCCCCCTGAATCGGGCGCCGCCATGCCGCCCTGCGGCGCATGGCGCTTGTCCAGATCCAGAAGCATCTTGTTGATGAGGCTCATCGCAGGACCGCCCACCCGATGCTCGAAAACGCGACGCAAACGAGCGCGAGCCAGAGCCAGGCGCGCGACGGCATGAACGAGGCCGGAGTATCGACGGTCGCCGCCCTCACGTGGTCCGCGGTCACCTTGCGGGTGCCCTCGCCGTAGGCAAGCATCATCGCCTTGTTGGCGAGAATATTGATGAGCCGGGGAACGCCGCGGCTGGCGCGATAGATTCGCTTGACGGCCGCGGGCGCGAACACCCGGTCGCCCGAATAACCGGCGATCGCGAGGCGGTGCGCCAGATAGTGCTCGGTTTCCTCGCGGGTCAGGGTACCCAGATGGTACTGGAAGGTGATCCGCTGGCGCAGCTGCCGGATCGATTCATGCGCTAGTCTCTCGTCGAGCTCGGGCTGGCCGAACAGGATCACTTGAACGAGCTTGCGTTTCTCGGTTTCGAGATTGGTGAGCAGCCGCAGCGTCTCGAGCGACTCCAGCGGCATCGCCTGGGTTTCGTCGAGACATACCACCATGCGCTTTTTTTCGCGGGCGAAATCCAGAAGCGCGAGATTCAGCGCCTTGAGCAGATGATGCTGGTCGAGGCCGCCGGCGAGCGTCACTCCCATCTCTTCGGCAAGCGCAAGGAGCAGGGTCGCGGGCTCGAGCTTGGGATTGGGAATGTAGGCGCTCACCCAGGTGTCGTCCAGCGTGGCGAGGAACTTGCGGCAAAGCAGCGTCTTCCCCGTGCCCACTTCCCCGGTGATCTTGATGAAGCCTTCGCCGTTCGCGACGGCGACCAGCAGCGTGTTCAGCGCTTCCTGGCTGCTCGAGCAGGCGTAGAAGAAGCTCGTGTCGGGAGTGATCCCGAATGGAGACTCGCGCAGGCCGAAATGGGAAAGGTAGATCACTTGGCAGCTTCGCGCGAAATGCGTCCCGCGCCGCTCCCCAGGCTCTGGATTCGATCGTGCGCCTGCTGGATCTCCTGTTCCCAGTCCTTGTCGCTCTTGATCACGGTCGGCTTGAGCAGGATCACCAGCTCCTTCTTCACCGTCCTTCGGGTGGTGCTGCGGAATGCCGCGCCAAAGAAGGGTATGTCCTGGATTCCCGGAATACCCGACTTCTCGTTGACGACTTCAACCTGCATCAGCCCGCCCAGGGCGACGATGGTTCCGTCCCGGGCGCGCACCAAGGTGTCGGTTTCGTTGACCGCGGTCTTTGCGAGCGGGATGTCCTGCGTTCCGCCGACGCCGAAGTTGAACTGGATGGGGCTGTTCTGGACGTCGCTCACCCGCGGATGGATGTGCAGCAGAATGTTGCCGTCCTCGTCGATCTGCGGCGTGATATCGAGCGACACCCCGGAGAAGAAGGAGTTGAAGGTCGGCGTGAGCGTGACGCCGGTAGTCAGGCCCGAGATCCCGGTGAGGGGCGTTGACGTGATGGCGGTCACGAAAAACTGGTCGGTCCCGACCTTGAGGACGGCCTTCTGGTTGTTGAGCGTAGCCACGCGCGGGCTCGACAGCACCTGCGTCGATCCTTGCGATTCGAGGAAAGTCAGCAATGCGGCGAAATTGTTGTTCTGAAATGCAAGCCCGAACAACGATGCCGCCGGATTCGTAAAGTTGATTAGGGAGCTGCCGGGCAAAGACCCCACAGCCGCGCCTGTGATCGTGCCGGGGATGCCGGTTACTGTGGCGCCGATTGCAATCGGAGTGGCTACTCCGCCGGGGCCGGTGTTCTGCAATAACGTTCCTTGCGACACCTGTCCAACGGACAGGCCCCTCCCGGAAAACGCCGCCCAATTGATTCCCGCCTGATACTGATCGTTGAGCGTCACCTCGATGACCTTGGCTTCGATCATCACCTGACGCTCGACCGAAAGGCGCATCGCCCTCAGATATTTCTCGACCCCTCGCAGTTCCTCCGGCATGGCGCGAACGACGATCACCCCCGACTGCGGGCTGACCACGACGTTCCTGCCCGCCCCGGTGCCGATCAGCGTGCGAAGCGCGATCGTGACCTCGTTCCAGAGGTCGCTTTGCGAAACCATCGAGACGCGAGTTGCGTCCAAGGTCTGGGTGGCGATGGAGCCGAGTCCCAGCGCGCTCAGCGCCGGCGAACCCGCTTGTCCCGGTGCGCCTCCGGCCTGAGGGACCGCCGCCGCGCCCGCTCCACCGCCCGCTTGCTCTGTGCCCGTGGTTGCTCCCGCGCTGACGCGCACGTCGCTGCGGCCCGAGCGCAGGCCGACCAAGTAGTTGACCTGGAAGACGCGGGTCTGCAGGCCCGCCGCCTCGACGTAAATGCGCGTGCCGTCGATCCGAAACTCATGACCGTACGATTCGCGGATCGCCTCCAGCGCCTCGCGCACGGTGACATCCTTGAGATTGAGCGAGAGCGTCCCGCTTACCGCAGGGTTCACCACCATGCTGTAGCGCGTCCCCGAAACCATCGACATGAACACCTGCCGCGCAGGCGCGGCGTTCACCAGGAAATCGAAACGGGGCTCGACCGGCGCCCCGGCTGCTTTCGGCATCTCCGCCCGTAGCGGCGGGAGCAGCGCGTCGCGCACCGTATCGGGCTGGGTCGCCTTGGACCGGGTCGCGCTTTCAATCTCAGAAAGGATGCCCTGATCCACCGGGTAGGGCTTGGCGCACGAGCCCAACAGGACAGCCAGTATCGCGAGGCTAGTTCGCTTCACGTTTCCTCTCCTCCCGCCTCTTGGCGGTTTCAATTTCAGGCTGAGCGGCAGGCCCGTGCCTCTTGCGCTGGACCGATGAATAGAGCCTGATGGTTTCAGTCCCTTTGGGCCGCTCAAGGACGATCTCCTCGTCGGTGATCCTCACCAGCGTGGCGTTGCCGTAGCGCCCGCCCAGGTTGACTATTTGTCCGTTGATGGTCGCCTGGCGGCGGTCTTTGGAGACGATGACGATCTGCGCAGCCGTGGCCGGCTCGGACGCATCGGCTCCGCCGATCCATGGGGGACGGGTCGGATCGCTCAGCCCCTGCGCAAGCGCCTGCGGCGCAGCCACTAGAAAGACCAGCGCGAAACTCGACGTCAAATAAGCAGCCATGTCTTTTCCGGGCTGAGCGTATAGAGCGTGATCTTGAGCGTGACCTTGGGATAGGCTCCGGCCCGCAGATCCATGTTGCCCCAGAAAATCTTCGACGAGAGGCGCTCGAGCTGGCTGACGTAGCCCAGCATTTTCAGATAGCTTCCCGAGACCGTAATCTCGATTCCTTGCCGGTATAGCGCTGATTCTTCCGGCGCCGAACCCGGAATCGCCCCCGCTGATGGGCTCAATCCGGCCGCGGGCAGCTTGCGCAGGCTGACGAGCTCGACGTCGGGATTCCGCTTTACGATTTCGGAAAGCATCTTTGCCATGTGTTCGGGCGTCACCAGCTCACGCTGGCCCGTTGCGATTTCCCGATCGAGCGCAGCGAGCTCGGTCTTCCGCTTCTCGAAGCGCTGCCGCTTCGCGTTTGCGCCGTCGCTCACCCGCGCCTGGGCAGACGCCTGCAACTGGGCCTGCATGGCGCGGATTTCATCCTGCTGCTGCTGAATCGTCTGCGAGCTGGCCTTTTGCCTGCGCAGAATGGGATCGAAGAACGCGCTATCTGCAAGCGCAACGAGCACGACCGTGACCGCGAGAAAGATGAGCACGCGCTCGCGCAGGCTCATCGCGTCGACGCGATCGGCATAGCGCTGCAATATCGCAGGCAGGCGCATGGCTAGGGGTTCGCCTTCTCGGCTTCGGGGACGGCGTTTTCCGCATCCGCCAGCGACTGTGAACTCACCGTGAAATCCACGATTGCGCGCGGCGCGTCCTTCCCCGCCGCGGCGATTCGCGTTATCGCGAGCCCGTCAAGCGGGCGGCCGCGAAGCACCGATTCCTGCCTCAAACGCCCGATGAGAACGGGAACGAGATCCGCCTGAAGCGCCCGGCCGCTCATGGTGAGCTGCGTCCCTCCTTCTGCAATCTGTATGCTCGTAAGCCAGAGGCCCTGCACGGTCTGCCGCGCAAAAGCGCGCAAGTATTCCGAGTAGCCCGCGGAATCGCCCATGACGCCTGCCTGAAGCTCGCGCAGCAGCGCCTGGCGGGAGGTGATGGCGGCTTGGATGCTCTTGAGGTCCTGATCGAGCTGCGTTTCGCGCTTTTCGGGGCTGAGTTCGGCCGTGACTCTCGCGAATTGCTGCTTTTGCTGCTCGTACTCGCGCGTCGAATCGGCGGTGTGGCGCGCGAGGCTGCGGTCCTGCCAGGAGGCAAAGCCGTAAAACGCCGCCATGCCCAGCACCACCAATCCGAGCGCCTGAGTCATCGTCTGCGCGGAAAAATATTTTTTCTGCTTGAGGAGCTGCGGATTGAAAAGATTGATCTGCTGGCTCACAGCGCCTTCTCCTCGACGCGTAGCGCGGCGCCGAACAGGTGAAAGTACTCCCACTGCTCCTGCGGAGTCGGCTCGCCTCCGCCGGCGAAATCCATCACCTTCGTCAATGCCGCGGCGGCGACCGGAACGTACAGTTTGTCTCGGAGGAATTGCTCGAGCTCGGGATCCTGCGGCAACGGGGCCAGCAGCACCTCACCCACTCCTGCGCTTAGACGCTGGCGGTCAAAAATGTCCAAGGAGCGGGTAATTTCGATCGCCACCCGTTCGCGGTAATGGTCGCCGTGCTCCCTCTGTCCGAGCTGCACGGACGTGACTTCGAGGCGCCGCGTGAGCAACAGCTCGCCGTGAAACGAGATTGTCAGCAGCCCTCCCCAGGAGGAAAAAGCCAGCATCGCCGTGGCTTTTTCCTTCGACTCGAACAACGCAGCGACATTGCGCTGCGCCATTTCGGGGATGTCGATGACTCTGAGCGGAACGCGGGCGTCCTCAAATAAGGCAATCCTTTTTTGCACCACCTCATTGGGAGTGGCCACGGCATACATGGCCTTCGCCGATCCCTCGGCTTCTCCTTCTGCGCGAACTTCGAATACGTCGACCGTTGCGTCGTCGATGTGATACTCAATCAGGTCCTTGATTTTCCAACGAATAGCGGCTCTGAGCTCATCAGCAGCGACGTTGGGAGGCTCCACGAGCAGAATCTGATAGTCGGCGGGTTCAAGGAGCGTCGTGCAGGGCGAGCGGGCTAATCCGTGCTCCCTCGCCGACGATTGCAGCGAGCTCGCCTGGTCGGAGGGGGCGCCTGCGACGCTCCACCAATCGGTGGCCTGGGGCCGTTCCCCTTCAGCGTAGTGCACGTGCGCGAATTTGATCGCCTCCGGCTCGATTGCGACAGCCAAGAGTCCGGCTTTTTGCGTCGATCTGGAGAGCCAACCGAGCAAATCTTGCCCCTCAAAATGATGGTTAACTTGAAGTTATAGCAATAACATATTGTTGTCAATGCTCTTTTTGAAGAGGTCCTGTGACAGGTAACGGCCACGGGGCGATAAGCTGGGGCACGCAGACTTCGCCCCGGTTATCGGGTGAAACGAGCTTACGGATAGACCTCTTGGCGCGAAGACGGCGCGCGCTGAGAAGCTCCGATGACGTAGATAGAGAGGAGGTTAAAGTTGGACACCGCAGCGCTTACAGGAAATCGTGTCCAGGAATTCCCATCCCAGCGAATGATGAATTCGCCGCCGGAGTTGTCACCGACTGCCCAGCAGTCGTCAGTCTTTGCGCACCAGACGCTCCGAAGGATAGCGTTCGTAGCCAAGCCGGTATTGAACAAGGTCCAAGCCGCGCCATTCCATCGGATGACGAACGGTCGCTGCGCAGCAACTCCTCCAGGACTGCCCACCGCCCAGCAGTCAGTGGTCGCAACGCAATACACCGATTGCAGGGCAAGGTTCAGGTTAAGGCCGGTATTAAATGCGGCCCAGGCAACGCCGTTCCATCTAATCAGGAATGGCCGTTGCGCGGCCACTCCGCCGGCATTTCCAACCGCCCAGCAGTCGTTGGGCCCGGCGCAATGCACCCCGTTTAGGGCGACGTTCACGTTGATCGCTGCGTTATTGTTGGCAGACCATGCTGCCCCGTTCCATCGGACTGTGAACGGCCGCCTTGTCACTGGGCCGGGCGCGCCGACCGCATAGCACTCGGCAGTGGAAACGCAATACACCTTGTTCAGAGCGGCGTTGACGTTGATGCCAGTGTTGAACGATGCCCAAGCCCCGTTCCATCGGACGATCCAGGGTCGCTGCGCAGCAGCTCCCCCCGGAGTGCCGACCGCCCAGCAATCGTTGGCGCTATTGCAATAGACACCGTTGAGCGGCCGGTTGATATTGAGCCCGGTGTTGACGGAATTCCAGGCCGTCCCGTTCCAGCGGATCACCAGCGGCCGAGTGGCTGCCACGTTGCCCGCGTTGCCAACCGCGAAACCGTCGACATTGGAAAGCATCGAAATGGAATTGAGCTGCGCGTTTGCATTTAGGATGGCGTTGGGGAAGTCGGTCCAGGCGTTCTCTCTGAAGCGGACGGTCCACGGCCGCTGCGCGGCGACGGGGCCCGCCTTTCCCGCCGCCCACCCCTCTTGAAGCTGCGTTCCTTGAGCCAGAATCCGCACGGCTCGCGGGTTCGCGAGATCCGGCACAGCGCCTCGAGCCTGGACGTTGCACTGAAACTGGCCAACGCGGGTGCCGGTCGCATGCGCTACCGCCGTGGTCCCCGCGGCGCCGCGGCGCGCTCCGACAAAACACGGCGCAGCGCCGCAGGTCGCAGCCACATTCGATGTCCCGCTGTAGTCGATCAATTCACGGTCGATCATGATGCGGCCCGACGCGCTGTAGCCGCCGAGGGCGGCAAGCGTGGTGACCGGAATCACGGTCGCCGCGGCTGTCAGCGCCCCATTCAGCGTGACCGGAGTAGCGGGCGATACCGCTGCGCCGCCGGTCGCGGTGAACTGGCCTTTGTTGGCGACGACATTGACGTTGGTTAAGGCGGCGTTCCCGGTGAGGCCGGCGCAGGTCACGCGATTCACGTCCGGCGCGACGGCGCCGGCGAGGGTCGGGCTGTTGACCACCCGCGTCGCGCGCTCCAGCCCGGAGAAAGCAGCGAAATACGCCTGCTCGGAGCTCGAATGGAGGCTGCTCGAGCGCAAGTTGGCGACGTAGAGAAACCCCATTGTCGCGACCATCACGGCGATCACGACGAGCAGGATGATGCCCGTGATCAGGATTGCGCCGCGTTGTCCGGTTCGCATCAGAAACTCGTCGGTTTGACGGTGGCGCGATAGGTCGCGCTCGCGTTCGCCGAGCTGACCGTGAACGAGACCGTGATGTAGTAGACATTAGTCGAGAACCCTCCAAGAACAGGTTCTGGCGTCACACCATCATTTCGCAGATAGCTGAACGTTAACGGCGACGTCGTGCTGACATTGTCGGCCAGCGGCTGAAAGGCTCCGGCGTTTTGCGAGCGCTCAATGGTGTTTCCGGTTTGCCTGTACGCGATGGTGTTGCCGGAAAAATCCACGAAAGTGATCTGGCCGGCGGTATTGATATTGAGGTTTCCCGGAGGAATGGGTGGATTGGTCGCGGTCCGCACGGTGCGCAGCTCGCGCGTCATGCGCTCCAGCGCGAGCCTCCCCTGCCAGTCGTTTTGCGTGATCTCGCGACCGAGAAAATAGCTTCTGAAACCACCGCCGATGACCGTCGCGCCGAGCCCGAACAGGATCGCCCCAACGATCATCGTGATGACCATCTCGATCATCGTGAAGCCGAGGTTTCGCCGCGAAAGATTCCTATGCCGCATATCAGTAGTTGGCGAGAAGCGCGTTCTGCTCCGCCAACTGAACGCCGGCAGACGCGACAGTGACCCTGATCAGCCTGTAGCGGCCGGTATTGCCATCGACCGCCCAGGCGCCGGCCGCGACAGGGTTGACGCCGGTGACGGTCACGGTCAAAGAGGCATTCCCGGGACAGGTCGCCGCTCCAGACGGGTCGAGGAGCACACTGTTGAAAGGGAGGAGCAAGCGCCGGCCCAGGATCAACTCCATCCGTTCCTGGGCGCAGTGCGCGGCTTGAGTGAGCTGGGACGGCGTCGGTGAACGCGGCAATGTCTCCCGGAACATGCTGAGGAGCGCGTAACCGGCGATACCCATGATGACGATCAGAACGATCAGCTCGACCAGTGTGAAAGCGCGCAGCCGGCGGCGCTGTGGCGAAACCCTCATGGCACGCGCACCAGCCCGGTCTCCGGCGCCACAGTCACGCTACGGGTCACGGCGTTCTTCGTCAGCGTGATAGTCGCAGTCGCTGCAAGCGCCGCCGCCACTGCGGCGTCGGTATATGGAATTCCTCGTCCATCGAATCCGACCAGGGAGTTCGCCAGGCCCGCCGGTGGCAGAGTCATGGTCACGCCGGAGCTGAGACTGGTCGCGGCCGCGGAACCGGTCACCGGGTGGGGCACCGCCGTGCCATCGGCCATGCTGAATGTGTAAGTCGACGCAGACACGAAATTGATCCGGTACCGCGCCTGCGCCGGCGCCAATGCCGCCTGCGTCATCGCCAAGGATTGCACGTAGCGGATGTCGCTCGCAAGCTGCTCGGCCTGCGTTGCAAGCACGAGCGGGTCGTTGCTCATCCTGGACACGGCAATCGCGGAAATGATGCCGACGACCGCCAGCACCATCACCAGTTCGGTGAGCGTGAATCCGGCAACAGATTCGGCGGGACTTGAGCGAAGCGACATGGTTTCGTCCGTACCGAAACAAAAAGGGCGGGCGCCTTGCGGCTGCCCGCCCTATCCAAGAACGGCTCGTCGCCGCTTTAGCAACCCGCCGTCGCCGCCACACTGACGACGGCGGGAAGTGCAGCGGTAGCCGCGGTGTACGTGAATTGGCAGGTCGCCGGGGTCGGCGCGCTACGGATCTGGAACGTGTAGGGCGCCCCCGCGATAGTCGAGTAGGTGCCGGCATCGATGCTTATCGCACTTTCGATCCCGGTAAAGGCCGCGGTCGGGTACGAAAATGCCATCGCGACGGCGACTCCCTCGACCGTGACCGAAGCGCCGGGTGCCAGGCCCTGCGCCTGTGACAGCGCATTGGTCAGCGTTGCAGCGGAGCTCACCGAAGCGCGCAAACCGTTCAAGGCCGCGACACGGGCCTCCCGGGTGAGGTTGACGAATCTCGGCGCGGCGACCGCGGCCAAGATGCCCAGAATCAGGATCACCACGATCAGCTCGATCAGCGTGAACCCGCGATTTTGCTTGGTCATCTTCATCTCCTTCGAGGCGTGCCGCTCAACAACCCGTCGTTGTCGCCACAGTGATGACAGGGGGAAGTGCAGCGGTCGCTGCGGCGTAGGTGAATTGGCAGGTCGCCGGGGTCGGCGCGCCCCGGATCTGGAACACGTAGGGTGGCCCCGCGGCAGTCGCGTAGGTGGCGGCATCGATGCGAATCGCATTTTCGATCCCGGCAAAAGCTGCGGTCGGGTACGAAAATGCCATCGCGACGGCGACTCCCTCGACCGTGACCGAAGCGCCGGGTGCCAGGCCCTGCGCCTGTGACAGCGCATTGGTCAGCGTTGCAGCGGAGCTCACCGAA
>Ga0137427_10001231_pt1 | contig 11781 bp, 16 predicted proteins | sample EasRivERMZT700_2_FD_102309 | JGI IMG/M metagenome (GOLD analysis project Ga0137427, IMG submission 102309) | Soil microbial communities from meander-bound floodplain in the East River, Colorado, USA - East River MetaG ERMZT700_2 | ecosystem: Environmental > Terrestrial > Soil > Floodplain ...
AAGGGCTTTTGCTCCTTTGTGCATCTTGTGCTTCTTGTGGTTTCTTCCTAAGCCCTTATGCGGTTTGCGATGGCGGTTGCGGCGCGAATCAGCGGTCCGGCGTCGATCCGCACCGGTTCGCCGGCAAGGTATGTGGCTCGAACGTTTTTGCGACAGGCGGAGTAGACCATCGCTTGAACAGGATCGTAGACCGGTTGTAATGCGGGGTCATTGAGATCGACCACGACAAAATCAGCGCGCTTGCCGGTTTCCAGACTTCCGAGGTCTTTGGCCAGGCCCAGGCATTCGGCGCCTCCCAGGGTGGCCATTCGGAACACGTAATGAGCGTCCAGCGCATTGAACATCCCGGTACGAGCTCGCTGCATGAAAATTGCCTCGCGCATCTCTTCGAACATATCCACGACGTTGTTGCTGGCAACGCTGTCGGTGCCCAGGCTCATGCGAACGCCCGATCCGCACATTTCGACGACTTTCGCGACGCCGTGTCCCAACTTCGCATTCGACTTCGGACAATGGACGACGGCCGCTCCAGTCCGGCGCAGGACATCCAGATCCGAATCTTCCGTACGAACCACGTGAATCAGCAGTGTCTGCGGATCGAGCATGCCGCAACGCTCGAGATGGGCCACAGGACTGCAGCCGGCGATTTCAACTTCAAACGCGCGCTCGCGATTGCGGTCCGCAAATGGACCTTCGCCGAGTCGAACGTATCGATCTTCGTCCGCGGACTCCGCAATGTGCACAGTGACAGGAAGGTGCTCCGACCTGGCGTACTCCTTAACGATCCGGAATAAGCGCGGCGAGATCGTAAACGGGGCATGGGGCGACACACCGAGCCGCCGGGTTTCAGTTTCCTGCGGTCGCATCGATTCGATCTTCTGCACGAGGCCTTTCAAGGAATCATCGGCGTGGATGTCGGCCGGACCGAAAAGTTCCTGGTAGGCCACTCCTTGCAATCCGTACTCCTGCATCGCGGTCCACGATGTACCCACATCCATCACTTCGCCGACACAGGTCACCCCCGCTGCAAGCGACTCGACGGCTCCCAGGCGCGATGAGACCAGCATCTCTTCCCTGCTCAGCTTTTCCCTTTTTACCGACGTGACGGCCCGGATCCAACTGATGAATTCCATATCCTCGAGGTATCCTCGCAGGAGAGTCAGTTCGAGATGCGCGTGAGCGTTGACGAAGCCGGGAATGATCGCGCAGCCTGGAAAGCCGATATGCTCGGTGCCGTCGAGATCCGATCCGACCTTCGTTATTCGACCGTTTTCAACGGCGATAGCGCCGCCCGGGATTGGGGCTGATGATCCGGGACATACCCAATCCGCTGCGAAAACGGTCATGCCGTGAACACCTGTGAACGAACGGTCAATTGCTGTACAAGCTCTTCCTTCACGGAGTACCCGATCCCCGCGTCGTTTCGTTGGCTGATCTGCCCTGCAGGCGATACTTCCACCGGCGGACTGACGATGTCTTCCTTCCAATAACGTTTGCTGGCCGAGACGTCGCCGGGAAGCGAAAAGTTCTCCAGACTCGATAACGCCACGTTGTGAGCGCGGCCCACGCCCGACTCGAGCATTCCACCGCACCAGACGGGAATTCCATTGTCGCGGCACACATCATGAACGGCGCGCACTTCCCGGTGCCCGCCAACGCGTCCCAGTTTGATGTTGATAATTCGACAGGCGCGAATCTGTATGGCCTTCCTTGCATCCTCCGCGGAATGGATCGACTCATCGAGGCAGATCGGCGTGTCGATGTGCTTCTGCAATTCGGCATGGTCGATGATGTCCTCGTAATGCAGCGGCTGCTCGAACATCATCACGTTGTACTTGTCCATCTTTCTGAAGAGATCGATGTCCGCCAGCGTGTAAGCCGAGTTGGCATCGCCCATGAGAAGGATCGTCGGAAAGGCTTGGCGCACCTGTCTGATGACGTCGACGTCCCAGCCAGGTTTAATCTTGATCTTGATGCGCCGATATCCCGCTTTCACTTCCGTATCGATCTTGGCCAGAAGTTTATCGATCGTCGGTTGTATGCCGATCGATACGCCGCAATCAATCTTTTCGCGAGATCCTCCGAGCAACTTCCATAGCGGCACACCTTTGATCCTGGCTTCAAGGTCCCATAGAGCCGTTTCGAGCCCGCCTTTGGCCATGTTGTGTCCCCGTATCCCTCTGGCGAATGGTTCGAATTCAAGCGCGCGCTGGATATCCTTGCCGACGGCATTCGGAATAATGAAGTCGCGGAGTACGTGCCATGCCGTTTCTGACGTCTCATGACTGTAGTAGGGACCTTCGCCGGCCGTAACCTCACCGTAACCGGTGTGGGTACCGTCGGTGACGGCAATGAGAAGGATGCGCCGTTCCTGAGTGACTCCAAAGCTGGTCTCGAACGGGTGGAGCAACTGCATACGCAGTTCCCGCATTTCAATGCGCTGGATAAACACCTGATGCTCCTCGCGTGAAAAGGTACTGGCTCCATTCGTCACCGCGCTCAAAACCTGCAACGAAGTAGTCGTCCTGGATGTTTTTAAGAAATTGTTCGCGAACTCGCAATTGAATGTCTCGAGCAGAACTCAGACTTTGCTTCTTCAGCGATTGGAGATCTGCAGGAATCGCAACGCGCCGAATGTCGCCATCCGGTACGAACGCCGGCCTGTCGACCCACCATTCGGCGATGACTCGATCGCTGTCCATTCCGCGTTGAAGCGCGCCGGTGGTTTCCCCGTAATGGTTCACGTAGTACCGGCAAACGATGGCTCCGAGTTTCGCCACGTTCAGGTATGCATTTTTCGATTCCAGGGGATCAAAAGTCCACTCGATCAAATGTAAACCACGTTCGAGCGCGTGGTCGCGTTGGGCGAGCTTCAATTCGGATCCCACTCCTGAATTCCAATAGTCTTTCGAGACGGCCAGCATATGGGAATGCCAATACGGCATGCCATGACGAATGCCCGGCATGGCGTTCAGGAACGCGACAAGGCGGTCGCCGTCAAATGCGCCAAGCACCAGGCCGCCGATATGGGTTAGCACTTTGAGAAATCGACGTGGCGACACATCGATGTCCGCCCAGCCAAAGGCTGCGCGTTGCAGTTCGATACATCGATTGAATTCTTCGAGATCGGTAATGGGACGAATGATCATGAAGAGGAAACCTCGGCTTTCGCGCGTTGCCAAAGCGCTTCCATTTCGTCGAGCCTGGTTCCCTCCAGAGTCTTGCCCTGTCGAGATAGTTCATCTTCCATGAACTGGAATCGCGATTTGAACTTGCGGTTCGCCCGCTTTAAGGCGGATTCCGAATCTATTTTCACGTAGCGCGCAATGTTGACGATCACGAACAGGAGGTCGCCAATCTCATCCTCCAATCGTTCACGTTTCGCTTCGTTTCCCTCTTCGGCAATCACTTCTTTTAGTTCGCGCACTTCCTCCTGAAGCTTCTCGAAAATGCCATCGACGTCCGGCCAGTCGAAGCCGACGCGAGCCGCTCGTCCCGCGATCTGATGAGCCTCATGAATTGCCGGGAGCTTGCTGGGAATGCCCGAGAGCAAAGATTGACGAGCCTCGACGCGGCCGCCGCCCCCGGTTCTTTCGGCCTTTTCCTGCGCTTTGATGGCTTCCCAGTTCTTGATGACTTCCGCGGGTGTGCCTGCGGGTGTGTCTCCAAAAACGTGAGGGTGCCGGCGAACCAGCTTGTCGCAAATCTTGTCGATTACGGTCCTGATGTCGAATCGGCCGGCTTCCTTGCCAAGCTGGGCCTGGAAAACGACATGAAGCAATAGATCTCCCAGTTCTTCCGACAGCCCATCGAAATCCTGGAGATCGATGGCTTCGAGAACCTCGTAAACCTCCTCGACGAGCATCGGCTTCAGCGTATTGAAGTCCTGCTCCTTGTCCCACGGACAGCCGTTCGGACCGCGCAACGTCGTCATGATCTCGACTAACTTCTCGAAATGTTTCCCCGCCAATTCATCGCCCATGTTGCGATTATACCGGTATCTATTGTGCTAAATTCAGACTTGATGCGAGTCGTAACATCCCTGGCTGATGCGGGCCCTGCGGTGCCGTCCGTCGTCAGCATCGGCAACTTCGACGGTCTGCACCGCGGTCATCGCGCGATTCTGGAGACGGTCACTCAGCGTGCCCGCGAGCTCAACTGCCGTTCCCTGGCGATGACCTTTTCACCGCATCCGATTCAGTTTCTGGCTCCGTACAAAGCACCGAAACTGATCAGTACGCTTCCTCAGAAGATCCGGCTCATCGAATCCACCGGAATCGACGTCCTGCTGGTGATCAATTTCGATGAAACCTTTTCGCGATTGTCACCCCACGACTTCATCGACCAGTATCTGATTAACGGTCTTGGTGCGCGTTCGGTTTGCGTCGGCAACAATTTCAATTTTGGCTATCGGGGCGGCGGTACTGCGAAAACGCTGCGCGATTGGCACCGCGGTTTGGAGGCTATTGAAGTTCCGCCCGTTACTGTTCGTGGAGGTGTGGTGAGCAGTACGCGCGTCCGCGAGTTGATCTCAGCCGGGGCCGTTTCGAAATCGTGCAGGTTGCTCGGCCGGTGGCCGGAGATCGAAGGCCGGATTGTTTCGGGAGCCGGACGGGGCCGAAATGTGACGGTACCGACGCTGAATCTGCAGCCGGATAACGAACTGCTGCCTGGTCGAGGCGTCTATATAACAAGGATATCGCTGGATGGAAAACCGTTTGTGTACTCGGTGACGAATGTGGGTATCCGTCCAACTTTCGGCGAATCGGCGATTACCGTCGAGACCTTTGTATTGAACGATCCGGTTCCCGAGTCCGTCGTCTCAGCCAGCGTCAGATTTATCAAACGGCTTCGCGATGAGTTGAAATTCGAATCGCCCGAAGCGCTGCGGCGGCAGATTGCGACGGATATCGCGCGGACCCAGCGCTTCATTCGACGACTCAGCTCATATCGTCATGTCGGATCCCATTCGCGTTGATATCTATTCCAGACCGGGGTGCCATCTCTGCGATGTCGCCAAAGATACCGTTGAACGGGTGCGCCGGCGGTATCCGTTCTTACTCTCAGTGATCAACATCGAAAGCGATCCGGAGCTGGAAAAGTCATACGGAAGCGAAATCCCGGTGATCGCCATCAACGGCAACAAGGCCTTCAAATATCGCGTCGAAGAGGCTGAATTCGAGAAGAAAGTGAAGCGACTGTGGAACAAGTAGACATTCTGACCATCGCGGCTCACCCGGACGATGTGGAACTTACCTGTGCGGGAACGCTGATTCGTATGATCGCCCAGGGATACTCTGTTGGAATACTGGACCTCACACAGGGTGAAATGGGAACCCGCGGTACTCCCGAGATCCGGGCTGCGGAGGCGGAAGCCGCCCGGAAGGTTATCGGAGCACGCTTTCGCGAACGGATGAACCTTGGCGACTCCAGGCTGACAGCCTCGATTGAGAACCGTTTCGCCGTGGCGGAGCAAATCCGGAAGGCCCGCCCAAAGACCGTGATCCTCCCCTATTGGGAAGGACGTCATCCCGATCATTACACAGCCTCAACCTTAGGCTACGAAGCCTGTTACGCTTCCGGGCTCAAACAATTGCCGGTTTCGGGGGAGCCGCACCGACCGAAGAAAATCCTTTATGCCTCAATGTATTGGGAGGTCAAACCTTCATTTCTCGTTGATATAACGCCTCATCACCCGAAGAAACGCGAGGCTATCAATTGTTTCGCTTCCCAGTTCGCCGGCGAACTGAAAGATATTACGGAGCTTTACCCGGCCTGGGGCCGCCTGTTGGACCGGGTTACCACCCAGTGCAAGTATTACGGACACCTGATGGGAGTGGACTTTGCGGAGCCGTTTGTGGTCAAAGAAGTGATGGCGGTAGATGATGTAGTGGACCTTCACGTGAGTTCGGTTTGAATGGGCCCCGGAATGCTCAAATAATCCAGTGAGACCAATTGTTTAGTGCCGCGTCAAAGGCCTTGACGAATAAGGGACTGGCCCGTACGATGAAACTACTTGCTTTCGGAGAACGCCAAATGATTTTTAAGATAGCTCGGATCACAATCGCATTAGCGATAGCCGGATTTATCTGCTCATCTGTGAGCTTCGCGCAGCAGGCGAAAGACACCAAGAAAAAGCAGGAAGAGCAGAAGAAAGCCGACGACAAGAAGCCCAAGAATTCCGACATCGACAATATCGGCAACCGCAACATCAACAGGCGCACCATCAACTTCATGTCGCTGGAAAAAGAAATCCAGCTCGGACGTGAGCTGGCTGCGGAAGTTGAGAAGTCTGTAAAGCTCGTCGAAGATCCGACAATCAATGAATACGTGAACCGCGTCGGACAGAACCTGGTTCGCAACTCAGACGCCGGGGTTCCCTTTACGATCAAGGTCATCGACTCCGACGAAGTCAATGCGTTCGCGCTTCCCGGTGGTTTCTTCTTCGTCAACAGCGGCTTGATTATGGCCGCTGATGAAGAGGCCGAACTCGCGGGTGTAATGGCCCACGAGATCGCTCACGTCACCGCAAGACATGGCGCCGAGAACGCGTCGAAAGGCCAGTTGATCAATATCGCAACGATTCCGCTGATCTTCCTGGGCGGCCCTGCGGGTTTCGGTTTGCGTCAAGCGTCCAATTTCCTGATCCCGGTTGCGTTCTATCAGTTCTCGCAGAGAGCCGAAAGCGAAGCGGATTACTTCGGTCTTCAGTACCTTTACAAGACCGGCTACGATCCGACGTCTTCGGTAAGCTTCTTCGAAAAACTCGAAGCACGGGAAACGGCAAAGCCTGGAACGATGTCGAAGCTGTTCGCGTCGCATCCGCCGACACCGGTTCGCATCGAACAAACCAAGGGCAACATCGCAAAGATTCTTCCGGATAAAGAGCAGTACGTCGTCACGACGTCCGAGTTCAACAAGATCAAGAAACAATTGGCTGCTCTCGAAACCCGTCGTCCCAGCGAGGAAGAAAGCAACAAACCCAGCTTGCGGCGACGCACCACTTCCACTCGCGATGACGACGATAACGACACGCGAGATGCGAAGACCGACAGCAAGACGACCGACAAGGCTGACGATAAGAAGGAAGCTGAGAAGAAGGATGCCGAGAAGAAGGACGATGATCGACCCGTCCTGAGACGTCGGCCGTAACGATTCAAGCGAAAACAATCGGGGCGGCCAAACCGCCCCGATTTTTTTTGCCCATTGTGCAGCATCTCCTGCACGTGTAAAATTTTTGGTTGTCCACGGGGTCGTAGTTCAGTTGGTTAGAACGCCGGCCTGTCACGTCGGAGGTCGCGAGTTCGAGTCTCGTCGGCCCCGTTTTTTAAATGAAGTAAACAAGCCGGGGAGTGACAGCCCCGGCTTTTTCTTTTAGTTTTCCAATTCAATTAGTGGCACACAAGACGGCAGTGCAATTCGTTTGACAGAGAGCCATTCGTAAGATCTGCTCAAAGCAATCCGTTTTCGAATTACAAGACAGGTACAAAATTGGAGGGACGAACGCTATGAAACCGCCCCTTGCTTTGATTTCTTTCCTGCTGTTGAACGCTGCTCCGTCATGGGCTGACAGTTTTCACGGGAGGATATTTTACACTGTCACCGATTCGATCTTGTCGCTACGAAACCCCGCGGGTACGACGACCACGATACCGGGCCTTGCGGTTGGAGATTCCTTTACGGGCTCTTACAGGTATGAATCTCCAACAATTGATGGCCTATTTACCCTGCAAAACGGCCTCACCGGAGGCGTGAACGTTCCAGGCGTATTCACTCAGCCCTTTCTCTCAAGCACAGCACCGTTGTTCTATCCGTTTACTGTTAGTGGGAGTCCGTCAATCACGGTTGCGGGCGGGCTAGTCCAGTCGTTCCACTTCGCTCTCGAGGTTGGGGCGTTCGGGTTTTTCTTCTTGCGAGATGAATTCCGCATGGGATGCGGCGCCGGCGCGCCGTGTGGGTTCGATCCATTTGGAAGCGGATTTGAAATATTGAATTTGGTCGCGACTGGAACCGTTGAGATCGAGAATCCAACCGTACCGGAACCTGACACATTTTGGATGCTCGCTGCAGGCCTCGCATCAATCTTCATCTTGAACCGGCGGCTCGTGACGCTTACGGGTTCGTGATTGGCCGGCCCCAGAAGTCGTCCGGTGGAAAGATGGGGGTGAGCAGCGTCCCGTTCAACCAGTTCAGCAGGATCTTGCCGGTGCGTCCGTTACCATCAACGAAGGGGTGCACTTCTTCAAACTCACGGTAGAACTGTAGCGGCGACATCTCATCTCGCAATTCAAAGACACGAGTCAGGCGGGCTTCGATCTCCGACGGCGGAGGGCACGGACGATCGCCCACCCAAACATTCACAGTGCGGAGACCGTTACGATTCTTTTCCCGCTCCACCATCCTGCCGAGTTCGATTGCGTCACCGAGTTCGGGTTTGAGCCGGCCCCATAGCAATGCCTGAGACCACGCGTCCAGCATCCAGCCGACCCGTTCGATGCCGTCGAGAGTATGAATGTCATGTCCCTGGCGTCGGACCTCTTCGGTTACGTATTCGATAACGCCCATTTGAATCCCCAAAAACGTGACACGTGACATGGGACACGTGACAATTGACAGCGTCGGCTTCAAATGTCACGTGTCAAGCGTCACGTGTCCAATGATCCCCTCCCCATAGATTGTACTCAGCGCAAGAACCAAAATGCCCCTGGCGGTATCCCGGGACCCCATCTCATTCCGGAAGCACTTCAATTTACAGCACATACTACGGCAACTCGCGTGCAGGAATCTTAGGACTAGTAAACCGTTAACCTTCTCACCAAACGAGGTACATAACATGAATCCTGCAAGAATCCTGTCCTGGAGCATGCGTCCCCGCCGAAGCTGGAGGCGAGACGCCTGGTTCATGGCTGGCATGACCGGCGCAGGCGTCGCGATCGGCGCCGCGGTTGCTCGGAAAAAGGGCGCGGCCATTGGAGCCATTTCCGGTGGTGTTGCGCGACTGATCTATCGAATCGCTGTCCGCTAAGACAGTGACGGCGGGCCTGAAAACGGGTTGCTGTGAGGCGATAGCGGCTTTGGGCCCGACTTATGGGGACATTTGACATTTGACACGTGACACGTGACGTTTGACATTCAGGGAAAAAGGTCACGTGTCAAATGTCAAACAGCCCCAGCGGCCTTGAAAAAGTCTTGGTGGATGTGGGACTATCAAGGTTTGCTATGGCGCTGAGAAGAGAGTTCATACGCGTACTCGCCACGAAGGTTTCGGAAGAGCTTGTAACCCAGGAGATGATCGAAGTCCCCGCCGGCTATGATCTTGCCGAACAGTTGTTCCAGGTCATGGAAGTCGAGCTAACGCTCGAGGATCGGGTGAACGACGAAGTTCGCGTCCTGCTCAATCAGTATTCCGATCATATGCGCCAGAACGGCATCTCCTATCAGGAGATGTTCAAACTCATCAAAAACAAGCTCGTTCGCGAACGGAAAATCATCCTATAGCATGCGAATCAGTCGAGAAAAGATCAACGTCCTAGCCCATCAGGTCGCCGATAAGCTCGCCTCCACAGACGAGATCGATTTCATTGAGGACCGCAATACCATCCGCTTGACGGTCGTGGAAATCCTGAACAACTGGCTGAAAAAGGAAGCTGAGGTCGACAAGGCCGCTCGCCACAAGGTCGAGTCCCAGAAACGCGGCATTCCCGAAGGCAGCGCCGAGTGGGAAATCCTCTATCGAAAATACTACGAAGAAGAAATGCGGACGCTACTTGAATAGCCGCATTCCGAAATCGCAAATTCAAATTGAACAATCCGATGTCAAACGTCACGTGTCCAATGTCACGTGTCAAATATGGAGGGGTTCACCCCAAATAGGCTCGAACATTTGACACGTGACATTGGACACGTGACGTTTGACATCGGATCATCAATCAGGATTGGATTTCGCTCGACAGGATCACGGCCTCAGCAATCTCGCGCATCGACTTGCGCGTTCTCATGCTCTGCTGCTGCAGCCTCTTGTACGCTTCTTCCTCGGATAGATTGGCCTGCCTTTGCAGGATGCTTTTGGCCCGATCGATCAGTTTTCGTGTCTGTAACGCTTCCTGACTCTCCTGAATCGCAACGCTCAATTTGGTGTTTTCGAAAGCGAGGGCAGCCTGATCCGCCACCGTTGACAGGACTCGCAGATCCTCATTCGAAAACACCCGTTCCTCGGCTGAGTACACGTTGATAACGCCCAGGACGTGGTCCTTGAAGATCATCGGTACGGAAAGCAACGATCGAACGCCTTCCTTTGTCGCAAGTTCCGGATAACGATAAGCCTCCTCCTTGGTGACATCCCGCACCATCAGCGGCGCCTTCTCTTTCACGACGCGACTGATCATGCTCTTGCCTATCTTCAGATTCGGCCGTTGCCAGTACTCTTCGCTGGAACACTTGGCTGCCTTGAGCACGAGTTCGTTTTTCTGATTGTCCACGAGCATGATGGAACACACACGCGCCTGCATCATTTCCGCGATCATTCGAACGATGAGCTGAAGCATTTCCTCGAGATAACGCCCTGACGCGATCAATTGTCCGACCTGAGCCAAAGTCGAAATCTGCACCGACCGGCGCGCCGTTTCCTGGTACAGCCGCGCGTTTTCGATCGCCGAACCGACCTGATGTCCAATGATCGAAATCAAAGTTTTTTCACGATCGTTATGGCGGTGCGCCTTCCGGTGCTGGACATTGATGACGCCGATAACGCGATCAGTTGGAGCGACAATCGGAACCGAAAGAAACGCTTCATATTTGTCTTCCGGCAGGCTGTTGAAGACTTTGAACCGGACATCCTTGCTCGCGTGACGGGCGAGCGCGACGGGTTCAGCCTCGCGCGCGACCCAGCCGGTAATACCTTCGCCGACCCGGACGGCGACTTTTCCGATCAACCGGGGATGCGGGTTTTTGGAAGCTCGCAGAACCAGATGATCGCCGGCTTCATCGAGGAGATACAGCAGACAGGAGTCGCCGCGCGTGACGTCAACGACCAGATCGATGATCTTGTGAAGTACCTGATCGAGATCGAGGCTGCAACTGATCGAATGGCTGATTTGATGGAGGATTTTCAGCTCTTGACCGGCAAGGTCCAGAGTCTTCTGTATGTTCTCGAATGAGTTGTTCGTCGCCACCCGCCAGAATTACATTTTTCCGGCGGGCCGCGCAAGGCCGCCCAGCTTTATGGCGCAGTCGAACTCGGTTTGAGCCTCAGCTTCAAATCCCATCTCGTAGTAGACGAAACCGAGATTGGCGTGCGCCTCTTTATGCTCCGGCTGGAGCCGGATCGCTTCACGATAAGCTGAAGCTGCATCCGGCCAGAGGCCCATCTTGGCGAGAACGACGCCACGACAGAAGTGCGCCGGAGCATAGTTCGAATTGAGTTGGACCGCTCGCTGGTACAACTCGAGAGCCTTGCCAAACGACTCACGTTTCTCATGTTCCTGCCCTTCACGAAGCATCAACTCGACGTTGAAGTCGTAAAGGTTGCCGTGAGAGTTCATCAGAAGATTCTATCCGAAGTACGCAGCGCTTTTGAAACGTGCGATTATCGGACGCTCGTCTGGCGTTTCTCGACTGCCAACTCGTTCTTGACTTCGAAGACATGCGGGACGCCGCGAGCAAACGTCTCGGCGAGTTGGCGATCCATATCATTCATAACAATGCCTTTGAGAGTGACGCGTCCACCCTTGACGATGATATGGATTGGCGGAACAGCGCGAAGAGCGTACATGTGAAGCGGAG
>Ga0137427_10001232_pt1 | contig 11772 bp, 15 predicted proteins | sample EasRivERMZT700_2_FD_102309 | JGI IMG/M metagenome (GOLD analysis project Ga0137427, IMG submission 102309) | Soil microbial communities from meander-bound floodplain in the East River, Colorado, USA - East River MetaG ERMZT700_2 | ecosystem: Environmental > Terrestrial > Soil > Floodplain ...
ATAGAGCAGATATAGATCGCATATCGATTGTCCAGACGGCGTAGTACTTCGTATAGATCCCATAGTGGCTATAAAGTTGTCATAGCAGCGCTGAAGTCGCCATAGCACGAGTGAAATCGCGAGTGTGATCGGTGAAGTCGGCGCATTTAACAGTGAAATCTTCAGAGTAAAGGTAAAGTCGGCGGAGTACGTGTTTTGTTCTCATAGTAACGGTGAAATCGTGAGAGTGAGCGGTTTTGAGTGTTTCGACCGGGGCGTCGGTGACGCCGCCCCGGTCCGGAGCTACGCGGTGTTAGCCGTAGCTGCCGTGTTGGGCTGGGCCGGAGCCTCGGGATGTGGGCTTCCCGGACCATCGTCGGTAGCGGGCTTTACAGAGCTTCCCACTTTCCCGACGTGCCGGGCGCTATCCCACACTGCTCGAACGGGTGGGTTATCCCGCAACAGGTAGTTCATCAGCGGAGCCAGCCGCTTGACGAGCGTAAGTGCCTCGTTTCGCGCACCTTGCATCGCTGCAGTGGCCTCCATGCGGTTTCCCTTGATCTCCGTTTGCTTCAGGATCGCCTCGTTCAGCTTCTGAACCGCCGTTTGCAGTTTCTCGAGGAAGTCTTGTGGTAAATGCGCCTCGATAAACATCGCTTGCAACGGTTGGAGCTGTTCCAGGAAATTCCTGCCGGCCCGGACGAAGGCTCGATCATCCCGACGCTTCGGCATCCAGAACTGATCCAATCCCAGTCCGAACGCCGTTCCGCAAATCGTTTCCAGTTGTGCGACTAAATCCTGCCGCGCTGAAACTCGAGCTCCCGTCGATAAAACGACTGTATCCTTACAGCCCGCCTGCCGGGTGGCAAGCGTCGACAGGTTCTGGAAAACCCCATCCAGTTGCGAAAACAATTGGTCGGGCACCGAACCCTTCACGATCAGATCCCGGTACTTCGTCCAAAACACCAGGACCCTCGCGACCATTTCGAAAACACGTTTGTTGTACACGGTCATAACAATCTCCTTCAGTTAATTCGAACGTTTATGGTTTGGTCTCTCGCGTACAGCCGCTCTCACGATTGGCTGCGCACGAAAGCGTTAACAGTCACGATTTCACGGCTCGCAGTGACGACTAAACTCGTGCTTTCCCGATTCCACTGTTGCTCTAACGATTTCACTGTGGATACGAGAACAAAAAGCTCGCGCTGAGAACTCCACTGCTCGCTTTCACGACTCCACTGTTGCGATGGCAACTGCAAAGGCGCTATGGCGATTTTTCGAGCCGCTTTGGCTTTTTCACCGGCGTTTCCCGGATCTTCAGTCCACCTTTGTTGGCTGGACGTCAGAACCGGCTGTTTTTTCGCGGCCGCCGATAAAAAACAAGCTGCTCTCCTTGCACACCCGCGTTTTGCTTGCATTGGGCACCTCCTTTCTTAAAATTCGACCGTTTGTCATGGCCCCAAAGTTTCTTCAGGGCCGGCGTTTGGTTCGCTGTGTCTTTTGTGTCTTGCGCGTTTCCGTAACGGTCGTGCTCGAAAGCCTTTCCGAATACGGCTTCGCCAAAAGCTGCGGCGCGACATAAAGGATCAGTCGAACCAGCGTTTTGAGAATGCGCTTCTTCAACTCGGTCATACGGACCTCCTTTCTATTTCTTCCGTGTTCGGTTCGCTGGCTTCGTCCGCGTTTCCGCGACCGTCGTGGCCGGATGTTTGTTCGCGTACGTGCCCTTAACGAACCTGCCTGTCTTTGCACTTCTGTACTTCACTGGCATGTCCCACCTCCTTTCTTGATGAGCCTGTTATGCAGGCGGCGCGCCACAGCTAACGCGATAGGCAATTGTGTGGGATCAACACTTTCCGGGAACGATGAGCACGGGTGCGACAAGCCGGCCGGTAGCCAAGTGACAGACAGTAGCCAGTCGGCTACCCGATGGGATGAAATTACACTTGACTCAACAATGTTTATATACAATGATGCTCAGCAATGAATAAGCAACTACGTATAGCGAAGGATGTTGAGCAAAAGCCCATGAGTCCTCTTGGCGAATTTGAACAGATCGTTCTCACAGCGGTCGTACTGCTTGGCGAGGGGGCTTACGGTGCGAAAGTTCACGAAAAGGTCGAGGCGCTAGCCGAGCGGCGCATCAAGGTCCCCGCCGTATACGTGACGTTGGACAGAATGGAAGACAAAGATTATGTCACCTCGAAGCTGACGGATCCGAAGTCGGAACCCGACCACAGATCCAGGCGCTATTTCAGCTTGACGGAGCGGGGTGATCTGGCACTGCAACAGGCGACGGCTACCGCCCGGCGGATGGTCGCAGCCCTCTCTGAAATTGATGAACCCTGGAGCATCAAAAAATGGAGAAAACATCGAGCGAAAACCTGATCAAGCCCCCTCGCTATCTGGAGGCTACCGTCGAGAAACTCCTGCCATACAGTTACCGGGATGTGGCGCTAAAGGAGTTGGCGAATCGTTACGTCTCTCCCGGTCACTATATAGATGATGCTACGTGCTGGATCCGAATGGTCTTCCCCAGCCAGATCCGCCGTTCCTTCCGCCTCGGATTCCTCCTCACTCAAGCCTGCGCCGTAAGCCTTGTCTTTATTGCACTGCCGGTTTCACTCCCAATGATCCTGTATCTGCTGGTGGCGCTCGCCGGCTGGCTGATATGTGACGGATATAACCACCCTGCGAAAGGGACGCAGAGGGAGGCCGTCGTCGACGGCTGCCGAGTTGTCGCTGTGTGTCTGTGGGCGACGCCGCTAATGCAATTGGGATTTGAGCTGAAGGTACCCCTGAATCAGTTGATCACGGCCGCATCGATCGGGCTGGTGCTGGTCTCGATTGTGAGAACGCTGTTCCGCCGGATGCTTTGGCTGAAGATGCGGCCCATGAAGCCGGGTGATCCGCTGCGCGTGGAGTACGGGACGACCCGGACCAGGAATCTCCTGTGGGGCACTGCCGGTTGCTCGTCTCTGGTTCTGATCAACTCGCTGCTGCCTTCGCTGATACCCTACCAGAGCATCCTTGTTATTACCGTGCCGGTGGTTGCGTTTGCCCTCAATATCAGGCTTCAATGGCCGGACCTGTTCCCGCCGGGCGCGCCCAATACGAAAGACCGGATCCTGCGCGATCCGCAGGTGGACGAAGTGGTGGAGGACCGCGCCAATCTCTACAAACCCCGCACTCCCGCCGCCAGGGCGCTCGAAACTATGGCCGTTGCCTTCGCCGGTCTCCCCTTCCTCCTTGTCGTCATGGATGTGGGGAGAGTGTCCTCCTGGCTTCCGGTCGTCATCAGTTTCACCTTGTTTGTGGCCCTGTTGATATTGGGCATCTGGCTCAGGAAGATTAATCAGCGAACCGCGGACCTTCTGGAGCGAGATGCAAAAACGGAGGGCGCGAGGAAGATATGATTGATCCTGAGGCTTTCCCCCACAACTTGCTGATCGGCAAAAGTGAGCTAATGCTGGAGCTTGCCCGGTCGATCGACAAGGCGGCTCCGGCGGACTCCACCGTCTTGATCCAGGGGGAAAGCGGAACCGGAAAGGAACTTGTCGCGCGTTCGATAGTCGCGAAAAGCCGTCGGCCGCGGGGGCCGTTCGTGGCCGTCAATTGTGCGGGTCTGCCCGACACCCTGGTTGAAAGCGAACTGTTCGGCCACGAGAAGGGCGCCTTCACCGGCGCCGACCGGCAGAAGACCGGCAAATTCGAACTCGCCCACGGCGGTACTTTGTTTCTCGATGAAATTGGCGAACTCTCGCTGGCCGCTCAGGCAACCCTCCTGCGCGCGCTCCAGGAGCGCGAAATCGATCGTCTGGGCGGTAGCCGGCCCATCCGCATCGACATCCGATTGATTGCCGCAACCCATCGCGATCTTCAACAGCTCATTGCGGCCGGCCGGTTTCGTGAGGACCTGTATTACCGATTGAAGGTCTTCACATTGCGAACTCCGGCCTTGCGCGAACGTCTCGAGGACCTGCCCGGCCTGGTGTACTTTTTCGTCGTTAAATACGCGCGGCAGGCGAATCGCCATGTTCGCGACGTATCGCCCGAAGTGCTATCGATTCTTCGCAGGCACCACTGGCCAGGCAATGTCCGGGAACTGGAGAACGTTATATGCCGGGCGGTCCTCGCCGGAGAGTCCGACATCGTTCAGATTGGCGATCTGCCTGAAGACTTTGTTCCGGCGCACCACCGATCTGCCAGCAAAGTCCGAAACTATTACATCACGATGGATGAAACCGCACGGCAACTCTGCCGCGACGCTTTTGCCGCGGCGCGAGGCAATTACCGCGTTGCCGCGAAGATGCTCGGGCTGCATCAAAAATCGATGCATCGGTTGCTCAAGAAACTCGGTCTTGACGATCTGTTGGATACCATCAACGGATCCACTTAGCGAGAGAGAGATCGATGTCGCTTGCACGCCGCACATGGGCCGCCCTCGGGTTGATGATCGGGTTCTACTCCATGGTCATCGGCATCAGTGTTGCTGTTTTCGTGGTCTCGTCCGGGCTGCTCACTTGGCTTGTAGGCGAGAGGCAGGAACAGGTTTTTGGAATGTCTGCGGGCTTGGGGTTGGCCTTATTCATTATGGCGTTTCCGTCGATCATCAAGCGGAAACCCGCGGGCGTGCGCCTGGATCCGAAGAATCAGCCCGAGTTGTTCGATCGGCTGGCGAGGATCGCCCAGCTCACCGGGCACAAGATGCCCGTGGAAGTCATACTGACCACACAAGCGACCGCATGGGCGCTGCCGTTTGGAATGACGGGCATTGGTAACAAATGGGTGCTGGGTTTGGGCCTCCCGCTCATCCAGACACACACCGTCTCGAAATTTGACGCCGTGCTGGCTCACGAATTCGGCCACGCCCTCGTCGGCGACACGAGACTGAGCCCGATAATCAGTGAAACTCATTCTGCGATCGAGCGAGTTATCGACTTTCTTGAGGCGTTCTGCCCACCCCTGAAGAAACCATTTGCCTTGTACCGCCGTATGTTCCTTCGCATCATCCTGCCCACCGCTCGGGGACAGGAATGCGCGGCCGATCGACTGGCGGCAAGCGTTGCCGGATCGGACGCCATCATTGAAAGCCTGAGGACCCTGACCCGCATCTCGGAGGTTACGTCGGACTACTTTGATTGGGAGGTGTGTTGCATCTCCAATGCTGGGTTTATCCCTCCAGTGGTCGAGGGATTTGCGACGAAGTTGTCGTATCCCTCCGTTATCGCTTCGATGGATGAGGCACTCGCGAAGGAACTGGCGAAGTCCCAGCCCGATGATCGCGATCCCCATCCGCATTTGGCGCAACGTATTGCCATGTTGGAGCAAGTCGCGCCGTGTAACAACCCGGACAAGACTCCCGCACTCTCGCTCCTGAGAGATTTGCCATCGTTGGAACATCAACTCATAGTGTCCAGGATGCGGGTGAAGAATAAGAAGTTGAAGCCGATTGCGTGGACCGATGTCGGCGCGTCGGTTTGGATACCGACCTGGGAGCGGATCGCGATTGAATGGTCCCAGCGGATCATGGGGGAAACCATCGGGAGTTTGTTCGACAGGGCCGGAACGCTCAATTCAAAAGGCTGTCAGGTTTTCGGCATCGGCCTCGCATGCCGTCTTCACCGGGCGGGATGGACTGTGGAGTCCGGCCCCGGAATTCATTCGCTCACGAAAGGGGCTTTGAAACTGAACCCATTTGAAACAGTTAATCAAATCGCTGCCGGTCAATTCACGCGAGAAGAATGGAACGCCCGCATATCGGCCCTGGGCCTCGATCCATCAATGCCACTATACCCGGCACCAACAATCGGACGCTTAGTTTGTAATCTTCCGATACGGACGGAAATCAAGCCGGCAATCGCTCCTTCGAAGGAAGTCCATGAACCGTCGATATTCTTCCTGTTCCTGGCGAATTCCACAATTCGCAGTTTTCCAAGGGTTTCCCGACCTTGATACGATGCTGCAATGCGTGAGATCGGCCGTCTCCTGCTTCACTTGTTCGTCACAATATTTCGGCTGGCCAAGCCCGGTGGGTTTCGTCCGGTTATCGCCGAATCGGTGCAGCTCCGACATCAGTTGCGGATCCTGAACCGCGGTCGGAAACGAGCCCCCAATCTCCAATTTGCGGATAGGATCGTTGCAGGTCTCTGTACTCTGTTGATGTGGCCCGCTGCAATCCTCCGCACCGCCATCGTTCTGAAACCTTCTACCCTCTTGCATTTTCATCGCGCTCTGGTCAAACGAAAATATCGTGTTCTGTTTTTCGCTAAGAGTCGCGTCAAGCCGGGTCCAAAAGGACCAAACAAAGTGCGCATCGACGCTATCGTTGAGATGAAAGGCCGCAATCCGACGTGGGTTGCCGGTGGAAGAGTGTTGTTACTGAGAAACACAAAACATCGGTTCGTATCTGGATCGATGTAACGGATCCGCCGAAACTCTTCGGGATAACTCCGCTTCGGGATCGGGTTGTTAAGCGTAATCAGTTGATCGCAGCGGAGACCGGTGGCTTTATCGACCGGTTGCGAGGAGTGCCGCTGACAATCTAAGCGTTGCTTGGAGCGCGTGACAAAAAATGCGCCAGATTGGTGGATTCGATAGAGCCGTCGAAAATCCAGATAACCACGATCCATCAGATAAATTGCTCCGGGCTCCCACACGAGTTGATCCAGACAATGGACGTCGTGAATGCGGCCACTGGTGACAATCAAGACGCTCGGAATATTGCCACGCAGGTCCAAAAGCGTGTGAAGTTTCATGGCGGATTTGTGGCGACGAAATTGTGCCCAGGGGAAAAGCGAAAGGGAGAGATCCACGACGATCGCATCCAACGCAAGGCGACGTGATCCAATTCGAGAGCGAAAGCCTCATCGACATACAAATCACGTGCGGCGCGGATCAGCGCGGTGCGAAATCGCCGTAGATTCTCCAATCTCTAACCTGATTGGGCATGCGCCAGATTGTTGCGAGACACCTTGCCTCGAATACCCATGTGATAGAGCTTCGTCGGCGCAGAGCGAAGACAGGCTCAATATCGCGAAGACTTTCGCGGTATGTCAGTTGAGCAAAAGCCAAGGTTAGAAAATCATCCCAGCACGAAATTCTCTGAACCTTGTAGTCGCTGCGGAAATGTTCAACGCAAAGTCGAAACTCATAACGCGGAACGAATTCCATGAGCTGCGGGAAGACAGTTTAGCCGGAGTTCATCCGAGACCTCCTTCTGCGAGGTTGCAGAAGGACGAACTCGAATCAGATTCAAATCGATAAACTCTACAGGTCAACGACGCTAATTTCAGAAACTTCGTGACTAAGCTTCCTTAAACATTGGGACACCATTGATTCATTTTCTATGATTTCAACGATCGGCGGTAGCCACCGCTCCCTCCCTTCCTTACGTGGCATCAACACATCGCCTACTCGCCTCAAGTGATATTGATGTGTCGAACGAAGGCCTTTGGGTCATTGCAACACAGGCTTCTCAACGTGGTCGATGATGAGTTTCTTGACAGGGATCTTTGCCGATTCCAGCTTCAGGCCGAAGCGCCCCTCCAGCACAGTCACCAGTGAAGGCCCGGTTTCGTCATTGTATGCACTGCGAGGTAGAAACAAATCGAAGTTGCCGGTGATGTTCGTTTTGTCGATAATCGATCCGCCGCCGCGGCCCTTCCAACGGCCGAATCAACTCGGCGGGGTCGCGACAATGCGAATTACCGCTATAATCTGTTCCCGGTAGCTAATGACACCTAAGAGACCTGCCCTTTGCTGGTCTCTTTTTTGGGAGACAGAGGACTGCGATGAAATTGAGAGAGTTTGGAGCACATTTACCGCTACCTGGTTCCAAGGGGTTGCTCCGCTGCAGGGACTGATGATTTCGTCGGATTAGGGACTCTATCCGAATGATGGAGGATTAACCCGCAGACCGAAGTTCGGCCTTTATCTTTCGCAGCTTCCAGGTCGCATTTTTTAACAACACTTGTCTTAAGTATCGCTCACCCATCGGTTGGAACGACCGTGGGGAAAACTTTGCTCGATGGAAGATACACCTAACATCGCCAAGTCAACCAGGTTACGAGATAAGCTGGACAGCCCGTATTGGGTGATTCTGGGCATAGTTGCGTCTATAACCACACTCGCCGGTCCCTTTCTTACTATTTATTTCTACCAGCTATCTCTTGAATTCCCTGACGTCCGGTTTGCTCAGAATCCTGTTGGAACAGTTGTGCTGGACCGCGAAAAAACGCCTGAACTGAACGTAAACTTCAACGGGAAGGGAATCGATGGTGCACACATTACAAGAACGCAGGTAGGTATCTGGAATGACGGCAAGCGAGCGATTAAAGCGGACGAAATTCTAAATGATGAAAAACGAATCGAGATTACATCTCGCGAGAACGCTCCGATGTTAGACGCGGCTGTTGCGGCTGTCAGTAGGCCGGAGATAGGTTGTTCTCTTGATGATGTTTCTATAGATTCCGGGAGGCTCTTTGTTTCGTGGAAGATTTTAGAACAAAACGACTGGTGCCTTATTCAACTTACTCATACAGGTAATACGGACACTAAGTTTGATCCGCGAGGAGCAATTCAAGGACAACCCACGATCAAAACAACCCAGATCAGCCGAGGTTCCATTCTTACTAGTCAGAGTCTTGTTGGTGCCATCGTTGTCGCTCTGTTTGGCACCTTAGTTTGTATCGGTTACTTGCTCCGTGCGCTACGCTCGCCCAATAGGAAGATAGGGGTCGTAGTCGCTTTTATTGGCGGCTTGTTGCTTTGCTTGGCGAACGTCTTCTTTTGGTTTTATGAAACAATACCCGAAACGCCCTTTAGATTTGGCTGATTACGGCTGGTCTGTACGATGACAGCCAATCTTCCTGTGCGCCTCTTTACAAAGAGAAAAACGCAGGGTTCTAATCATTTTGCCCCTCGCTTTTTGATAAGGATCAGCCGTGGATTTGTCGTTGTCACATTGCGGTACTTGAGAATCCCACGTTCATAAAGATCATGCCTCCGTGAAATTGCTATAACCTGCCATCGCGTCCAGGGTTTGCCATTGCGGCGCAAGTATCCTGCCACGTTCAGATCATGAGCGATCCTGGTACACGATTCTCCTGCTCGCGAAAGATCGAATATCGTGCAGACGATTTGCGATTCACCATTATGAGGAACAAACTTTTTCCTGCTTCGCCGAAAACCATAAGGAACGGTACCGCCAGCAGGCTTGCCACCGCGGAAAGTCGCAGTCTCCAGGAAGGTAATACTCGGAAATCCTTTCACGATCTCTGGCAAAACTTCCGTGCCGCCGCGCAGAACAAGGTGTAAGTCTCGGCCAACGGCGGCCCCAAGCCGCAGAAACCCCTCGTGCACGATCGCGATGCGCTTCATGCTGTGGAGATCATCCCAGCGCGGATGATTTGTAAACAGGCTGAAGTTCGGCGTCGTCACCAGCGTGATGCCGAGATCGCGCAAAACCCGGATCGCATCCAGCCTTTCACGCCCCAGCGACCACCAGCGCTCCAGAGGCGGATCAAGGGCAGTGCCGGTCAGGATGACAGGCATCTCCCGTCAAAAATCCAAATTTTCGTGCGAGAGCAGCGCCGTCCCCATAGCGCGTACGGCCGTCATGGCGTGCGATGACTTGATAGAGCGGGAGGCACACCGCCGCCGCGCTGTCGAATCCCCCGCGGCGTTTGTTCCCGTGAAAAAAGATCGGGACGAGTTTGGGAAGCACGCGAGCCGAAACGACGTGCGCGCGCGGAACCGTGGAAAGCGCGAATCCATCAACTTCGCGAACACGTTCGGCAAAGACTTGTGGGTTATTGCGGCAGACGAGATCGCAATCCGTGGGATTGCCACAGCAGAGGCTCAGACAATTGAAGAGCGCCTCCTCCACCTGAAGGCCGCCGCAAAGTTTGCGGTCAGGGCAGATTGTGCAACCCAGACAGACGCTGAAGCGCCCGGCATCATGCCAGAGCGCGCTTTGCCGCAGTGCATTCTTTTGGGTTTCGGTGATTACAGGCGTCAGCAGTTGTGCGTGCTTGACTAACGGACTCGACGGATTCCGGGAGGAATAACTGAGAGGCGTGCTCTAGGCGTATCGGTGTAATAATCTTTTGTCCCGCGAGACAAACTTTGGCGGGGTGCACTCACTCATGTTAACGAAGTTTGACCTTCACTCCCTCGCCACCACGGTGTCGTAGAGCCCATAGTGAGTTAGGCCCTCGTGACTCTCGATTCCCGTGTACCGGAGCGAAGCGTCTTCGTACCGGCGGAAAGCGAAGACAGCTTGGTTCATCTGGTCTGTGTTGAATACTCTTAGTTGCACAAGCAAGTGGAAGTCTTTAACCGTTAGGCCGGTTACGGTCAGAAATAAGTCCGGTTCGATCTTGGTGATGACATCCTGGAGCGTGTTCTCGCGGAAGTCTGTCAGGTACATGAACGCTGGGATACGGGTGGCGAACTTGATCAGCCTGTCTTGGACGAGCTTGCGCTTCGACTTGTACTCCTTCTCCTCCTCGGTCAGCTGCTTCTTCTGGTTTGCCGTCAGATCACCGTGCTTGGCCTTATTCTTGAGATCCTTAACCTTCTCGCTCTTGTTGATAATCGTTTCGATGATGTTGTCGCCAAGGGCGCGCCAGCCCTCGATGCGTCCAACGGCGGCCATCGCTTCAGGATTATCCAGAATACGCCGTAGGGTATCGTTGTCCACGTTCACCAGCAGCGCAGACTCCCACTTGCGAGCCAATAGCGTGGCAGAGGTGCCGGCAATTGCGATATCGAGGATGCCACCCGCGTCAATCTGAGTCATGTTTGCCCCGTCATAGGCCAGCACAGGCAGGAACGATACGAGATCTTTGACGGCGTTCTCCGGGTTCGACTCACTGGGCGAAAGTCCGATGCCGTACTCCGCCAGTTGCCGCAGCGCACGGGTGGGCGCAAAGTCGAACACGAAGCAGACTGGCTTGAGGATCTGCTCTTCGTTCGGGTTATCGCCGTTTGGGTTCTTAATGGACCACGGCGACTGTACTCGGAACGCAGCCGGAAAGTAGGTCTCAGGCGACTTAAGATTGCGGAGCATCAATATTGAGGACCACTGCGGCACGGTCACACCCGTCGTGAGTTTGCCGCACGAAAGCGTTATCGTCTTCGTTTCGAAGCCGCTCGCAATGGCCAAGCGTACGGGCGGCAACGCGTCGAGGCCGATTCCCGCCAAGGCGCCGGCCGCGACGACAACCTTATAGTCGCGCCAGAACGTGTTGTGCTTCTCGGCCAACAGGTTCGCCATCGCGTAACAGGCCGCGACGTTCGGCAAGAACCAAAGCGAGTGCTGGAGGTATGGGAGCAGGCGGACGTCCGAGTACGGGAACGGGGGTCTTGTTCCGGTCTTGAGGTTCTCGACGACTTGCGGTGTATACGAACCCCTGATGATGTCCAGCCACTTCTGCACATCGCTCTTGTGCTTGAACTGCGCGTCTTTGCCCGTACCGGCCGCCCCGAAGAACTCGTTGAGATCAAACTCGTCAAACTCCCCAGCGCTCGCGATCGCCAATAGTTCGTCGGGCATTTGATAGGTGAGAAGGCGCATCTGCGGGAGCGCACCGTAGGGGTTCCACTTGCCTGGATTCTTGGCCCTGAACTCTTGCTTAGCGCGCTGCTCGTCGGTATAAGTCCAGTTGAAGATCTGCTCTTCGATGAACTCTCCGGTCGCCAGCGCTTTGAACGGAGTACCGGAGAGGTAAAGATACGCCTTGGTCGTGATGGGCAGGAACTCTGCCTCCCTCTCCGAGAGCACACTGA
>Ga0137427_10001233_pt1 | contig 11759 bp, 11 predicted proteins | sample EasRivERMZT700_2_FD_102309 | JGI IMG/M metagenome (GOLD analysis project Ga0137427, IMG submission 102309) | Soil microbial communities from meander-bound floodplain in the East River, Colorado, USA - East River MetaG ERMZT700_2 | ecosystem: Environmental > Terrestrial > Soil > Floodplain ...
ATCACAGGTTATTCCACTTCCAGAGACATCACTGCGGCCACTTTCACGTTTGAGGAAGCAGCGGGGACGAATCTGCTGACGGTGGAACTGAAGCCGGACGTGGCAACACAGTTTACAACCTACTATCAGGCTCCCGAATCGATTCCGGTCGGTAGCGCCTTCGTCTATGTACAACCGTTCAATGTTACGCAGGGCGACGTGAACGCCGTCGCGTCCGTTACGGTGACGCTTACAAACCCGCAAGGGACGTCACAACCGAAGACCGCGAATTGAAATGAAGGTATATGACAAATCCGGGCCGAATTCAGGGGTCACACGTATCTGGCACCTGAATTCGGATTCCGAATTCAGGTGCCAGATACGTCTGACCCCTGAATTCGGCCCGGATTTGTCAGATTCCCCACCTGATCCCTTAATTCCCACCCGATTTTCGACTATCCTACTCCGCAATAGTGTGGAGGGATCGTCCCATGAGAAAAACGCTTCTGTGTCTGACTGTGTTGCTGTGTCTGGAGAGTCCGGCGTTTGCGACCTGGTCGGTAATCGCGATAGATAAAAGCACCAAGCGCGTTGTGATGGCGGCTGCATCGTGCGTGAACACGACCGATGAAGCGATGAAGACAGCAATTGCCGTTGTTGTTCCGGGTGTCGGTGTCGCGGCGTGTCAGGCAGCAGCGGACGGGTCGCACCAAAACCAAATGTTGGTGTTTCGTGAACTGCAGAAGGGCACGGATCCGAAACAGATCATCGAAATGTTGAGTGTGGATCCGGCGTTTCAGTCGCGACAGTTTGCGATCCTCGACATGCAGGGACGGTCGTCAGGTCACTCCGGACTGGGTAATGGTTTCGTCGCTCAATACATCAGCGGGCAAGTTCCCGGGACTGAGATCTTCTACGCCATCCAGGGCAATATTCTTCGCGCGCGGGACGTCGTGCCCACAGCGGTGAAGGCTTTTATCAGCACGCAAGGCGCGATTACGGACCGCGTTATGGCTGCCCTTGAAGCTGCCGATGCGGTCGGAGGTGACAGTCGCTGCGCTTGTCCACCTTCCGATGGCACAACACCGCCAATCCCGTGCGATATGAAAACATCGCATGTTGCCTATATTCTGATGGCCAACCCAACGGACACGAACGGGGACTCGCACAACAACGGCAAGTATGCTCTCTACATTCCTGTGTCTCAGCCTGACCCAAATCCTCTTCCAGCCGGCGCGACAACTCATGGACCCATGCAGATAAAAAAAGGGGAGAGTTTGAACCCGGTTAAAACTCTGCGCATGCGTTACGACGTGTGGCGAAAAACCATGCCCGCCAACTTCAAATAGTGGGGGAAAGTTCAGGAGTAGGGTATGGACGAGAACTTGAAACAAGTAAAACAACGAATACAGGAACTCACGGATGATCAGCTATTGGAAATGGTCACCGTCGGAGCCGGCGACTACCGCAAAGAGGCGCTTGATTATGCGCACGCTGAGATTGCCGAGCGTGGTCTCGATTTATCCGAGCCAGGCGACCAAACAGAAGAAACGGCAGAAGCCGAGACCGTGCGGGAAGACAACACAAGGCTGGACTCAAGAGGTTTGGCCTGCCTCAACTGCGGCGGCCAGATGCTTGCCGGAACTCTTGTTGCGGAAAAGGAAATGACGATCATCTTCGACAGATCGCGAGTGGAACGGTTCGTTCGCGCTCTTGCTTGCGGCAAATGCGGCCAGTTGTCGCTGGTCGTGGATCTTCAAACCGATGTTCAGCCCTGAATCGAGGTTGGAAATGATGGCCCAAATTCGACGAGTTGTTGTTTTTACGGCGTTACTTCTGGTGACGCTGAATCCGGCCTTCGCCAAAACAATCGATTTCGACTCCGCGACGATTGCCGAACTCAACGCCGCGTTCAATGCGGGCACGTTGACAGCGGAGCAACTGGTGCGGCTTTGTCTGGCGCGAATCCAAGCCTATGACCGCCAGGGTCCGGTGCTGAATGCCGTGATCACGCTAAATCCCAAGGCGCTTGAAATTGCTCGCGCGCTCGATGTGGAACGCAAGGCAAAAGGGCCGCGTTCGCCGCTGCACGGAATTCCGGTCGTACTCAAAGATAACTTCGACACCTTCGATATGCCGACCACTGGCGGTTCTGTGCTCCTGGAAGATTCGATTCCGCCTGATGATGCGTTCGTGGTGAAAAAACTGCGAGACGCCGGAGCCATCATCCTGGCGAAAGTCAACATGTCGGAGTTCGCATCGGCGGGAACGAACAGTTCGATGAAAGGACAGTCGAAGAACCCGCATGACCTCACTCGCTCACCGGCTGGATCATCCGGAGGGACAGGCGTCGCCATCGCAGCGGCATACGCACCAATCGGATTGGGTACGGATACTGGCGGTTCGATCCGCGGTCCCGCGACGTCGAACGGTGTTGTTGGTCTGAAGCCGACACATGGTCTCCTCAGCCGCGACGGGATCATACCGCTTGCGCTGACATTCGATACCGGCGGTCCGCTGGCCCGTAGCGTTTACGACGTCGCTGCCGCCCTTGGTGTGATGACGGGCCTCGATACAGCCGATGCCGCCACGAAGAAAAGTGAAGACCGATTCCTGACGGACTATACAAAGGACTTGAACCCGAACGCCCTTAAAGGTGCTCGTATTGGTATCGCTCGAGACTTTCTCGGGGCTGATCCGGACGTCGATTGGGTTATCGAGGCTTCGCTTGAGGCTATGAAGCGAGCTGGGGCGACCGTCGTCGATGTGCGCTATCCGAGATGGCTGCTCGATGCGAAAGGGGAATTCTACAACGCCATACGCTATCCCGAGTTCGTTGCCCAGATCGCAGAGTATCTTTCGACGATTGGACCGAGTTATCCCAAGAACATCGATCAACTTATCGATCGGGCCAATCGCTTCACTTCGATGCGTCCCGATGGTGCAGGTCCGAATCCCAGCCGTTGGACACTGTTCAAACGCGAAGCGGCCAGCGGAAAGCTCGACGACTACCGCTACACCTCAGTGCGCGATCATGGTTTGCCTATGGTCCGTGCAGCGATCGAAGGCATATTTGCTGCCCAGAAGCTCGACGCCATCGTTTATCCGACGTCACCCCGTCGGCCGGCGATGATCGCGACGCCGCCCACCGATCCTCCTGGCGGCACTTCGGCATCGCCAACGAATATCGCTAACCTGACGGGCTTCCCAGATCTGATAGTGCCTGCCGGATTCACCGGCGATGATTTACCTGTTGGGATTTCTTTCTTCGGTCCCGCCTTCAGCGAGGCGAAGCTTTTGTCTCTCGGCTTCAGCTTTGAACAAACAACGAAGGCTCGTCGGCGACCGGTGCACACGCCGGCGCTCAAAGGCGAAGTGATCACATTGCCTGAAAAAGAATAACTTCAGAAGGGACGGCTGCGCGTTCAGTCGTGGAAGCGGCCGTTCAACTTAGTGAAAACAGTCCGTGGTCCCGAGAGTGCGGGCACCACAAAGGAGGTCACTCATATGGAGCCCTTACCTCATCATTTTGTGATGGCCCCGGCAATCTGTGGTCACCCGAAACCCTACTCGTTGGCGCAGTCGCCGACTGCTTCAGACTGACCTTCCGTTCCATCGCAAAGGTGGGAACCCTCCGATGGATTAGCCTTACATGCGAAGGTGATGGGACTGTGGACCGCGCGAATGGAAGCATGAGTTTCACAGCCGTTCAACTGCGCGCCCGTCTGACTATTCCAGACACCACAGACATGCAAGACGCCGAACGACTTTTAGATAAAGCGACAAAAGCCTGTCTGATTTCGAATTCGCTGAAATTCACACCGACATTCAAAGTGGATGTCGCGATCGGATTAGCCGCCTAACGGATACCGTTTCGGCGACGGCGGCGACGTCCGGGTCATCCGGCCCGTTATCCAAATGGCAGCGATCCCAACCATGAGCCTAGAGGCAGAACTTTGGCGCCCGATTTTTCCTGTGGCTTGTGGAGATTGAGAACGAGTTGCAGCGATTGTTTTGGATGAAGCCTGGTTCCGTAGTATCGGAGACTGCTGCTGATCTCGTCATCGGAGGCTTTAACTTCGATGAGCCATTCCGTGCGTCTGTTGAGGGTCACGACGAAATCGACTTCGCGGTTTTCCTTGTCGCGAAGGTAGAACACATCCCAGTTTTCACCGTAAGCATCCTTCCGGAAATGCGCGTATTTCAGGAGACTGCAGGCTGCAAGGTTCTCGATTTGAGCTCCCCCGGTTTCGTCGTAGGCGGCCGCGCAATCGAAGAAGTAGACCCGCCGCTCTTTGCGGATGCTCCGCGCGAGACGGTTCGAATAGGGCTGGACCAGGAAGATCACATATAGCTTTTCCAGCAGTTCGACCCAATTCCTTGCGGTTGGCGGCGATATGCCAAGGTCCTGCGCCAGGTTATCGTAGTTCACGGCCTTGCCCACGCGTTCGCGAAGTAATTCGACGAGATCGGTAACCCCGCGCCAGGAGCTGATCCGTGACAGATCGCGCACGTCTTCACGCGTTACGAGTTCTATGCGGTCGTTGCGCAGCCTGGCGGCCTCTTGAGGATTCAGAAAAGCTTCAGGAAATCCGCCGGTCTCCAGAAGCCTTCGTACGCGGCCTGCCAGTTCCAGATCGGGAAGAAAGCGTTTGGATTCGGCGACATCGATCGGGTGCAACCTATAGAAGTACTGCCGCCCAGTCAGCGCATCTCCAGTCTTGCGGAACGCATCCAGTCTCGCGCTGCCCGTAACCAGCAAAGGAGGCTTGTTCTGGAACTCGTCGGCAAGACCCTTAAGAATGTTTTTCCACTTCGGAGCCTTGTGAAATTCGTCAAGCACCACAAGTGACGCATCTTTCGGCCATGCCAACTCCCGGATAATCTTCCTGTCTCCGGCTATGTCCCAATTGAGGTACTGGCCACGCTCATCCAGCAGAGACTTGGCCAGGGTGGTTTTGCCGCACTGGCGGGCTCCGGCCAGGAGCACCATTTTCCTTCCCAGATCTTTCCTGACTTGCTCGGTCAGATATCGCACCCGGCCATTATGAGCCTGACTTTCTTTTGGTCAAGCCTATTCTGATATTGCCTTTGGTGTGGTCAGTCCGTGACGCCTCTTTGCGCCGTATCCATAGAAGAAGCCGCTCTTTTTGCTAGTCATGCACTCACGCAATCGGCAGAAATGAACCCGAAGAACGCGAAACTCCAGCACTTCGGATACTCCTACATTGGTAGAAAACCTGCATGCTGCAACTCGGCGGTGATCAACTGGCCAACAACGCGGCGTTGATGGTTCTGTTTCTTGGAGATTTGAGCGGGAGCGCAGCTACTCATACGTCAGATTTTTCGAGGGTTCGAACCAATTCGAGGCTTTTACGGACAAAGTGGCAAATGCCAAAGAGCTAAACGTCTCTTAAATTGACGGGGATGCGATGCAGCCGACGATTCTCAAACGAGTCGAAGAATTACAGCCTCGACCAAACATGCTGGACTATGCCGGGACCTGCAAGGAGTTCGCATGGAATAACATTTCCGCCGAACTGGATGGCCTTCCGGGCGGTCGCGGGCTGAATATCGCTTATGAGGCCGTTGACCGCCACGCCGACACGGAGCGATCCAGGCAACTTGCACTTCGATGGCTCGCCAAGGGCGGTGCGCACCGTGACCTTACCTTCCATGAGTTAAAGGAAGAAACAAACAGATTTGCAAACCTGCTCGGGGTTCTCGGGGTCTTGAAAGGCGACCGGGTCTTCGCATTGACAGGGCGCATTCCGGAGTTATACGTAGCGGCTTTGGGAACACTCAAGAATGGAAGTGTATTCTGTCCGCTATTTTCGGCGTTCGGCCCCGATCCGATCCAACAGCGTCTGAGCATAGGCGACGCCCGTGTCCTCGTAACGACCGAGAAGCTCTACCACAAGAAAGTGGCAGCGCTTCGCCCACGGCTGCCGGCGCTGAGACATATCCTGCTCGTCGATGGCACCGATCACACTTCGGATAATGTCTGGTCGATGCCCAAACTCATGTCCAGCATGCCGGATGAGTTCGTCATTGCACCGACGGCGCCCGAAGACATCGCACTTCTGCACTTCACAAGCGGCACGACGGGGCGTCCCAAGGGAGCGGTCCATGTCCACCAGGCCGTCACGATGCATTACATGACGGGAAAATATGCGTTGGACTTCCATCCCGGCGACATCTTCTGGTGTACGGCCGATCCCGGCTGGGTGACCGGAACATCCTACGGCATCATCGCGCCGCTCGTTCACGGACTGACCAGTATCATCGATGAGGGTGATTTCGATGCCGAACGCTGGTACGGCATTCTGGAGTCGCAACGCGTCACCATCTGGTATACCGCACCGACCGCGGTTCGCATGCTGATGCGAGCCGGAATCGATCCCCGTCCACGTTTTGATTTCGGCCACTTGCGTTTCATTGCAAGCGTTGGCGAACCGTTAAACGCGGAAGCGGTCGTCTGGGGAAAGGAAACGCTGGGACTTCCGATCCATGACAATTGGTGGCAAACAGAAACGGGCGGTATCATGATTTCAAACTATGCAGCTATGGACATCCGCCCCGGCTCCATGGGGAAGCCTCTGCCTGGGGTGGCAGCTGCAATTGTGCGCCGCGTGACCAAGGACCGAATTGAAGTAGTCACCCGACCCGAAGTCGAAGGCGAGTTGGCGCTCAAACCAGGCTGGCCCTCCATGTTCCGCGGATATCTGCATGATGATGAACGCTACGACAAATGCTTCGTCCAGGGTTGGTACCTCACCGGAGATCTCGCCAAACGGGACAACGATGGTTATTTTTGGTTTCTCGGCCGAGCCGATGACATCATCAAAACCGCCGGCCACATGGTCGGCCCCTTTGAAGTGGAGAGTGTATTGATGTCACATCCAGCCGTGAGCGAAGCAGGCGTCATCGGAAAGCCCGATCCCGTCATAGGAGAAATCGTTAAAGCATTCGTCACACTGAAGTCCGGCTTCGTCGGCAACGATGACCTCCGCCTGGAACTCATCGGTTTCGCACGGCAGAAGCTCGGCTCCGCGGTTGCGCCAAAGGAAATTGAATTCAAGGACAGTCTTCCCCACACACGCAGTGCCAAAATCATGAGACGGCTGCTGCGGGCGAGAGAGCTCGGGCTTCCGGAAGGCGACACCTCTACACTGGAGACGACTGAATGAAGGAAGAAGCGCCATCCTTACCCCGCAGGCTGGAGCGGCAATCCGCCGTCGGGCTCCTCCGACAGATGCTGCGTATACGACGGTTCGAGGAAAAGTCCGCTGAGTTGTACAGCGCCATGAAGATCCGCGGTTTTCTCCATCTATATATCGGTGAGGAAGCTGTTGCCGCAGGGATGATGTCTGCGCTTACACCTGATGACGGGGTCGTTTCGACATATCGCGAACATGGCCATGCGCTCGCGCGCGGCGTTCCGGCGCGCAGGATCATGGCCGAGATGTTTGGAAAGATGGAAGGCTGCAGCCGGGGGCGAGGCGGTTCGATGCACCTGTTCGATGCCGCTACGAGGTTCTATGGCGGAAATGCAATCGTCGGCGGTGGCCTCCCGATAGCCGTCGGACTTGGCCTCGCCGACAAAATGCAACGACGGCCGCGAGTCACCTGCTGCTTATTCGGAGAAGGCGCAGTAGCAGAAGGCGAATTCCATGAATCCATGAACCTCGCCGTGTTGTGGCGACTGCCTGTGCTGTTTGTTTGCGAAAACAATCTCTACGCCATGGGCACCGCATTGTCCCGTTCCGAATCCGTCACGGACATCGCCCGTAAGGCCGCAGCCTACGGGATGGAGTCACAGAGCGTGGATGGAATGGATGTGCTGGCTGTGGAAGCCATCGCGTCAGTGGCTGTGGCAACCATTCGAGAGACTTCGAATCCCCGTTTCCTTGAATTCAAAACCTATCGTTTCCGGGCCCACTCGATGTTCGATCCGGAGCTCTACCGCACGAAAGCCGAAGTCGAACAATGGAAGAAACGCGATCCTATCGTTCTGTTGACTTCAAAACTGCTACAGGAATCGCTGATCACAAACACGGACGTCGAAGTCCTCGAAAAGGAAATAGCTGCGGAAATCGACGATGCTGTTCAGTTTGCCGAGGCCGGCACGTGGGAGCCGGTTGAGGAACTTACTCGTTTTGTTCACACGGAGCAGCAGCTCACATGAGCCGAATCACGTATCGTGAAGCCATACGCCAATCCATTCGTGAAGCGATCCAAAGGGACAGCCGCGTCTTTCTGATGGGTGAGGATGTTGGCGCTTATGGCGGATGCTTCGCCGTAAGCAAGGGCCTCCTTGAGGAATTCGGCCCCGAACGCATTCGGGACACACCGCTGTCCGAATCCGCTTTCGTCGGCGCCGGTATCGGTGCCGCCATGGGAGGCATGCGGCCTATCGTCGAGATCATGACCGTGAACTTCAGCCTTCTCGCTTTAGATCAGATCCTGAATACGGCTGCAACGTATCTTCACATGTCCGGAGGCCAGTTCAATATCCCGCTGGTCATCCGTATGGCCACCGGCGCGGGCAGGCAATTGGCCGCGCAGCATGCCCACAGCCTCGAGGGGTGGTACGCGCACATACCCGGCATAAAGGTGCTGGTTCCCGCGACGCTCGAGGACGCGCGCGGCATGCTCTTGACTGCTCTCGAGGATCCTGACCCTGTTTTGATCTTTGAGCATACAAGCCTTTACAACATGGAAGGAGACCTGGCCGATAATGCGGGTCCAGTCGAAATTCAACGCGCGCGGGTCATGCGTCCCGGGCGGGATGCAACGATCGTGACGTACGGCGCGAGCCTGTTCAAAGCGATAGAAGCCGCCAATAAGCTCGCCGCCGACGGAATTGAATGCGAAGTGGTCGATCTGCGCGCCCTTCGACTCTTGGATACCGATACCCTGATTAATTCGGTCAAGCGAACCCATCGGGCTCTCATTGTGGACGAGGGCTGGCGCAGCGGCAGCATTTCCGCTGAAATCAGCGCCCGGATCATGGAAAACGCTTTCTATGACCTGGACACTCCCGTCGATCGCATCTGCAGTGCGGAGGTGCCGATGCCGTACGCCAAACACCTCGAATACGCGGCCTTGCCACAGATAGAAACGATCGTCGGGAAGATCCGGACCATGGCAGGAAAAGCAGCATGACCGAATTTCGCATGCCTAGTCTTGGCGCCGACATGGAGGCGGGAAAGCTCACCCGATGGAAGATCAAGCCCGGTGATCGCGTCAAACGCGGAGATATCGTGGCGGAGGTCGAAACGGAGAAAGCGAACATTGATGTGGAAATATTCGCCAGCGGTGTCGTTAAGGAATTGCTGGTGCAACCAGGTCAGAAGGTGCCGGTGGGAACCGCTCTAGCGACGATCGTCGCCGACGGCGAACTGCCGGCCGCACCTGTAGCCCCCGCAGAACGAATCCGGGTCTCACCGCTGGCACGAAAAGTTGCTGCAGAGTTGGGCGTCGACCTTGCGGCAGTCCAGGGTACCGGAGTCGGAGGCGCGATTACTCAGGCGGACGTCGAGCGCGCTGCCTCCGCTAAGCCTGCGGAGAAGGCGGTGGTCACCCCGGAAGCACGGCCCGAAGGACCTTCGTGCGAGGATGACTCCCAGGGGGGAATGCGCCGCGCCATCGCTGCTGCGATGGCGCGGTCCAATCGCGAAATCCCCCATTACTATTTGGAAACTCAAATCGACATGCAGCACGCCCTCGGATGGCTTCAGGCTGAAAATGTGAAACGCTCCGTCAGGAATCGGCTACTGCCGGCAGTCTTACTTATCCGAGCCGTAACGCAGGCGCTGATAGAAGTTCCGGACCTCAATGGTTACTGGGTTCACGATCATCTGGAACTCAAGAAGTCAGTCAACATCGGATTTGCGATTTCATTACGGCGGGGAGGGTTGGTCACACCCGCGATCCTTGGTGCGGAGCAGATGACCCTGGATCAACTGATGTCCGCAATGAGCGATTTGATCGTTCGCGGGAGGGAAGGGCATCTGCGAAGTTCCGAGATTTCCGAAGGAACAATTACCGTTACCAATCTGGGCGACCTCGGGGTCGAAACGGTGTACGGCGTGATTTATCCCCCGCAGGTGGCGCTGGTCGGATTCGGCAGGATTCAGGAGCGTCCATGGGCTGCCAATGGCATGCTGGGCGTGCGGCCTGTGCTCACAGCAACACTTGCCGGCGATCACCGCGCCACGGACGGACACCGCGGCGCGCAGTTCCTGGCAGCGTTGGATCGGCATCTTCAGACGCCGGAGAAACTATGAACGAGGACGAGATTCGCCAGCACGTCTTTCAGATTCTCCATCGCATCGCCCCCGAAGCGGATCTCGGCGAAATTGACGCGGCTCAGAATCTTCGCGAGGCGCTCGACATCGATTCATTTGATTTTCTCAATCTCATCATCGCCTTGCAGGAGAAACTCGGAGTCAGCATTCCCGAGTCGGACTACCGGCTGGTCCAGACCCTCGGTGGGATGATCGCATACCTCAGCAAGACCGTTTGACGCATCCTGACCAATCACTTTCGCACTGCGACGTACCGTTCCGGCTGGCGCAGGAATTGGTTGCGGCACAGTTCCAAGCAGAATCGGAACGTTTGAGTTTCAACCGTGACTGCCTGATGATCCGCACTCAGCATCATTCCGCATATCGGATCGGGCCGTGATTCCCATGACTCGAACGTCCTTCAGCGAGTTCTTTCATCAGGCGGAGTTCATTAAGCAGAAGGCGCGGCAACAGGAACTGACGCTGAACACGTTCTCTGCCGCTGCGCGCAAGAGCGTCATGTAAGCTGGTTTCCGAAGATTTCTATGGATTCGGACACTTTGGCGCCAATCGGAATGGAAAGCACTGGCACATGCGCGGAACGGATAACCGGTTCTGCTGTTGCGCCCAGTAGGGGTAGGACGTACTCCATAGCTCCTTTTTTCCGAAGCCCCAGGATCATGAAATCAACATCATATTCGTTTGCGATGCGCAAAAGCGATTCCGATGCTTCGCCTTCAGCAGCCACACATTCGATGGGGACCTTTCGGAGATCGGCTTCGGTCCGCAACTTAGCAAACTGTTCCTGGGTATGCTGTCGAGCCTGTTGAGTGACATTTGTAACCGGGAGTCGTTTTTCGATCGTGTGGGCAACGAGAAGCGAACAACCCGTTGCGCGGGCAAGGTCCAACGCGAATCGGAAGCCGTTGTCTGAATCCGGCCCGAAGTCGGTGGCAAACAGAACACGCTTGAATTCGAGCGGGCGGAACACTCGACCAACAGTCAAGACTGGAATCCCCAGCTTCCGAATCAATGCTTGAGTCACGGAGCCGAGGAATAGTCGTCCGAAGAGGCTGCGGCCGTGAGTCCCCATGACGATCAGATCGGCGCGCTCCTCATGTACAACGGATTCAATGACTTCTCCAATTTCCCCGGTCCTCACGATGAAATGGACATCGAGGTCATCCTGATCCTCCGAACCGATCAGTACAGGGAGCATCTGCTCCGCTTGCTCCTTCCGCTGTGTTGCGAGTTTCTCGACCTCGTGCGCAAATCTGTACAGCAGTGATGGGGACTCGACGACGTGTAGCAGCGATAACCGTGCCCGAAGTTTCCGCGCCAGCGCGACGCCACAGTTCACCGCCAGAGTCGACGCTGGACAAAAGTCCACTGGGACAAGCACCTTATTGATGTTCATGCTTGTGCGTGCCGCCTCCCATGACGAGGGTCATTTCTTCGTAACCTGTTGAGTAGTGCACTTCCGGGTCC
>Ga0137427_10001235_pt1 | contig 11751 bp, 20 predicted proteins | sample EasRivERMZT700_2_FD_102309 | JGI IMG/M metagenome (GOLD analysis project Ga0137427, IMG submission 102309) | Soil microbial communities from meander-bound floodplain in the East River, Colorado, USA - East River MetaG ERMZT700_2 | ecosystem: Environmental > Terrestrial > Soil > Floodplain ...
GAGATAGCAAAGTGTGAAGTAGTTTGTTCAAACTGTCATCGTGAACGGACACATCAGCGTAAGCTCCACGATAGAGGATTTTGTTCTTGATAATTTTCGAATGTGCCACGTGCCGCTGGATTTCAGAAGCCGAGGAACTGCCTCCGAGTTGCACGCGGTGCTTGGCACGCCCTGTGCAGTTGCTCTCTGACGAACAGGTTCAGGTTTTGATTAAGGCAGGTACGATTATTTTTTGTAAGTCGTGCGATGCCCTTCACACACGATAGGAGATTGACATGAGAGATGGTTCAATTCCCGCGCAAGTTCTTAACCTTCTGGGGGCTCCGCTTCAGACTCCGCTGACCCAGTCCGATATCGCATACCGGACTTACAACAACGCCCCATCTGTGCGCCGCACGGTGCAGGAACTGACGCGCGCCGGCAAGATTCACGTCGTCGACTACGCCGGCTACGCGCAGACGCCCCTGTTCGCTATCGGTGCGAAGCCTGCCCCGGTCGAGCTGTCACTATCGGTAGACGGCGAGACGCTGTGACCTCAGACCTTCTGAACGCCGGCTTCGAGCTGACGGGCGCCGTCTTCACGTGGCTGAGCGTCCTCCGGGTCCACCGAGACAAGGGATACGCCGGGATTTACGTTCCGGCTATCATCTTTTTCTTTTGCTGGGGATTCTGGAACCTCTACTTCTATCCGAGCGTGGACGCCGTGTGGAGCTTCCGTGCTGGGATTCCCTTGTGCCTGGGCAACCTCGCCTGGGTGGCATCGATGTTGTATTACGGGCCAGTCCAGAAGCGCGACTGGTAGGAGGACCTCATGAACAGAAGCGAGTATGAAGACCTCGACCTTGACGATATTTTCGATGACGGTCTTGACGAGATGGACTTCGATGAAGACGACGAAGACGACGACCGCCCGGACTGGCTGGACGATGAAGACTACGATTAAGCGGTCCTCCTGGTTCCGCCGCCGCTTCGAGCGCTGGCTCTCGAACAAGTTCATGGTCCGGTATGGTCCTTGCATGATTCAACGCAGGGGCTACTGGCAATACATCGACCACGAGGGCAGCTTGTGGCGGCTGATACCTACGTATTCTCACGGCCGGGATACCCCACTCGTTATCACTCTGGAGGAACGCTGATGCCACGCCTGAAACAGACCACGAGCGTCACGACCACAACTGAGGTCGAGTTATCGCCGAAGCTCAAGCTGCTGCTCAAGGCCAAACTGGAGGAATTCGCCGGCCTGCGTGCGGAGAAGAAGGCGACGAAGCTCAAAGAGGACAAGATAAAGCTGGAGGTCGAGACCCTGTTCTCGGACGCTGGCGAATACAATGCGCTGGTTGCCGGCGTCACGGTCGACACGAGCATTGGCCCCATCCCCCTGAAGGAAGTCATCGGTGGAACCAAGAAGACGTTCCAGAAGAAGCTCCTGCTGACGCGGCATAAGCTGACCGTGCCTCAGGTTGAAGCGCTCTACAAGACAACCCCGAAGGCAGACTACCTGAGCATCTCCCTGCCGAGGGAACCCGGTGAAGAGGAAGACGACGATGCATAAATTTCTCGTGCCCATCCGAGTGACCCAGCTCGGCTTCGTCCCGGTCGATGCTGCGAACCAAGACGACGCCGTCGCCAAGGTCGAGACACTCGACTTCAATCCGAGCGAAATCATGGACCCTCAGGTGGAGTCCGTGGCATGCCTTGGGCTGCCACTCTACAATGGGGAGGTCCTGTGAAGAAGTGGCATCATGAACGTCGCTGGAAGGTTCGAACAGCCTTGACCCCGGCTCATCTTGGCCGGGTGTTGACTAAGTTCTCTGAAAAAGGATGGTCCGTCCACAACATTCTGCCGCAGGGCGCGTGGCGGTTTGTCGTTGTAGTGACCCGGACCGTAAAGGTTTACGAATGAACACGCTCATCCTTACAGTCGGGCTGCCCCGTAGCGGCAAGTCCCGCTGGGCCATGCGCCAGGGGTTTCCCGTGGTCAACCCGGACAGCATCCGTCTGGCGCTTCATGGTCAGGCGTTCCTCGCTTCCGCTGAGCCCATCGTCTGGGCCACGGCACACCTGATGGTGGCGGCCCTGTTCATTGCCGGCCACAAGACCGTGATTCTGGACGCTACGAATCTCACGGACCATCGTCGGGGCGAATGGCGGTCGAAGAACTGGGACCTTCGCTGTGAAGTGTTTCGAACCTCGAAGGACCTGTGTATCGAGCGCGCTCGGGAGAATAGCCAGGAGTATCTGTTACCTGTCATCGAGCGTATGGTGCGAGTCGCTGAGTGGCCGGAGGAAACCGCATGATTCGACACCCCTATCTATTCCTGCTCTTCGTGGTCTTGGCAGCCCTGGCGTTTCAGACCGCTTGCCCGCCGCCGGCCGACGCTATGACCCTGACCCCGGCCGGCCAGCAGTGGGTTATCGAGTTCGAGCCCCACGAGGCTAACGTAGGGGTCGTGGTGGTCACTGAGTGCAAGGGAACGGACTTCTACGCCTACGACAGCTTCCCCATTCTAGACCCTGCACAGAGCCTCCTACGGGCTCGCCGGCAGCCCACCCCCAAGGGCGCCCGATGCACGGTCCAGGCGTCCATCATGCGTCAAATAGATGACGACCCGAACCATGACGTAGTCGGAGAGTCCGTGATTGTCGTCCAAGGGGACAGATAACGCCCTCCCGGGGTGTCACTGTCCTGCTTTTACCACAGTTGGCATCAGTCTTGCGCTGTGAGATACTCCATCTACTACGTCCAAGACAACACTCACCCTGATGGCCGCTACGAGGTCCACCGGGACTTCTGGTGGGCACGTCTCTTGCAGTGGACGAAGACTTGGTTAGAAAAAATGCACGTCCGATAAATCTACTCTGTAGAAACGGATGTCAAAAAATCGCACAAAAAGGATATCAGTCCTGTTGCCATTGCCTTAGAAAACGCTATGCAGCGAACCGAAAACAACGATGGGAGGCTGGAGAGAGGCCCTGCTGTGGACGATGCCTGGTTCGCCGAGCAAATAAGGCTCACTTCATCGCAAAAAACTGGCGGATTTGCGGGACCTGTATCTATCGGAGTAAGCCTGTTCAAGCTTGGCGGGCAGCCCCGGGGGTAAAGAAAACCCGGTCGTGGTATGAAAGCAGTCGTCGTCGGCACCACAAGATTCAAGCATCTTTTCATCGTCTTTAAACGAGGACCAGCATGAGACAACTCACTCCGGGTAATTGGCAGACGGGACAGCTTACGGGCTCTACGGCTGCGTGGCTAGACCGCATCAATGCCCTTATGTTGCCTACGGAACCCAAGGTTGTATCGGGGATGCAATATGGGGAGCAGACCAAGTATCTTTCCTGGGAATTCTCCCCTAAGAAGCATGACCATCTTGAACTCCTCCAAATTACGGACATGCAGTTCGGGAGTATGAGCTGTAAGTATGACCGTGTAATTGAATATCGAGATTGGGTGCTTGCAGAGCCTAACCGATATATGCTCTGGACCGGAGATAATATCGACGCGGGCACGCGAGTGTCAAAAGGCAGTCCGTTCGAGCAGCATGGAGAACCCCAGACTCAGGTGTTGAAATTTGCCGAAGTATGGGCGCCGGCACGACATCGTATCCTCGGATACGTAGGTGGTAATCATGAACGTCGGGGCCTGGATACGTTCGGAGACCTCGGGACGCTCATCGCTACTCTTCTGAAGATTCCCTACAGTGATGGTCGGCAGCAGCTCGACATCTACTACGGCAAGCACGTGCCTTTTAAAATATCCCTGTGGCATGGCGTCGGCGGGGCTCGCACAAAAGGCACCGTCGCACAAATCCTTGACCGGTTCATGGCTAAGGGAGACTCTCAGCTCTATTTGATGGGCCATGTGCATCAACCCCTTATTCTCCCGCACTGGAAAGAAGTGCGAGACGAGAAATCTCGGACCCTGAAGCTCGTGAAGTCTATCGGGGCAGTGGGCAGCTCGTTCCTTGAAACATGGGGCAGCTACGGAGAGGTTGCCGGCTATGGGTCCAGCGACGTATTAATGGCTAATACGATTCTTGAACCTAATGGCAAATGGGAAGTTCGACTACGTTAATGCGAGACTTCCTCCTGTTCTTCCTGCTGCAGTTCATGAGCTACTTCAACCTCACGGTTGACATGCGAGCAGTGAACCATGAGCAGTATCTGATTGCTGGCATCACTAACATCATCGCCCCAGTCATCGGGTGGATTATGGTGGAGAAGGTGAGCAAGGCAAAGAATCGCTGGGGCCTGATTGCCGTCGCGCTCGGTGGCGTCACAGCAACGTGGGCCGGCATGTGGCTGACGAGGGTGTGGTGAGAGAACCTGTCTTCATCGAGCTGTCCGTGCAGCGGGAGTCCGGCGACTGTGCTGTAGCCTGTCTCCATATGCTCATCGGGAAGAGCTACCAGGAGATTGTGTTCGCGGCTCCACCGAAGGCGCATAAGCACGGCATGACGTGCCGCGAGATGATTGCGACCGCCGCGAAGCTCGACGTGCAGATGCGCATGCGCAGGAAGTTCGACCAGAATGAGGATACGGGCATCCTCTCGCTGAACCCCGACCCGAAATATAACACGGGCCACATCAAGCGGGACGAACACGTAGTCCTTCTGCTCAGCGGCATGGTCTACGACGCATACAACGGCCGCCTATGGTCGGACACCGATACGTTCCTGAAGCATGAACGGTATACCGCCGGCACGCTTCTCACAGTGGAGGCTTAGATGCTGACAGACATCGTCGTGGATACACATGAACAGATGAACGCGCTACAGGGCGTAGCCGACGAACGCCACCGGCAAGACGTCAAGTGGGGTATCACGAATCACCCGCTTGATACGCACTTCCGAGTGCTGGTCGAGGAAGTAGGTGAGGTCGCCAAGGCGCTGAACGAGAAGGACACGATGCAGCATCTTTACGATGAGCTGATTCAAGTGGCTGCCTGTGCCGTGAAGATGGCGGAGGATATCGTGACGCATCATGGCAAGGGGCTCGTTATCCCGTGAGCTGCCAGTGGTGTGGGTGTGACCCAGAAGCGAATCACAAATGTGAACGACATTCAGGAGGACAGATGGAAAACCATGGACGAGACACGGGCTTTGGACGGCAGTATCCTGAAGACATCTTCGTAAAGGCGAAGACTGCGCCAAGCGCACAAGCAGGAACTCTTCTGCCACCGGCCGGCGAAGTTCGCCTCGTTGACAAGAATACAGGCGGCGAGAAAGGCTCGAAGCTCGCGCGATTCGACCTCATCCCGACACGTGCCTTGTGGTTGCTCGCGGAGGTCTACGGGCGCGGCGCACGCAAGTATGCCGACCGCAACTGGGAAAAAGGCTACGCCTGGGGATTGAGCATCGCGGCGCTCGAACGGCATTTCAACGCCTGGAAAGACGGCGAGACCATCGATGAAGAGACGGGCTGCCATCACCTTGCACAGGTCGCATGGCACGCGTTCACGCTGCTCACGTATCAGTGGTATCGACTGGGCACGGATGACCGAAGCATGGTGGGCAAGGCGAAGGGCACTGCCTCTGAAGCTCGTTGGAAGCACCCGGAGTGGGCGCCCGCGCTGCCGGGGCCGACGCAGGCTCTGGTCGATGTCGGCGTATCGGTGGTCACCGCCTACGAACAGACACGCGACAAAGAAAGGTATTAGCATGCGAATCGGCTTCGACATCGACGGCGTGCTGGCGGATTTCGTGGCCGGCTACCAGAGTCTAACCGTGGCGCTCACTGGCAAAGACCTGTTCCAACCCGGAGACATCTTCGACCCCCCGTGTTGGGACTGGCCGCAATACCGAGGATACTCAAAAGAAGAGATGGCGGCCGTCTGGGCCTATATCAAGTCAAGCCGGAACTTCTGGGCTTCGCTCGGCCCGGACCCCGGTATGGAAGCACTCCGCTCGAAGTGGGTGGAGATTCACGCAGCGCATCACGACGTGGTGTTTGCTACGGCTCGGCCGGGACTTGACTCCCTCATCCAGTCGAAATACTGGCTGCACAAATATGGGTGCAGCTACGCAAACGTGACCATCACCAGTGAGAAGGGGCAATTCTGCGCTGACTCTCACGTAGATTGCTACATCGACGACCGCTGGGATAACATCGTGGCTGTTACCCGGGAGTCGCCGACAACCCGAGCTTACCTCCTGAATCGCACTTACAACCTCGCCATTGACGGCCCTTCCTACATAAGGGTTCCCACCGTCGAAGAGTTCTTCCGCCTGGAAGGCATCTAGCGTAATATGGAGGGGAGATGAATGCTCCCCTCTTCCTTACCCTCTCGCAGGAAAGTCGTATCATGAAACTCCGGTCCATCGTCATAGCCCTTCTCGCCACTATCATCATCACAACTCAAGCGTCCGCATTCTCCTGGGAGACTGTCGCAGAGCGTGTGCAGAAATCCCTCGCGAAGATGTCCATGTTCGTCGAGACGCAGCCTGAGGTCTTCGAAGCAAGCGTCTGCACAGCGTTCAGCATCAATGAGGCACGGCACATCTACATGACGGCTGGGCACTGCAATGGCATCGACATGAAGCTGGACGGGAACCCTACAGGTCTGCTCTATCGGAATGACGCGAATGACCTCATGGTCTTGCAGACTACGGCGCCGGGCAAACCCGCGCTCAGGCCGCGCACCAAGGACATCAAACAGGGTCTGAGCGTTGCCGGGTTCGGTTACGGGTGGGGCTGGGACCAGCCGATGATTCGCACTGGTATCATCAGCATCGCGGACATTTCGCCTAAGGAATTTGGCGCACGTCCACACACGCTGTTCGACTTCCCGTTCATTAGTGGCATGTCGGGCGGTCCGATAGTTGACTCAGATGGCCGAGTTGTCTCTATCGTGCAACAGTCCAATACGAGGGAAGTCGCCGGCATGGGGCAGACGCTCGCGGTCATGCTCGAAGCCACGAAACAATATTGGGAGCCTTAGCGTGCGTAAACTAGAAAGCCCGCACACGCAAAGCTGGAGGCAACGCAATAGTCCACAGGCCCGGACCTATAGTCGCGAGTATCAACAACAGAAACGAAAAGACGTATTAGCGATTTTTAAAAACATCTGCTGTCGTTGCGGGTTCTCAGATATTCGGGCACTACAGATAGACCACATCCACGGTGGTGGATGCTTGGAGAAAAGAGAAATTACGCACAGTCGGACGGCGTATTATCGGAAAGTAATTGAGAGCGTAAGAGCAGGAGAAGGGAAGTATCAGTTACTTTGTGCGAATTGTAATTGGATAAAAAGGGCTGAACAACAAGAGACTGCTCCCTTGAAAGATAAGGAAGAGTGATGCTCGTCAGAGAGAACGAATCCCTGAAGGGTGTCGCGCACGGCCTACTGTTGGGGGTGACGCTGCCGGTGCTCGCCTACAACATCGACCAGAAGAACTGGCGGAACGTGCTGACCTATTCCGCCTTCGTCCTGTTCGAGGTCTTCCAAATCACCGGCCACATTCGGCCGGCACGCCCTTAGTTCCGACGAGCCTCTAGCGCACGGTCGAGCTTCTCTCCGAGCGAATCGAGCTTATTGTCCTGGCGAGTGAAACGCTCCGTGATGTCCACATACCGCTTGTCCGAGAACAAGTCTTGCTGAGCGGACAATTCCTTCTGCGTCTTCATCTGACCTTCAAGCCGGATGCCCCATACCACGCCGCCGATTACCATGCTGAATAGGGTCAGCCCCAGTCCGATGATTGCCGTTACCATTAGGGTCGTCGATTCTGTTCGATGTCGTAGAGGAGCTGCATCAGCTCTTCTTCAGTAAGTGCCTGTGAGCCACCCGGCTCGTAAACGGAGCGCGCGGTGCGCGGTGAACCGGGCACAGCTTCTGCCTGATGTCCGCCTACATGCGAGGGGACGGGCGAGGTCTGTGGCTGGGTCCGAGCGCGCATCTGTTCTGCGATAGCCTCGACTTCCGGGTCGATACTAGGCCGACCGTAAACTGATTCCTGACCAAGGCGCGAGCCTGGGGCATTGATAGCCGCTTCCGGTTCCACGACTTCCATTGTCGAGAGCGCTGCGTCCTCCTCTGAAATAGGCTGAGGTCCACGCTTGAACGTCTGTTCGTCCGGCGTCAGGCGGCTACCACGTGCAAGGTCTACTGTTTGTGCTTCACGAGCAGCCATCTCAGCACGCTGCGCCATCTCGGCTTCCATCGTGCCGCGCTCACCGAACGTCCCGTCCCGCTGCATCTGGCGGAACACAGGATTATTCTGCCGGAAACCTTCCTCTATTGCGGCCTGAGCTTCCGGTCGCATGATGTCGCGAATAGCCTGTGAGTCATGCTGTAGTGGAGCTGCGGTATTCGGCGGAGTCATCTCAGCATCAGCCGTATGCTGACGTAGACGCGCAGCATCCGCCTCTGTCGCTTGCGCCGCACGAGCGCGAGCAGACACCGGGGTATCAACAACAGCGGGCACTGGGGGCTGCACTGGAGGAGTCGCACTGCGCCCTCGGTCAATCGGGCCGGTAGCCGGACCCGTTACTTTTGTGGACGCACGGAGCGCATCTGCTTCCGGAGAGAGCAGCCCTTCCTCCGGCGTAGCCTTCGCTGCCTTATACGCCTTCGCCGCTGCCTTGATAGGAGCAGAGATAATCGGAGTTTCGCCAACGGCCGCCTTCACCGCCGCGCCCACCGGAGTCTTCGCGGCCTTCGCCACGAGTCCGGCTGTGCCCTTTGCCGCCGCGCCAACCGGAGCCATCATCATGACAGTTCGCATCATCGCCTCACCAACATCCTTCGGCGTGCCCTTCGCGAACTGCTCCTTGATTGCACCCGGCTCATGATACATCCCCTTCACCATTGCGGGGACAGACTCCATCGGGTTCGTCGTCGCAAGGTTGTAGGCTGCGCTCGGCAGAGCCTTAACCGTGTTCAGAAGCTGCGAACCCATGCCGCCCAGGATTCCGGGCACACTCTGACTCGCCGGCAGATGGGCCACATCAGTCGGAGTCGATAGCTTGTCGAGGTTCGCTTCGGCATCCGCATGCAGCTTCTTTGCAGCGACAGAGACATCGGCATCCGACATCGTGTCGGGGAACTCGACCGGACCAACGCCCGGAATTTCAATAATCTGGTTCGGCATTAGCGTATCGTCCCTGTTGCGGGGTCAAACATTCGAGCCTTAGGCGCGGCGCCAGCAGGGGCGGCCCCCGGAGCAGGAGCATCGTCCGTTTCGTATCCGCTCACGAACTGGTCCCACATATCGCCAACACCCGACACCCGGGCGCGTGACTTGTATTCCTTCTGCTTCGCTGCCTTACCACGCTTGATAGTATCTACGAGTAGCTTCGCGTTCTCCGCGACGTCCTTCGCAACCTCAGGCGGTAGAAACGCACCACTCGACACAACACGGTTCGCCTCAACAGCAAGGTTCTGCAGCCGCGTGCCAAGCACACCGAGAGACTGCACTTCGCCCTCACGAACAGCCGACATGTAGGTATCGAGCGCCTGAATATACGCATACGACAGCGCCATCTGGGCCGGAGCGTTTGCCGGGTCCTTCTCGATGTTCTTCACCGCATCTTCCAGCACAATTGTCCGGTCACCCGCGCGAGCCAGCGGCGAACGCTCCCACGCCCCAGCAATCTGGTTGAACGTGATAATCTTCCGGTTGTCTTGTGCGGCATCCCGAGCATCTCCACGAGAGCCCGCCATGATGCGAGCACGCTCTTCCGCAGCATCGCGATTCTGCGCAGCGATATCCGCAGCGTTCTTTTGCGCGAATACCGCAGCCTCCGCCTTATCCGTGGCAAGCTGCTTTGCCGCCTGAACCTTTGTGCCGCCCTTCGTCGTGTAGCCGCCGCCCGTCACGTCATACAGAGGCACATCCTCCTGGCCTTCCATCAGCTCACCCGTGGGCGCACCCTGAACCACAGGAGCCTTCTGAACGAGGTCACCACGGCCGAACTCCTGAAGCTCGCCGGCAGTCTTCGCGTCAACCACACCCGGGAGTATGTTCTCTGCGATTTCTCCGACCCGCACACCACGCCGATTGAGCGCGAGGTCTTCCTGTGCTGCCTTCTGTGCCTCAGCGATACGAGCCTCGGTGTCCTGCTGCAGCTTGAGCTGAGCATCCGCACGAGTATTCACAACGCCCTGCTGTTGCTGCGCCAGCCGCTGAATCAGGTCCCGCTGCTCCTGTTCCTTACGCTGAGCGAGCACCTGCATAATCGCATCACTCGCGCCGCCCGCCTGAAAATTGTAGGCCATGATAATCCTTATGTCGTTCGCGGCCGAGGGATATAGTCGCCGGCTACGGTCAGCGCTGGGCCAGCCCAGTTCCCGATTTTTTCCATGAGCCCGGGCTTCAATAGCTTCGGGTCCTGCGTATACGGGGCCGGCGCTCCACCCTGGAGTCGCTTCAGCACTTCAAGCTGCAGGGCATCTGCGCCAGCAATCTGCCCGGGAGTTGACGCCTTCGGGGCGATACCGAAATCCGGTAGCGCGTTCGTTCCAGCGCTCCCCATGTTCAGGGTTGCGGGCTGGTAGCCGCCATACTGTTGCACGTAGGCCGACTGGTTCAGCTTCTTCCATGCATCATCACGTTCGCCCAAGTCGAGTTGACGACCACTCTGGCGGATTCGCTCCTGCACATCTCCCGCTTCAAGACCAACACCACGATTCGCGGCATCCTGCTTTGCGTTGCCCGTGAGCGCAGCACCGGCAGTAGATAGGAGCTTCTCGCCGCCATACTGTGCCGCCTTCTTCCCGATGGTCGACAGAAGTCCAGCGCCGCCCGTGGTTGCTGCTGTGGTGCCGAGAGTCGCAGCAGTCCCGACCGTCCCGGGAACCGCCATCGTCGCACCGACGTCCGCCATGAGCCCGGAGGCTCCGGCTGCTGATGCGCCTCCACCGAGTAGCGCTGGCAGCACAAATGGTGCCGCCACACCCGCTGCAATCGGGAGCACATACTTGCCCATGACCGACTTCACCGTCCGGTCCTTGGTCATCTCGCCCTGGCTGCCCTTCATCTTAACGCTGCGCCCTGACGGCCACGGAGTTCCGGTGACCGCCTGAAACGCACCCTCAAGGTCGCCGCCGTTCGCCTGCTTGTAGGCTGCGATAGCGGGCAGGTTCTGGTTGAACGCGTCAAGGAATTCCTGCTCGTTGCCCTGGGAATCCTTCGCGGAGTTGATAGTGTATGCCATGGTTATTCCTTACAGTCCGGCGCCACGGAAGTAGTTCTCCGCGCCAAACTGGTTGGCACGCAGGCCAAGCTCATTGTAGAACTGCTGGTTCTGGTTGCCCGCATTCATGAACCCGAGGTCAACGCCGCGCCCAGCAGTGGCCGCGCCCCGGAGCCCGAGGTCGTAACTCTGTGCCTGTCCACTACCCGCGAGGCTCAGACCCTGGCGCTTAATCGCATCGTCCATTACCGCCAGCTCTCGCTGTAGCTGATTCTGCTGGTCGAGGCTCAGCATACCGCGCATCCCGTTGAGCGCGTCCGAAATCTCTGCACGTCGTGACGTCAGCTCGCGTCCCATCAGCTCAGCAGTAAACGTCCCCGCCGCCTGTCCGCCGCGCTCCGTCGCCATGCGCTGCTCGCCCGCAAGGTTCGCATATGGCCCTGCCTGCTCAGCGCGGTCCGCGAGGTAGTTACGCGTAGCTCGGTCTGTGTTCGCGGTATATGCTTCCGTTTGCGCCTTGATGACCGGGTCGTTCGGGCTGACTGCTGTCCCCTGCTGGGCTCGCTGTAGAAGCTGCCCATACAGAGCATCACTCTTCGCCTTGTTCGCTGCAGCCGC
>Ga0137427_10001238_pt1 | contig 11742 bp, 11 predicted proteins | sample EasRivERMZT700_2_FD_102309 | JGI IMG/M metagenome (GOLD analysis project Ga0137427, IMG submission 102309) | Soil microbial communities from meander-bound floodplain in the East River, Colorado, USA - East River MetaG ERMZT700_2 | ecosystem: Environmental > Terrestrial > Soil > Floodplain ...
GACTGGGTGCTCATCGACTCGCCGCCGGCGGCCTCCCTGTCCGACGCCACCCTGCTGGCGGGGCTCGCCGACATCGTCTTGCTCGTCATCCGGCACAACCACACCGATCGCGATCTGGTGGCTCGCACGTTGGTGCAGCTGCGCCGGGTCGGCGCCAACGTCGCCGGCGTGGTTCTCAACAACGTCGACCTCGACCGCGCGTACGGGAAGGAATACGCCTACGCGGGCTACTACTACGCCGAGGGCAACAAGGCGACGCGCCGGGCCAAGGGGAAGGCGGCCGCGTCCTGAACCGCTAGCCCCCCGTCCGGTCGACCAGATCCTGGAGCACCCGCTCGTAGTCTCTTGCCAGAGCGTCGTGCGTCAGCCGTGCGGTGACGTAGGCGCGCCCCCGGGCGCCTCGCGCGCGGCCGGAGGCCGGGTCGGCGGCCAGCTCGAGCACGGCGGCCACAAGGGCCGCGGCGTCTCCGGGCTCGATGCCGACGCCGCCGCCGCTTTCGTCCAAGAGCTCCCGGGATTCACCTCGGACGCCCAGGATCACGGGACAGGCCGCCGCCATCGCCTCGAACATCTTCGACGGGAGGACGGTCGCGAAGAGCGGGTCGGGGCGGAGCAGCACCATCGCCGCGTCGGAAGCCGACAACACGCCGGGGATCGCTTCCCTGGGGACCTGGCCCTCGAACCGGACGTTTTGGAGTCCGCGGCGGCGCGCCTCCGCCTCCAGGGCGTTCCGCCGCGCCCCTTCACCCACCAGCCAGAACAAGACGTCGTCGCGATGCTTCAAGCTCGAGGCGGCGTCGAGGACGGTCTCCAAGCCGTGCGCCATGCCCAGCGTGCCGACAAAGCTCGCGACGAAGCGCTCCCCCAGACCGTAGCGTGCCCGCACCGCCGCGCGGTCCGCAACGGGCGAGAAAGCCACCGGGTCGGCTCCATTCGAGATGAACGCGACGCGGCGCGCGCCACGCTCGTGCAAGAGCGGAACGAAAGACCGCGTGACGGAGACGACGACGTCGGACTGCCGGTAGACGAATCGCTCCAGCACGGCGAGCCCGCGCACGAGCGGCGACGAAGCCGGGAACGCACCGACCGCGACGATCGAGTCCGGCCACAGGTCGCGGATCTCGGTCACGAGCGGCACGCCCTTCAGACGGGACAGCGTCCACCCCGACAGCGTCACCAGAAACTGCGGCGAGGTCGCGATCAGGACGTCGGGCTTTCCGATCGGCCCGTACGCCTGGAGCACCGACGAAACGGCGAACGAGAGGTAGCACAGGCCGCGCTTGACGATCCCCTTGTTCGCCGCCGGGTAGAGGTAGGTTCGCACCACCCGAACCCCCTGGTCGTCTTCGACCATTCTCAAGCGGCCGCGATAGGCGGGGGGAATGACGCCCGTCGGGTGGTTCGGAAAGGTGGTCAGGACCGTGACGTCGTGACCCCACTTCGCCCAGCGTCGCGCGAACGCCGAGACGCGGGCGGCCGGAGCGCCCATCTCGGGCGGGTAGTACTGGGTGACGTAGACGATCTTCACGCGACGACGCGGCGCTTGGCGAGTACGAACGAGCCCAGTAACCGCCTCAAGACGAACTCCTTGACGAAGCGCGAATCTTAGCCCAAGTTCGCGGCCGTCCCGAAAGTGAGGAGGCGGCACGGATGAGCTGGCAGCAGCGCGCGCTCGACCGGTTCTATGACCGGCGCCGTGGTTTCGTCGACGGGACCGCGGAGTTCCACCGGCTGTGCGAGGCGGTCATCCGGCCCGCTTCGCGCATCCTGGAGATCGGAGCCGGGCCGACAAACGCCACGTCGGATTTCCTCGCCGGGCGGGGCGCCGTTACCGGACTCGACGTCGATCCGGTCGTGCGCGGAAATCGCGCACTGGCCCGCAGCGAGGTGTTCGACGGCGACGCGTTTCCCTTCGACGACGGATCCTTCGACGCCTGCGCGTCCAACTACGTGCTCGAGCACGTCCCGGATCCGGCGCGCCATCTCGCCGAAGTCCGGCGCGTCCTCGTCCCCGGGGGCTTGTACGCGTTTCGCACCCCGAACCGGTTCCATTACGTCGCGCTGATCTCGTCCGTGACCCCGCACTGGTTCCACGAGCTGGTGGCCAACCGGCTGCGGAATCTCCCGCCCGAAGCGCCCGATCCGTACCCGACGGTGTATGCGATGAACTCGCGGGGGCGCGTCGAACGTCTCGCGCGGACGGCCGCGCTGCAGGTCGAGACGCTGCGCATGATCGAGAAGGAGCCGATGTACGGCCTGTCCTCCCGGCTGACGTTCTATCCGTTTCTGGCCTACGAGCGCGTGGTGAACGTCAGCGAGGCGTTCGCGGGCCTGCGTGCGAACATCCTGGCGGTGTTGCGCAAGCCGGGCGGGGACCCGAACGCCTAGCGGGGGAGCGGAGGCGGCGCCTCGAAGATCGTCACCTCCTCCTCGCGGCCGGTCTCGAACGACCGCTGGGCTGCGAAGAGCATCGCGCTCGTGACGCACAGGTCCTCGATCATTCCCGCATCGCGGTCCCGCGTGCGAAGCCGACGGATCACGTCTGCGATCTCCGCCGCGTGGCCGCGGTCGCGTCCGAAGCGCCGGCGCGAGACGGCGGCGCCGCGCACGATGTCCACGCGGTCGAAGTCCTCGATGCGGATCGAGGTGCCTCCGCGGCCGATCTCGATCCACTCCCGAACGCCGCGGAGGTCGTCGCCGGCCGAGGTGAAGGCGATCGAGACGATCGAGCCGTCGTCGAACCGGTACGAAATGACGGCGGCATCCGCGGCCTCGGAGGGGTGGCGCGTGCGGTCGCTGGTCACATGAACCGAAACCGGTCGCGCCCCTTGAACCAGGCGATAGCCCAGGTCGATCCAGTGCACGAGGTTGCCCGCGATGCGGGTTCCCTGCTCGGGCCAGTAGTACCAGTGCTCCGGGGGGAGCTTGAATCCCTTGACGATCATCGCCGCGGCGACGGGACCGCGCTCTTCGCCCAACGCCTTCATCACGACCGGATAGGCCGGAGCAAACGGTCGGTTGTAGCCCACGGTCAAGGTTCCACCGGTCCGCCGGAGCGCCTCGAGCATGAGCGTCAGCTGCTCCGGCCGGACGGCCGGGGGCTTTTCGACGTGGACCGCCTTTCCCGCCTCCAGCGCCGCCACGACGTGCGCGGCGTGGGACGCGTGGTCGGTCGCGACGAGGATCGCCTGGGTCGAGGGATCGGCCAAGAGCTCGGCGTAGTCCGCGGTGTGAAAGCCGGCGCCGAGCGCGCGCGCGTGGACCGAGGCGACCTCCGGACGGATGTCGCAGACCCCGCGGAGCCGCACGCCGCGGACGCGCAGCGCGTTGAAGAGAAGGACCGCTCGCGCAAAGTTGCCGCAGCCGACGATCGACACGCCGAAGGCTTCGTCGGGCGCTGCGATTCTCAGGTCCACGCGGCGCGGGCCTCCTCGGGCGGCTGCGACAGGGGGCGCGGGGGCGGGCGCCGTGAGCAGGATCTTCACCGCCTCGTCGCGCCCCGACGGCTCGAACGGAAAGGGCCACGACAGCGGTCGTGAGTCGAGGGGACTCGATCGAACGCGACCCGGATCCGGCAGGCCGACCGCGCGCCATCCCGGAGGAAGCTCCGTGCACGTCCCGAAAGGATCGAGCACGCATCCCGCGGCGGTGGGCGGCCGGAGGTCGCCGCGCGAGACCCAGGAGGCCGACCCGGCGATCGTGGCGTCCGCCCCGCCTGCGGCGAGCAAGCCTCGGTCCGATAGCCACCGGGAAAGCGGTTCTTCGAGGGGCCCGACCCCTTGCAGCGCGATCGCCCGCGCCCCGCCCTCGGCGAGCGATACGGCGATTCGGATGAGCGCTCCCAGCCAGAAATGAGCCTCCAAGCCGGCGGCGTCCCGGTCCAGGGGCCGGCATTGGTCGCGATGGAGGAGATACGCATCGGCCGCGACCGGGAGCCCGAATCCGCCGCACGCGACGAGCGACCCGACCGCAATCCCTGAACCCGCATCGCCGTGCGCCACGACGCCGACCGCCGACATCGCAAGATCCGTCCGCACGCGCTGCTGGTCGAGCTTGGTCCGCGTCTTTTCGAGAGTCGACGCGAGTCCCTCGCGCAGCACGTAGTTGAGAAGCTTCGCGCCGGCGCCGGGGTAGTCGCTCAACACGCGCGCGGCGCGGTTGCGCTGGGGAGAGGCGAATAGACCGTCTGGCGTGAAGCAGCGGAGGTTCTCGACCAGGACGAGGCCCGGCCGCCCGGGGGGCCACGCGCACGCGAAGGTCTCGGCGGCCAACGCCGGTCGGACGCGGTTCATCGAGCGGGCTTCCGGTACCGGCGGGCGACCAGCCGGTCGTAAAGGGCGTCGGGGAGGCAGCGCGTCGCGAAGACGGCGGCCCGGACGATCGGAGGATAGGCGAGGCGCGTTGCTCCTCGGTCCACGGCCGCGACGACGACGCGAGCGGCGGCGGGGCAGGTGGTGACGAGCATGGAGGGCTTGCGTGATGCGGTCAGCTCCGAGTCGAGGTAACCCAGAAAGGCGGTCGTCACGGTGAGGCCCGCCGATCGCACGCGCCCGCGCAGGCTCTCCGCGTACAGAGTGACTGCGGCCTTCGAAGCGCCGTAGGCGGGAAGGTGGGGGAGCCCTCGGAAGGCCGAAAAGCTCGAGATGATTCCGGCCGCGGAGCCTGTGGGAGGCGACGTGGCGAGCCACCCCTCGACCGCGTTGACGACGCCGTAGATGTTGGTTTCGAACACGGCGCGATCGAACCCCGCGGCGGCTTCCGCCCGCTCGATGGCGCCGGCATTGGCGTACAGGCGGTCGACCGATCCCGCCTCGGCTGCAAACGCCGCGATCGACTCCCGGACGGCCGGCTCGTCCCGGACGTCCGCGGCGTAAAGGGCCAACTGTCCCGCCTCGACCTCTAAGGCACGGGCGGCCGCATCGAGCGCCTCGCGACCTCGCGCCAAGAGGGCCACGCGGTCGCCGCGCCGGAGGTGGATGCGGGCGATCTCCAGCCCCAGCCCGCGGCTCCCCCCCGTGACGAAGACCGAACGTCGCACGCGCCCGGCCTCCCCGGCGGTGCGCGTGCGTGCCGTCAAGCCGACCTCCCGCCGAAAGGAAAGCCGGGATTGTAGCTCACGCGTGCGGGCCGTCGGCCTCGGGATCGTGATCGCGCGAGGCGCGGTGTCTCACGTACCCCGGCAGGTCCCACGGCCGCTCGAGGGCCGCCGCCGCGATCGCCAGTTGGACGAACCGGTGACCCGTGCCGCGGTAGAAATCGAGCGGGTGGCTCGTGCGAAGCGGCCACGTCGCGGTGAGGCGCCACCGCGAGGCGGGAAGCGCCGCGAAGGCGGCAGGGGGGAGCATCTCGGGGAACAATTCGCGGACGTGCGCCAGCGCGAGCCCCGCGGCGGCCCTGCCGCCCCACGCCGTCAGTCGCTCGGCGACGAGGGTCCAGGAAAAACCGGCGGCGCTCGAGAGCATCCCGATCTCGAGGACCCACTTCAGGCGGCGGGCGAAGTAGTGCTGGACGTGGTGCAGGAGGAGATGCGCCACCGCGTCGTGATCGTCGAGGCGCAGGATCGATCGGCCGCCGACCTCGATCGGGACGGACCGCGCGATCAGCGCGGACGGGTCGATCCGGTAACGCCTCACCTGACCCACGTTCCAGTGGATCTCGAAGAGCACGCCGACCGGTCCGGGGCTGACGAGGGGCAGCTCGAAGCTGCTCCGGAACCAGTGAGTTCGCTCCGGCTCGCCGGGGCCCGCGAAACCCGCTCGCTCGAGCGTCGCGATCGCGAGGTCGCGATCGCCCCACCGCACGAGGAGATCGACGTCGTCGAGCGAGCGTTCGTCGAACGAGCGGTACAGGCGGTGAAGCACGTCGACGCCCTTGAGGGCGACGGGGCGGACCCCCGCGGCGAGCAGGAGATCGAGCGCCTGCTCCAGCCGTGCGATCAGGAGGAGATTGTCGAGACGGACCTTCGCACGCGCGGCGGCGAGACCGCCCGCCACGTCGGCCCCCAGCACGTCGGAGCGTCCCGCGCGGTCGAGCTTGGCGTGCACGGTCGCCGCGACGTCGGTCGTCCGGCACAGCGCGAGGAACGTCGCGGGATCGACGGGCGTGCTCGCCTGGAGCGAGGCCGCGGCGTCCCACCGTTCGCCCAGCACCGCGAGGAGCACGCGGGCTTCGTGGCGGTCCGTCACGGCGCACCGGGTGGGCGCGCCTGCCGCCCGAGGATCTTCTCGGTCGCTCCGCTGGCGAACCCCAGCCCGTACCCGACGTGCAGCGTCGGAACGATCGCAAGCAGTCGCCCGGCGCCCGCGCCCAAGCGCGGGACCTTGGAAAGCGCGAACCCCGAGACCACCGCGGCGTACGCGGCGAGGAAGCCGACGCCGACGCGCGAGCCCATCGCCGCGAGCGCCACGGCTACGGCGAGCGCCGCGACGAAGACCGACGGCAGGACGTACTTCCACTTGAAGATGTCGGGGTGCTTCCGCAGGATGCGCGCCTTCACCAACCCGACGGCGTAGATTTGCCGCCAGAGCGCGGAGAGCGAAGGTCGCGGCAAGTACCAGAACCGGATCGAAGGATCGAGCAGCAGCTTGAACCCCGCCTTGCGGATTCGCGTGTTCATGTCGAGGTCTTCGACGACGGCCAGCGCTTCGTCGAACGGGCCGACCTGGTCGAGCACCGCCTTCCGGAACGAGCCGGTCTGCAGGGACTCCACGAACGCACGGGCGTGCAGAGTCCGGTACGGGACCGAGCCGACCGCGACCTTCGAATAGAGCGCCTCCACGAGGGCCCTTCGAAACGGGGTGTCGGCCTCCATCAGCACCGGCCCTCCCACCACCGATTCGCCGGTCTCCTCCATCACGGCCACGATCCGCGAGAGGTAGTCCGGGGCGACGAATGAGTGCCCGTCGACGCGCGTCACGACGTCGCCTTTCGCCTCGAGGATCGCGACGTTCAGCGCGGCGGGCGCGGTCCGCCCGGGGTTGTCGAGCACCCGGATGCGTCCCTCCGGATCGACCGAGCGGAGCAACGCGCGGGTCCGATCCACGGAGCCGCCGTCGGCCATCAAGATCTCGTACCGCGCGCGCGGATAGTCCTGATCGAGGAGCGATCGCGCCAGCCGCTCGATCGTCGCCTCTTCGTTTCGGATGGGCACGACGATCGAGATGTAGGGGGGTTCTTGGGGCATCGCGGCCGAGAGAATAGTGGCCGGGTGGACCCCGCTGCAAGGCGGCCTCCGTGCGGCGCCTTGGTACACTCCGCCCCTCGATGAACGCCGTCGCCCAGTGGCTCCTGTTGAACATCGCGCCTCCCGTGGCGCACGCGTACATCCGGTTGCTGCACGGCACCATGCGCATCGAGGTGCGAGGGGAAGGCGCGCTCGAAGCCGCGCGCCGCCGCCCGGGCCAGTACATCCTCTGCTTCTGGCACTCGCGCTTCGTGCTCATGCCTTACTGCTATCCCGGTCCCCGCATCGTCGTCCTGTCGAGCAACCATCGCGACGCGGAGGCGCTCGTCCGCATCCTGAGAAGGTTCGGGATCGAGCAGGCGCGGGGCTCGTCCACGGCCGGCGGGGCGACCGGGATGCGCCAGATCCTGCGCAAGGTTGCGGAGGGCTGCGACGTCGGGCTGACCCCCGACGGGCCGAAAGGACCGAGGCGGCGCGTGCAACCCGGCGTGATCGCGGTGGCGCGCTTCACGGGGCTCCCGATCATCCCCGTGACGTTTTCCGCGTCACCGGCCCGCCGCCTGCGCACGTGGGACCGCACGCTGCTTCCGAAGCTGTTCGCCAAGGGGCTGTTCGTCTACGGCGAGCCGATCGAGGTCGCGCGCGACGCCACGGAGGCGGATCAAGAGCGGGGCCGGCGCGCCCTCGAGGCGGAGCTCGATCGGATCACCGATCTCGCCGACGATGCGATGGCCCTGACCCGCGAGGACCCGCGTCCGCCGGTTGCGTCCGCATGAGCGACACGCTCAAGGTGATGCTCTCGGCCGGCGAGGCGTCGGGCGACCGGCTCGGCGCCGGTCTCGCCCGGGCGCTGACGCGCCTCCACCCCGGCGTCGAGATCTTCGGGATGGGAGGGGACGAGATGGCGGATGCCGGGGTGCGCCTCGTGGGGCACGCCAGCGACGTCGCGGTCGTCGGGTTCGTCGAGGTGATCCGGCATCTCCCGACGATCCGCCGCGCGATGGCGAAGCTTGCGGACGCGCTCGAACGCGAGCGGCCCGACATTCTCGTCCCGATCGACTTCCCCGATTTCAACCTGCGCCTGGCCGCGAAGGCGGGAGCGTCGCGGGTTCCGGTGGTCTACTACGTCAGCCCGCAGGTCTGGGCGTGGCGCCGCGGCCGCGTGCGCACCTTGCGCCGGCTCGTCCGCCGCATGTTGGTCTTGTTCCCGTTCGAGAGCGCGTTCTACGAGAGCGAGGGGGTGCCTTCGACCTTCGTCGGTCACCCCGCGGCCGCTCCGCGCGCGAAGGCGTCGCGGGACGAGCTCCTCCACAGGCTCTCCCTCGATCCCGGTCGGCCGGTGGTGGCGCTTCTTCCGGGAAGCCGGGTCGGAGAAAGCGCCCGCCTCTTTCCGCGTCTGCTCGAAGCCGCGCGAGAGCTTCGCCGGACGCACGCGTCGGCTCAGTTCGTCGTGCCGGTCGCCCGGACGCTGCCCCCGGGGTTCCTGCAGCAGCTGGCGGCGCAAGACGGGTTGGCCGGCGTCGTGCTGCACGCCGGCGACTATCCGGGGATCCTCGAGGTCGCCGATGCGGCCGTCGTCGCGTCGGGTACGGCGACGTTGGACGCGGCGCTCGCCGGGGTTCCGTTCGTTGCGATCTATCACATGCAGCCGCTGTCGTACCTGATCGCGCAGCTGCTCGTTCGGGTCGACCACATCGCGCTTCCCAATCTTGTGGCGGGACGCCGGATCGTCCCCGAGCTGGTGCAGGACGCGTGCACGCCCTCTGCTGTGGCCGCGGAAGTGGCCTCGCTGCTCGACGATCCCGCCCGGGCCGAGAGCATCCGGTCGGGGCTCGCCGGTGTCGCGGCCCGGCTGTGCGGCGACGGCGCCTTCGACCGCGCGGCGGAGATCGTCCTGGAGGAGGCGCGGAGGGCACGGGTTTGACGCTCGCGCGGGGCGTATGCTCCAATCCCGCCGCTCATGATCCGATCCATGACCGGGTATGGTCAGGGGGCCGCCGAGGTCTCCGGCCTCAAAGTCACCGTCGAGCTGCGTAGCGTCAACAATCGCTTCGTCGACCTCAAGCTGCGCCTTCCCGACGAGCTGGTCCCGTTCGAGCAAGACCTCAGACGGAAAGTTCTGGCCACGGTGAAGCGGGGGAGGGTGGACGTCGATCTGCGCCTCGAGCGCACCGGGGTCGCCGACGTGCCGCTGACGCTGAACCGCCCGGTCGCCGAGGCCGCCCTCGCCGCGTGGAAGACGCTGCGGGACGAGTACGGCGTCTCCGGGGAGTGGGACCTCCACGCAATGCTGAGGGTCCCGGGGATCTTCGACACCAGCGGGGTTGGGCACGGGCTGGACGACGTGGGGCGAGGCGCCGTGGACGAGGCCTTCGACCGCGCGCTTTCGGCGCTCGACGGAGAACGACGGCGTGAGGGCGGCGTGCTGCGAGACGATCTGGTCGCGCGCGTTTCGCGGATGAGCCAAATCGTCGCCACGATCCGAGCCCTCGCCGCCACGGTCCCCAACACGCTCCACAAGAAAATCGCCGAGCGCGTGCAGCAGCTCGTCACGCAGGTGACGCTCGACCCCGCCCGGCTCGCCCAGGAGGCCGCGTTCCTCGCCGACCGGTCGGACATCACCGAAGAGACCGTGCGGTTGGAAGGCCACCTCGATCACGCCCGGGGACTCCTCGCCGACTCCGGCGGCGAGCCGGTCGGCAAGCGTCTGGAGTTCCTGCTCCAAGAGATCCTGAGAGAGACCAACACGATCGCGAGCAAGTCGTCCGATCTGGGGATCAGCCGCCACGCGCTGGATCTCAAGGCGGAATCCGAGAAGATTCGCGAGCAGATCCAGAACCTGGAGTGACCGGATGGAAGCGCGCGACCGCGGAACGCTGTTCGTCATCGCCGCCCCGTCGGGGACGGGAAAGACCACGCTCGCGCGGCGCCTGCTCGAAGAGATCCCGGGGCTGAAGTTTTCGGTCTCGTACACCACGAGGCCCCGGCGCGCCGGGGAGGAGAACGGGCGCGAATACGAGTTCGTCGACGACGAGCGGTTCGACGCGATGGTCGCTTCCGCGGGGTTTCTCGAGTGGGCCCACGTGTTCGATCACAAGTACGGCACGGGGCTGGCGGCGACGGAGGCCGTCCTGGCCTCGGGAACGAACCTCCTCTTGGACATCGACGTCCAGGGGGCGCGCCAGGTGAGGGCCTCGGGGCGCCCATCCGTCTCGATCTTCATCCTGCCGCCGGACTACGCCACGCTCGCCGACCGCCTGTCCCGGCGTGGGAGCGAGAACCCCCAGGCGCTCGCGCTGCGGCTGCATGAGGCGCGCCGGGAGGCGTTGGAGTACGATCAGTTCGATTATGTCGTGGTGAACGCCGATCTGGAGGTTGCAAGCGCCGAGTTGACGGCGATCGTCAGGGCGGAGTCGGCGCGGACGGCGCGGTGCCGCGAGCGCGTGAAATCGATACTTTCGACCTTTCCGGCTCCCGCTGCGGGTGCTTAGGAGGACGTCATGTTCAAGCCCACCGAGACCGCAATGAGCAAGTACCGGTTCGTCATGCTGGCCGCGCTGCGCGCGGAGCAGCTGCAGGCGGGCGCCATCCCGCGCGTGGATTCGGACACCCGCAAGGCGACGGTTCTGGCCCAGGAGGAAGTCGCCGCCGGGCTCGTCGATGTTTGGGACGGCAGCCAGCCGGCCGCTCCGCCGGCCGACGCGAGCACCGAAGAGTAGCTCCATGCGCATCGCCTTGGGAGTGAGCGGCGGGATCGCGGCCTACAAGGCCTGCGAGGTCGTGCGCCGGCTGACGGACGCGGGCGCTTCGGTCCAGGTCCTCATGACCGAGAACGCCTGCCGGTTCATCACGCCGCTCACGCTGCACACGCTGTCCGGGAGGAAGGTCTGGACCGGGGCGTGGGATACAGACTCCGAGGAGACCATCCGGCACATCGAGCTCACGCGCGGACTCGATGCCTTCGTCGTCGCTCCGGCCACCGCCAATGTCCTCGCGAAGTTTGCGCACGGGATCGCGGACGACCTGCTGTCGACCTTTTATCTCGCGGTGACGGCGCCCACCGTTTTGGCCCCGGCCATGAACACGCGGATGTGGCTGCACCCGGCGACGCAGGCTTCGCTGGCCGCGCTGCGCGCCCGCGGGGCGACGATCGTCGATCCGGAGCTGGGCTTTCTGGCGGAGCGCGAAACCGGCGTCGGGCGGCTGGCCGAGCCCTCGACGATCGTGGCTGCGACCTTGGACGCCGTGCGGCGCGGCCGCTCGCTCCAAGGCAAGAAGGTCGTCGTGGCGGCCGGTCCGACGCGCGAGCCCATCGATCCCGTCCGATATCTCTCGAACCGCTCGTCGGGTAAGATGGGCCAGGCCATCGCCACCGCGTGCCTTCGCCGCGGGGCGGAGGTCGTCCTGATCGCGGGCCCCACCGCGCTCCGCCCGCCGCCGGGCGCCGTCTACGTCCCCGTGCAGACGGCGGAGGAGATGCGCGAGGCGGCCCTCCAGCACCTCGGAACTGCCACCATCGTGATCAAGGCCGCCGCGGTGGCGGACTACCGCGTCGTGCA
>Ga0137427_10001240_pt1 | contig 11716 bp, 7 predicted proteins | sample EasRivERMZT700_2_FD_102309 | JGI IMG/M metagenome (GOLD analysis project Ga0137427, IMG submission 102309) | Soil microbial communities from meander-bound floodplain in the East River, Colorado, USA - East River MetaG ERMZT700_2 | ecosystem: Environmental > Terrestrial > Soil > Floodplain ...
CGTCGCGCGATCGGTGCGCTCCTCGAAGATATCGGCGGCCTTCATGAGGAAAGTCTGAAGCTGCCCCGCCTCCTCTCCGACGCCGACGAGCTGGGCGAGCAGCGGCGGGAATAGCGGGCTCTCCGCCACCGCGGCCCGCAGCGAGCTGCCCTCGCGCACGCGGGTCCGGATCCGCGCCGCGTCGTCGCGCGCGTTCGGATCGCCGATGGACTCGACCGTGTCATCGAGGGCGGCAAGCAGCGGAGCGCCTCCGCCCAACAGCACCCCGACGATGCGGGCGAACCGCGCCGCGAGCGCGTAGCGCCGCAGCGTGGCGATCCCCGGGAGCGCCAGCAGCGTCGACGACCAGACGCGGCGTCCCTCCTGCGAGTTGCGAATCCAGGTCGCGACCGCCGCGATGACGAAGGGCAGCAGCAAAAGAACGGGCCACCCGCGGTGGAGGGCCGTCGACATCGCGAGCAGCGTCGACGTCGACCGCGGCAGCTTGGCACCGCTCCCTTCCAGGAGCGTGACAAAGCGCGGCAGCACGAAGAACAGAAGCACGCTCACCGCGAGCGATCCGGCCGCCGCCAGCAGTATGGGGTAGATCGAGGCCGACATGATCTTGCCGCGCAGGATCTCGTCGCGGTCGAGCTGGTCCGCCAGCCGGGCAAACGCGCTGTCGAGGTCACCGCTCTTCTCCCCCGCCCGCACCATCCCGACGTACAACGGCGAGAACAGCCGCCGGTGCTCGGCCAATGCGGTGGAGAGCATGTCGCCACGCTCGACCCGGGCACGTACCTCCAACAGCGCCGCTCTGACGTCCCCCGACGCTACGCCCGAAGCGGCGTTCAGCGCCTGGGCCAGCGGCATTCCCACCGGGAGCAGCGCCGCCAACGCCCGTGTCACCTCGAGTACCTCGCGCCGGCGCCCGAACCGCATTCCGCGCCCGCCGCGCGCGGCTTCGGCCGATTCGGCCACGTCTAGAACGAGCAGCCCCCGCTCCTCGAGCGTTCGCGTCAACGCGCCCAGGCTCACCGCCTGCGCCTCGCCGCGCATGCGCTTCCCCGCCCCATCGACGGCCTGGTACGCGAATGTGGGCATGGGCTAGGGCCTGTGACCGCTCGGACTCATTTCCAACTCGTGATGTCGGCGTCCTCTCCCTCACCGCCCGGCTTTGCGTCCGCTCCGTAGGAGAGGAGGTCGTAGCCGTTGGGGTTCGCCTGCCCGGGGAACAGATAGATGTACGCGTTGCCCCAGGGATCGAGGGGGACCGGTTTGCGCAGGTACGGCGAGCGCCAGTTGGCGGGTGGGTCGATGACCGGTTTCTCCCACAGCGCGACCAGCCCCTGTTCGCTCGTGGGGTACCGCCCGTTGTCCAGGCGATAGGCGTCGAGCGCCGCGCCCATCATTTCGATTTGCGATTTGGCGGTCGCGCTCTTGGCCGCCCCCACGTGCTGGAAGACGTTGGGCGCCACGAGCGTCGCCAGGATCGCGATCACCACGATGACGACGAGGATCTCGATGAGGGTGAATCCGGCGCGCCGCCCGTGGGCACCGCGACGATCGCGCGCGCAATAACGATGGGTCATTGTTTCGGGGGCCGAGGCCTGGACCAGCCGACGGTTGGACACCGCGGGTGGGCGAACAGTTTTCCCCACGATAGCTGGAAAAATCGCGCTACCGTATAGCTGGTCTACACTTAGGGGGCTGACGACGTTTGGTTCCTGTACGTTAAGCCCGCGCGCGCCGCCTCGCGAGCGCCAGACCTCCCCATTGATCCTCACGGGGGGTCGGTTGGGGACCGACCCATGGCTTTGGCGTAGCCCGATCGCTCGAGCAGGCCACCAACCAGAAGGACGCGCGCAACTGCGTGCGGAAACGGCAACCTGGACGCGTTTTGTGCACGCGGTGGTCGCGGCTCTCGAGGCACCCCCGCAGCCGGCCTGAGCCAAACTCGCGTGGGAGGGCAGAGAAGTGCGGGTGACCCTGAGTCGGTGCTGCCGAACCGCCGATCGCCGCCGCAACGAGGGCGGCGCCCAAGAACCTTCAGCGCATCACGGCGCGCGACCGTCGGTCATGTCACGCCCCGCTGAAATGGCGCGACCCGCGTGCGCATGAGCGAGTAGTCAACGCCGAGCTTTCGCAATGCGTCCGGCGGACATCCGTTCCACGTGGGCTCCTGCATGTGTCCCATGTATCCGAGGTCCCGCCAGCCCATCTCGCTCGAGAAGAAACCCGATGCCGTCATGTCGCGGAACGTGTTGAAGAAAACGACGCCATAGTGTCTCCACGCGCGGGTGACCCGGTCGACGCCATTCTGCTTGCGGGGCCACGCGATGTCGTCGAGGACCTGCTTCCGCTGCGCGTCGGTCGCGTTCACGAATCGATGACCGAAGCGCCGCACCGACTCGATGTCGAGCCATCGCAGTCCCCAGCGGATCGCGGATCGATCGCCGTTGTCGGTCTCGGCGAGGATGAGGTCCATGTACTCCGGCACCTTCGCGTCCGTCGCGCTGCCGGACTGCTCGTCCCGCGGGATCACGTAGTCGGCGAGCAGCCGCACCGTCTGCCACTCATGCGTAGTGAAGAACCGCGGCGTGAACGAGCCCAGGCCATCCCCGAGCGTCGGCGACATCGCGCGCTGCGCGCGGGCGAGCGCCGGCACGACCGACGCGGCGATCGGTATCGTGCCCAGTACCTTGAGCGCCGTGCGGCGCTTCATAGAGCACCCGCCTTCCGCTGTTCGGCGATGAACTCGGACGTACGCAACGACAGCGCGAGGATCGTCCACGTCGGATTCTTGTCCGCCTGAGAGACGAAGGGGCTGCCGTCGGCGACGAACAGATTCCTGCAATCGTGCGCCTGGCAGTTCGCGTTGACGACCGACGTCTTCGCGTCGTTGCCCATGCGCGCGCCACCTACCTCATGGATGATCGAGCCGCCCGCGGCGAGCCCGTAGCCGCGATCCTTCGACGGCATCGGCGAGAACGCTTCGCCGCCCATCGTTGCGATCAGCTGGCGGAAGGTCTCCTGCATGTGCTTCGACTGGTTGTACTCGTAGTCGGTGAATTTCCAGTGGAAGCGGAGCACCGGGATGCCGTAGCGATCGACGGTCGCCGGATCGAGCTCGCAGTACGAGCCGTCGTTCGGGATCATCTCGCCGCGCCCGGCGAAACTGATCGTCGCGCCGTAGTACTTCCGGTAATCGTTCTTGAGCTGCACGCCGTAGCCGCCGCCTGGCGCAAACCGCTGGATGCCGCCCATGAAGCCCGCACCCGGCGCGCCGAGCCCGCCCGACACCTCGATGTGGTAGCCGCGGGGGAAGTCGAGCTTCTTGTTGTCGAGCCACCACGGCATGTAGACGTGTATCCCGCCAACCCCGTCTTCGTTGTGCCGGACGTGGTCGACCATCATCGGGATGAAGCCGGTGACGTCGGTGCCCGTGGTGTCGCTGAGATACTTGCCCACGACGCCGTTCGAGTTCGCGAGCCCGTTCGGAAAACGGCTCGACTTCGAATTGAGCAGGATGCGCGCGGACTCGCAGGCGCTCGCCGCGAGCACGACGATTCGCGCGCGTACCTGCACATCGGCACCGGTGTTCTTGTCGATGTACGATACGCCCGTTGCGAGACCGTCTGGACCGACGGTGACCTCGCGCGCCATCGCGTTCGTGATGAGCGTCAGCCTGCCCGTCTCCAGCGCCGGCGCGATGAGCACGTCGGGGCTCGAAAAGTTCGCCTTCACCCGGCAGCCCCGAGTGCACTGACCGCAGTAGTGGCACGCCTGCCGTCCATTGATCCCCTTCGTGATAATCGACAGCCGGGACGGGATGCAGGTGATCGACAACTTGTCCGACGCCCGCTTGACGAGCAGCTCGTAGCAACGCGGCTTCGGCGGTGGCTGGAAGATGCCGTCGGGATCGTTGCGGAGCCCCTCATTGCTGCCGAACAGTCCGATGAGCCGGTCGATGCGATCGTAGTAGGGCTTGACGTCGTCATAGGTGATCGGCCAGTCGTCGCCGAGGCCGTCGATGCTCTTGCCGCGGAAGTCGTCGGGACCGAATCGAAGCGAGACGCGCCCCCAGTGGTTCGTGCGACCACCGAGCATGCGCGCCCGCCACCAGTTGAACTGCGTCCCCGGCGCGCGCGTGTACGGCTCGCCCTCGATCTCCCATCCGCCGTCACAGGCGTTGAACTCACCGAAGGGGCGTCCCTTGATCGCGGCGCCGCGACGGGGCGACGCGTAGGCGGGCACCATCATCTTCGAATCACGCGAGGCATACCACTCCGGGCCAGCCTCGAGCATCGCCACTCGCGCACCGGCGTTCGTGAGCGCGTATGCGGCCATCCCACCGCCGGCGCCGGAGCCGATGATGCAAACGTCGTAGACAGGGCGTTGAGACATAGGTCCGGACTATGCTGGGTCTGGGCGGTGCGGCATCGCGTGCAGGAGGCGACCCACAGCCGGCCCGAGAGAGCTCCGTCATCGCGCCGGAGGAGGGGGAAAACCGTACACGAGAGTATAGTAATCCGGCAACGCCCGCGGCAACCGGTCAGGGCGGAGTGATCGCCACCGCCACGAGAAAACCGCCGCGGCCGTCCGGCACGATTGTCGTTCCCATCATCACCCGGTCGAGGCGCGACTGCCGGTGCGAGTGCGCGTACCGTACGACTTTGTTTCCCAGCACCGCGCCGAGCACCGTTCCCGCGACGACATCGCTGGCCCAGTGCTGATCGAGATACATGCGCGTGAACCCGGGGACCGTCGCGGCCGCGAACAGAATCGGGTTGATGTACCGGCTCTTGGCCGGCGCGCGAAAACTGAGCTCGGCGGCGACGGCGGAGGCCGCGGAGAACGCGGCGGCGGCGTGGATCGACGGATACGAGCGAAACTCGAATTGGTTCCACCCCGCGCCGGCCTTGAACAAATACTGATCCTCCGGGGAGCGGCGGGGCCGGGCCCGTCCAAGCGGAACGCGGATCGCCTCGCTGGCGATGACCGTGAGCACCAGCGCTTCGCCGGTATGCAGCGCCGCGTCGGTGAGTCCCTTCGCGTGCACCAGCCGGCCCACGCCGTACACCGCGAATGCGCCCAGCGTCAGCGGCACCTCGTTGATCGTCGAGAGATTGTCGATGACGTCGTGCCTGCCGTCGCTCCCCTGAATCCCCGGCCGGCGCCACCAATCGGCGATCGACTCGTCGAACACGCTCACGAGCGCGCTCCCCGCCACCCCGGCGGCGGCGATTATCGCGTCGCGCCGGGTGAAGAAGGTGCGGTCCGCGCGCGCGGAGTCCTTGCGCGCCGGAGGCGCCTGCGCGGCAAGCGGCGACACCGCGGCCGCCAGCACGGCGACGACGACGAATCGGCGCAATCTGCCGATGCTGAATGGAGTGGAGCGAGGCGGCACTGATCACCAGTCGTGATAGCCCGCCGAGTCATGCATGAATCGCGCAACGGCGTTTGGTCCCGCGATCTCCCTTGGCGCGCTGATACGACTAAAGGCCAACTGGTCAGGTGAGTGTGTCGCGGAAGCGCGTCGCCACGAGCGCGCGTCGCCGTCAGCGAGGCGTCAGGCGCGCCACGATTGCCTCGGCGATCTCGTTCGCGCGCCGGGTCCACTTTCTCATTTTCTTACGCCAGAGGAGGCGCGTCGCGCCGACCATCGTTCCAGCCGCGGTCGCGACGGCGAGTACTGCCGTGACGACCGGCGGCAGCCCCGCGGTGTTTCCGAGAACGATCGTGGTCACTAACGCCGCAGCGGACGTTCCCGCCCCGAGCATTCCGGTGAGCACGGCCTCGTCGGTGCGTGCCGCGCTCACCGACACGCGCGTGCGCTGATCGCGTGGCGCGACCGTGACGAAGACATGGCCGCCGACATCCTGCCCGGTCCACTCGAGCGTATCGAACACCTGCTTCGCGTCGCCCTGCAGTCCCGTCTCGGCCCGGATTGCGTCCACGAGGTCGGCGAACGCGCCGGGTTCCACGGCGGCGTCGGCCGTGCGGTCGGCACGAAAACGCGTTGGTCCGCCGATGAGCCAGGGCGTCGACTGCGTGGTCCGGCGCAGTTCGGCGGCGGCGGCGGCGACCGTGTCGCGGTCGATCCCCGCGCCCTGCGCGATGTCCTGGATCTCGGCGAGGGAGTAGCGCATGCGCGACGGTTCCTCGGAGCCCTGAAGCTCCGACGCGCGCTTGAGAATCAACGCGAGCTCACGCTCGGTGTATTGCTCCCCTGTCTGATCGCCCAATCGCCTGATCGCCCCCCCGTCAGTCCGCCGCGGTCGCGATGTGCAACTCGGGTTCCTGTGGCGTCGCGCGTCGCATGCGGCGCGACAACCAGCTGTTCACGCGATCCATGTATGTGTACACGACCGGTGTCACATAGAGCGTGATCAGCTGCGAAAACGCCAGCCCGCCAACCACCGCAACGCCGAGGGGGCGGCGCGATTCGGCACCCGCACCCTCGGAAAGGGCGAGCGGCAGCGTGCCCATCAGCGCCGCCATCGTCGTCATCATGATCGGGCGGAAGCGGACGAGGCAGGCGTGCACGATCGCGTCGGCCGGCGCGCGCCCTTCCTTGCGCTCGGCTTCGAGCGCGAAGTCGATCATCATGATCGCATTTTTCTTGACGAGGCCCACGAGCAGGATGATGCCGACGAATGCATATACGCTCAAGTCGATCTTGAAGATGACGAGCGTGAGCAGCGCGCCGAACGCGGCGAAAGGAAGTCCGGAAAGAATCGTGATGGGATGGATGAAGCTCTCGTACAACACGCCGAGCACAACGTAGATCACGAAGATCGCGATCCAGAGGAGCGCCAGCATGCCCGCCTGCGTGGTCTGGAAGACCTGCGCGGTGCCCGAGAATCCCGTGTTGATGGACGGCGGCAACGTGCGCGACGCGATGCGCTGCACCTCGGCGACGGCGGTGCCGAGCGCGACCCCCGGCCGCAGGTTGAACGACAGCGTGACGGACGGCAGTTGCCCCGAGTGGTTGATCGAGGTCGGACCGGCCGTCTCGGTGATCGTCGCCACCGCGCTCAACGGCACCAGTGTGCCGCTCCGGTTGCGAACATAGAGCATGTCGAGCGCGCGGAGATCCTGCTGGTATTGCGGCAGGAGCTCCATGACGACCCAGTATTCGTTGTTCGGCGTGTAGATGGTGGACACTTGGCGCGAGCCGTAGGCGTCGTAGAGCGCGCGCTCGATCTGCTCCGGCGTCACGCCGAGCGACGCCGACCGGTCGCGGTCGATCCGCACGCTCGCCTGTGGATTGCCAAGCTGCAGGTCGCTCGTCACATCCTGCACGAGCGGCGACTTTCGCGTTTCGTCGACGAGCCGCTGCGCCGCCGGATACAGTGCGTCGATGTCCGACCCCTGCATCACGAACTGATAGAGGCTCTTCGATACGCGGCCGCCGATCTGGATTCCCGGCGGGTTCTGCATGTAGACGACGATCCCCGGCACCCTCGCGAGCTTCGGACGCAACTCACGAATGAGTTGGTCGATGCCGACGCGCTGGTCGCGCGGCTTGAGCCCGATCATCATGCGGCCCTGGTTCGCCCCCGAGATGTTCTGGCTGCCGCCGACCGCAGACATGAAGCCGGCGATGTTCGTGTCCTGTGCCACGATCGCCGCGGCGCGACGCTGGAGCGCCACCATCTCGTCGAACGATACGCCCTGCGCGGCCTCGGTCGTCACGAACATCTGACCGGTGTCTTCGCTGGGGATGAATCCCTTCGATGCGATCTTGAACAGCACGACGGTGCCGGCCAGGATGCCGAGCGAGAACACCATCGTGGCCGGCCGGTGTCGCATCACCCATCGCAGGCTGCGCTCGTATTTGCCGACGATCCATTCGTACCCCGCCTCGGTGACGCGATAGGCGCGGCCGTGCGCTGCATGGGCCTGCGGGCGCAGGAACCGGCTCGCCAGCATCGGCGTGAGCGTCAGCGAGACGAACCCGGACACGAGGATCGACACCGCGATCGTCACGGCGAACTCGTGGAACAACCGTCCGACAATCCCACCCAGAAAGAGAATTGGAATAAACACCGCCGTGAGCGACAGCGTCATCGAGATGATCGTGAAACCGACTTCCTTGGCCCCGTCCACGGCGGCGCGCATCGCCGGCTTTCCCATCTCCATGTGCCGGACGATGTTCTCCAGCATCACGATCGCGTCGTCCACCACGAACCCGACGGCGAGCGTGAGCGCCATGAGCGAGAGGTTGTCGAGCGAGTAGTCGAGCGCGTACATCACGGCGAAGGTGCCGATCACCGAGATCGGCAGCGCCAGGCTCGGGATGATCGTCGCCGACATGTTGCGCAGGAACAGGAAGATCACGAGCACCACGAGGACGAGCGTGAGCACGAGCGTGAACTTCACGTCGTGCACCGACTCCTGGATCGACAGCGACCGGTCGTAGATGACGTTCACACTCACCGACGCCGGGATCTGCTTCTGCAGCTCGGCGAGCATCTGCTTCACCGCGCTGGCGACGGCCACCGTGTTCGATCCCGGTTGGCGCTGCACCGACAGCGTGATGGCGCGCGACTCGCGGTACCAGCTCGCCGCGCGGTTGTTCTGCACGTGGTCGAGCACCAATCCCAGGTCGCCGAGGTGGACGGGCGCGCCGTTGCGGTAGGCGACGACGAGCTGACGAAAGGCGGCGGCATCCTGGAGCTGCCCGTTCGCCTGCACCGTGTACGTCTTCGTCGGCCCGTTCAGCACGCCGGTCGGCAAGTTCACGTTCTGCGCGGCGATGGCTTCGGCGACCTCGTCGATGCCGAGCTGCCGGTGCGCGAGCGCATTGGGGTCGAGCTGGACGCGCACCGCGTATTTCTGGGCGCCGTACACGTTCACCTGCGCCACACCCTGGATCATCGACAGCCGTTGCGCGATCAGCGTCTCGCCGTATTCGTCGAGCTGCGACAGCGGCATCAACGAGGATGTCAGGGCGAAGAAAATAATTGGCTGCTGCGCCGGATTCACTTTCTGATACGACGGCGGAAGGATCCCCGGCGGCAGATCGCGCATCGCCTTCGTGATCATCGCCTGGACGTCCTGTGCGGCGGCGTCGATGTCGCGATCGAGCGAGAACTGCATCGTCACGGCCGTGGCGCCGAGGTTGCTGGTCGACGTCATGTTGTCGATGCCGGCAATTGATGAGAATTGCCTTTCCAAGGGTGTAGCAACGGCGGACGCCATCGTCTCCGGGCTCGCGCCCGGCAGGTTCACGTTCACGGTGATCGTCGGAAAGTCCACCGTCGGGAGATCGCTCACCGGCAGCCGGCGGTACGCCGACACGCCGAAGAACACGATGAGGACCATCACGAGCACCGTCGTGACCGGGCGCCGAATGAACAGTTCGGAAAAACTCATGGCGAATTGCCTCCTGCGGCGCGCGCGCCCCGTCCCCCCGCGACGGCGGCCGGTGGCGACGCCGGTTTCGCATCGACGCGAGCACCCGGAACGAGGCGCGACTGGCCCTCGACCACGACCCGGTCTCCCACGGCAAGCCCGCTCTCGATCGTCGTCATGTCGCCGACGGCGCGGCCGACGGTGACCGGTCGCACCTTCGCGGTTGCATCACTCTCAACCACAAAGACATAACTCCCTTGCTGCCCGGGAAGCACCGCGCGCGTCGGCACGGCGAGCGCATCGGGCTGCACGTCCAACTCGACGTCAACGCGGACGTATTGCCCCGGCCACAGCGCGTCGGTCGTGTTGGCGAATTGTGCCTTGGCGGTGACCGTTCCGGTGAGCGAATCGACCGCGTTGTCCAGAAAGCCGAGTCGCCCGGCGTCCTTCACGCGCGCGCTGTCCGCGGTGACGACACGCACCGTCACCGGGCCGCGCGCGACGCGGCGTTGCAACGCTGGGAAGTCGCGCTGGGTCACGGAAAAACGCACGAGAATCGGACGGAGTTGATTGATCACGACCAGCGGTCCCGAACCCTGGCGCACGAGGTTGCCCTGGCGCACCAACAGTCGGCCGGTGCGTCCGCTGATCGGAGCGCGAATGGTCGTGTATGCGAGGTTCAGCCGCGCATTGTCCACCGCGGCGCTGTCCGCGAGCACCGTCGCGTGTAATGCCGCAGCCGTGGCCTCCGCCTGGTCGGCCTGCGCCTTCGTCACGTATTCCTTCTCGACGAGGGCCTTGTAACGCTCGGCATCGCGCGACGCGTTCCGCGCCTGCACTTCGTCGCGCGCCAGCGTGGCCTGCGCCTGCCGCAGCGCGGTCTCGAAGGGGCGCGAGTCGATTCTGAACAGCACCTGTCCGCCCTGCACGTAGTCGCCTTCAGTGAAGCTCACTGCGTCGAGCGTGCCGCCGACCTGGGCTTCGACGGCCACCGTCTGCAACGGCTCCACGACCCCGTTGGCCGCGAGCGACAACGGCGCGGCGATGCGCGACACTTCCGACACCTGCACCGGAATGCTCGGCGCGCGCTCCGGAGCCGGCTTGGAGCACGCCATCGCGCACAACGCGGCGAACGCCGTCGGGATCGCGACGCGCGTCATCGGTTGTCTCCCGTCGTCGGCAGCAGCGGCTCTCCCCGCAACCCGAGCACACCAACGTCATGCGCCAGTTGCGCGAGCGCGGCGCGCCACTGCCAGCGCGCGTCAACACCCTGCGCGCGCGCATTCGCCAGCGCGCTCTGCGCGACCAGCAGGTCGATGATGCTGCCGACGCCCTCGCGATAACGGCCGCGCGCCACGCTCTCGGACTGCGTGGCGCTCGCCAGCAGGTCGGCGGACGTACGTACCCGGTCGGTCGCCGTGCGGAGCGCGTAATACGCCGTGAATACTTCCTGGATGATCTGCTGCTTGGTCATGCCGGCCCGCGCGATGGCGGCTTGCAGCTGCATGTTCGCCGCCCGCACGTCGTACTCGCGCGAGAAGCCCGTGAACAGGGGGATCGACACGCCGAAGTTCAGCGCGTAGGTCCGCCCGGAGAATGTGGAGACGTTGGAGGAATTCGACCCGCCGGTCGACGTAAACGCGAGGGACGGCAGCCCGGCCGAGCGCGCGACGCGTACTTCGGACGCGGCACCGGCAGCCTCGGCGCGCGCGGCGGCCAGCTCGGGACGGTTGCGGATCGCCGCCTCGATCAGCGAGTCGACCGACGCGCTGACGAAATGAACGGAGTCCGGCGCAAGCGCATCCGGCAGCTCGACCCGAGCGTTCGCCGGCAGTCCCATCGCGACCGCAAAACCCCCGCGTGCAACCTGAACCGCGCCTTCGAGAGATTCGAGCGTCAACTCGGCCTGCGACCGGGCGGTGCGAGCCTGCAGGACGTCGGCGATGGTTGCGAGCCCCACGCGGTGTCGTTCATTCGCCGCCTCGAGCGCCAGCGTGGCTTCGCTCATCGCCGATTTCTGCGCATCGCGCAGCGCGCGCGTCGCCAGATAGCCGAACGCGGCCGACTCGACCTGAAGGATGGTGTTCTCGATCGTCGCGTTATGGGAGAGGTCCGCAGCCACAGCCGTCTGCCGCGCAACGTCGATCGCGCCGGACCGACCGCCAAAGTCGAGCACGAGATAGTTGAGGCTGACCGAGGGTCCGTACTGCGTCCGTTCCCCCGCCACCCGACCCGGCGCCGCGAGCGACCTGGTGCGACTCACGCCGACGTCGACGCCCACCGATGGATAGAGTTGCCCGCGGGCCGATCCGAACGCCTCGGCGGCGGTTCGCGCTTGCGCCCAGGACAAACGCGTCGCCGGGCTGTTCCGCAG
>Ga0137427_10001242_pt1 | contig 11703 bp, 14 predicted proteins | sample EasRivERMZT700_2_FD_102309 | JGI IMG/M metagenome (GOLD analysis project Ga0137427, IMG submission 102309) | Soil microbial communities from meander-bound floodplain in the East River, Colorado, USA - East River MetaG ERMZT700_2 | ecosystem: Environmental > Terrestrial > Soil > Floodplain ...
CTCTCGATCGCGCCCACCGGCACGATCAGCCTCGCCTTTGCCGACAACGCCTCGAACGGCATCGAGCCGCCGTTCTCGTGGACGTACACGCGCAAGAAACGCATGGCGGACGGTACGCTGAAGGAGTTTCCCGTCGAGGACTACGCCTGGCGCCTCTACAAGCATGGCGGCGGAGACGTCAATGCCCTGCCCCCGTACTTCGTCACCGCGCTCGAGCTCACCGCCTCGGCGCACGAGAAGATGGTCGCCGCGGTCGCGCCTTTTGTCGATACGAGCATTTCGAAGACCGTCAACGTTCCGGAGAACTATCCTTACGCCGATTTCCAGGATCTCTACTTCGAGGCGTGGAAGTCGGGACTGAAGGGGCTTGCGACCTATCGCCCCAACAACGTGATCGGCTCGGTGCTCTCGGTCGGACCGCAATCCGCGCCGCAGGATTTCGTCGGCAACGACCGCAACCGCAGGATCGAGATCAAGGCCGTGCCCGAGCCCGTACTCGCCTCCTTGCGCTGGCCCGGCAGGCCGAGCCTCGCCGGAGGGAATCCTGCCTGGACCTACATGATCGAGCACCCGAGCGGCCAATTCGCGCTGTTCGTCGGCCACGTCGAGAACGAGGTCCACGCGCACCCCTTCGAGGTGTGGGTGAACGGCGCCGAGCAGCCGCGCGGTCTCGGGGCGGTGGCGAAGACGCTCTCGATGGACATGCGCGCGGACGACCCGGCGTGGCTGCGCCTGAAGCTCGAGACGCTCGCGAAGACCGCGGCCGACGACGCCTTCGACATGCCGTTCCCGCCGCACGGCGAGAAAAAGAGGATGCCGAGCCTGTGCTCGGCCGTAGCGCAGCTGGTGCGCTGGCAGTGCGAAGAGCTGCACGCGCTGCCCGACGAAAAGCACGGCCCGGTGCTCGACGCGATGTTCAGCCTGAAGGAGCCGAAGACTGGAGCGGACGGCACCATGTCGTGGACCGTGGACGTGCTCAACCCGGCGGGCCGCGACGACTTCGTTCTGGGCCTGAAGGAAATCACTTTGCCGGATGGCGTGACGCGTCCCTATTCGATGTGGCTCTCGGGCGAGTACCCGCGCGCGCTCGACGGCCTGTGCAAGATCCTGTCTCTGGACATGCGCGTCATCGACCCGGCCTGGATCGGAATGAAACTGAGGAAGCTCCTCAACTTCCCCGAACCGCTCGGCGACTTCATGGCGTTCGTGCCGGGCAGTCGTAAACAGCAGACTTGGCCCTCGACCGTGAGCTACGTCGCGCGCCTCATCATCCACCGCTACGCCATGCTCGGCATCCTGGACGAAGACGGTGTCCCGGTGCAGGCGATGGGCGTGCTCGAGACGCCCGCGCCCGGCGCCGCACCGAAGATGAAAGGCGTGAAATGCCCCGAGTGCAGCAACTACGCGGTGATCAAGAAAGACGGCTGCGACTTCTGCACGGCGTGCGGGTGGGTGGGGGTGTGCGGGTAGTTTGATTTGCAATGCCCGCGTCCATCAAGGTTCTGACATCTCGCGAAAACTCCACAGGCGACCACTGCGTCGATATTTTCGTCCGTGACGACAGGACGTTCGGTTTCGAGGAATATCGCAGGGATCCCGAGGACGAGAGAGGCTGGTTTTCGCTTCACCGTTATTCGCATCAGGTCTTCGCTACGGCAGAAGACGCTCTTGCACAGGCGAAATCAAGGGTGGAGTGGATGGTCATGGATGGTGGTTGAGCAGTTCTCGAGGTGATTCGCGGTGAGCCCCACGATCTTCCGTGAAGACGGCTTCAGGTTCTTTTTCTTTTCACGCGAGGAGTCCCGGCTTCACGTTCACGTGCACTGCGCCGACGGCGAAGCCAAGTTCTGGGTTGAGCCGCGCATCGAATTGGCGCAGAATTACGGCCTGAACGACCGGCAGCTCCGATCGGTGGAAGCGTTGATCCGGAAACACGAGAAAGACATCCGTGCCGCCTGGCGCAAGCACTTTGGAAGTTGAAGTCACCAACGTCTCGACGCACGGCTTCTGGCTGTTGCTCGGCGACGAGGAACTTTTCGTGCCCTTTTCCGAATTTCCCTGGTTCAAGGACGCGCCGGTCGCGAAGCTCACGAACGTCGAGCGTCCGCAACCCCACCATCTCTATTGGCCCGACCTCGACGTGGACCTGGCCGTCGATTCCATTCGCCATCCCGAGCAATTTCCACTGGTGTCCCGCTCCGGTAGTTGACTGCCCTCTTGAGGTCACAGATTGTGACGTCAAGTTATCCAACGCTTAGTGGTGGGTAAGCAGCTCTTGCGACGCTTCGCAAAGCCCCGACAGATAAGCATAAGATAGTCGCGTTTCCACCCAGAGGAGGATTTCCATGATCAATCCCGAACAGGCAGCGGTTGCGGCATTGCTTCTGCGGCTCGCGCTCGGCGTGATGTTCCTTGCGCACGCATGGCTGAAGATCAAGGTGTTTACGCCCGCGGGCACCGTGCAGTATTTCAAATCTCTCGGCCTGCCCGGCGAGCTCGCGTATCTGACGATCGCCGCCGAAGTCGGCGGCGGCATCCTGCTCATCCTCGGCATCGAAACCCGCTGGGTGGCACTGGCGCTGGTGCCGCTCATGCTCGGCACCATCGTGCTGGTTCACGGCAAGGCCGGCTGGCTCTTCACCAACAAGGACGGCGGCTGGGAATATCCCGCTTTCTGGGTGGTGGGCCTGCTCGCGCTGGCACTGCTGGGGGACGGAGCCGCAGCGCTCGGGCCGATGCTCGGTCTTTGACGGCCGGCACCTAACGCGGCGGGCTTACCTGCACGCGTACCGCGGTCATTGCTGCTTCTATTCGCCTACCTTGAAGACCAGCTTGCCGCGGAAGTGGCGCCCTTCGCTTACCCGGTGGGCCACAGCGGCATCCATTAGTTTGTAGGTCGTAATCTCGGGAACGCGGACGGCGCCGCTGGAGAGAAGCGCGACGATGCGCTCGAGATGCGCGCGGTCGCGCCCGACCTTGGGACGCAGCGAGGTAACGTCGGCGCGCGGCGAAGCCGGCGCCGCGCCCCCCGAGCCGATGAACGCCGCACGGCCGCCCGGGCGCAGCACCGCAAACGAGCGCGTGGCAACCTCGCCGCCAACGGTGTCGAACACCGCGTCGCAGTCCGACACCGCTTTCGTGAAGTCCTGGGTGTTGTAGTCGATGACCTGGTCGGCGCCGAGCCCGCGCACGTAGTCCTGGTTCGCCGCGCTGGCGGTCGAGATTACGCGGGCGCCGATGTGCTTGGCGAGCTGGATGGCGAAGCTCGCCACGCCGCCGGCGCCGCCCTGGATCAGGATCGTCTCGCCGGACTTGAGCTTCAGGGTATCCTCGATCGAGACCAGCGCGGTGAGGCCGACGAGCGCGAGCGAAGCGGCCTCCACGTGCGATAGGCTCGCCGGTTTCTTCGCCACGATGGCCGCCCGGATTGCGACCTTCTCGGCATAGCAACTGTCCGCGGTCTGTTCCGCGACCCCGAACACCGGGTCACCGACCTTGAAGTCCTTCACGCCCTCGCCGAGCGCGCTGACCACGCCCGAGAAATCCCGCCCCGGAATGTAAGGAAACTTCGTGATCGGCGCGTAGCTGCCGCTGCGCACCTTCCAGTCGGCGCCGTTGACGCTCGCCGCATGCACGTCGACGAGCACCTGACCCGGTCCGGCGACCGGATCCGCAACGTCGCCGTACTGCAGCACCTCGGGTCCGCCGGTCTTCATGAAATAGGCTGCCTTCACGGCTTCTTCCGACTACCCGTTCGCGGGCGGACTAGAACTCCTTCCTCGCCTTGGCGAACGATTCCCTCAGCACCTCATAGCTTTTCACGAAGCCCGTCTTGACCTGCTCCCATGATTCCGCGGAGCTGTGCTTGAGGCCGCCGTACCATTCGGCGAGTTCGTTGCGTTCCCGGCGCAGCGCGGCAAGCGTCGCCCGGGCTTTCTTGCGCGCCGCCTGATCCATCTTGTCCCAATCGCTCTCCAGTTTCCTTTCCAGGCGACGGAGGCGCGCATCCACATCGTCGAGCGCGGCCTTGGCGCTCTTGATGGCTTCGTCGCGCTGCGCCACCGTGTAGTCCTTGATCGTCCTGGCGACGTCCTTCGCCGTCGTCTTGCCGCCCGGGGCTTCGGCCGCAATAGACACCCCTGAAACCGCGAATAGCGCGCTAAGCGCGAATATCCAGATCTTCATTGCTTGATCCCCAGCTCGGGAATGAGCTTGGAGTAACGCTCGCTCTGGGCTTTCACGTAGGCGGCGAATGCCTCGGGCGTCATGGGCTCGGCGATGTCCACCGCCAGGGAAACAAAACGCTCGCGAACAGCCGGCTCCTTCATCGCTTTTTGCACCTCAGAGTTCAGCCGCTCGATCACGCCGCGAGGCGTGCCGGTGGGTGCGTAAAGGCCGAAATGCGGTCCGCCGTCCACGCCCTTGATGCCGGACTCCTCGAGCGTCGGCACATTCGGGTAGTCCGGGTGGCGGCTCCCTCCGGCGACCGCCAACATGCGCAGCTTTCCCGACTTCACGTGCGGCAGCCCGACGCCGGGGTCGAGCGCAAGCTCGATCTGCCCCCCGAGCAGGTCCTGGAGCGCCGGTCCGGCACCCTTGTACGGAATATGGTTCAGCCTGACTTTGGCCTCGCGGATGAGCACTTCCGTGGCGATGTGAGGCGAGGTCCCGTTGCCCGGCGTGCCGTAGTTCAGCTTCCCCGGGTTGGCGCGTGCGTAGGCGAGGAATTCGGCGAGATTTGCGACCGGAACCTTCGGATTGACGACCAGATAAAGCGACACGCGGCCGGTAGCGGCGACCGGCGTGAACGCCTTGAGCGGATCGAGATCCGCGCGGTGGAGCAGGTGCGGCGCCATCATCACGGTGCTGCCCGGTGCATAGACGAGCGCGTAGCCGTCGTGCTCGGCGCGCAGGGTCACCTCGAATCCGATGTAGCCGCCCCCGCCGGGACGGTTCTCCACGACGACCGGCTGGGCAAGGGTTTCGGAGAGGCGCGTGGCGATCACGCGCATGGTGAGGTCGGCGATCCCGCTTGGGGCGACGTTGACGATGACTCGCACGGGTTTTGAGGGCCAAGCTTGCGCGTGCGATGCGCCCGCCACGGAAAGGGAAGCGAGAAACAGCAGGACTCTGAACATGGGAATCTCCTCGATTGCGGCAGTACGCGAACGATACGCGAAAATCGGGAACGGGGGCAATTGCGCCGCGGTCGGTGCTCTCCTTTACGCTCTGCGGGTTACCTCACTTGCCCGCATCCGACGCGCGACCAAGATACCAGCCCACACCGAGGATGTTCCAGCTGCCGTTTGGAACGCCCTTTTTGACCCCGAGGATTGCGGCGTGCGACTGGTGCCGGTATTCGATGAAAAACCGGTCCGAAAAGTCGTAGGCCAGCGTCATATCCAGATTCCAGCGCGTACCGTTCATGAGGTTGACCTTGTCGATCCAGGCGACCCCGATTCCGCCTCGCCATTTCCTTCTCGTCAGCATGTAGTCGACGCCGATGAGCACGTTCGGCGGCTCCTCCCCGACGCGCGAGCTGCTGTACGCCCAAGCCCCGAGTCTCGCCCCCCAGGTGCCGCCATAGCGCCCGCTGGCGACTATGCTGCCCGGCGCCCGGAGGACGTCCACGCCCGCTGACAAGCGGAAGCCGGGCTTTGTATCCTCTATTTTCAGGTCCAGCGCATTGGAAGGCGGGCTGGCGACCAGCGCCAGGCCCGAGAGCAGCAATCCGATTGATTTCTTGCGACGGCCGGGGGTGATGAACGTCATCGGCCTCGCGTTGGCGAGCATGCAGAGAATGCCACGCAAAGCCGTTCTGTTGTTGTTGTACGTGGCACTAGGCCGGTCGATTTGGAGAGCGTACCATGACCCGATTCCACAGGGACCGAGTTCGCCGAGTCCGATGTCCCAGACCACGCTTGTAAACGTGATCTATATCCGAACCACGCCGCGGGCGCTTTGGAATGCGCTCACTCAGGCGAAGTCCACGCGCCAGTACTACGCGGGCCTCGAACTCAATGCCGAGCTGAAGCGCGGCGGCCGGTTCGACTACATGCACCGGTTGGAGGTGCACCGGCGTCACGGCGCGGGCGTGGAAGGCGTCGTGATCGAGCTCGTTCCGAAAAAAAAACTGGTGCATAGCTTCGAGCCGAAATTCATCGAAGACGGGCCCTCGCGCGTGACCTACGAGATCGAGCCGATGGGATTGGTGTGCAAGCTGACCGTGACCCACGACGAGTTTCCCGCGGGCGGCCCTACCCTCGAGACCGTAAAGGCAGGCTGGCCAGAGATCCTCTCCAGCCTCAAGTCCCTCCTCGAGACCGGCCAGGCCCTGATCATTCCGAGAGACCCCTAGCACAGGCCGGGGCAGCTTCCCGCACTACCGGCCGCGCGCTTCCCGGGCGACTTTTCTCAGCGCCCTGACCCGGGTAAAGCAGCCCGGACAGGCATATCGAAGACCGCTGCCGTAGGTCGTGCGCGACAACGGGCGCATGGTCATCGCATCGACCGATTGCCTGCATTCGGCGCATCGCTTCGTATTCGACGGGAGCGCGCTCATGAATTCACGTTCCAAGGCGCTGCCCGGTCAACCGGTGACCGCCAATTCGGTACGGCTCGCGCGCTATGTTTTCTTCTCGGGCAGGGGAACAACCGTTCTCACCGGCGCCGGGATAAAGCGTGCCGCCGGAACGACGGCCTTTGGGGATTGCTTGGGTTTCTTGCGTTCACGATTGCTTCGTTGTACGCCTTTGGGCATTCGAGTTCTCCCGATATGAGAGCGTTCGCAAACTCTCCAAAGCGAAGCGCGGCGCGACTGACGCCTAGCGCCGCCGGTATTGCGGGCGGCGCGCGGGCAGCCGCACGGCCGGGGTTGCATCCTTGTGCCGGAAGCTGATGCGCCCCTTGGTCAGATCGTAGGGCGTCAGCTCGAGGCTGACCCTGTCCCCAGCGAGGATGGTGATTCGATGCTTCCTCATTTTGCCTGCCACGTAGGCGGTCACCATGTGGCCGTTCTCCAGCGTTACGCGATAGCGCGTATCGGGGAGCACCTCATCCACGGTGCCTTCCATTTCAATCAACGCTTCTTTTGTCACGTCGATACCTTCTTCCTGCCCCGGATCGATCTGCGACCGGCGCGTGCGACTTCGGGAAAAGCCGAATGAACGCGGAAGCGGCGAACGCCGCTCCCGCGACAGGGGGTCAAACGGCTTTCAAATCGACTGCGGACGTCTTGCCGTTCTGTCCTTGTTCGAGCTGGTACGAAATATTCTGATTCTCGTTGAGTGTAGCGAGGCCGGCGCGTTCGACCGCCGAGATGTGCACGAACACGTCCTTGGACTTGTCGTCAGGCTGGATGAAGCCGAAACCTTTGCTTGCGTTGAACCACTTTACGGTACCGGTAGGCATGGAAATCTCTCCATAGAAGCGTTGCCACGCGCGATAGTGTGCGGGGCATCAAATTATCCGTGGGAGAAACCAGAAGGGGCGCCTGGGAGGCGCCGCGGACCGACCCAGATAGAATTCGACCGGTGCAGTATGGGCGACGCGGGCGGCCTTGGCAAGCAAAAAGTGCAGGCAGGTGCTGGGCTGTTTCCCTTCGCTCCTGGTACATACTGCGCGCTTTGGCATTGATTCGAGGAGATCGCCATGGAAGCGGTCAAGGACGCGAGCCATCTCTACGAGGTCGAACGACGCGCGTTTCACGCCGAACGCCCCGGATTCCGGATCAACGAGCTTCAGATCTCCCCAAGCCAGAAGGTACCCTGGCACTACCACAACAACATCCAGGACACGTTCTACGTCCTGAAGGGAAAGATCCGGATCTTCCTGCGCGGACCCAAGGAAGAAGTGCGCCTCGAGCCCGGCGAAACGTTCTCGGTCCCGCCGAAGCGCCCGCATCTCGTCGTGAATGGCGGCGACGTCTCGGCCACGTTTCTCGTGCTGCAGGGCATCGGCGAATACGACTTCGTCCCGCTGGTGGAGCAATCGTGAAAATCTCCATTCTCGACGACTATCACGACACGATCCGCACGCTCGGGGCTTTCGGCAGGCTGGCCGGCCACGACGTGACGATATGGAACGATCACGTCCAGGACGTCGATGCGCTGGCCCAGCGCCTGAAGGACACCGAGGCGCTGGTGCTGATACGCGAGCGCACCCAGATCCGCGCGCCCCTGCTCGAGCAACTGCCCAGGCTCAAGCTCATCAGCCAGCGCAGCATCTATCCGCACATCGATGTCGATGCCTGCACGCGTCTCGGCATGGTCCTGTCCTCGAACATGAGTCCCGGCACCCCGTCGTATGCGACCGCGGAGCTGACATGGGGGCTGATCATCGCCGCCATGCGTGAGATCCCCAGGCAGATGGCCTCGCTCAGAGCCGGAAAGTGGCAGGCGGGCGTCGGCAGCAATCTTCGCGGAAAGACCCTGGGCGTCTTCGGCTACGGCAGGATTGGCGCCGTCGTCGCGGGCTACGGAAAAGCGTTCGGAATGGAGGTGCTGGTGTGGGCGCGCGAGGCGTCGCGCTCGCGGGCGCGCGCCGACGGCTACGCCGTCGCCGCAGGCAAGGAGGCGTTCTTCGAGGAATGCGACATCATCTCGCTGCACATGCGCCTGGTCGACGCCACGCGCGGCATCGTGACCGCGCGCGACCTGGCGCGGATGAAGCCGACGGCGCTGATAGTCAACACCAGCCGGGCGCCGCTCGTCGAGCCCGGCGCGCTCGTCGCCGCCCTCAAGGCCGGGCGGCCCGGAATGGCGGCGGTGGACGTCTTCGAGACAGAGCCTCTCACCGACACGCGCGATCCGCTGCTCAACATGGAGAACGTCGTCTGCACCCCTCACCTCGGCTACGTGACGCGCGAGGACTACGAATCCGGGTTCGGCCAGATCTTCGACCAGATCAACGCCTACGCCGCCGGCGCGCCGACCAACGTGGTCAACCCGGAGGTCCTCGCCAAGGCGAGAAAGTAGCGCGGCTCGAGCGGTTTCGGCACGCCCGACCCGGCAGGCGTATCATCGCTCGGGTTCCCAGGGAAACTCGAACAGCACTCCTCCTTTCGAGCCCCCGGTTTCGAAACGCCAGCCCAGAGAACGCCCTTCATGGACACCATCGATCGCAGCCTGCCCGAAGAGCAGCGGATGATGCGCGAAAGCTGCCGCGCCTTCGTCAACGATTTCGTCACCCCCTTCATCCGCCAGAACTGGCAGCGCGAGTGGTCGATGGACCCGGACGCCCGCCTGCCGCGGGCTATTCTCGAGCAGGCCGACAAGATCGGCATCCGCACGCTCGGCGTGCCCGAGGAATTCGGCGGGGTCGCGCTCGACCCCGCCCATGAGGTGCAGACCTTTGCCCTCATTTCCGAGGAGATCGCGCGCGGCGACTCGGGGCTCTCCGACAAGCTGGTGCAGATCTGGAAGGTTTCGGTGCTGCTCAGAAACGTCGCGCCGCGCCACCTCCAGGAACTGTGGTTCCCGCGCATCGTGAAGGACCCCGGGTTTCTGCTCGCCCACTGCCTCACCGAGCCGCGCGGGGCCTCCGACCGCTGGCTGCCGTACAACGTGCCCGAAGCGGCGATGCAGACGCGCGCGGTCTTGAAAGGCGACGAGTGGGTAATCAACGGTCGCAAGCAGTTCATCAGCAACGGCTACGATGCGAGCCTGTACGTCGTCTACGCCACCACCAAGCCGGGGGTCGGCATGCTGCAAGGCACCTCGAGCTTCCTCGTGCCGCGCGGCACGCCAGGATTGACGATCGCGCGCTGCAACGAGACTCTCGGCGGCCGCTTCATGAACAACGGCGAGCTTGTATTCGAGGACATGCGCCTGCCGAAGGACCACCTGCTCGTCGAGAACGAGGCGCTCGCCAAGACCGGCGTGTACTTCAAGCCCGGCAAGATCATCCAGGCGTCGAAAAACCTGGGCGTGGGCGTGGCGGCGTTCGAGCGCACCGCCGAGTACGTGCAGAACTACGTGCAGGGCGGACGCATCCTGATCAAGCACCAGGCGGTGGCGCTGCGCCTCGCCGAGATGGCGACGAGCCTGCGCGCGGTGCGCGCGCTCCTGCGCGAGGCGGCGCGCGCCGTGGACGAGCGCGCCCCCGACGCCGAAGAGCTGTGCAACATGGTGAAGCTGTTTGCCTCCGAGGAAGTGTTCAAGGTGGCTCAGCACGCAGTCGAGCTGCACGGCGGCAACGGCATCATGCTCGACTTCGGCATCGAGAAGCTGTTCCGCGACGCGACCGTGTTCCTGCACATGGACGCGACCGTGGACATTTCGAAATTCAAGATCGTCAAGCTCATGTTTCCCCAAACGGCCGGCGCCTATGCCGGGCCGGAAGCCTAGCCAACCGAACAGGAGGATTTATGGCCGACCGTGACGACTACGTCGAGAAACTCAAATCCCAGCTGGATTATTGGAACGCCGAAACGGCGAAATGGGAAGCACAGGCCAAGGCGACGCAGGCAAGCATGCGCGCCGAGTACGACAAGCAGCTCGCCGCATTCCGCCAGAAGCGCGACCAGGCGATCGCACAGTTGAGCAAGGTGCAATCGGCCTCGGGCGAGGCATGGAAGGAGCTCGCGCGCGGCGCCGACGAGGCCTGGGCGAGGATGAGCGAAGCCTTCGAGAAGGCGCAGTCGCAATTCAAGAAAAAGTAGGCTAACGCCGAAGCCTGCGCGGTCTGGGCGACGCCACCGCCATTCCGGCGGTCTGGCTTTCCCTGGTCCTCGGGGAGTGACCACTTTTATCTTGATATCAATGGGTTGACCCAGGCTGTAGGCTGATTTGTTGCATTGCAACATGGGTAAGCGTATGCTTGCCAGCCTCTCTCAAGAGAGGCCCCTCATGAGTTCTTCTCCTGTCGCCAACGGCTCCGCGCCGAACTCGGCAAACCGCAACGGCAAGTCCCCGCTGGCCGCCCTCACGCTGACCGCGCTCGGCGTGGTCTACGGCGATATCGGCACCAGCCCCCTCTATGCCTTCAAGGAAGCATTCAGCAGCCCCCACGGTCTGCCACTCAGCGAGGCGAACGTGCTCGCGGTGCTCTCGCTCATGTTCTGGTCGCTGATGCTCATCGTGTCGCTGAAGTACGTGACCGTGATCCTGCGTTTCGACAATCGCGGCGAAGGCGGCGTTCTCGCGCTGCTCGCGCTCGCATCGCGCGCCGTGCGCGGCCGCCCGCGCGTCGCGTGGACGGTGGCGGTCTGCGGCGTGTTCGGCGCCTCGCTCTTCTACGGCGATGCGCTGCTCACGCCGGCGATCTCGGTGCTGTCGGCGGTCGAAGGCATTTCGGTGGCGACCCCCGCGCTGGAAAAATGGGTCGTGCCGGTCACGATCGGCATCCTGATCGGGCTCTTTTCGATCCAATCCCGCGGCACCGGCGCCGTCGGCAAACTCTTCGGCCCGTGCATGGTCGTCTGGTTCGCCGTGCTCGCGCTGCTTGGGGGCATTTCGATCGCGCAGACGCCCTCCGTGCTCGCCTCGCTCGATCCGCGCCATGCGTTCGGCTTCGCGTGGCAGCACCCCGGGCTCACGTTCATCGTGCTTGGGGCGGTATTCCTCGCGATCACCGGGGCAGAAGCGCTCTATGCCGACATGGGACATTTCGGCGCGAAGCCGATTCAGCTCGCGTGGTTCTTCATGGTTTTCCCGGCGCTCATGATCAACTACATCGGTCAGGGTGCACTCGTGCTTCGCGATC
>Ga0137427_10001243_pt1 | contig 11702 bp, 9 predicted proteins | sample EasRivERMZT700_2_FD_102309 | JGI IMG/M metagenome (GOLD analysis project Ga0137427, IMG submission 102309) | Soil microbial communities from meander-bound floodplain in the East River, Colorado, USA - East River MetaG ERMZT700_2 | ecosystem: Environmental > Terrestrial > Soil > Floodplain ...
ATCGCGGCGGGAAAGAACAATGTGCTCGTGGTGCTGAAGAGCCCGATCCTGCCTGCCGTCGCGCTGGGGCTGCTGTTCGCCTATGGCGGACTCCCCATCCCGCTGTGGGCGAACAACACCCTCGAGCTGCTCTCCGGCCTGACCATTCCGCTGATGCTGCTCATGCTCGGCACCTCGCTCGCCAAGATCCAGGTGACCACGTTCGGCCGCGCTGGCGCGCTGTCCGTCGTCCGCATCGGCATGGGCGTCGTCGCGGGGTTCGCGCTAGCCGCCCTGTTCGGCTTCACCGGGCCCGAGCGCATCGCCTTCGTGCTGCAATGCGCGATGCCGGTCGCCGTGTTCAACTACGTGTTCGCGCAGATGTACGACAACGAACCGGGCGAAATCGCAAGCCTCGTCGTGGTTTCCACACTGCTCTCGGTGCTGACAACGCCGCTCGTGCTGGCCGCCCTCGCGCCGTAGAAGCCGCACGAGCCCAAACCCTAAGTAAGAGGCTCGCCATTTGGAGTGCTATTACGGCGGGGTCTCATGGTTTGGGTGAAATGCCTCGGCTTTTGACGCAGCTGTTCTTCGACCGCGTCGCTTGCCTTGTTTGAGAATCTCGTAAATCGATCGTCAAAATGCAGCTCTATGCTATTTGTTGGACCGTGACGGTGCTTCTCGACCATTACTTCAGCTCGATTGTGAATTTTGTCCATTTTCTCGAGCCACTTTAACAGTTCATCCCGCTGTTCCGCATCATTCTCATCTGGCTTCCGCGACTTGACGTAATACTCTTCGCGATAGACGAACATTACGACATCCGCGTCTTGTTCGATCGAACCCGATTCGCGCAAATCTGAAAGTACGGGCCGTTTGTCGTCACGATTGTCTACAGCGCGCGAGAGCTGGGAGAGCGCCATCACGGGAACTGACAACTCCTTAGCCAACGTCTTTAGGCCTTTAGTTATCTCAGATACTTCCTGAACTCGATTTTCGTGTCGATTACTAGCCGGCGCGATTAGTTGCAGGTAGTCGACAACAATTAGCCCTATTTTCTTTTCACGCTTCAGGCGGCGTGACCGGGCAGCAATTTGAGCAATCGAGATGCCGCCACTATCGTCGATATACAATGGCAAATCGGATAGAAGCTGCGCCGTTTGAACGAACCGATCCCATTCAGCATCTGTAAACCGCCCGGACCGAATTCTTCCCATTTCGATCTCTGTTTGCTCAGACAAGATGCGGGCTGAAAGTTGCGATGCGGCCATTTCAAGTGAAAACAGCAAAACTGGGGCACCTCGTTTCGGCTCAGCACCATCAGCCTTGTCCTTCGCCCATAGGCGCGCGGCGTAAAACGCCATGTTGGTAGCGAGCGCTGTCTTTCCCATGCCGGGTCTCCCGGCGACGATAATGAGGTCCGAAGGATTCAGACCGCCTAGCAAGGCATCCAAATCAATGAAGCCCGTCGGCACTCCGGACAATGCGCCACCGCGGGCAGCCGCCTGCTCCGCTTGGACTACCGCTTGGGTCAGCGCTGTTTCGAAGGCAAGAGGCCCCTCTCCGAACCTTCCCTTTTCTGCGACTGTATAGAGTGCCTTTTCTGCTTCCTCGATTTGTTGCTGCGGCGTAAAATCTATAGGCGCTTCAAACGCACCATTTACGAGATCTTCGCCAACGTGAATGAGCGCGCGGCGCATTGCGAGGTCGTGCAGAATTCGAATGTAGTCCTTGACATTCGGAAGCGGCGGAGCCCCACGCGCCATGCTGATTAGGTAGCTATGCCCACCTACCTCGTGCAGCCCAGTATCTCCTTCCATTGCGCTCTTCAGAGTGAGCGGAGTTACTGCGTGTCCTCTCGACCACATCCGGTCGATGGCTTCGTAGAGGCGCTGATGTAAGGGATCGTAAAAGTGCTCTGGCTTCAGGCTCGTGGAACACCGATCAAGGTGGTAGTTGTCAACGAGAATCGCCCCCAGCAGTGCCTGTTCGACATCGATATCGTAGGGAAGTTGACGTGTTATTTCCTGATTCATAACCCCTACAACCCGCCATCGGAGAACCCGAATCAGTGTGTTCAGGGTCAATAGGATGACACAAGTCTCAGCACGCGGCTTTGCACAGGAATCGCTAGGAGCGAGCTTGTGTGCTCGGGATCTGGCGCTGGACGCTTAGGCGGCTTCGCCGGTGCGCGGGGCGAATCGCTCCGCCCGCTCCGAGTCGAGCATGTAGTCGCGCGTCAAGGGAAGCGTATCCAGGCGCTTGGCCAGTTGGAACTGGAACACCGCCATGTGGTCGTGGCGGAAGGCCATTTCGCACCCTGCGAGGTAGAACTCCCACATCCGGCAGAAACGCTCGTCGTAAAGCGCGGCCGCTTTCGCCCAGTTCCGGCGGAAGCGCGCCCGCCACTCCTTCAGCGTCTCGGCGTAGTGCAGGCGCAGCACCTCGACATCGGTCACGTACAGTCCGGACCGTTCGATTGCGCGCAACACCTCGCTCATCGCCGGCGAGTAGCCGCCGGGGAAGATGTACTTGGCCAGCCAGGCATTGGTCGAGCCGGGGCCATCGCTACGGCCGATCGTGTGCAGCAGCGCGACGCCGTCCGGCGCCATCAGGTCGCGCAGCTTGGCGAAGAACGCATCGTAGTACTTGACGCCGACATGCTCGAACATTCCGACCGAAACGACGCGGTCAAAGGGTCCCGTGATCGCGCGATAATCGGCGAGCTCGAACCGGCAGCGATCGGCGAGACCCGACGCTTGCGCGCGCGCGTTCGCCATCGCCAATTGTTCTGTGGATAGAGTGACGCCCAACACGTCGGCCTTGGCCGCACGCGCGAGATCGAGCGCGAGGCCACCCCACCCCGATCCGATGTCGAGCACTTTGAGGCCCGGCCGGTCGAGCCTCAGCTTTGCCGCGATGTGGCGCTTCTTCGCCGTCTGAGCGGCTTCGAGCGTCATCTTCGGCTGTTCGAAATACGCGCAGGAATATTGGCGGTCGGGATCGAGGAAGAGATCGAACAGCGCCCCGGACAGATCATAGTGATGGGCGACATTCCTTCGCGCGCGGCGAACCGGATTGAACTGCGAAACCGGGCGCCACCACAGGTGAAGGAGATCCCGCACCGTCAACAGCCAAGGCTGCGCTCCGGCACCGAGATTCGAGGCGAGGATTTCCAGCACCTCGGCAATGGTGCCCTCTTCCACGGTAAGACGTCCGTCCATATAGGCTTCGCCGAGCGCGAGATCGGGCTTGATCCCGATGCCCAAGGATGACCAACGCCCGTGGATGCGGATCGCCGCCTTCGGGGGGCCATTGCCGTAGGTTCCAACACGGCCGTCCGGCCACACGACGGTCAGCGTACCGTTCTTGACGATCTGGCTCAGGACCATCCCCAGCATCGGCTGACGGACTCCCTCCGCGTAAAGACGACCATCAATAACAACGAAAACGCCCCAACGATCCCGGAACCCTTTCGTCCGGGCCAGTGAGCTTTCGCCGCACGCGACGCAACCTATTGTCTAAAAGAACAAATCTCGCCGCGCCGGAACGGGCGTCACTCGCACTTGGCAAAATCGGCCTCGCACTGGCGCGCCAGCGTCTGGGCTTCGGCGCGCTGCGCGGGGGTCATGGCCCGCGCCACCTCGGCCATGTTGTCGCGCGCGATCTGCGCCTGGTTGCCGACCAGCCGCGTCGACGAGGCGCTGAACCACATCAAGGCGCGCGGAAGATTCTGAGGAACGCCCTCATCGCCGTTGCCGTAGATCTGGGCGAGGTTGAATTGCGCGCGCGCGTTCCTCTGCTGCGCCGCCGCACGCAGGTACTTCATCGCCTGGGGAACATCTTTGGGAAGGCCCGGCTGACCCGACTGGTACAAGGCCCCGAGGTTGAGCTGCGCGCTGTCATGACCAAGCTCGGCCGCTTTCTTGTACCAGTCCGCAGCCTGCTTGAAGTCCTTGGGCACGCCTTTGCCCGCCGTGTACATCATTCCCATGTTGTACTGCGCTTCGATGCTGCCGTGGTCGGCCGCGCGGCGGTACCACTTGGCGGCTTCCTTATAATCCTGCGCCACGCCCAACCCACGCTCGTAGAGCGAGCCGATGGTGCCTTCCGCCGTGGTGTTGTTTTTCTCGGCGGCCATCAGGAAGAGCCGCATCGCTTCCTTGTAGTCCTTCTGCACGCCCTCGCCGCTGAGATAGAGCGTCGCCAAATCCACCGTCGCGAAGATATAGCCCTTGGCCGAGGCCATGGAGAACCACCTGGCGGCTTCCTTATAGTCCTGCCGGACGCCAAGCGCGTTGTTGTACATCGTGCCAAGATTGTACTGGGCGCGCACATCGCCGGCTTCCGCCAGCGGCACCATGAGCTTGCTCGCGGTCTTGTAGTCGCCCTTCGCAAAGGCCGTGAACGCGTCGTCCGACGAGGCCGCAATCGCCGCCGCGGCGCCGAACAGCGCCACCATCGCGATCATGATTGCCAAACGGGCGCGCATCGCAGTCCCCTCGGTCCTCCCTTGCCGCAAAATTACCCTGGAACGGGACGCCCCGGAAGCCGGGAAAATGTCACTTTCAATCGACTTCAACCGCACCATTGCACGCAACCTTCCACAAACAGAACATTCTGCGATCTTGCGGCCTTGTCACAGGGCGAAACGTGCGGCTCTTAAATCGCTGCCGGGCCGCGTTGTGGGGTCGCCGACGGCCGAAGAGAGATGCGACCATCGAAGGTGCGGATGATCTGCACATAGCCTTCGTGTTCAAGCAGTGCCGGACCTCTATCCTTCGATATCCAAAGGACGCCTGACGCCTCGCGGACCGTCCACAGCGCAGGGTTGCCGAACTGGTCAAGAATTTGCACCGTTCCGAGCGGAAGCCCACATCCCTTGTTGATGCGCAGGCAATTGTTGATCGCTGAAAAGCGTGCAAACCCCAGACTCTCCGTACGCGCTACAAGCCGCCCCTCTATCTCATGCGCTGAACGACCATTGCGACCCCGATAGACTGAAACGGTCAGGTATTGAACATCCAAGGCCCACAACGCCGTCGTCCATTCAGGATCCGGCATGTTACCGACGACCGCAACATAGCGTGGGACATATACCAGCAACGCGTTCGCTTGCTCGCGGCTGAGAAAGCTAAAGGCGGTAAGCAGGCTCGACGCGCAGGTTTGGTCCGGTTCGCCGTAACGGAAGCATCGCACCTGGGGCAGAACATGGCGATCTAGTGAATGTCCGGCGAGTTCAACCTCGACTACAAACCAGTGGGACAAGCTCTTATGGATCAGTGCAAGATCGGCGGAGCGGCGTTCGCCCTCAAGCAGGAACGTTCCAGCGAAGACCCCGCACCAGTAGTCCGGGAAAAGGCATGTCAGAGCTTTGACGACCTCGGCTTCGAAGTCGATTTCCACGAACGCAGTGGGGTCCACCAACTGGAATATGTTGTCTTCATTGCAGTCGCCTGCCAGCAACTTCTTCATGCGCGGCTCCACGCAATCGTTGCAATACTCTCCAGCTGCGCTTCTTCCTCCTTGAGGCGCTGGATTTCCGGCCCACTAGCCACAAGCGTGTAGATCAAAGCACCGGTTTTGTCCTTGGCCGGCCTGACAACGCGGCCAAGGCGCTGGATGCGTTGCCGCCGCGTGGCCGTGCTGGCGGCGATGATGCCGAGCTCGGTTTCCGGGACATTGAACCCCTCATCAAGTGCACGGCACGTCACGAGCACGTCGATCTCTCCTCTACGGTACTGGCGGAGAATCACCGCGCGAGCGCGTAACGGCATCTTGGAGTGATAGACGCCAGCCTTCACACCGTTCTCTGCGAGAACAGCGTGAACGAGGTTACAGGCCTCGATATCCTCGTGAAATATGAGCGTGCGTTTGCCGCGGTTGGCAGCCACGAGCTTAAGTGCCAGACGAATACGATTGAGGCTCAGGTTTAGCACCCGTGCCCGTTTCAGAAATAGTGCAATCGTCTCCTCAGCCTCCATGCCGTGTTGGCTGATCGAGCGTGCAATCGCCTTGCTCAGCTTGTCGTACTCGGCCTGTCGATCTTCCTCCAGATCAAACACGACGTTCCGAAGTTCGAAAGGCACGATCACCCCGTCGCGGAGCGCGTCACCATAGTCGTAGCTGAAGATGACAGGACCCAGCGCGGGAACCAGTACGTCCTTCAATCCTTCATCGTAGGGACGTTCAGGCGTAGCCGACAGCCCGAGAGACGCGATTGTATGGATCTGCAACGCGGCGCGAAAATGTTCCGCTGCCGCCTTGTGGCACTCATCGACGATTAGGAAGCACTTGTGCTGCTCGATCTTTGCCGCGAGCTTCGCCGCCGTGTTCAGCACAGCAATGTTGATTGTGCCCAGGCGGAAGCGCAGACTGCCAGTAATAATGTTGATCTCATCAAGATCGAGGTCGAAGTAGTTAGCCGCCTCTTCCCACCACTGCTCAAGGAGTGCAGCGGTTGGCACTACGATCAGCGTCGCGATCGGTCGGATGCGATCAATGCAGGAAAGGGCGAAGACGGTTTTACCGCCGCCGGTAACAACGCTGACTATGCCGCGATGATTCGCCCGCTCCCATTCGGCGAGCGCCGCAAGCTGCCAGCCGCGCGGAGTCAGCTTCGGCAAGACGCAATCTCCCTAACCCGTGGCACGCTCTGGTTTACGCCCGAACAGTTCGGCCTCCGCCTGCGCTCGTACCTCGGTGTCGGCGTTGTCGAGTTGCTCCGCACGCGCGCGCAACAGGCTGTTCTTTAAGTTCCGCACGCTGTCGGGGTTGACGCGCGAGATAAGTTTGCTGGCCTTGAACTCGGCCACCGCGTCAAAAATGTATTGTTGCACGCACTCGTTGATCGCGTCCTTCGCCTCCAGGGTCTGGTAATATGGATGCAGCCCGTTGATGATCACGTGGATCACGCTCGCTTCTGCGCCCGCAACAAACGTGACGTGTGGCTCGTAGGGGCTGGTCTCCTTCAATGAAATCACAACCTGCAGGTCCGGCATGATATCCAGACGGCCGATTTCGTCCTCGGCGGTCAGCGACTCCCTTTGCTTCAGGTTGTTCGATGCGATCGTCTCCATGGGCGGCATGGCCGCGTTATTCAGCGCATCCTGGATTTCGGCGCTAACGAATTCAGTCTGCATGTCCTTGACCAGATCGCGGACCTGCTCCTTCGACCACTTCTGCCCCCTCCCGCCCCCTCGCCTGCTCTTGGCGTACTCGGCATAGGCCTTCGTTTCCGTAACAAGGAACTTCTCCAGCGCTTCCTCTTCCTCGCCCTCGAAGAGTACCCTGTCCTTCGTGTGGGACACGCCAAAGCCGTCGAGCAACAAGACGCCAGTCAGCCGCTGAGCGATGAGATTGTTCGCTCCCTCATCATCCACTCCTCCAAAGATCACCTTCGGTTTCCAGGCATTTGGGAAGCCCAGTATCTGCCGGCCGTTTTGGAACATCGCGAAACCCCCGTACTTGCGTCCGCCCTTGCGCAAGACTCCGATCCAACCATTGATGGTCTTTCCATCAATAGTGAATGTCGGCAGATCGCGCTTCATGAGCGTTCCGGAAGGATCGGAGTCCCAGTCACTTTCTTGTGGTGGTGTGATCTCCTCGCCGTTGTAGGTGAGCTTAAGGGCGACTTGGCCCTTCACGTCAGGGCGTAAATCAAACATATACATGGAGCCGAGATAGTCCGTGATCGTCTCCTCGGAACGTTTCTGGATGACGCGACGGAGACTGCTGATCGTTACACGCGTGTAGTGATCGTCTCGACTTACGGTTTGCATTATTAGCGGGACCTTCGCCCCGTGATTGGCAATCGCATCGACATCGACCGTCGCGGTCCACTCTTCGCCGCTGCCCAGTTCACAAGTGGTGACAGTCCATTTCGCGCCAAGCCAGCACGCCGCGGTCTTCATGCCCATACCGTATTTGGATCGTCCCTTGCTGTCCGGCGTCGGATACGCGATCCGTAGCGCTGCTACGAGGTCATCCTTGCTCATGCCTATCGAGTTGTCTTCAATCGTGAGGGTCTTGTTCGGCCGATCATGAACGACCGACACGGTCAGCGGACGGCCCTCCTCTTGGAGGACTTCGTTGATCAGGTTTCCGTAGTTCAGTCGCGACTGCGTCGAGTTGTCGACGAACTCCGCCAACGCAAACCACATCGTGTAGCTGAGGCGGCTATAGGCATCGATCGCGCTGGGTCCAATCGTCAGTTCCGCCTCGAATGTCTGCGTCATCGTGCCGCTCCTCTACAAACGTTGGCCTTAGCCGTTCTCAGAAAGAGTCGGAGGTTATTCGGTCGTTGAACCGTCCTCGCGAGCCCTTGATGTAATTCTCGGATGCTTCAATGCTGATCCAGAAGCGTTCCAACTCCTCCGCCGCCGCCCCCGTCGTGTTGCTGCCGCCGAACGGGTCAAGAACGACGTCGCCAGTAACAGTCAGAAACTTGATGAAGAACTTCGCCAAGTCCGCGGGCATGCGAGCCGGATGTAGCTGCAATTCGTTCTTGCGGCAGTAGGTCTGGTAAGCGTCGCCGTTTAGCGTGTTCGCGTAGGTAAGAACATTCGACGGGATGGCGCCGCCGTTGTCACGCAGAAAGGCTGTTTCGCTGATGTCGTGCTCGGACGGACGTTTGCCGGCGTTGTAGGTGCCTCGCTTGAGCAATGTCTTCATTGCCTTGCTGTACTCCTGGAGCACGCGCTGATTGCTGGCCTTCGGCTTTTCCGTTGGCGCCATCCACCAGAGCTTGGTGAAGCTGTCCTTGACCCGGCTGCGCTCGACGTTCACCCACTGAGCCGGGGACGGCAGCTTTGCGGGGTTATGCCAGATAAACTCCTGGCAAAGATGAAGATCATTCTTCTCCTGGAACTCAAGCAAAGTGCGCAACGCAAGTGTCGACATTACCGGCATGCCCGGCTCCCACGAGTTGCCGAGCTCCACGACAATAGAACCGTCGGGAGCGAGCATCTTCTTAAACAGAGGACCGAAGGCACAGAGCCACTTGATGTAAGCCTCGCCGCTCACGTTGCCGTACCGCTTCTTGCGGTTGAGCGGAAACGGCGGCGAAGTAAAAATGAGATTGACCTTGCCCTCAAACCGCGCGAGCGACCCGTCGGCGAGGATTTCGTCCGACTTGCCGTGCAGCATCCTCCCCCACGACGTAGCGTAGGCGACATTAGCAGGAGGACGTCCCGTGAAAGGGCTCGCCAGGCGAGCCGCAGTCTCCAATGGGTGTGTTCGAGCGGCAGGTGCGAGCATGCGCAGGAAGAACCTCTGTATCTATACTTTCATTGCGCCCCCAGAATTAGGGCAGAACGGGACGCCCCGGAAGCGGGGAGAATGTCACTCCCACTCGATGGTTCCGGGTGGCTTCGACGTCACGTCGTAGACCACCCGGTTGATCCCCTTGACCTCGTTGACGATCCGGGTCGATGCGCGGGAAAGAAACGCGTGCTCGAAGGGATAGGAATCCGCCGTCATGCCGTCGGTCGACGTCACAGCACGGAGACCGCAGACATATTCATAGGTGCGGTCGTCGCCCATAACGCCGACCGTCTTCACCGGCAGCAGCACCGCAAACGCCTGCCAGATCGCGTCGTAAAGCTGCGCCTTGCGGATCTCGTCCAGGAAGATCGCATCGGCCTTGCGCAGGATTGCAAGCTTCTCCGGCGTGATCGCTCCGGGAATCCGGATCGCGAGCCCTGGGCCCGGAAACGGATGGCGCCCCGCGAACGCCGCCGGCAGACCGAGCTCGCGCCCGAGCACGCGCACCTCGTCCTTGAACAAATCGCGTAAGGGTTCGACCAGCTTCAGATGCATGCGTTCCGGCAGGCCGCCGACATTGTGATGCGATTTGATGGTCGCGGACGGACCGCCCAGCGCCGAGACGCTTTCGATCACGTCGGGATAGAGCGTGCCTTGCGCCAGGAACTCCGCGCCCTCGATCTTCTTCGCCTCGCCCTCGAAGACATCGATGAACGCGCTGCCGATGATCTTGCGCTTGCGCTCGGGATCCTCGACGCCTTCGAGGCGCCCGAGGAACAGCGCCGCCGCATCGGCATGGATGAGCGGAATGTTGTAGTGGCCGCGAAACAGCGAAACGACTTCGTCGGCCTCGCCCGCGCGCATCAATCCGGTATCGACGAAGATGCAGGTGAGCTGATCGCCGATCGCTTCATGGATCAGGAGAGCCGCGACCGACGAATCGACGCCGCCCGACAGGCCGCAGATGACGCGCTTTTTCCCGACCTGCTCGCGGATGCGGCGGATGGCTTCGGCGCGGAACGCCTTCATGTTCCAATCCGGTGCGATGCCCGCAACCACTTGCGTGAAATTGCGCAGCAGCGCGGCGCCGCGCGGCGTGTGCACGACTTCGGGATGGAACATCACGCCGTAGAAGCTGCGCGTCTCGTCAGCGATGATGGCGAAGGGTGCGTTGTCGCTGGTGCCGAGCACATGGAAGCCCGACGGCAGAGCGGTCACCCGGTCGCCATGGCTCATCCAGACGTCGTCGCGTGTTCCGAGCGGCCACACGCCTTCGACCAGCGGAGACTGTCCCGTCACCTCGATCTCGGCGCGGCCGAATTCACGCTTGTTGCTGGGCTCCACCCGCCCGCCCAATTGCATGACCATGGTCTGCTGGCCGTAGCAGATCCCGAGCACCGGTACGCCCATGGTGAACACGCGATCGGGCGCGCGCGGCGATCCCCTGTCGCAGACGCTCGCGGGTCCGCCCGAAAGAACGATGGCGCGCGGCTTGTGGCGCTCGATCGCGGACTCCGCCTGATTGAATGGTACGACTTCGCAATAGACGCCGCTCTCGCGAATACGGCGAACGATCAGCTGCGTGACCTGCGAGCCGAAATCAATGACCAGAACAGGAAGCATCAGTTCGCGGGCGTGCCCTTGTCGGCGTTCAAGGCCCTCTCGACCTGGGCGGTCTCCGGGCAGGTGGCTCCGCAGGCGCGCAACAAAATGTCGTGCTGTGCCTCGGCGCCTGCGCGGTTGCCGGCCGCGAGGTCGAGCAATGCGAGGCCTTCCAGCGCCGGGGCATAAGCCGGTTCCACGTTCAGCGCCAGACCGAAATATTGCTGCGCCAGCTCGCGCCGGCCGCTCTTGGCGTAAAGCTGCCCAAGGCGGTGATAGGGCACGGGATCGAGGGGCGCGTAGATGATCGCGGACTGAAAGAGCTGCGCCGCCGCATCGAGATCGCCGGATTTGGCCGATTCCAGCGCCTGGGCGAGGAAATACTGCTCGCTGAATCCCGGGGGCTCGGACTGCGCCCAGGCCAGCGAACTCGTGAGGCCAAGCAAAGCCGCTGCGGCAATGACGCGATTCATGTACGCCTCTGCTTCCTCAAGCCCCAAACGGCCGGGGGTCACTCAACCTTATCCAGCCCGTTCCATGATACAGGCAAAAAATCCGTCCGTCGCCGTCCGATGGGGACTCGCACGGAAATATTCCCCAACCCCTGGTGGTAGCGGCACTGAAAACCCTGCCTCCTTCCAAGCCTGAATGGCGGGAATCAGCCGGTATTCCGCGTTGCGCGCGAGAAACGCCTTGCAGACATCCTCGTTCTCGCAGGCCAGCAAGGAACACGTAACGTAAACGAAACGGCCGCCTGCTCCAGTGTGCCGGGCGCCGTCATCGATCAGCCAGGACTGAATGCCGGAAAGCTCGCGCAGGCGGTCCTGTGTCAGCCGCCATTTCTGCTCCGGGCTGCG
>Ga0137427_10001244_pt1 | contig 11700 bp, 8 predicted proteins | sample EasRivERMZT700_2_FD_102309 | JGI IMG/M metagenome (GOLD analysis project Ga0137427, IMG submission 102309) | Soil microbial communities from meander-bound floodplain in the East River, Colorado, USA - East River MetaG ERMZT700_2 | ecosystem: Environmental > Terrestrial > Soil > Floodplain ...
AAAGACGCCAAGGCCGCAAAGGTCGGAAAATAACGGTGACAAATCTTCTCCAGGATAATTCATCTCTTCCCTCCGAACTTGGCGTGCTTTGCGCCTTGGCGGGAGTCAATTCCCTGTAGTCGAATATTCCAGATACCGGAAAGTTTGCGCCAGCCGCGCGAACTTTCGAGCATAGTATTACGCAGCGGTGTAGCCGCAACCAAAATCGGAAACAGACATTTCACCACGAAGGTCGCGAAGAGCACGAAGGAAGAAATTGCAATGCAATAATATCCGAAGCCTTCGTGCGCTTCGTGGTGAAAAATTGCCGCAATACTGGTTTGACAGAAGACCAGTGGCGCTAATAAAGTCGCCTTCATTAAATAGGACAACGGCAGGAGACCCACCTATCCATGATTAGCAAGATCGTTATCGAACGAAGAGAAATTTTTGCGGACGGGCACGAATTTCCGGTTACCGGCGCGTATGAGAAAATCGTCGGCAAAGCCTATGGAGAGATCGATCCGCGAAGCCCGCTAAATAAAGTGATCGTCAATCTGGACAAGGCGCCGCGGAACAAGCGTGGGCGGGTGGAATATGGCTCCGATCTCTATCTCCTGAAGCCCATCGACATGGAGCGCGGGAACAAGAAGATTTTTATTGACCCGACCAATCGCGGTGGAAAGCAAATCGTCTCGTCGCTGAACGATGCGCCGCAAAACAATGACCCGAGCACCTTGAAAGACGCCGGCAACGGATTTCTGATGCGCCAGGGGTACACCATCGCCTGGACCGGCTGGCACGGCGGGCTGAGCGGCAAGAATTTTATCGTCATGGGTGTGCCCGTGGCGACGAATAAAGGGAAAGAGATCGTCGGATGGGTACGCACGGAACTGGTTGCCGAAGAAGCGGGAGTTTATTCCATGCCCCTCAGCGACGACCCACGCATTGAGAGCTACGAGGCTGCCGACACGGACAAGTCCAAAGCCACCTTGACGGTGCGCGAAAAATCCTACGAACCGCGTGTGCCGGTGCCCGCATCAGAGTGGGAGTTTGCCACTTCTAAAAAAGACGATAACGGGAAAAACCAGATCCAGCCAAGCCCAACGGACCTCTATCTCCGTTCGGGCTTCAAACCTAATCACATCTATGAGTTCATCTATCCGGCCAAGAATCCGCTGGTGCTTGGGTTAGGCTTCGCGGCGGTTCGCGACGCGGTTTCTTTTCTCCGCTACGAAATGAAGGACAAAACCGGCAACCCGAACCCCGTAGCTTTCGGCAAAAAGGAAACCGGCATCAAGAGGGCCTATGCCTGGGGCAGGTCATTACCGGCCAGATTCCTCAGGGATCTTGTCTATTATGGGTTCAACGAAGACGAGAGTCACAGAAAGGTCTTTGACGCCATTTGCCCCTACGTCGCCGGCGGTGGCAGGACATTTTTAAACTACGAGTTCGGCCGGCCGGTAACTTCCTGCCAGCAGCATAGCGCGCAGCTCGACCCGGAGCTTTTCCCGTTTGCGTACAACGTTATCAAAGATCCGCAGACGGGAAGAAAAGACGGGATCTTAAAGCGGCCCAAAACCGATCCCTACGTCATGCATGTCCAGACATCCACGGAGTACCGGCAAAAACGCGGCGCGCTTGTACACACCGATGGAAAAGGCAGAGATATCCCCATTCCCGACAAGGCCCGGATCTATGTGATTTCCAGCGCATCGCATCGCTATCCTACCGATTACATACCAAAAAAATCCAATTCCCAGAATCTGACGAATCCGCTTTCTCATAATGAGATCTTGCGAGCTCTGATGGTGGCGATGGATCGCTGGGTGGCCGAGGGAACGCCGCCTCCGCCGAGCCAGTATCCCAAGATCAAGGACAAAACTCTGGTGCCTGCTGATCAAAGGAGCACGGGCTTCCCCGCTATTCCCGGCGTACGCTACACGGCTCTCTACAACCGGCAACTGTTTTTGGATTATGGTCCCGATCTTTTGCGCGGAAAGATTTCGATTCATCCACCGAAGCAAATCAAAAACGGTGAATACAGAATTCTTGTGACTCAAGTCGACCGGGACGGCAACGACCTGACGGGAATCCGGCTGCCCGCCGTTCAAGTGCCGACGGCAACGTATACGGGCTGGAATCTCTGGGAGAAGGGATTCGCGGAGAATGAACTTTGCGGTCTATTCGGCTCTTACATTCCGTTCCCGCTGACAAAAGCAGAGAGAGAAAGGAATGGCGACCCCAGACTCTCGATCGAAGAGAGATACAAAGATCACACGGATTACGTTCGCAAGGTTAGCCGTGCTGCGCGAGCGCTGGTCGAGGAAAGATATCTCTTGCCCGAGGATGCCGAGCGGATTATCGAGGCAGCGAAGAAGAGCGACGTAGGCTTGGCAAAGAGCAACACTCCTTGTCCGCAGCCTGCCAATGGTCAGAGGCCCAAGGTCAGATGAAAGATCTTTCGATCCTCGTAGCGCTGCATTATTCGGCGGTGATCCATGGTGGGGACGGATTTCTGATTTGGGCGGCCGGGTTTACGGAAGTGGCTCTCCCTATTTCGGCGATGCGAGCGGACCGTGGGTAAAGCTTGAACCCGCCGAAGCCGTACTCGCCTACCGACATGTTCGTGCCGGCATCGAAAAGATCAATCAACATAAACTTTTCCGGATGGCCGGCGAGATAATTGGAATAGATATCGACGAAACGTTCCTGGCTGCGAAAGTCCGCGCGGAAGAATGCTTCGCCGAGATAAAGTTGGTGAGGGCGGCGCTTGGCGACGAGCCGACCCCAGTAACGAGACCCTTCTGTACCTAATGTATCAAGCCACTTCTTGTACTGGGCCAAGATAGCGTCGCGTTTTTTGAATTCGTTTCCCCACGCCGGCATTCTTTGGAAGGTGCTGACCGATAAAGCCACGAGAAGAACCAGGACGATTTTCTTCATGTATCCTCCGAGTCTGAAACTGCGCACAATCCTTGACGCAAGTTCTCTGCCACTCCAGTAGAGCGCTTGCATCAATATCGATGGTTGACGCGGGAGGACGCCTTTGATTTTTTTGTCACACGCTGGAAGTCCTTGCTCCGTCAGCAAGGGATCAACCCGGTTTCAGAATAACTGGACCTTGATCCGAGTGCGCACAATATTGGCCTTTATGAACAACGGATGTCAGGCCAACCCGTCCAGATCAGTTTGTTACCGAGGTGGGATGTCTGATAACAGCGCAGGCAAATCGGGAACGAGAGGCAACAGGCAGGACGGCTATGCGCGGGCGGCGCTTTCTTTTTACGGGAGGCCACCACAGATGAGCGCCGCCAATGACCTGGTTATTATGATTCTGAGATTTCGTCGTCCGTAGAGAAGATTGAGGGGTCCGGCCGGTTAAGCTTCACGAGCTTGTTGCTAATCCCCCTTTCACTTGCCGTATCGCTTCCCACAGCTTGGGCGCCGTGTAGGGCATGTCGATGTGATCGATGCCCAACGGAGCCAGGGCGTCCATCACGGCGTTGGCCACCGCCGGAGGCGCGCCGTTGGTGCCGGCCTCGCCGACGCCTTTGACGCCCAGGGGATTAAAGGGATTCGGCGTTACGGTTTCGCCCAGAGTAATCGGCGGCATGTCGCCGGCGCGCATAACGGCATAATTCATCAACGTGCCCGTGAGCACCTGGCCCTGCTCGCCGAAAAGCATCTGCTCGCGCAGCGCTTCGCCGAGTCCCTGCGCCACCCCGCCGTGAATCTGGCCATTGAGAATCATCGGATTGATCACCACGCCGCAGTCGTCCACCAGCACCAGCTTCTCGATGGTCGGCTTGCCGGTTTCCCGGTCGATTCGCACGAAAGCGACGTGGGCGCCGAATCCCCAGGCTTCCCGCCGAGGATCGAAGAACGCAGTCTCTTGTAATCCGGGTTCCATGCCGGGTGGAACGCGTCCGCCGTAGGCAGCGGCTGCGATCTGTCGCCAGGTCACTTTCTTGTCGGGCACACCGGCGATGGCGAATCCGCCATCGGCTTGAACGACGTCTTCAGATGCCGCTTCCATCAAGTGCGCGGCGATGCGGCGCGCTTTCTCGATCACACGATCGGCGGCGATAGCTAACGAACCGCCGCCCATGACGGCGCTCCGGCTACCGAATGTACCGACTCCCTGCTGGACCGCCAAGGTATCGCCGTGACGGATGGCCACCTGGTCCATGGCAACGCGCAGCTTTTCCGCCGCCACCTGCGCGAATACGGTTTCGTGCCCCTGGCCGTGAGAGCTGGAACCGGTGAGCACCGTGATCGCGCCGGTGCGTTCCACGCGCACGGTGCCGCTTTCAAAGCCGGCGCCGCCGCTGGGCTCCACAAAAGTCGAGACGCCCACGCCCACCAGTTCGCCGCGCGAACGACGCTCGTCCCGCTGGCGCATCAGCTGCTCATAATCGGATAGTTTCAGCGCCGCCGTGAGGGATTTCTCGTAGTCGCCGGAGTCGTACTCAACGCCCACCGCGGTTCGGTAGGGAAACTGCTCGGGCCGAATGAAATTTTTCCGCCGGATCGCGAGCCGGTCCCGGCCCAGTTCTTTAGCGGCCTTGTCGATCAAGCGCTCGATATTGAGCACCGACTCCGGCCTGCCGGCGCCGCGGTAGGGGCCCGTCGGCGTCGTGTTGGTAAACACCGCCACCACTTCGACGTGGCAGTTTGGGATCTGATAGGAGCCCGGCGCCATCGCCATCATGCGCTGCGGCGGGCCCGCCGTGCTCGAATAAAGGTAAGCACCCAGGTTTGCGACCACGCGAACCTTCAAGCCCAGCATCGTGCCGTCCCGCTTGAGCGCCAACTCCGATGTCATCGCCTGGTCGCGGCCTTGAATCGTGGTGACGAAATCTTCGCTGCGTGTAGAGATCCACTTGATCGGCCGGCCCAACTTGAGCGCCAGATGACAGGCCAGCACATATTCGCGATACAGCGGACCCTTGCTGCCGAAGCCGCCGCCCACGTCGGGGGCGATAACACGGATCTTGTGCTCGGGATAGTCGAGGGCCACGGCCAAGTCGCCACGCACGCGATGGGGTGCCTGGGTCGAGAGCCAAACGGTAAGCCCCTGCCCCATCGGCTCCGGATTGACCACGATGCCCCGGGGCTCGATGGCCAGTGCCACCTGCCGCGGGCTGGCGATATGCATCCGGCAAATATGCTCCGCCTGTGCAAACGCCTTGTCCACATCGCCACCCTTTTTCGTCGCGATGTAGCAAATGTTGCTGTCCAACTCCTCCCGGGCCAGGGGGGCTCCCGGCTCGAGCGCCTTTTCCGCATCCGTCACCGACGGCAACGCTTCGTAATCCACCTCGATGGCATTAGCGGCGTCTTGGGCGAGCACGCGGCTTTGCGCTACCACGGCCGCAATAGCCATGCCGGCCTCGTGTACAGCCTTCCGCGCCAGCACGGGATGCGGCGGTATTTTCTGGCCGGCCACCATCGGCGCTGCCGGAATGTTCAAGCCCTCGATATCGGCGCCGGTCACGACGGCGATCACGCCGGGCATCGCTTTCGCCGCGCTGGTATCGACGGAAACTATTTTGGCATGCGGATAGGAAGTCCGCAGGAAGGCCATGTGAACTAATCCTGGAATTTGAATATCGTCCACGTAACATCCCTTGCCGGTTATCAGAGGCGGATCCTCCACGCGGCGAATCGATGCGCCGATGAGCCCGTCGGGAGTGTGATCATTCGTCATGGAATACCCTCGTTCAAAAACAATCTTGTTCGTATCCGTGGTTCGTGGTTGTGATCGATCCGAGCACGATCACGCATCACGAGCACAGCCTCAACCCACCGCCCGTTCCACGGCCGCTGCGATGGCTTGCCGCGCGTACACAGCGGCTACGTGGCGCTTGTATTCCGCGCTGGCGTAGGTGTCGCCGTCGGGATCCGTCTCTTCCGCCGCTTTCGCCGCCGCAGCCGCGATAATTTGCGGCGTCAGCGGTTTTCCCTGCAACTCCATCTCGGTAGCGACAGCTCTGACCGGCCCGCTGCCCAGTCCGCCGATGGCAACCCGAGCCGAGACACAGGAACCGGATTGCCGGCGCTGAATCAGCGCGCCTGCGCTGACCACGACGTAGCCTGAAGCCGGATGACCCAGCTTGGCGTAGGCCGTGCCGCTGCCTGCGGTTGGCAGCGGGATGCGAATCTCCGTCAACACTTCGTTCGCCGTCATGGCGGTGGCGAAAAAATCCACAAAAAAATCGTCCACGGCTACCGTTCGTTTGCCGGACGATGATTGCAATACAAATGACGCGTTCAGCGCGGTGAGAATCACGGGGAAGTCCGCCCCCGGATCTGCATGGGCGACGCTACCGCCGATGGTGCCGCGATTGCGCACCTGCACGTCGCCGATCATTGACGCCGCCTCGGCTAACCCGGGCAAGTGTTGGCGCACCAGATCGGAGCCGGCAACGTCGGAGTGCACCGTCAAGGCGCCGATGGCCAGCGCATCTCCATCCACGCGCACGCCGCTCAAATCCGGCACGGTGCCAAGATCGATCAATGTGCGGGGCGATGCCAGACGAAGCTTCATGGCTGGGATCAGACTATGGCCTCCGGCCAGCAGCTTGGCGTCTTCGCCATGCTGGGCCAATAACTGGAGCGCCTCCTCCACGGAATGCGCCGCGACGTAGCCAAAGCTAGCCGGAAACATTTTTGCCTCCCATTTTTTCCGCAGCCCAACGAATCGATTCAACGATATTAACGTAACCGGTGCAGCGGCACAGATTGCCTTCCAAAGCGTGGCGGATCTCATCCTCCGTGGGACGCGGATTCGTTTCTAACAAAGCGACGGCGGTCATGATCATACCCGGCGTGCAGTAGCCGCATTGCAGGCCGTGTTTTTCCCGAAACCCTTCCTGCACCGGATGAAAGACTCCGTCCCGCGCCAGGCCTTCGACGGTGGTAATTTGCCCGCCGTTAGCCTGCACCGCCAAGATCGTACACGACTTGACGGCGCGACCGTTCAATTGAATCGTGCAGGCGCCGCACTGACTGGTATCGCATCCCACGTGGGTGCCCGTCAGCCCCAGGTGCTCGCGCAAAAAATAAACCAGCAAGGTCCGCGGCTCCACCACGGCCTCGTGCTTTGCCCCATTGACCGTCACGCCTATCGGAACAGGCGCATACTCGGCTTCGACACTCATCCCTAACATTCCTCCATTTATTTTCCTCGGAGTGATTCTCTGAACTATCTTATTACACGTACTTCAAAGGGCTCTCAACCCTTGACTTGAAAAGCAAACATCTCCACCGGGCAGAGAGGATAGCCCGGCTTGATCCACGATCCCCGGATCAAGTTCTACCCGTGATTCATGCGTTCAGGCACAGCCATCAGCATACGCTGCAATCGAACGGTGAGCCGTGGAGGGGCGATGGCATAGAAGCGTAAAGCTACGATGACTTCTTTGGTGCTTGGCCCAGTGTAGCTATCTGGACTCCGCCGCTCGTCAAGCAGCGGCAGCTTGACGGCGGATTCAAGGTACAGGCTGATTGCCATCGACCCGGAACGGCTTGCCGTTCGAGCCACCGAAGCTTCACTCAATAAGCGTTTTGCCCTAAGACGATCAGACATCCCGCTTGAGCCGGCCACGGGTTAACAAGAGGATGCCCCCTGGGATCTAACGCGGCGGCAGCGGGTCAGGTCCCGCGATCTTTTTCAGCAGCTCCACAACCTCAGGCGAACGAGGAAGTTCCTTCATGGTTTTATCCATGACGTCCGGCATCACGATCTCTGCGCTGTCGCCCACCATTTTTTTGAACTCGCCGGGAAATTCCGGATCGCGGAAGGCTTTCGCCACTGCTTCCTGGAGGATCGCTACCCGCTCTCGCGGCGTGCCGGGAGGAAGAATGAACGGCGAGCCGATAATCCTGAAGCCCCGCTGCAACGCCACCAACTGACGCTCTCTTTCTGTTTTGGCAAAGCTCTCGAGCTCCGGCAGATGGCCAAACTTCGGGTGCTTGATACCCTTGGGAATTTCCAGAATGACGTGAAAATCCATCAATCCTTTCTCCAACCACTCCGGGTTTCGCTGCAAGACGCTGTCCGCTTGATTGAACCGGGAATCCAATTCGCCGCGAAGAATCGCTACGTCGATCTCCGGGCTGGAATAGCCGGTAACGAACCTGGGCTCCTTTAAGTCCAGCAGGTACGCCAGCAACCGCCCGATATTATAGTTACTGTGGCCCACCGATTGGGCGCCGATTCTGATCCCCGGAGTGGCACGCAGTTTTTCCAGGTTGCTGGCACCGGCTTCTTTCCTGGTGTAAAAGACGTACTGGCCGCCGGCATCCGCTGCGCCCAAATAATGAAACTTTTCAATCTGGTAGTTAACGCCGGTGCCGCCCAACACCGCGCTGCCAAGCATGCCGGAGCTCACGCTGCCGATCGTCAAACCGTCCGGCTGCATTCCCGAGTAAGTGTGGTTGGCGGCTCGTAATCCGCCGCCTCCCGCCATGTATTGGTGGACGATCTTCGGGTTTCCGGGAATATGCTTTTCGAGAAACTTGGTGACCGCCTTGGCGCGGTGGTCCCCTGTGCCACCGGGCTCCCGGCCCTGGATCACCGTGATGATCTTGCCTTGATAGAACGGCGCTTGGGCAAAACCGTTGGAGGCAAAAAACACCAAGTTATAGATAAAAACGACTGCGGCGCACGACCAGACTGAACGGTTGCAGATAAACTCCCTAACCACGTTACGGCTCCTTGTCTAATTCTCCAACAATTTTTTAACTCGATCCATGACTTCTTTGGGCTGCTCCATAACTTTCTTTATCAGATCTTCCAGCTCTTCGCCGGGAGAAGGATCCACGTCCATTTTGCCTTTTTGGGCTTCGGCCAGAAGTTCGGGGTCGTTCATAGCTTTGCGATAAGCGTCGCGCAAGATCTTTACCCGATCTGCCGGGGTTCCGGGAGTGGCCAGCACGGGGCGCCCCAACTCACCGCCGGTCAGCATCACTTGCGCCACGCGCCGGCTCACGTCGGTTGCTTTGTACTCGTCAAAGAGTTGGTAGATGGTCGGAGTGTCGGGCATGTTTTTGTCCGGTTTGCGCCCCGTTTGAACCAGATGGCGATCGAAATTTTTCTTATGCCAGCTGTTAAACGGCTCGCGACCGAAGTGGGCGGAGATATTGTGCGCCCGGCAAACCACCTCGCCCTTTTCCACGGCGATATCGATCTCGCTGCCGCCCGGGTAGCCCAGCACGGTGTTGAACTTCGCGCCGATGGACTCCTCCAACAGCTTGGCAAGTATATAATCGCTGCCGGCCGTTCCCGATGAGCCACACTTCGGCGGTTCCTTGGCATTGACAATGTCTCTGATTGATTTGTAAGGCGCGTCGTTGCGCATGTAAAGCACAACCGTTTCGCTTACGGGCGATCCGATCCAAATGAACTTGCGGACGTCGTACTGGACCTCCTTGCGGCTGACAAGCTGGTCCATATAAATGTTGTACTGCACCATGCCGAGGGTGAGACCGTCAGGCTTGGCGACGTTGTAAACATAATTGGCCGCCACCAACGAACCGGCACCCGGCATATTTTGTATGACAAAATCGGGACTGCCGGGAATGTACTTGGGCATGTATCGGCCGAATAATCGGGCCCAACGGTCGTAGAATCCGCCGGGCGTAAATCCCACGATAATGCGGATGGTTTTCCCCTTATAGAACGGCTCCTGGGCTTGCAGATCGGCCACAAGTCTCGGACACCAGAAACCGCACAGCAACAACGTCATGGATAAGAGAATACGCTTTTTCATCAGCCCCCCAACAACAACTCTATGTTCAGTCGGTGATACGCAGAAGAAACTATTTTACCCGGTACTCCTTGACGGCATCCTCGTTGAGCTCCAGGCCGAGGCCCGGCTTTTCACTTAAAGTCACCCAACCGTTGACGGGTCCAGGCGCGTCTTTATAGAGCACGTTCCATGTCAACCAGTTATTGACGTGAATTTCGGCGCGCCAGCCGTTGGGCACCGCCGCGTGCAGGTGAAGATCGAAATGATCACCGTTGCCCACCGGCAGATTAAACGCTTGCGCCACCCCCGCCGCCTTCATACCCATAGTGAACCCACCCACCGAAAGCACATGGATGTTCAAGAAGTCGACGGATCGCTCTGTAACCAGGTCGCAAAGCTTGGCAAAGTTATCCCATTGTCCGGCTGCAATCGGAATACTCGTTTGTTTGCGCAGCTCGGCCAGCAGGCGGGGATCATTGTGAACAATCGGCTCTTCGAACCACATCAGATTATACGGCTCGAAGCGCTTGCACCATCTCAGCGCGGCGTCGTATTTCATCAGACAGTTGGCATCCGCCATCAATTCCACCGAATCGCCCACCGCTTCGCGGACCGCTCTCACGCGAGCCTCGTCCTCCGCCGGGTTATCTTCGCGGTGTTCGGCGCCGGCGCCGGCGGGATCCATCTCGCCACGAATATTGAGCCGGCCGACCTGGATTTTCAGACGGCTCTCGCCCCTCGCGACCCAGTATTTCGCCGCTTCCGCGAGATCGTCCCTCGAGTAAGCCCGCAACCCGAAAGTGATATAGGCCGGCAGGGACTTCTGGGCGGCTCCGAGCAGGCGCCAGACGGGGGCGTTATAAAATTTCCCTTTGATGTCCCAAAGCGCCACGTCAATGGCGCTCACCGCGAAATTCCATACCCCGGCGTGGCCGCGGGTGTTAAATTTCCACAGCATCTGATGCATCAACCGTTCGGTCTCCAGGGGATCTTTGCCTATCAAGAATTGGCTCAGGTCGCTCTGAATAAAAGCCGCCGTGGCAGAATGCATGAATCCGCCAATCTGGCTGACCCCGACCATACCATTGTCCGTCTTTACTTTGAGCAGTCGCACCGCCGCCCGCACCGGCGCTTTAAACAGCGGGGGGGTGACCGGGATGTTCTGCAGCTCTACAATTTCGATATCAGCGATCTTCAAAAGCGTTCTCCTTTCCCGGATGGAATTGCTTTTTTAGCTTGGGGTTGGTCCGGAAACACCGTTGCAAAGACTGTCCGGCGAAACATTAGGTTAAATCAACCTGCGGAATGAAAAATCTTTTCATGCCGACTTGCTCCTTCCGTCCCCACGACGGAGACAATCACGCGCCATTTAACATCAGCAGCATTTCGCCGCAACTCTCTTGGATCACCCGCGCAAACTCAAGCGCCGGAGGACGGCATCTGCACCGGCGTCATGTTTTGCTTGAACAGGCGCGCGGCCACGTTGGGGCGGCTTTGTGACAAAAGCCCGACGGCGTACAGGAGATAGGATGAATCGACGAACAGATGCGGGTTCTTGGGCCTCAGCACCTCATAACGGCGATTACCGGCGGCCCCTGGCGAGAGCATGTGAGAAACGTGTGAATTATAAATAAACACCCCACCGGTGCCGATCAATATTCGCGCCTCGGTCAAGTCTTTGCCGTAGTACGCCCAGGCTTCCCCCTGGTAGGTGATAGTTCTTTCTTTCTTGCCAACGTGCCGCTCCACGGCGAGATCCGCGGCGATGCGCGCGAGTTGGGCGTCCGCCGCGCTCTGCCAGTCCTCCTGCGGCACCCGCGAGGTTTCTTCAGTGATCTGCTCGATATACCGAGTCAAATCCCTGCGCGACACGTCCAGCCGGGGAAAACCGGCGCGGAACTCTTTCTCGAATTCATCGACACCGACGCGATCCAGCAGGGTGCCCGCGTTGAAACGAATGCCC
>Ga0137427_10001245_pt1 | contig 11693 bp, 8 predicted proteins | sample EasRivERMZT700_2_FD_102309 | JGI IMG/M metagenome (GOLD analysis project Ga0137427, IMG submission 102309) | Soil microbial communities from meander-bound floodplain in the East River, Colorado, USA - East River MetaG ERMZT700_2 | ecosystem: Environmental > Terrestrial > Soil > Floodplain ...
CGCCGTAATAGAACGCGCTGATGGTGACCGCCGTTCTGCCGAGGTAGCTCATCACCGCAGAAGGGTTCGAAATGTTCTGCTCAATGGCCTCCCTATCAATCACTTCGATGTTGTCGTTCCCGGTAAGGCCAAACACGACGAACTGAAAATCGTCGGTCGTTCCGCTGGCCAGATCCACGGAGACGGTCTGAGTTCCTGCCGGTATGGAATCCCCGCGCCACCAGATGTCCGCCCTGCCCGCTTCGGTTGCCGTGTCCGCAGCGGTGATGGCTCGAAACAAGGGAATGCCGCCATAGGTGATCCCGACAATGTGGTCCGTCGAGGAATCCGAGTGAATCGCGCAGACGACAATCCCTCTGGGCGTGGATGTTGGAGTGTAGTTGAAGGTATACGGGTCACTGGTATCCGTCCGGATCGACTCCGTTCTTGTCGCATCAACAGCAACCGCCATTTACTCCGCCCAGCGAAACTTCACAACGCAGATTTGGCCAGTGCCTACAGGCACAAAACCAATCCCGTTAGCCGTGCCAGCGGGGATATGAATGCCCCTATCGCCGAATGTAAGGATTACGCCGCCTCCGGCCGCTGCCGGCAACTGCACGCGCTCGAGTTCATCGCCGATACCGGCATCTGCCGAGTGGGTGTCAAACGACGTCAATGATGCAGCCACAGAGTCCGGCCATTCCTTAGCCTCGGTCTTGCCTGTTCCGGGAGTTCCAGCAGAAGTCAGCCGTACCAAAGTGAATTCCGCCGCAACGGCCGTCGTGTTGAAGATGTGTGCTTCCAGCAGCCATCCGCAGACGCTGGCGATCCCGTATATTGAGCCAATCGGTCGCGCAGACGTCCCAGCGCCTGTCGTTTTAAAGGAGGATCTATAAATCGCCACTGTGTTTTATCTCCATCTAAGGTTTGATTGAGTCACGCTGAGAAGTTGCGGCACGAAGACTGCGCCTGCGGCAGCCCGGAACGTGGCTATCGACTGCGCGGCTTCGACTGATGTTGTCCACGAGAACAGTGGATTTACTTCCGCTGCAGAGGATTGCACCAGGTAGGAAAAAGCGAGTCCGAAGTTGGTGGCCGCCTGATAGGGAATGTGGATTGGACTCGAGAATCCTGAGTTGATTCCAAGACCTGAAATTGTCCCGCCAAGGCCGATTGCGGTAACCAGTAATTCATTGTCTTCAGTTGGCGTCGTCGGCCCTGGCTGTAAAGATGTTGTCGGTCCACCCGTGGCGCCATCATTATTCTGATCGAAAGCCGAACTCAATTTGACTCCACTGAACCCGGCCACGATGAGCGCGTTAAACACCCCAGACCCGACCGTTTCAACCGTTAGCGGCGAAGACACATCAGGATTCTCGGCATAGTAAAGTCGAATGACCCCATTGTCCGGGGCCTCCCGGAGTGGCAATGGCACGTAGGTATTCACGCCATCGTCGGGCCCAGAAGTTAGCGTTCCTAATGAGTAATAAACATGGGCACAGACAATCAGTGACGCTCCGGCCATGTCTACTGGTCCAGCAGAGAGATTGCCGCTCGCGGCCGATGTATCCGAATCGATAAACGCAATGGCCATTTACTTATCCGTTACGCTTGAACCATTCGCGCTGTGCTGCGTCCAGCATGTCTCTAAACTTGTTGACCAATGCCGCGGTCTGCTCTTTGAGTTGGGCTTCCAGGACCAGTCCGTTGCTTTCGTACTGGTCTTCGATGTACTGACGGATTTGTCTAATCTCCAAAGCGAACGTTGAAAGCGTTCCTGCTACATTCGCTTCGTTTACGGCGAGGGCTTGAATCTGCTCCTGCATATGCCTGGCCTCCCTTTTCTGGTCTGCGATATCGTGCTTGATCCCGTCAGTGTCTTTCTTAAGGCTCTTTACTTCGGCATTGGTTCGACTCATCCACCAGATCATCGTGCCAGTCCACACCACGAGTGGAATCGACACAGCGGCCGCGATAGACAGATACTGATTCATTCGTTGAACCTCTGCGATACATGGGAATCTACGAAGCGTTCTCCGCCTGCATTTCGAAGCTTGCGAAAAAGGTTTTGGTGCCTGTTTTGTCGATGACCACCGTCCAGTTCCCTCCAGACGTCCAGGTTCCAAAGCCTGTGCCGTCGAGTTCATCGCCAGCCTCGATTGCTGGGTCCGTAAACAGCTCGAAGTTATCGGGGTCCACAACAGAAACCCAGTAGTAGGTGTTCCCGTTCGTTGTGAAGTTCAGCTGCGTCATGCCGCCAACGCTATCGAAGCGCACCATGTCCCCGTTGCTGAGTCCGTGCGCAGTGGATTCAATGGAGACGGGGTCGGTCGTCGTGGCGGCTTCAATACTGCCGCGCCCGAACAGTGCACGGTTTGCCATGTCGCCATCTGAATCGAACTGCGCTGCCTCAGTCAGCTTCCCGATCGCCTCGCTCAATCCGAACTGGACTGTCGCGATCGAGTACGGCGTTGCCCCGGTCAGGAACGTCGTTGTGATCGGGTCCGTGATCGCCTTGGCCGCCAGGGAAGTCGCCAGTGCGGTGTCTGTATCGGACGGTGCGGTGATTCCCGTCCCCACCTGAATCTCGTCTATGTAGAACGCCCGCGCCTGGTAGAACGACAGCGGCACCGTCGCCAGGAATGGCCGGACGATTATGTTGTGGTTCAGGTAGCGCCGGACCTCGCCGGTCTCGTGGTCGTGAAGTAGACCGCGCAGGCGTCCGCGCAGCCCGAACTGCTGGACTGGACCGAAACGAGGAACGACGATCTTCCGCTTTGGCGGGAGGTGGATCATTTTATTTTCTCCAGTAGTTTTTAGGGGTTGCTTGGGTCCGCTATGAATTCCGCCAGCGTGTAACTCGTCGGCAAGTCCTCAATGTCTATCTTCTCGAAGATCCACTTTCCGTCGTTGACGCCTGAAATTCCGAAGTTCCCGGATGTCACCTTGAAGATGTAGGTGCGTCCGTCGCGCAGCGTCTTGATGTCGAACCCTGACCGCGCGTAGTCGTTAACTCCGAAGATCGCCCCGACTCGAACGTCGCGTGCGTTGGCGGTATAGCTCGGCGCGGCTGTGGCGCTGGCAAACGGCTCCGATATGGTTTTGTGCGCCGCCCATTCTGTCGAGGAAGGCGCCCGCGTTCCGTGGATCGCGTGAAGTGTGCCGTTGAGTTCCCGGACGCCGATCGGCGCCCACCTGGCACCAAACGTGTCAGGCTGGACGGCCGCAGTGGAAAGAATCACCTGGCGGGTCGGCGCTGTGGGATTGTCGATATCCCGGAACAGAACAATCTTAGGTTCGGATAGTTTTCCGATCGGGAACGCGATCCAGACCTGTCCGTCTTCGTCCTCGAATCGCGCAGGGTCGCCGCCTAGGAATGGCGAACTGTTCGCCCCGCCCCCGCCGCCTCCCGTCGTCTCGAATTCGTGCGCAGTGGAAAGCGTACCGTCGGCCCTGAGCGTTTGCACCATGAAGTCCGGGGTCAAGGCTACGTCCCCGGGCTCGAGCCGACTGAAGGCAAAGTGGACGCGGTTGCTGTAGCCAGCCTTGGCGCGGCCGGTCTGAATATGGACGGCGCCGTTATAGTTCGGGTCTCCCCAAATGTTGAACCACGGATTCGATGCAAAGGCGTCGGCCGGGCCGCCCATCATCGCAGGAGTGGTCCACGTGCCGTTTGTGTTCCGGACGGTGACGTAGGCGCGCTGGTAGTCTCCTTCCGGGCCGGCCGCTGGGAACGCGGCGAAGCCTGAAGAAAACTCCCGGTCCCCTTGGAGCATGACCGTGACCTTGCCACTCGGGTCCTGAACGTCCAGCGTGATCCCGTAGTCGCCGTCGCTGTTCGACGCCAGGATAGTAGCGTTCAAGATCTCGTACTGCCTGGTGCTGCAGTTGAAACGAGAGTAAGCCGCGCGTCCTGTGCTCTTCTCTTGCGTCCCCAGGTGCAGCATAACGCCGACGACAATACCGTCGTGGCTCCCGATCTCATTGGCCGTTGTTGGGTAGATCCCGTCATCGACGGGGATCAGGACGCCATCGGCGTTCGTCTCGAGCACCACCAGCTTTCGCTTGCTGGCGCGTGTGTCCACGAACCAGAGATACATCCGGCGAACTACCGTCAGGTACTCCGGGCCAACGCGAGAGTTCCACGACCACTCCCCGATCAATCCGACCTGCGGCTCAGGCACGGCAATGACCGTCCGGCGGATCGCGTCGATCTCAATGATCATCGGATTGTCGATCACCAGCATGTAACGGTAGATGACGAAGAACTCGTCGACCCAGCCGCCTTCCGCCAGACCACCGTAGTGCCGAAGTTTGATCACCCTTAGGAGGTCTATCGTGTCGAGGAAATGCTTCGCTTCCAGTCGCAGCCGGATCCGGTGCGCTTCCTGGTCTTCCCACAGGGATCGCTCGGCGATGAGCTCGGCCGACACTTGCTGATCACGAATGGAGTAGAAATCAACCTGCAGCGCCTCGATCTCGCCGAGGACTTCTTGGTCCGGAGCGTTGTCGTAGACTTCCTCTGCTCCCCACTGGCCGTTCGTATGGTTCAGCGCGCGCCGGTATCGGTACTGGTTATAAGTCGGACCAGCAAGCGAGATGACTTCAGAACGCAGCAGCGTGCCGGTTCGGTCGTCGATGGTGATTGCGTTCGCCAAGTCCTCGTCCGTGATCTTGACCAACTTGATCCGGTTGTGATTGTCCGGGACCATGAAGACCACTGGCGGTGCGTGTAGCTGAGTAATGATTTCCTGTCCGGTCAGCGGTTCGGTGATGGCTAAGTCGGAGAGGATGCCAAGAGCCTCGATCTTCTCTCGGACTTCTGCGAAGGAGTGAACATCGTAATCGGAGAAGTCTGGAACTGGCTCGTCCAACCGCTTCATGTAATAGGCCATGTTGATCGTGTGATCAACGACGTTCCGATTGACTTCGTTGATCTGCGGCAGCGTGCCCCACTCACCGCGGAAGTTCACTCCATGGCAGTTGTATTGAACCTCGGTCCCTTCTGGCAGTGCGCTGGCGAACTGGATGTAGTTGGGATGATTCGCCCGACCGTCGAGGACCAATTCCACTTGGACCAGCGTGTAACTGTAGGGCGTCAATTGGAACTCGGTCTCCGCTGGCGTCTTCGTGAAAACTTCGACGCTTTCGATGGGATGGTAGGCTGCCGTGTACCGATGATTAACAGTATCGACGTGGACGGCCTTCAGTGCCCCGAGTTCGGATTCTATGATCCCAAGCACGAACGGGAAGAACGCCTCGGTCACCCCTGGCGGGAGGTTAGGGAAGTTTGCCGGATTGATGACCATCGGCAGCGGCTTGTCCAACCACTTCGCGCGCAGGTCGGACCCGTCCACGATGGCCTGCAGTGGTGGGAACGTCACCCGTCGGATTGAGCCCTTCGCCGGCTGGATGAACAGGTGTTCTTTTCCGCCGACTGGCCCGATCTTCACATCCGCCTCGCTCATGCGCGGGGTGATGGCGCCAAAGGTTGAGCGGAAATGTTGAATCTTTGTCACCGGGTCAGGCGAGTCGTCGAGGGTGATCGACCAGTCCGCTAGGCGTGGAGGCCCGGACGGCACTTCCACTTCTTTTTCGTAGCTTCCGAAGCTGATGACGCGGGGTTCGTGCGTGTGGTCAGGCGCGATCACGCGGTGGCCGGAGTAGTTTTCCCTGCCTGTCTTCAGGAAGAAGTGCGTGAGTGCCACCATCGCCGGTCCGTAGGGTTGCTGTTGCTCAGCTGAGGCACGGTCGCGGAGTCCGAGTCTTTCTCGCATTGTCTTTGCGACCGCATCTGCGCTTATGCCTGAGAGCCGGTCCGAGACACCAAGCCTTTCCCGCATCGTCACGGAGATGCTATCCAGGAGTAGGAACGTCAACCTGTCGCTGAGGCCCACGCGTTCACGAATGGCCCTTAATTCCGCATCGACCAGTTGTCCGCGAAGGCGATCGGACAGTCCGACTCGCTCTCGGATCGACTTGACCAGGCTAGATGCCGATTCCGAACTCGCTGCGTACATCGCCTGCGCGTGCATCCGTTCGCCAACAGTGTCGAGGTTGCTGCCAGTCGGAATGATTCCGGGTCGGAGCCAATGCAGCGGTATCCCGATTGCCGACTTTCGTTTCGCTGGACTGCTGAGGTCTGGGTCTGGAGGATCCGGGTCATCGCCGTCGAACTCATACGCACCGATGTCAGGCGACGCGTCCCTGGTGGCCCCTGCAAAGTCAGTCGTCACTCCAACGTCGACTCCTGCGTCGATCGCATCGCTTGTGGATAGCAGTCGGAAGTCACCGCCAGCCGCGTCAACCCAATCGGGATCCGTGGTCAGGTTATTCGAGTCAACTGTTCCGCTGGCACCCGCGCCGTTATCGATCGTGCCGAGATCCATCGTCCGGAAAATGTTGTCTTTGATCAGCGTTCCGGTCACGGAACTGTCGTTGCCGATAGACACGGCATAGCCAGACATGTTGAAACAACTGTTGTGGTAAATCTCTATGTCTTCAGGTCCGGAATACTCCACCTGGAAGCAGTGCTGCGTGATCGGAACTCCGACCGATCCACCGATGCCTACTCGGTTCCCGGCATAAATCAGATTGTTGTGAAACTTATTGCGCGCGCCTCCGACAAGAATCTCTGCCCCGCTGGCCTCTTGCCCGTTTTGGTATATCCGGTTTTTGCGCGTCATGTTGTCGTTCACGCTTCCGACCTGTGAATAAAGATGCAGTCCGTAGCGGGAATTGAAGTGGATGTCGTTACCTTCGATGAGGTTGTTCCCGCCGGTTATATAAACCCCGTAGCCCCAGGAACCACCAGCCCCGAACGTCGCGCTGAAGCCGTTCGTGTGGACATCACAGTTGATCAGTTCGTTGTAGCTGGCGAAAAACCCGACTCCGTTAAAAATAGCGTTCTTAATTTCGCAGTCTTCAAACCGGATGTGCTCCGATGGGTACTCGACGGTGACCGTTCCGTTGACATCGTTATTGGCGTCAAAGTTAATCCCGATGAATGAAATGTAGGACGGACCGAAAATTCCGACGAGTGCAAGTGCGTCGTCGGTTCCGCCTGGAGGTTTGACCGTTACGGTGTCGCCTGGATTGGCGCGGATTATTGTCGGGATTCCTGCGCTGCCTGACGGGATTCCGATAATGGAGTAGTGGAGAACCTCAAAGTAAGTCCCGCCGTAAATGATCAGCGTGTCGCCCCCGGAAAGAAGGCCAAGACCTGCCACGATAGAGAACTTGGCGTCTGTCTGCACGCCGGTCTGCGCCTGCGCCGAAGAGTTCCCGTCGTTGCCAAGCGGGCTAACGTAGTAGGTGGTCACTGGTTTTGTTTGAGCGAGCCTGAGGTTTCGCGGCGGTTGCGGCGCCTGGAGAAGAGGAAGCAGCGCCAGCGCGATGAAAAGAACATGCCTTAAGACCATTCTCCCCTAACGTGTGTCGTCCCGTCGTCTGAGTGCGTGCTTGTTGAAAGGTCGCTGCTGTTGGCGTCGTTTCTCAGAGTCTGAACTGTTGCCGTTTGAGTGATGCGGTTTCGTGCCAGCGCATACACCCAGCGCAAGATATTCGATGGGGTTGCTGACGCCCACGCGAACACGCCACTCGGCTCCGTAAGTACTGCATCGGTCAGCGGCCCAAGAGCGGATGCCGCAAACATCGCGTCGTACACCGCCTCTTCCACCACGATGAACGTGTGAAACACAGGCAGCGCCCCTGCCTCCACGACCGACACATGCATCTCTCCGACTGTTGCGGTGTCTGTGGCGTCAAATGTCACGCCGTACCATCCGTTTGCCCGATGCGTTCCGCCGCCAGAGTTCTTGTCCGCCGATGCTGCTCCGTTGATGATCAGCTTGATGTCGGTGTTGGAAATCGTCAGTCCGGTCAGTGGCGTTTTGAAGTCGGTCTCATCGTGGAACGGCCCGATAGCCCGAGACTGCGAAGCTGTGGACTGCCTCAGAAAGCTGTTCATTTAAATCCTCATCAGGCGGTAATAGTGGTCTGGGCTCAATCCAACCAGCTGGTCGCTGGCTTCGAAGTTCTCAACGCCCCCGACCTGCGGAAGGGCGACGTGGTTGCAGATTCCCGTTATTCCGCACCTCAGCCCGGTCGTTATCGCAGAGTCCGTGACATCGGTGCCAACTTGTGAGCCCGCGATAAATGTTTGCAGCGTGCTTCCACTCACAACGTAACGCGTTAAATAGAACGTGTTGTTCGTGAGCGTGTGCGCGTTGTCCTGAATGGTTGTGAAGGTTCCAGCGATCCGCTTGCGCACTCGGACCACATCATCGTCAAGACGTTGCTGAGCATCGTAAAACGTCAGCGTTGCACTACTGTCTTTGCGTGCCATGACTCCGGTAAACATCGTTCCATCGAAGCCCATCAGGCTGCCTTCTACGTAGTGGTCTGTTGACGAAAGGTCTTGGTCGGCGCGATATTCGCAGCGGTTGTTGTTCACGGAAGCGCACTCGGCATAGACCTGCGTGTTCGTTCTGAAGAGACCCTGCGCGTTGCCTTCAATCTTGTTCCACGTCCATCCGTCAGAACTGACTTGACCGCTGATGTCCGTGTGGTTGCCGACGTCGAAGGTGTCGTTGATGGTCGTTGTCGGCTTGACGGGCGTTTCGCTCGGAAGGTCCGAAGGGATGAACAGTTCGTGATTCGCGATTCGGAACTTGCGCTGAAGCACGGAGAGCAACTTCCGGTGAACGCCTGTTCCCGACTCTTTCGCGCTTCGGTACTGCTCCTGCGCCACCTTGAGAATGTTGTCGCGCTCGGCACCTGATGCAGGGATTGCATAGGATTCCGAGATTTCGCCCAGCGTGAAGCGAATCACGCCGCGCCTGTCCGGCATCAGCGGCGGAGCCAACAGCCCAACGTCGGGGTCGCTGTAAACGCCAAGCAATCGCCGGATCAGTTCCGGCAGCGTTGGAGGTGAAATAGCCTCAGGTATCTGCAAGAGGTCCTTCACTGCGTCGTTCGCCTTGGCACTCAGCGACTCGTTGAAAGCGCCGGCCAGTAGTGTTTCGCCTGGCAGCGGGTCGCGTGGCGTGGCAATCAGAACGTGCCCCTGCTGCACTTCGGGAGTTCCGCACGCTTCAAGGTTGCGCAGGTCGATGATGCGGTCGGAAGCGTGTGGCGCCCGCCAGCCCGTCTCCGGGTCGGCATCCCAGACCATTTGCCCAAGCAGGTAGTTCATCAGTCGTCGATCATCACGGCGCCAGGTGCCGTGCTTATGGTGAAGGTCCAGTCGAACCACATCTGCATCGATCCGCGAATGTGGCCAGGACCGCCGATGTTTCTCTTTCGATAACTCGGGTCTTCAAATCGCACTTGATAGACGGTGCTCATGTCGGCGCTGTTGGGAACGTAGTAGATATCGTCGGCACGGCCAGCTCTATACATGTCCTTAAAGGCTTCGTTCTCGTCCGCAGGGAATCGCACGTTGAGTTCGTAGACATCCCGCTCGAAGAACAGCGTGCCGTAGCGTTCGCCGCCCGTGGTGACATTGGTGTTGACGTCCGCCATCACGTCGCCCGGGTTTGAGTCCCAGCGAATGTTGCGGGGCAGCAGCGTCAGGTCGCCGATAACTGTCGGCAGTGTGGTGGACCAGCCAGGGAGTCCCATTAGCGGGTAACGATGGCCCCTTTCAGGCCGAAGACGCGTCGCGTGATCTTGGTTGCGAGGCCGCCCTTGTCGAGTTCCAGTTCGTGCAGGAATTGATCGAGGTTGTTGACGCCGTGCAAGTGGAAGACGATACCGCCGGGCCCGACCGTTACGCTCGGCGCAGGCGCCATGGCCGGCGCAGACTCTTCAGACTTCCCGAGGATCGCCGCGATCGCCGCCCCCATTGAGGACTTGATCTCAGCGGCGACCGCGGCATTACTCTCCTGCGGTTTTCCGAACATCTTCGAGATGGTTCCTGCCAAGACTTCCGATCCGTCGCCAGAGCGAGCCGCATCCATCTTGGCGCGGATCTGATTCAGCGGCATGACGACTTCGCCGGCGTGGGCCATGACAAGGCCGGACTTCTTCAGCAGCCCGCCCAAGGCTAGACTCGGTATCTCTCCGGCAGTCGCCGCGGGAATCGCCTTGGCAGAGAACTTTTCAACAGCCATGGAGAAATCCGAGACTGCGGTGGTGAACGGGGCGAAGTCGGGTCCACCAGAAGACGCTGCCGCATTCATTAACTGCCCCGTGGCCGGGTCGATGTATCCGGGTGTCCGCTCGATCGCGATGTGTGGTGCCAAGTCCCTGAAGCGCTCGGCCATGAACGTGTTCAGGTTGGCCAGCGCCCCGGTTGCGGCTTTGGCGAAGTTCTTATCGACGGAACTGGTCTGAGCGATCTGCGCCTGCAGACCTTCCCATACATTCGAGATGATCTTTTCTTTGTTGATCGCGCGCAGGGTCGGATCGTCAACGATGGATAGAACCGATTTGACAAACTTGTTCTCTATGTCCGAGAGAGCGTCCTGCGCCTTCTGGCCAGGCTTCAATCCACCCTGAACAACGTCAATCACCTTACCGGCCGCGTAAGCGTAACCTTCACCTGGCAGGCTTCCGCCCATTCCACCGAACATGCCGCCCTGCTGGCCCGCAGTGCCGCCCCCACCGAAGAGTCCGCTGAGGCCACCCTTTCCGAAGATGCGCTCTGACCAGGGCCCCTCGCCGCCAAAGATCCCGCCAAGTCCACCCTTGCCGAAGATGCCGCCGCCCTCTTTGTTGAAAATCCCGGCCAGGAGTCCACCGAGCAATCCGCCATCTTTACCGCCGCCGAGTAAACCGCCTAGCAATCCGCTAGTCGATTCCTCTGCATCCTTCGTGGCCGTCTTCACACCGAACAGCAGGCCAGACGCCCACTTGCCTGCCTCTTCGCCGATGCCCCTCAGCTGATCCTTAAACGGCTTAAAGAATCCGTCTAGGAAGGACCGGCCCATATCCTTTGCCGTGTTCTTCGCGACGTCGCCGAGGCGTTTAAAGCTAAAGTCAAAGTCAACAATCATGTCGACCAGTTCGTCAGAGATGCGCGCGAAGGACTCGCCCCAGCTGCGGCGCAGGGTCTCCGCGCGCGATGCCTGGTCCAGCGTCTTCCGGGTCAGGCCATCAAGCCCGACGCCGAGTTCCCGCGCGCGCTCGAGCACGTCTTCCATGCGAACGCCGAGTGCCGCTTCGATCTGCGCGGTGGTCTTGCCTTCCTTTTGCAGCCTGACCATGTCGGCGGCCAGTTGCCGGACTTCGTCGGCTTGTTCTGTGATCCGGTTGGTGATCTCGCCGCGGCGCCGGATCTCGTCGATCTGCGCCTGCGCTGCAGGACTTCTCTTGATCTCAATCTCTGCCCCGCCAAGAATGTCGGCGGCCGGTCCCATCTTTCGGAAGGCTTCCCGCTCTTCCTCCATCTTCGTGGTGACTTCAGCCCATCCAGCAGCGATGCCAGCCTGCGCCGCCTGGACTTCCTTCATCCAAGCCACCTGCTTGGCAAGGTCGAGGACGCTTTTATCTATCTCGAACCCGTGGTCGCGCTGTGCCTGGGCGGCAGCAAGGATCTGATCGCCATAGGCGTTAATGATGTCGGCGTCCGTCACGCCCTTGACTGTGGCGCGGATGTCTTTTAGTTTTTGGTGCCACTCGTCTGCAGGACGCAGCGTGTCGCTGAACGCTTCGCTAAGCGCCTTGAGTCGCTTGGCCTCTTGATCGGCCTCGTCGCCTATCCCACC
>Ga0137427_10001247_pt1 | contig 11683 bp, 17 predicted proteins | sample EasRivERMZT700_2_FD_102309 | JGI IMG/M metagenome (GOLD analysis project Ga0137427, IMG submission 102309) | Soil microbial communities from meander-bound floodplain in the East River, Colorado, USA - East River MetaG ERMZT700_2 | ecosystem: Environmental > Terrestrial > Soil > Floodplain ...
CCCAGACACGATCCCGGACGTGATCCCAGACGCGATCCCCGACACGATCCAGGACACGATCCCTGACACGAGCCCCGACACGATCCCGGACGCGATCCCAGACACGATCCCAGACACGATCCCCGACGTGATCCTCGACACGAGCCCGGACACGATCCCCGACACGATCCCAGACACGATCCCGGACGGTGGTGTTCACTGGATTTTCTCCCCGACGCGATCCGTGACACGATTCCGGACACGATTCCGGACACGATTCCGGACGCGAGCCCAGACACGATCCCGGACACGATCCCAGACGCGATCCCCGACACGATCCCGGACGCGATCCCCGACGTGATCCTCGACACGAGCCCGGACACGATTCCCGACACGAGCCCCGACACGATCCCGGACGGTGGTGTTCACTGGATTTTCTCCCCGACGCGATCCGTGACACGATTCAGGACACGATTCCGGACACGATCCCGGACGCGATCCCCGACACGATCCCAGACACGATTCCGGACGCGATCCCCGACACGAGCCCGGACACGAGCCCGGACACGATCCCGGACACGATCCCCGACGTGATCCTCGACACGAGCCCGGACACGAGCCCGGACACGATCCCAGACACGATCCCGGACACGATCCCCGATACGATTCACTGGAGCTCCTCCACGACACGATCCAGGACGTTGTTCATCGGCTGTTGTCACTCATGCTTCTTCTTCTTCTTCTGTGCCGCTTCCAGCGCCTCGGCATGCATCGCGTTGTGCGGATTCTTGGCGTGTCGTGCGACGAAGGCGGCTCGGTCGTACGCCTCGTCGCTGGCGGCGGCGAGGGACTTGGAGTGTCCATCGAGCAAGGCCACCAACTCCTCGACGGCATCGCGGTTGCTGTCGTCCAAGCGGAGCGTCGCGCGTATCGGGTCGGGAGAGTTCAAGAAGCGCTTGAGCCGGTCGATCAGATCCATGGCGTTCATCGCGCACCTCCGATCAGCGACGCGACCACGACCACGAGCACCACGACGCACGCCATCCCGCTTTCGTAGGCGCGGCGGGTCGACACGAGCGGGGGAGTCGTCTTCATTGGGTTCTCCTACGGCGTTACGCACGTCGTAAAGCGAGGAGGACAACCAGCTAACTCAGCCTAGTCTCAACGCAACTAAGCCAAGCCCTACGCGTTGATCGATTGGCTATTACCAACCGGGCTGGTTGTCCTTCTTAGAAGAGAAGCACCGGCCCAGGGGGGGTGCCCTGGGCCGGTGCTACACGTCAGACGCCCTTCTGCTGCAGACGGGCCTTGAGCTCCTGCAGCTGCGCAGGGGTCAGGCTGTCCAGCCTGTCGAGCAGACTCTTCCGCTTGACCCCCGCGCCATCGACCGTGATGTTGGCCGCAGCGACGGCAGCGCGCAGCGCCTGCGAACGGGACACGGACAGGATGAACGACGGAGGGTTCCGCCCGGTGCGGATCGAGAAGGCCCGCATCCCGACGAAGTTCTTGTCCGACTTCAGCGCCGACTCGGCCGCAGAGAGGTCCATGTACAGACCGGAGACCTTCGGAAGCGTCGGGTCGCGCTTGACCTTCGGCGCCTTCGGAGTCGCAGCAGCAGCGGGAGTCGCGTTCTTGCTCGTAGCCATCTTCATTCTCCTTGAATGGTAAAGGTTGGTCGAAATTGCATCGCTAACTTGCGTAGATCCTGGTCATTTGACACCACAGCGGCATCGACCAGCTTCTTCAGATCGTCGCCCAGAGCTTGCGTGTTTTTCTTGATGATCTGATTCATCACGGTAACCTTACAGAGCTCTTCAAACTTGAGAACGTTAGTTAAACAGCACGTTCTTAGCTCGAACTGCCCTGCTGCAGCTGCCTCCAGTATGAACTGGGACTTGCAATCACCGCAGATCAGGATCACGTCAGGCCATCCTCATGCTCCTTTTGTTAATTGGGTTCTTTGGGTTCACACGTCGGATGCGTCAGATCAGGATCGGGAATCGCAGCCTACCAGCGCCGCGCCGGGTGAGAGTGAAATCCGACTGGATCGAACCCCCCTTCACCAGCTGCGCGACCACACGCGACACCTTCGAAGGGGACCACCGAAGCGCTCGCGCTACGTCAGCCTTCGAGGACGCACCGTCCGCGATCACTCGAAGGGCCTTCGAGTGAAGGATGGCTTCATCGCGCTTGATTCGCAGGGCGGGCATCCCATGCCCGCGATCCTTTAGCTTTGTGAAGGGTCGGGGACGCTTTGGAGGTTTCGGTCGGGCCACGGTCTTACTCCTACCAGTTTCACTCACAACGCGCCAAACTGTACCACCTATCCACCCCTGGCGCTACAGGAAAATCGTCAAAACTCCAAAATTCTTAAAGATTTCATGTAACCCCAGGGATCCCCATAGCGTCGCCCCCGCTCGACCCCATAGCAAGGTAGAGCGCCACCGAGGCATCCTGTACCTGCGGCTCGTAGCGCGTCGCGCCAGGGGAAGGGCAGATACGGTACAGGTCGTCGAGCACAGCGTTGCGCTCCTTGTAAAGGAGGAGCCAGCCCAGAAGGTGAAGCGCGCAGTCCTGGGCGATAGGAACCTCCCCTACCTTATACAAGCCACTTACAGGGTAGGCGATGTATTTCCGGCCACTATTAATCCCCTGGGCAGTACACATAGCGATCAACTTCGCTGCGACTTCATACGGCATCAACGTGTAATTTGCGCACCAGGCGATCCCGGTCCCATGAACGTACATCGCGTACATGTCCTTCACGCTCTTCAGGGCATAGTCACGAGCAAGTTTCTTCACCAAACCGTCGTCGCTCAACAACGAGTCTGACGCGATAAGCGCCAGACTCGTTGTTCGCATCGCTTTCTGCCACATGTACTCGCCGTGGCACTGAACTCCATAGTCCACGCCATCACACGAGAACTGACCGATGACCTCCATTACACGATCGTCTGCTGGGCCACTGACGAGAGGATCGTAAGGGAGCTCGGAGCAGATTTTTCGAAGACGTGCCTTCAACGACTCCTTAGGACCAACCATCAGGCCCGTTGCACGACAGAAGTCGTCCGACAAGCCTAGCCACGATGCCTCCCAGTCACAGATCAGTGACCACGCTGTTGCTCGCTGTTGGTTGTACCAGAATGAGGTCTTCGAGGGGAAACCTTTAGCAAGAATTCGCCACTGCATGATAAAGGCCTCGAGACCTTCATCCTGGCCGACGATCGCCGAAGCGAACTCGTTGGCTAGGCAGCAGTGGGCAGGATCCCAGGCATTGAATCCAGCGGTCGTCTTCTGATCGGTTGTCCAGCTATTCGCGGTATCCTTATTGATCGACAGATCCTCGCGAACATCGAACGGCTGGACGTGGGAGAGGGGTCGTTGATGCTCGTCGTTCGAGAAGGACCGAAGCGCCGCCAGGCCTTCGGTCCTTCTCGCCGCATCCAAGTCCACCGCATATCTCAGCGCAGGCGACGTATACCGCCGGGCAGAAGGTCCAGTCGTGTGCGTCCACGGAACAAGGTCGTTCTTCTCGTTCTTATCCAAAGGCGTCCAGGCTACTGAAGCTGGAGGTATCAGCCTAGCCATCATATGTAGTGCGAAGAGGTTCGGTTTCTCTTTCGATGGGTCACCCGCCACCAGGACCTTTCCCGTATGCCCTTCTAGAAGATACTTCGCCGAATACCCAGTCTCAGCGTTCCACACCGAGGAGTATCCTGTCACCTTGTTCGTGAATTTCTCGTACGCATGCCCATCCTCGACCACATAGTCGTATTCAAGGCTTGAGAGTTTTGAGACTAACATTCTCGTAATCCTCCGGCCAGGGTTCTAACAACTCGAACTCTGATTCCCAACGTTTCCTACAAGCTTCAAGGGGTGGCAGCAAAAGCGCCACCCCATTTTCGACCGTTACATCGCGCCCATCTGCATCCTTATACCCTGAAATTCCCATTAATCTTCGCTTTTTCAGAGGTTGTGGTAAAACTTTACGAAGGAATTGGCCCAGCCTCGTTTGGCTGGAGCGAGCAGAGTAGGTCTTCCAGATCTTGCAGTGTCGCATCATGGATGCTTGAAGAGCATCCGTGAGGACATATGGGGGCCACTCACCGTCACCGAGAAGGACTCTTCCTTCTCTGAGGCAGCCGTACCACCAGTCCATTTCCATCGACATAGACAGCAGCTTCTCCTTCCGAAGAGCCGCGGTCTTCGGACGATTTCGAACATCAAAGTCGTCGAGAGGCAGAGACTGGAGAAAGTTCAGCAGGGCCGAACTTCCTCCAGCCCTCATACTCTGGGCCATTTCACGGAAGTAACTTCGGTCCTGCATCCTTTCATCAGAGACGTCAAGGACAAAGAACCGACGGTCATCCATATCCACAGGGACAGCCCAGGACTCGTTGGAGGCCATGATCAGATGTGTGCAGTTCTTTTGAATCTCAATGTCATACCCTTTAGATTCGATGGCCAACGAGGACTCTGTAATTAGAGTCTTCAATATGGCTTCATGCTTCTTGTCCCCAGCATAAAACGCCTCGTCTGCGAATAGAATGACACAGTCACGCAGGTGAGCGTTGAAGCTGCCGACGAGGTGCTTCGAGTCTGAGACGGCGATGTAGTGGCGCCCGAAGATGGACCCGAATGTGCTGGAAAAGAAGGACTTTCCTGTTCCCATCCGTCCCTTAAGGACGACAGCCACCTGCCCCGGTTCAGCGGGGTGCTGAACCGCATTAGCCATCCAAAAGAGAAGATACTGATAGGCTTCTTCATCACCCTTACACAGTACATTCTTCATGTGGTCAAGGAAGACTGAACAATCCCCCGCCTTCGATTCTACGGCGAAGCCCCTCCACATGTTGTAAGCGCCTGGGATGTCCTGCCCCGGAGCAAATACGAGGGATTCATACTGTCGCCGACGGGGATGGTGAAGCCACCACCTTCCAATGGGCGCGCTGAACTTGCCGTCTTCAGACTCAATTTTCTCATTGAGATAGCGGTTAGAGAAGTGCTCGAAGGTCTGACGGCTGATACGGACTCGGCCCATGTTGTGATCGAAGATCTCGGAGACTACCATGCAGCGACCGCTGATGTCGGCGATCACCGCATGGCGCTCGTTGAGCTCGAGCAGCTTTGGGTCAATCGCCATCTCACGAGCGCGTTCGATGGTTCTGAGAGCGACTTTTTCGGGGTTTTTCTGCTCTAGTATGTGAGAGCTGATTCCGAATGCGGGGTCTGTGAGGATGCTGTAGATCATTAGATCCGTGGCGCCAGCACGGACAAGTTCACAGGCTACATACCAGACGACGTCGCTACGGTCTCCGCCCCACTTCTGCGGATCCTCTGGGTCGCCACCCTGAACTATGACGACTTTAGTGTAGTCTTTGACCTCTGAAGGCAGTTCTTCGATCGATTTGAGACGAGGAATTGACTTCAGGTCTGGGATGTTGAGCGTATGCCCAATCGCAACGCCATTCTGGTGGGTCGGTTTGAGCCTCTCTACCTTGGCTTTCTTGAAGGCGGTTAGGTCATAGGCAACATTTCGGGCGAGGACAAGCCTGGCCATACTTGGAACACGACCAGACTTAATTTTCTTTTCGCTGGGCCAGTTGATCGTCCCAGGAATCCGCATGAGGCGGTCGATATTGTGGCACTTATCGCCACCAAGTTGGTTCTCGATCTGGAGGTTATAGAGCTTCAACTCCTCAGCATGATTGATGTCGATCACAACCGCCGGCGACTTCAGTCTCCAGAACGCTTGGTAACCACCGCCTGAGAAAGTCACCAGAGAGGGTGACGGTAGCCCAGCGGGGTTGTCGGACGAAATAAGCGCCTCGATCCTCTTCTGCTCCTGGGCAAGATCCTCACCCTTACGGGGGTCGATGTCTACGTGAAGCCAGCGGAGCTCTTTAATATCGTCACGGGATGGCTTAATCCCAGTCTTCTCTTTGACGGAATTGACCGTGAAGTAGAGATTCCGCCTCTCGACTTCATTCTGAAGGATGATCCATTGAAGAGCCTCTTCAATTTCGCCTGGCGAAAATGTTCGTGTGACGGTTCCCTTCTGGTCAATGCGGATAGCCGTCATGCCCCAGAATTCGCCCAGGGGTTCCCAAATCGATAGGAACTTCCTGACCTCTAAGGTGTCGGTATTCATCGGTTACGACACGGTCAGAACAGCGTCCCGGAGTTCGTCAAGGCTCGGGTTCTTTGCAAAATACTTTTGCGCGTACAAAAATAGATCTGCTTTACAAACCTTCCCCACCGATTCCCAGACCGGCTCACCATTGAAGAAGAGCCATTCGTTTCCGACCTTAAGAATAAGGATGGACGACCCACCAGCACGCCCACGCATCTTGCTGAAGAGTCGTTGCTCCTGGGTGAAGTGATCGATCAGAACAGGAGTGTCCTCCTGTTCTGGCCAACCCTTAAGTTCTTTAAGCTCAATCCACCCCAGCGAGTAATTCACATCTGGTGTCCCAGGCCAGATCGGATTCTCAACCGCGACGGCATGAAAGTTATGGAGAGCCTTCACAACCATCCCGCGCATATGGGATTCAGACATCGATGGACTCTTCGATCAGTTCAACGGTCGAGGCCCCGAAGATCTCTAGGGACTTCTCCCATTCGTCCTTCCACCGTGTCGGGGTTTCTCCGCCAGCAACGCAGATTCGACCAACTCCAGCACCGATCAAGTTACGTGCGCACTCCTTACAGATGAAAGGGACCGAGACGTACACGTTACAGCCACGGAGGTCTCTCCGTGCTTGCAGTACCGCGTTCATCTCCGCGTGAATCGTGAACAGGAGCTTCGTGTCGCGGTCTGCAAGCCACTCTGGGCGATCGACCACCCCTGGTGGGAATCCGTTGTAGCCTGTTGAGATAACGTGCCTATTGTGATCTGTTAGCACACAGCCAACTTTTGTGCTGGGGTCCTTAGACCATTTCGAGATCTCCTTCGCGAGCTTAAGAAACCGTTCGTCCCACTTGTAGAACGTTCCATCTGTCACTTGCATTCCCCCCAACTTGGTCCGACCTCAATGTCCACCTTCGAGGGGACATTGAGGTCGAGGCTGCTCCGCATGATTTCGGCTAGACCCTCGACACTTTCCCTACAAGGTGCTGAGAGATCAAGTTCATCGTGAACCTGCAGGCGAAGCTGATAGCCCGCTTCGTCTGCACGGACCATACTGATCTTTACCTGATCCGCAGACGAGCCTTGGACCCAGCGATTGAGCGCTTTGTGCGTCCAGTCGAAGGTGCCGTCCTGTTTGCGTGGGAACCGGCACCGTCTCCCGCCAAGTGTTCGAATGAATCCACGTTGGTCTGCGAGGCGCTGAATGATGCGAGCGAGCTGTCTGGGGTACGGCACAAGACGATTGAATTCATCGAGGAGTGCTTTGCCTTCTGGCCCAGCAACCTCGATCGTTCTCTTGTACTTCGATGAATACTCCCACTTGGTAGGGAGATCCACCTGGCGACAAAGTTTTGCTTCCCCCATACCGTAACAGAGCCCAAGGAAGATATTCTTAGCTCGATCTCGTCCTGTCTTACCTTCCCACCGAAGCATGTCTCGAAGCATAGCGTGATTGTCTGTTGAAGGATCTTTACGGTATCGCTCGGCGGCTTCGTAAGCTCCAACGCACCCAGCAAGCTCCGCACCGTGCGTAAGAATTCGGGGTTCCTGCTGAGAGAAATCAAGGACTGCCCAACTTTCACCGTCTTCCGGAACATAGATCGAGCGCCAGAGTGGACCGATCTCCGGATCCCTGGCAGGTTGTTGCTGCATGTTCGGGTGTTCAGAAGATATTCTGCCGTAAGCGGCCCCAGCAAGAGCACCTTCCCCGTAGCTTTCTTTTTCATCCTTCTCCCTCCTAAGCTGATTGAAGCCGCAATGCACTCGATCCCCGATCGCGTGCGTACGAATCGACTCAACAAAGGTCGAACGAACTTTGTTCACTCTTCGTGCGCGCTCCAACGCGCGCGCGACGGGGTGATCCACCGAAGCCAGGAACTCTTTATCGATGCTAGGCTTACGAGTCTTTTCGGTTAGAGGTGCTTCAACCCCAATCGTTTTCAGCGCCCTCGCCAGCAACTCAGCTTTCATGCATTCGCCGGGTTGAATTCGGACTCCGGTTTCAGCCCGGACCGTCTCGAGTGCTTTAGTCTCTTCTTCTAGAGACCATTTCTCCACCCTCTCTAGACGATCCGGACTAAATCTGATCCCCCTCCTCTTCATGCGAAGGAGGACGGGCATCAGCTTCGATTCGAGGTTGTAGATCTCCCAGAGCTCTTCTTCGTCGATCTTAGACTCTTGCTTCCTGAGAATAGTAAGGGGGAGGCGTGCGTCCTGTACGCAATAGTCCGCGACGTATCGTGCTGGGAGCTTCCAGAGGTTACGCCAGAACTCGGACCCAACAAATCCGTATGCCGATGCAGCGTCTGAGATCGTCCGCATTTCCTTACCAGGGAGGTCGTAGCGTCCGGCGATGCTATCCAGCGAGTAAGAGTCTTGGAGCTCGTCGAGGATCGGCTCCGCGATTTGGACGTCGCGGAAGAAACGCGGTTTGAACTCGATTCCCTCTTGGAGGAGGTAGTCAAGGTCATATTGGAGATTAGTGCCGGCCAAGTCACCTGTAAAGACTTTAGCTTGATTTTTGAAGTACGAAATAACCTGCCCATCAGGGAGGTTATCACCTTCGAGATGTCGGATCGGTAGATAGTGCGCAGGACCGTCTTCGATGGCAAATCCAATGCCAACGATATACGCACCTCGCCTAACCCCTGGGCCCAGACTCGAGAGCTTTTCGTCGCGCGTTTCGAGGTCAATTGAGACCCTCCCTGCGCCCGCCCACGAGGGCATACTTGCCATCGTGGGTGGCGCCCATTCTATCTTAGGCTTAAACATTGGATGCTGGAGCGTCATTTCGATTCGCTCTCGAGCACCGAACGGTTGTCGTCAATGTACTCCCTAACAGCTTGCTGCGCCTCGTTAAGAAGAGTTTGCTCCTCCAACTCAGTATCTAGCCAAAGAAGATATCCCGCTGGGACCTCTTCCATGGTCTTTCCGTTATACTTTCCAAACGGCATCCGATCCTTGTCGCCTAGCTTCTTCACGGCTTCACGCCTAGCGCGCTGTAAATGAACTGAACTTCCTTCGCCTGATTGATTGCGTCTAGGAGCGCAACATGCGGGTTTTCCATCTTAGGGACTTCGATTGCTCTCATCCTTGCCATGTCCCGTAGCGTTCGGAGGCAGCGAGTATGGTTGTACTTCCAGGGTCGTTCATACCCAAGCTTAAAGTAAGCGTTCTCAAGTATCGCGATGTCAAAGCTAGGAGCGCTGGCCCAGAGGAGGGCCTCTGGGCCGACTTGCGTTCGAAACATCTCAGAGAAGATGGAGAGCGCCTCTTCAATGGCCTGTGGTGACTTGAACAGGTTTACTCTGGCTTGGCCAGTCTGCCCCATCCACCATTCGATCGTGTCACCGTCCATTGTTAGACCAGAGCCGATAGCCGAGTCAATTTTAATGTTAACCTGACCCTGGTCTCCCATCCTATCCGAGAACGGGTCAAAGACACACCAGCCCAGGGACGGAAAGACGGAGGTGGGCGCGCGGCCTAGAGTTTCCAGGTCGATCATCACGTGGCTGAATTCAGGCATTAGAGTTATCCCGATGCGTTGACTTGGCCGACATCGCTCCCTGGGCGCGCATCTCTGCCTCGACGAGCATCAGGTAGCGACGAAGGTCGCGGATGTCGTCGATGATCCCTTCGGCACGGGTATCTTCTTCAATCGCAACAAAGATGTCATAATTGAAATTCTTTGCTTGAAGTTCCAATCTGTCCATCTTTCTGGCCAGCATCATGAAGGCACCAGTACCGCCACGCTTCTTCCAGGAGTCCCCATACGACTCTTGGGCCTTTTTCAATCCAGCGGCATCTTCCGCGCCGATCTCAGAAAGATGGTCGATGTAGTCGCTCACGGTCGATCGCTCCCCCTCTTCCATGTCGTCATGTCCGTCAAGGACTTTACGACTGGCTTCAATTCGTCTGGGACGCGAGACCAGCTCTCACGAAACCAGCTTTTGAGCTCTTCGATGATTCCTTCAATATGGCGATTACCAAAGGCTAGCTGGTCCCTTGCCCAGAGGAATAGCTCGAGGCGGTCGGCTGAGTTAAGCCAAGCCTTCTCGTCTGCAGGAAGTTCAAGCATGATCTCGTGCTTCTTCCGAAGGAGATCCCGTAGACCATGCTCTGCTTCCTTTAGCTCAGGAGAGGACCACCGTGCTGGAGCCGGAATATCACCCGTCACCCTCTCGTGGACATCGTGAAGAAGCACAGCTTCAAGCACCGCTAAGGAAGGTGACGGGTGATACGTTAGAACGATCATTGCCATTTGGAACGAGTGCTGGGCGATGCTATACGATCCGTGATGCGGACACGCATGTGACCGTTCCACAGCACCCGCTTCTCTTAGAAAGAGGAGCTTCTCAGCCTTCTTTTCTGGTGACAGCATTGGCTCTCCTTTCGTGAATGAAGTCCCTGCACGCAAGAGCCCAATCAGACGCTGCGCACCGTCCTAGCGCTTCAAGAGCGCTATCGAAGCGGTCCTCGCTCTTTTTCTTAAATAGAGCCCAGGCTGCTCTGAGAGGAGATGCAACTTCATTAAAGAATCGAGTCACGTAGATTGAAGGCTCGTTCTTCATGAACTGGCTGAGGTCGTTGCGCCAGTCAGAAGCTGACTCCCCATTCTTCACCATGGAAATGATTTCGCCAGGACGCACAACGTATGGATCCGTCTCCTTAATCTTGCTAGTCTTCCAGGTTTTCTCATCGCCGAATAGACCTACCTCTGAAGGTAAGTCATTCAGCAACGAAAAGTGCCGCTCGTAGATGTGCGTGTTCATCGAGACCTGGTAATACTTTCCAACCGGCACGCCGATGCGCGCAGCCATGAATTCCAGCAGCATTGAAAAGTGAACTACGTTTGAGCCATAGGTTCCCCAGATCATGTCATTGGACCTATTTGAAACGAACAGGTCCAACGATCCAGACGTCCCAACCTGGAAGTAACAGTGCGTATTGCACGGCACATCCTTGCTGGCAAGGCCCAGGTCCAATCGAGCGTCCCACATTGTGAGAACTTGACGACGGTCGTCCTTATGCTCAGCTAGGGCGCTGGCGATACGTTCTAGTTGGTCATAACCAAAATGGCTGCGCCAACGAGCACCATAAGCGCCGTTGAACGTCAGTCCATCGTCGCTGAACTGGCCGAAGGTCGAGTTGTAGAACTCGATCCAGGATACGTCCTTACGCCCATCCAGCATCCAGAGAGCTTCGAAGAAGTGAAAGAACGGGTTAGCTTTTCTGCTTTTCGAAAAGATAACACGTTCTTGCGGCCGCTCGTATACCGTTGTGACTGGATACGGGAAGACCTTCACCTTCCCGTTCCGGCTTTCGCGTTCCACGCCGTACAGCTTCATGTGCTGGGCAACACGCGGAAGGATCTGTTGTGCATTCCTTCCTTGGAAGACGTACATTGGGTTCTCCTAAGTGGTAGTGAGTTTAAACGGAATTCTGAACTTCCAGTCTGAAGGGAACAGGAGGTACTCCCCGTTCATTAGTAATCTCGAAACGAATGACAAAAGGGGGTTACCTTTCTCGTCAACAACTTCGACTAGAAGACACTTTCTTTTGTAAGTATCTTGA
>Ga0137427_10001250_pt1 | contig 11671 bp, 8 predicted proteins | sample EasRivERMZT700_2_FD_102309 | JGI IMG/M metagenome (GOLD analysis project Ga0137427, IMG submission 102309) | Soil microbial communities from meander-bound floodplain in the East River, Colorado, USA - East River MetaG ERMZT700_2 | ecosystem: Environmental > Terrestrial > Soil > Floodplain ...
CATCCAGCAGGGCCAACCAGAGAACGTTGTAAGCATCGCGCGCCTCGGCGAGCGGCACCCCGGACGCGAGCGCGATAGCACAGCCATCCACAAGCGCGCCACGCGCCGTCTCTTCGAGCCCGTCGTTCCTGGCCGATCGGTCAATCAGCCCTGCAGCGCACAGGCTGAGCCAGGCACGCGCAGTACCATCTTCCGCTTGCCGCCGGAGCTCCTCCCAGCAGGCGTCGACTCCCTGCATTCCCGCTCCGGCGGCGAGCGCCTTCGTGAGCGCGGCATCGCGGCTATCTCTGACTTGCGAGGCCGCCGTGCGCAGCAATCGCCCGCGTGATCCGTAGTGATAGAGAACGAGTCCTTTGACAACTCCGGCGCGTCGCGCGACAGCCTCGAGGGTGAATCCTTCGACGCCTCCACTTTGCAGCGTTTGGACCGCCGCGGAGAGGATACCGGCACGAGTGGAGGAGGCGTCTTTGGGCACGTTGTTGTCCTGACGGTCAATAATGGGAATCGGCCTGGAAAGGCGCAAGTCGAAACAAACCAGCAACCTTTTGCCCGACGACCGAGTCTCATCTTGACACGACCCGGACACCGGTCCTGTACGGAATGAAACCTTGGACCCCTGAGATTTGTATGAGGAACACAAACCAATGATTGACAAACCTGTCGCTCCTACGGGCACCGTCCCAGCCGCTTTCTCACCGCTCGCTCGCGCCGTCATCGACTCCGTGAGTGAGGGTGTCGTCATCTTCGATCAACAGGGCCGCGTGTTGTACGCCAACGCCGCTGGGCGCCGTGCCATCGACGGCCAGAACAGCGATGTGCGCAACCGGCTGCAAGGCCTCGGGGCCCGCTTCTCAGCGCTGAAGAACGGCGTTCAGAGTCTCGGCGAAGCGGCGATTCTTCCGCAGACCGGTGCTCTCACCCTCGCTGAACGCGAACGTCAGGCCATCGCGGACACGCTGCAGGACACGAGCGGGAAACTCGCGGAGACCGCGCGCCGCCTCGGCATCAGCCGGACCACATTGTGGCGGCGGCTCAAGTCCTACGGCATGGACGGCTTTCGCGCCTCTCCGTAGGGTCCTAGCTTCCCCGGGGGATGCCCTCCCCCGACCGCGCCGCCCCCGCTCCGTTCGTAATTGAAGAGTACGTCCGCTGGTCGGACGTCGACTTCGCCGGGATCATTTTCTACGGGTCCTACGTGCGCCTCTTTGAGGTCGCGGAGACGGAGCTGTTCCGGCACTGCGGACTGGCCTACGCCAGGATGTTCGACGAGTACGACATTTTCCTTCCGCGCAAAGCCGTCCACAGCGAATTCTACTGGCCCGCCCGTTTGGACGATCGGCTGCGCATCGCGGCGTACGTCGGGAAGGTGGGCACGAAGTCACTCACGCTGCATTTCGACGTCCTGCGCGCCGACCGCGACGCGCTGGGCGCGGCGGGGTGGATGGTCCTCGTGTGCGTCGATCGGAAGCGGCTCAAGCCCACGCCGCTGCCGGCGGGACTGATCGCGGCGTTGGCTCCTCACACACTCACGCCCGACGTGGCGCGCCACTCCCTGGGAGCCGCAGCATCTCCCCGCTGAAGATCCTCGCTCCTGTCGTGCTGTTGGTCGCGGCGTGCAGCACCCCCGAGCCCAAGTCGCCGCCGTTGCGGCTGGACGCGATGATCGCATTTCCACCCAAGGACACGATTCGACTTGCTCTGCCCGCGACGAGCTTCTGGTGCAGCGACGGACATTCATTGCTGCTCGAGGCGTTGCATCCGGAGGGCAGCGGCGTGCTCGTGCGTGTGCGGTATCGCGACAGTCTGACATCCGATTCACTGCCCATCGTCCTGCCCGATGATACGGCTGCCGTGCCCGCCGCCATCGTCGGGATTCGGTTCTTCGTTCACGATACGCCTCGCGGCTACTCGCTCGACAGCGGGCGCGTTCACCTGGAGCGGCAGGGCACGAACATTCGGGTACGCGCCAGCGGCATCGGCGTCGAGAGCGCGATTCGGATTCGCGCGCAGCTCGAGTCGCGCGACGTGCCGCTCGGGACCGATACCGTCCCGTGCACCTACGCGCGATGAGCGGCGACGTTCGGGTTGGGTTCATCGGATCAGGATTTGCGCGCCGCGTGCAGCTGCCCGGACTCGCGCTCGTACCGGGGACAACACCGGTCGCCATTTCGAGCGGCCATCGTGCCAACGCCGAAGCGGTCGCGCGAGACTTCCAATTGCCGCTCGTGTTCGACGACGGGATCGAGCTCGCGCGCTCGCCGGACGTCGATCTCGTCATCGTCTCGTCGACTCCGGATGCACACGCCCGGTACGCCATCGCCGCGCTGGAAGCAGGCAAGCACGTTCTGTGCGAAAAGCCGATGGCGATCGATGCTTTCGAGGCCGCTCAGATGGTGGCAGCATCTGAACAGCATCCCGACAGCATCGCGTGGATTGACCACGAACTCCGCTATGAACCGAACCGCCGGCGGGCCCGGGAGCTGATCCGCTCGAATGCGCTCGGCGAGCTGCGCCACATCGAGCTCTCCCTCAAGCCCTATTTGCGAGGGGACGGCCGACCGCAAGCAGCCGACGCGCCTTGGACCTGGTGGTTCGACGCGGCACGAGGCGGCGGGATTCTCGGCGCGGTCGGGTCGCATCTCATCGATCTGTGCCGGTTCTGGTGCGGCAGCGAAATCCGTTATGTGGCTGGTCTCGCCGAGACGTTCGTCAAGCAACGCAAGGATGAAGCGGGCCAGGCGCAACCGGTGACCGCGGATGATTTCTCGAGCTGTGTGCTGCAGACGGCGAGCGGAGTCATCGCGACGATCACGCTCAGCACCGTGGCGCAGCATGGACCGGGTCACCTGGGACAGGTGACGGGGAGCGAAGGCACGCTGCTCCTGAGCGGCGAGACCAAGCTCGAGTTCGGAAAGGGCGGCGGGGGCCCGCTCGAAGACATCTCGGCGCCCGACGACCTCTGGGAGCAGACCAAGCCGAACAACATGTGGGCACGCTCGTTCGTGCGGCTGATGCGGGAGATGATTCACGTGATTCGCGGCGGAACTCCGCACGGTGAGCCGGCGACGTTCCGCGACGGCTGGCAAGTGCAGCGCGTCCTCGATGCCGTCCGCAGCGCTCGAGGCGTGCGGTTAGATTGAGGCTCGTGGAACAGACCTATTTCCGCAAAGGCTTTGGTCTCAAAGGCGCCATCGAAGGCGCCCTGACCGCCGACTACCACAGCCGCGTGGTGGACGCGATCCGCGCGTCCGGCTACACGCTGGAAGTCGGCGATCTCACGTTCCGCCTGGCGGGCGAGTTCGGGTTCTGTTACGGCGTGGATCGAGCGGTCGAGTACGCCTATGAGACACGGACGAAGTTTCCCGCGAAGCGCACCTTTCTTGTCGGCGAAATCATTCACAACCCTCACGTCAACCAGAAGCTCGCGGCGATGGGAGTGGAGTTCCTGCACCGGCCCGAAGGCCGGGATGAGGGGTTCGATTTCAGCTCGGTGACCGCGGATGACGTGGTGATTCTACCGGCGTTCGGCGTGACGGTCCGTGACTTCGAGCGGTTGCGGCAAACCGGCTGCGTACTGGTCGATACGACGTGCGGGTCGGTGTTGAACGTCTGGAAGCGGGTGGAATCGTACGCGCGAGACGGCTTCACAGCGCTGATCCACGGCAAGAACTACCACGAGGAGACGAAGGCCACCTCGAGCCAGGTGAACAAATACCCCGGCGGCCAATACCTCGTGGTGCGGGACATGAACGACGCGCGGATTGTTTGCGACTACATCGAAGGGAAGGAGCAGAGAGCAGGGAGTAGGGAGCGGTTTCTGCAGCAATTCAAGGGCAAGGTGTCACCGGCGTTCGACCCCGACCGGGATCTCCAGCGCGTGGGAGTCGCGAATCAGACGACGATGCTATCGGGCGAGTCTCTGGCGATCGCCGCGGAGGTGCGTAAGAGCATGGCGCGCCGCTGGGGTGAAGCCGCCGCCAACGAGCACTTCCGCACCTTCGACACGATCTGCTCAGCGACTCAGGAGCGGCAGGATGCCGTTCTCAAGCTGATCGCGGACCCGCTGGATCTGATGGTCGTGATCGGCGGCTACAATTCGAGCAACACGACGCATCTGGCCGCGATCTGCAACGAGAAAGTGCCGACCTACCACATCGAGGACGCAGCCTGCATCGACGTGAACGACGGGAGCATTCGGTTCCGGCCGGTCGGACTGCATTCGACCGAGGAGCGTCGGGACGGCTGGTTGCCCGAGGGACGGCTCACGATCGGCATTACCGCTGGGGCCTCGACCCCGAACAACAAGATCGGCGAGACCATCGAACGCATCATGAGGCTGCGCGGTTTGACCCTGGTCACGAGCTGACCTTCGGGTATATTTCGGGTCTTATGTCGCTGTCGCGCTTTCATCCTGCCATCGACCGCTGGTTCGCAAACCGATTCGCGGAGCCCACTGAGCCTCAGCGGCGCGCCTGGCCGGTAATCCAGCAAGGCGGCGACGTGCTCATTGCCGCGCCGACGGGATCCGGGAAGACGTTTGCCGCTTTCCTGTCGGCCATCGACGGGTTGGTGCGCCAGGGTCTGAACGGCGAGTTACGCGACGAGACGCAGGTCGTCTACGTCTCCCCGCTCAAGGCGCTCTCGAACGACGTTCAGAAGAACCTCTCGGAGCCGCTCGCCGAGATTCGCGCGCAGATGGCGGAGCAGGGGCTGCCGGACGTCGAGGTTCGGACCCTGGTCCGCACGGGCGACACGCCGCAGTCTGAGCGGCAGGCGATGCTCAAGCAGCCGCCGCACATCCTCGTCACCACGCCGGAATCGCTCTACCTGATCCTGACGTCCGCGCGCGCGCGCGAGATGCTGCGCTCGGTGCGTACGGTGATCGTGGATGAGATCCACGCGGTCGCGCGCGACAAGCGCGGCAGCCATCTCTCACTGACCGTCGCGCGGCTCGACGCCCTGATCGGCAAGCGGCCGCAGCGCATCGGTCTCTCGGCGACGCAGCGCCCAATCGAAGAGATCGCGCAGTTCCTGGTGGGCACGGGCCAAACACCGCCGACGATTGTGGACGCCGGGCACATCCGCACGCTCGATGTCGCGCTCGAGATTCCCCCGTCGGGGCTCGAAGCGGTGATGGCGGCCGAGGTATGGGACGAGGTCAATGCCAGGATCGCCGAGCTGATCACGCAGCACCGTACCACGCTCGTGTTCGTGAATACGCGGCGGCTGTGCGAGCGGCTGACGATGCACCTCTCGGAGCGCCTCGGCGCCGAGAAGGTCACGAGTCATCACGGCAGCCTCTCGCGTGAAAAGCGGTTCGAGGCCGAAGAGCGACTGAAGAAGGGCGAGCTGCAGGCGCTCGTCGCGACCGCGTCGCTCGAGCTGGGGATCGACATCGGCAGCGTGGATCTCGTGATTCAAGTCGGCTCCACTCGCTCGATCGCCACGCTCCTGCAGCGTGTGGGACGGGCAGGGCACCGGCTCGGCGCGATCCCGAAAGGTCGAGTGTTTCCGCTTTCGCGCGACGAGCTGATCGAATGCGCCGCGATGCTGCGCGCCACGCGCGACGGCAGGCTCGACAAGCTGATCATTCCCGACAAGCCGCTCGACATCCTGGCGCAGCAGATCGTTGCGGCGGCTGCCGGTGAGGAGTGGGAGGAAGACCGGCTCTACGAGCACGTGCGCTCCGCGTATCCCTATCGGGATCTGTCGCGCAAGGAATTCGACGACGTCGTCCAGATGCTGGCCGAGGGCTTCACGACCCGGCGCGGCCGCCGCAGCGCGCACATCCACTACGACGGCATCAACAAGAAGCTGACGGGACGCCGTGGCGCACGGATCGCGGCCATCACGTCGGGCGGGGCTATCCCCGATTTGGGCGACTATCGCGTGATCCTCGAGCCGACGGAAACGTTCGTCGGCACGCTGAACGAAGACTTCGCGATCGAGAGCACGCCCGGCGACATCTTCCAGCTGGGCAACATGTCGTACCAGGTCGTCAAGGTTGAATCAGGGCAGGTGCGCGTCGCCGACGCCAAAGGGCAGCCGCCGACGCTGCCGTTCTGGCTCGGCGAAGCACCGGGCCGCACCAACGAGCTGTCTGAGGAAGTCTCACGGCTCCGCCAGGACGTGGCTGACCGGCTGGATGATCCGCCAGCAGCGATTCGCTGGCTCGTCGAAACGCTCGGGGGCGGGCTCAGCGAGGCGGGCGCGCGGATCATCGTCGAGTACCTCGCGGCGACCCGGCAGATCCTGGGGACGATCCCCACGCAGAAATGCCTGGTGTTGGAGCGCTTTTTCGACGAGGCCGGCGGCATGCAGCTGGTTCTCCACGCGCCGTTCGGCAGCCGGATCAATCGCGCCTGGGGGCTGGCGCTGCGCAAGCGCTTCTGTCGCAGCTTCAACTTCGAGCTGCAAGCCGCCGCGACCGAAGACGCGATCGTGCTGTCGCTGGGTCCACAGCACAGCTTTCCGCTCGAGGATGTCTTCCAGTACCTCAAGCCGGCGACAGCCGAGCACCTGCTCGTGCAGGCGATGCTCGACGCGCCGGTATTCGGCACGCGTTGGCGCTGGAATGCGACCCGCGCGCTCGCGGTGCTGCGGTTCCGCGGCGGCCGCAAGGTTCCGACTCCGCTGCAGCGGATGGAAGCCGAGGATCTGGTCGCGGCCGTCTTTCCAGACCAGCTCGCGTGCCCCGAGAACCTCGTCGGCGACCGCGAGATCCCCGACCATCCGCTCGTCAATCAGACGATTGCCGACTGCCTGCTGGAGGCGATGGACTTCCCGGGCCTGAAGAGGGTGCTCGAGGGAATGGAAGCGGGGCAGTTCACGATGGTCGCGCGCGACACGAGCGAACCGTCGCCGCTGTGCCACGAGGTGATCAACGCGCGTCCCTACGCCTTCCTCGACGACGCGCCGCTCGAAGAGCGCCGCACGCAGGCGGTCATCACGCGCCGCGGTTTGGATGTGAAGAGCGCCGAGGAGTTCGGGAAGCTCGATCAGGCGGCCATCGACCTGGTTCGGGAGCAGGCGTGGCCCGATCCCGAGAATGCGGATGAGCTGCATGATGCGTTGCTGGTCATGGGAGCGGCGTGCGACGTGCGGCGTGCGGCGTGGAAGGGCGAGTTCGAGAAGCTGGTCGGCTCTGGTCGGGCGACAGTGATGGATGGCCGTCTCTGGGTGGCGGCGGAGCGGGTGCCGATGCTCCATGCCTCGTTCCCGGGCGCCGCGTTCGAGCCGGCTGTCACTCCTCCCGAGCGCGAACGGGCCAAGACATGGACCAGGGAAGATGCGATCCGCGAGCTGGTGCGGGGGCGACTCGAAGTCATTGGTCCCACCACGGCCGCAGACCTCGCCGATGCTCTTGGATTGCCGCAGATCGACATCGACTTCGCCCTCGCTGCACTGGAGCACGAGGGCTTTGCGCTGCGCGGCCGGTTCTCGTCGGGTGTCGAGGGGATCGAGTGGTGTGAGCGCCGGCTGCTGGCGCGCATTCACCGCTACACACTCGACCGGCTCCGAAAGGAGATCGAGCCCGTCACCGCTGCCAATTTCCTCCGCTTCCTGTTCAAGTGGCAGCGCGTGGCCACGGGCTCGCGCGGCGAAGGGCCCGAAGGGCTGGCCGCGGTTCTCGATCTGTTGGACGGCTACGAGCTGGCCGCCGGTGCGTGGGAGTCCGAGGTTCTGCCGGCTCGGCTGACGGACTACGATCCGCTCTGGCTCGATGGCCTGTGCCTCTCGGGCGAGATCGCGTGGGGCAGACTGACCGCAATTCGGAATGCGGAAGTCGGAACGCGACATCGCAAGATCGGGCCGGTGCGCTCGACACCGATCGCGCTGTTCCGGCGGGATCGGGGTGCGATCTGGAGAGCCGGCAACCCCGAAGTCGATTCTGCGACGCTGCCGCTCTCGTCCACGGCCAAGGCGATGCTTGCCGCGTTCGACACACGCGGGGCGCTGTTCTTCGGTGATCTCGTCAACGCGACGGGCTTGCTGCGGACCGAAGTAGAGAAGGGATTGGCGGAGCTCGTGGCGTGGGGGCTCGTGTCGTCCGACAGCTTTGCGGGACTGCGTGCCTTGCTCGTGCCGTCCGATCGACGGCGCCCGCTGGGTGGTGGCTATCGCCGGCGCGGCCGGATCGCGCCTTTTGGTGTCGAGAACGCGGGGCGGTGGGCGCGCACGCACGCGAGCGCCCCGATTCCCGAAGAGCAAGTCGCCGAGGCCAGCGCGTGGCAGCTGCTGCGCCGCTACGGCGTCGTGTTCCGCCGCCTCGTGCAGCGCGAGACGTTGCTCGTGCCGTGGCGCGACATCCTGCGAGTGTACCGGCGTCTCGAGGCGCGCGGCGAGATTCGGGGCGGGCGGTTTGTGGGCGGATTCTCCGGGGAGCAGTACGCGCTGCCTGAAGCGATCGGGCTGCTGCGGAGCACGCGCAGGGAGCAGCGAGCAGACGAGTTGATCGCCGTGAGTGGAGCTGATCCGCTCAACCTCGTCGGAATACTGACGCCTGATGAGGCCGTCCCGGCGATTACGACTAACAGAGTCCTCTACCGCGACGGTGTGCCCATCGTAGTGAAAGAGGGCGAAGGCAAGGAGCGGTTCTTGGTCGATGTGCCGGCCGACGACCGCGATCTGCTGCGCGGCGCGCTGCTGCGGCGCCGGCCGGCCCCGCTGGTTCGTACCTACCTGGGGAAAAGCCGAGCCGGCTAGAAGCGCGACGCCGTCAGCGTCACGTCGGCGTTCTTCCAGGCAGCGCGGAAACGCGCGTCCACCATCGTCGCTTCCGCGTTCTTGCCCTGCGCGCGCAGCGCCTGCATCAAACCGAACAACGCCCAGCCGTTTTCAGGAAAGCGCTTCAGGTCTTCGCGGTACACCGTCTCCGCTTCGGCGGCTTTGCCTGCACCGAGTAGCACAGCTCCGAGCGAGTGGCGAATCGGGTAGTACCACGTCGGCGGCTCGAAGTACAGAATGCCGTCTTCGACGGCTTGCGCCGCGCGGTAATGTGCCGCCGCCTCGTCGAGGCGCCCCGCGCGCTGGGCGATTTCTCCCATCAACGCGTGTGTCGCGATGTCGATAACGGGTTTGTCGTCGGCACTGGCCCCGGGGCCAGCCTGCTTCACCGCTTCCAGCTCTGCGGCCGCGTCGGCGGGCTTTCCAGTCGCGGCGAACGCTACCCCGCGCGCGTAGTGCGCCATCGTACTGGCGTACTTCATCTCGGCAGGGGGCACGGGCTGGGCGAGCACGTCCTCCCAGCGGCCGAAATTCACGAGCGTCAGATGGACGAACGGGACGAACGCCTGCACCATCGGGACGACGCGTGCCACGTCCATGTTGGTCTTGCTCCGCAGCGTGTTGGCCGCCTCGAGCGCCTGCGCGCTCCGGCCCGCCATCGTCGCGGCAAACGACAGGAAGTGCACGTTGTGCGGGTAGTAGGCGATCGGGTACACGCCCTGGGGCTTCTGGCCCTCGATGTACACCTCGTCGTTGTGCACCGCGTGGATGTTGCTCTCGACGGCTTCGTTGTAGCGGCCGACGCGGATGTAGATGTGCGCCGGCATGTGCACCATGTGTCCCACGCCGGGCATCAGCGCCGCGAGCCGCTCCGCGCACGGGACGGCCTGGTCAGGCCGTACCGCTTCGACGGCGTGGATGTAGTAGTGGCACGCGCCGGGGTGGTTGGGATCCCGCGCGATCACGCGCTCCAGCTGCGCCACGATGTCCGCCGTTCCCGGGTACGGCTCGCCGGAGGGCTGCTTCCAGTAGTTCCACGGCCGTAAATCCATTCTGGCTTCCGCGCACAGCGTCGCCGCGTCGAGGTCCTCCGCGTAGCGCGCGCTGACGTCGCACATAGCGGTGGCGTACGCCGAATCGAGCGCCGCGCGGTTGGCGGGCGGCACGCGCGCGTAGCGCTTCGCGATGGCTGCGATGAAGGCACGTTCGGGCGGATTGGCGCGCCGCGACAGCGATTGCGCCTTTTGCGCGGCCGCGTAGGCCGCCACGCCGCTCGCCGAATCCATCCCGGCATTTACGTGCGGTCCGTACGCGTACGCGATTCCCCAGTAGCACATGGCGCAATTGGGATCGAGGCGCGCCGCTTCGGTGAATGCGCGAATCGCCTCGCCGTGGTTGAAGCCGTAGACGAGCCGCAGCCCCTGATCGAAATAGCGCTGTGCGGTGGGGTTAGCCGCTGTGATGGCGCGGTGATGGTTGCCGAGGTTCGTGTAGAGCGGAACGGTGTCGCGGCTGAGAGGCGCGGTCGCCGGCAGAAGCGCCAGGAGCAGCGCGCCGGATGACATGACGGCCATGAAGGCTCCTTGCTAGGGCAGGGAAGTTGTTATACCGGCTCGGCGGCGGTCGCGCTAGTGCTGGGGGCGCTTCGGCCGCGGGAGGAAGCTGGCGGGATCCTGGCGATAGAACTGCTGCAGCTGCTCGTACAGTACCGGGTGCTTCGCGCGCATCTCGTGCGCCCGTTCGAAGAAGAACTCGGTCGCCACGGCGAAGAACTCGACGGGATTCGTCGCGCCATACGCATCGAGCAGCGTCGATTCGCCGGCGTCCGTCGCCGCTCGGAACGCGTCGAACTCGCTGCTCAGCACGCGCGCCCAGCTGCGGTACTGCTGGCGGGTATCCAGCCAGGGCGCACCGTCGGTCGAGCCATCCTCGAAGTCGAGCTGATGCGCGAACTCGTGAAGGACGAGGTTATGGCCGTCACGCAGGTCGCTCGCACCGCGCGCCACTGCGTCCCATGTCAGCACCACCGCGCCGAGTCCTTGCTGCGTATGGCCGTCCACCGCGTCCTCGACTTCTTCCCACAGGCCGCCCCCAACGGCACTCTCATCGGACAGGACATAGGTGGCCGGATACACGAGGATGGATGTCAGACGTGGATAGTAGTCGCCGTCACGATGCAGCAGCAACACACAGGCCTGGGCGGCGATTGTGACGCGTACTTCATCGGTGATCTCCTGGCCGCCGCAGCCTTCGAAGTGCTTCTCGGCCAGGAACACTTGCACGTGCCCCAGCAGCTCCGTTTGATCTTCCGGAGGCAAGCGCTCGAACAACGGGACGTTGCGATGGATGATGTCGCGCCAGACGCTGGGGAACGGCGCCGCTCGAAGCTTTGCGCGCCGCCGGCTGCGAAAGAAGCTCACGAAGAGGTCGGCTGCTTCAGCTTTGCAAGATACTTGCTGCGCAGCTTCGCCACCTTTGGCGCAATCACCGCGCGGCAATAGGCTTGGGTCGGATTCCTTCTGTAATACTCGCGGTGATACTCCTCGGCGGGATAGAACGCCTCGAGCGGCTCGATCTTCGTCACGATCGGATCGTCGAAGACGTGCTCGGCTTCGAGCTCGCGGACGAGGTCCTCCGCAACGCGCCGCTGTTCATCGTCATGATGGAAGATTGCCGAGCGGTACTGCGTACCCACGTCGCCGCCCTGCCGGTCGGGCGTCGTAGGATCGTGAATCGAGAAGAACACACCGAGCAAGTCGCGGAACGAGATCACGTCGGGATCAGATGTGACCTGCGTGACCTCGGCGTGCCCTGTGGTACCCGTGCACACCGCTTCATAACTGGGATTGGGGACGTGTCCACCCGAGTAGCCGGAATCGACCTTCTTCACACCCTTGAGCTGCTCGAAGACCGCTTCGAGGCACCAGAAGCAGCCGCCGGCGAG
>Ga0137427_10001254_pt1 | contig 11666 bp, 9 predicted proteins | sample EasRivERMZT700_2_FD_102309 | JGI IMG/M metagenome (GOLD analysis project Ga0137427, IMG submission 102309) | Soil microbial communities from meander-bound floodplain in the East River, Colorado, USA - East River MetaG ERMZT700_2 | ecosystem: Environmental > Terrestrial > Soil > Floodplain ...
AGTCCGTCAAGCTTGGTCCATGGCGGGTTGGACTCGATGGCTTTCTCGGATTGATTCCGGGATTCGGCGATCTGACCGGCACTATCATTTCCTCTTTCATCATTGCGCGTGCGCTCGACGCGGGGGTCCCGAAAGGAGCGATTCTTCGGATGGTGTTTAACGTGGCGCTGGATTCGCTGTTTGGTGTAGTTCCCCTGCTTGGCGATTTATTCGACTTTGCCTTCAAGTCGAATATCCGCAATCTTCAAATCTATAAAGAAGCATTGAGTGGCGAGCGGAAAGTGGCGAAAGACTGGGGATTCGTGATTCTCGTCATTTCGATCATGCTGACCTGCATAGCAATCCCGATAATGACCATCGTCTACATTACGCAGCTGATTGTGTTCCGCTAAAAAGCGAATGGTCGTTGCAGTACCGATGTATTGACCCGACCCTTTCGGGAGACCCCTCGACGTTGCCCGTCTCGAGGCAGCAGCTGGAAGGAGCTACCAGTCGCCGAATTTTTCTTTCGGCGACACCGACCAGCGATTGGTTTCGTTTGATCGGCTCCAGCTTCCTAGCCGACGAACAAAGCTTTTGACCCCATCCGTCGCCATCTGCCGGTGTTCAATTTCTCGTTTACCACAACGACCGAGTGACAAATTACTCTCCTCGGTTTTGCGCGTCAACGCAGATTTTTTGTTTTCCACAAGAAAGTTCAACACTGTGGAAACGTGTGGAAATGCGCGTACGGATGGTTCTTCAGTCCCGTCTTGATTATCATGCTCGTGCGAGAAGATTGGCGGAGAACAAAACTATGGCAGTAACCAGAAATTACATCGGTGGCGAATGGGTTGAAAGTTCGGAGGCCATCCGCAGTATCAATCCATCGGACACAAACGATGTCGTGGCCGAATGCGCCGCGGCGTCGGCGACGCAGGTTGCAGATGCTGTCGGCGCGGCGCGTGTGGCCTTCAATCAATGGTCGCAGACAACGACCCAGGTGCGATCGGATCTCCTCAACAGGGTCGGCACGGAACTCATCGAACGCAAAGACGAACTGGGCGAGTTGCTGGCGCGTGAAGAAGGCAAGACGCGAGCCGAAGCGAGTGGTGAAATCAATCGTGCCGGGCAGGTGTTTCGGTTTTTTGCCGGCGAAGTTGTGCGATTCGGCGGAGAAAAACTTCCGTCGGTGCGTCCGAACATCGACATCGAGATTTCGAGAGGACCCGTAGGTGTCGTCGGTCTCATCACCCCATGGAATTTCCCCGTCGCTATTCCCGCCTGGAAGATTGCGCCGGCGCTGGCATTCGGTAACACGGTCGTTTTCAAACCGTCGGAACTGACACCCCTGATGGGCTGGCATCTTGTGGAGATCATCTCGCGTGCAGGTGGCCCCGCGGGAATAGTGAATCTTGTCATGGGCACCGGCCCTGTTACAGGACAGGCCCTCGTCGGTTCAGCCGATGCGATCTCGTTCACGGGTTCCGTTCCGACCGGACGACAGATTGCCCAGCGCGCCATTCAGCGGATGATTCGAGTTCAATGCGAGATGGGTGGGAAGAACCCGCTAGTCGTTCTCGACGATGCCGATCTGGATACGGCGGTGAGCTGTGCTGTAGACGGCGCATTTTTCCAGACGGGTCAGCGTTGCACTGCCTCGAGCAGATTGATCGTCACCGAAGGGATTCACGACCGGTTCGTCGATGCCGTGGTCGAACGGCTGCGAAAACTCGTCTTCGATCATGCTCTGAAACCGACAACGAATGTCGGGCCTGCCGTGGATCAAAAACAATTCGATAAGGATCTGCGCTATCTCGATGTTGGTCGCAAGGAAGGCGCAAAGGTGAAGCTCGAGGGCGCGGCAATCAAGCGCGACACGCCGGGCTATTTCATTTCGCCGACTCTTTTCGTCGAGACGACAAATCAAATGCAGATCAATCGCGAAGAAATCTTCGGCCCGATTGCCGCTGTCATTCGAGTGAAAAACTACGACGAGGCGCTGGCCATTGCGAACGACACGGAGTTCGGGCTCTCCGCCGGCATTTGCACAACGTCGAGAAAATACGCGAGGCATTACCAGGCCAACATTCAATCCGGTCTTGTGATGGTAAACCTTCCGACAGCCGGGCTCGACTACCACGTGCCGTTTGGCGGAACCAAAGCGTCGAGCTACGGTCCGCGCGAGCAGGGCCGCTACGCGGAAGAGTTTTACACCATTGTGAAAACATCGTACATAAGCGTGTAGGAAGGGCATATGTCTGTTGTTGGCTTTATCGGTCTGGGTCGGATGGGAAAACCCATGTCGTCGAACTTATGTCGCAAGGGTTTTGAGCTCGCTGTGCACGATATCAACTCGGACGCGGTGCGGGACCTTGAAAAACTCAAGGCGCGAGCTGCGGCGCCGAATGAGATCGCGGCGACCTGCGACGTTATCGTGACGATGTTGCCGAATTCGCAGATCGTGCAAGAGGTGGTCCTGGGCATTCTGCCGCAGGTTCGCCCCGGCTCTTTGATCATGGACATGAGCACGATCGATCCACTTGTTACCGATCGGCTTGCTGCTGAAGCGGCGAAGCGGGGAGTCGAGTTCGTCGATGCGCCGGTGGGAAGGCTCGCCAGTCACGCGGATCGTGGCGAGTCGTTGTTCATGGTGGGAGCATCTGCGCAGAATTTCGAGCGGGTCAAGCCGCTGCTCGAAGCGATGGGAACAACGATCCATCACTGCGGGGACGTTGGCTCAGGGACACGGACGAAATTGGTGAATAACTATCTGGCGATCGTCTCCTGCCAGACCAATGCGGAAGCACTTGCGCTGGCCCAGCGTTTCGGATTGAACCTGGAAAAGACGCTGGAAGTTCTTTACGGCACTACTGCCATTAACGGTCAGTTGAAGATCGCCTGGCCCACGAAGGTTTTGGCGGGCGATATCGAACCGGGCTTCACTGTCGATCTTGCGCATAAGGATCTCACGTTGATCGTCGAGGCCGCGAACGCGGCGCATGTTCCAATGTCAGTCGGTGCAGCCGCTCGCGAAGCATTCAACATTGCCAGAAGTCGCGGTCATGGGGCTCATGACTTTTCGGTGATGCTGGACGTGTTGTGCGAACTGGCGGATATCCCAAAACCGCGGCTGAAGAACTGAGATGGCATCAGACGTTCACGACGATTTGCGCCAGGGCGTTCGCGATCTTTGCCAGCGCTTTCCCGATCCGTACTGGCGGGAACTGGATACGCAGCGCGCATATCCTACCGAATTCGTTCGAACCCTTACAGAAGCCGGATATCTCTCGGCTTTGATTCCTGAGGAATACGGCGGGGGTGGGCTCTCTATCACGGAAGCCGCAATTATTCTCGAGGAGATCAATCGCGCAGGATGTAACTCGGGCGCATGTCACGCCCAGATGTACATCATGGGAACGCTGCTGCGTCACGGCAGTCCCGAGCAGAAGCGGAAGTACCTGCCGAGGATCGCGAATGGCCAACTGCGACTGCAGGCCTTCGGCGTCAGCGAACCGACGACGGGATCCGACACCACGCAACTCAAAACGATGGCCGTTCGCAAGGGCGATAAGTACATCGTGAATGGACAAAAGGTGTGGATCTCGCGTGCCGAGCATTCGGATCTCATGTTGTTGATCGCCCGCACCACGCCGATCGAGCAAGTCAAGAAGAGGAGCGAAGGATTATCGGTGCTGCTGGTGGAGATGCAATCGGCGATTGGTAAGGGGATTACGATTCGTCCTATTCGGACCATGATGAACCACGCCAGCACCGAGCTGTTCATCGACGATCTGGAAGTACCTGTCGAGAATCTGATCGGTGAGGAAGGCAAAGGATTCAAATATCTGCTGGACGGATTGAATGCGGAGCGAATTCTGATCGCTGCGGAATGCATTGGCGATGGACGATGGTTCATCGAACGCGCGACAAAATACGCGTGCGAACGAATTGTGTTCGGACGGCCGATCGGTCAAAACCAGGGGATTCAATTTCCAATCGCCAAGGCATACGCGCATGTGGAGGCTGCCGACCTGATGCGAATCCGGGCGGCCGAACTATTCGACAAAGGACAGCCCTGCGGTCCTGAAGCCAATATGGCCAAACTGCTGGCGGCTGATGCTTCGTGGGAAGCAGCCAATGTGACGGTACAGACTTACGGCGGCTTCGGCTTCGCCGAAGAATACGACGTCGAGAGAAAGTTCCGCGAGACACGCCTCTATCAGGTCGCGCCGATCTCAACGAACCTGATCCTCAGCTACATCGCAGAACACGTGCTTGGTTTGCCGCGTTCGTACTAGGAAGGAATTATGGCTATCAAAGAAGGCTGGACCGGTCGAGTTTACGAGGATTTCGAAGTCGGCGACATTTATCCTCATCCTTTGGGCCGGACCTTAACTACGGCAGACAACATCTGGTTCACGATGATGACCCAGAACACCAATCCGATTCATTTTGATCATGCCTACGCCGCCAAGACTGAGTTCAAACGTCCGCTGATGAATTCGACGCTGACTCTTTCTCTGGTGACCGGTCAGTCAGTGACGGATCTTTCCCAAAACGTCATGGCCAATCTCGGTTGGGACGAAGTCCGTCTGCCGAATCCCGTGTTCGAGGGTGACACGATCTACTCTCGCAGCGAGGTTCTAGAGAAGCGCGAATCAAAATCCAGGCCCAACGTCGGCATCGTTCGCGTCAAAACCACTGGGTTCAATCAGGACGGCAAGGTCGTGATCGAATTCAAGCGCACGTTCATGGTCTACAAACGCGGCCACGTCCCCGAAACCATGCGCGTCAAGATTCCGGGGTAAAACCCAAACGGAGGTTTGTATGAGACTAAAAGTACTGTTTTTGTTTCTCGCTGTGACTGTCTTCGCTCAGGAACGCGGAGGCCGTGGCGGCGCTCCCCAGGCTCCTGCTGCCGACTCGGTGGCCACCGAAATTCCGGGTGTCGTCAAGGCAGGAACCAAGGTTCAGGTCATTAAGGAAGGATTCATGGGGACCGAAGGACCAATCGGTCTGCCCGATGGAAGCCTCATTTTCACCGAAACCGCCGCAAACCGGATTACCAAAATCGACAGCACGGGAGCGACATCGACCTTCCTCGAGAACACGAACGGCTCCAACGGACTGGCCTTCGACGCGAAAGGACGTCTCATCTCGGTTCAAACCACCCCCGGCAATACGAAAATTGGCGTGATTTATCCCAAGGGCAGCGAGGCCGTTTTGTCGGACAACTTCGACGGCAAGCCCTTCGGTCGTCCCAACGATCTGGTGGTCGATAAAAAGGGCGGCGTGTACTTCAGCGAGCCCGGCCCTAACGCTCCTCCACGTGGAGCAGCGCCGCCGACAACTCCGCCGTTGCCTGCCGCGGTTTACTACGTTCCAGCAGGTGGAAAGGCGATGAAGGTTGCCGAGAACATCGAGCGTCCGAACGGAATTCAATTAAGTCCGGACGAGCGAGTGTTGTATGTCAACAATACCAACGGTGCGTACATCCTGGCGTTCGACATCCGGCCGGACGGGTCGCTCCAGAATCGTCGAAACTTCGGAAAGTATGAAGCCGTCACGACAAATGCCGAAGGCGTCGTCAACAGCGGAGCCGATGGTCTCGCCATCGACAACGACGGCCGCGTCTATACAGCAACCAGCAGCGGCGTTCAGGTATTCGATGCGAAAGGGACATACCTCGGGACCATCCCGATATCCCGCGCGCCTCAGAATATTGCGTTCGCCGGAGCCGACAAGAAGACGCTATACATCGTCGGCCGTAACGCGGCGTGGAAGGTGGAGTTGCTGACGCCGGGATTCAAGGGTCGAGCAAAGTAGGAAATTCGGTCAGACGTATCTGGCACCTGAATTCGAACCGAATTCAGGTGCCAGATACGTCTGACCCCCGAATTTTCCACTATTGATTCTGCTGCGTGGTTTGTGTCTTCTTCCACGCGTCATAACGCATGCGAAGTGTCTTCACGGGATTCGCGTCCTCGGTCGGTAGCGTGGTTGGAGGCGTTACCGTGATGAAGAGCGCATACTTGCCGTCGTTCCAGGGTTGCGCGCGATCCTGCGGAGGGTTTCCAATGTTCGTGCCCATCGGATTCTGAGGATCCGCGGCGAGGATATATGCAACGTGGGCAACCTTTCCGGTGCACGGCGCCTTGGCCAGCGGTTCCGTATCGCAGGTGCAGCGACGATCGCCGCCAAGTTCCGACGCCTTGTCCATAGCAGCCATCACGCGATCCGTGATCGGTCCGGGCGTTTCTCGAAGGACCCGTGCGGCTTCGGTGATGACTTCCTTGCTCGCCATGCTGTTGCCCTGGACCGAGTAAAAGATGTTCTCACCAGGCACCTCGCCTTGAACGTCGATCGAGACCGTTCCGTTATTTGCTCCGGAGTGTCCGGCCATACGGCCTTTCAGATCCACGATTCCGAACTGGCGTCGTTCGATGTCGGGATCGGCGTGAAGCATCCTGATGATCTCCTTCGGGTCCGTTCCTTTTTTCATCTCCTCAAAAACCACCATATGGTTCTTGTGAGTCCCATCGACACCGGCCTGGCACGCGGCCACTCCGACACCCGGTATGACTACGGCCTGGAGTTGCTTCAGGTTTTCCGGAGATGCCGTCGCTGCGCAGGTCGACGATGAAATGACGACACGGCCGGTATTCCGGTCGACCGCGACGATGGACCATGTTGCCCAGGCAGTGGATTGAAGTGCCAAAACAAGGATTGAACCAAGGACAAGACGCTTCATGGGAGGTACCTCCGATCGACTGCAATTCTTATCGACTCGGCCGGTCATGTCAAATCAACCGTGGAATTCGGGGTCAGGCACATAAAACTGATTAAGCAAGTGCCAGACCCCAGATTTGACATCGATGCACGACGCGAAGTAGAAGTATTCGATGAACCGCATTCTCCGCACTCTTGCCTGTATCACATGCATGTCCCTGGCTGCCTTTTCTCAGGGCCTCACAACCGACGACTGGTACCGCTTGAATCGCGTTTCCGACGTCCAGTTCGCTCCCGACGGAAGGACCATCGCCTACGTCGTCACGCGTGCAGACCGGGAAACGCAGAAGAACGTGGCGCGCATCTGGATTGTTGCGGCCGATGGTCGCAGCGACCCGCGACCCTTCATTTCCGGTTTCACAACCGAGAGTCGTCCGCGATGGTCGGCGGACAGCCGCAGGATCGCTTTCGTCGGAACCCGCAGCGAAAACGAGCGGCCGCAAATCTACGTTGCCCAGGCCAATGGAACCGAAGCAGGCAAGATGACGAACCTGGAGAATGGCGTAAACGACTTCGTGTGGTCGCCGGACAATCGTCGATTCGCCGTCATTTCGCGAACCGGCAAACGTGAAGACAAAGCGGATCCGCTGGCCGGAATTACTGTAGTTCGGAACTTGAGATACACGGCGGATGGACGAGGCCTGTTGAAGGATCAGCGGTCTCACGTTTTTGTCGTCGACATTGCCACAGGCGCCTCGCGTCAGATCACGGAGGGTGACGGGTTCGACGATTCTGAAGCCGCATGGTCGCCGGACGGAAGATGGATCGCGTTTGTCTCCGATCGATCAGGAAAAGCATTCGATGGGAGCCGTAATACCGACATCTTCATTGTTTCGGCCGAAGGTGGAACGCCTCGTAAAGTCTCACCTCATGTCGAGGCCAATAACTTCCCCGCGTTTTCGCCGGACGGTAAGTCGATCGCGTTTACGGGCGTCGCGGTCGAAGGCGGACAGAGCGACATCTACATGATGCCGGTCGACGGCGGAACCCCCGTGAATCTGACCGAATCGTTCGACGAACGCATCAACCGCTTTGTCTGGACGAGTCAGGGAATTCTTTTCACGACCAACATGCGCGGCGAAGTTCCTCTGTTCAGGCTCGATGTTGCCGCGAAAAGAGTCGACAAGATTTCCGCCAATCAGGGAACGCAGGTAACGTCTTTCAGTCTTGCCAACGACGGCGCATTGGCAGTGAGCCGAAGCGGTTTTCGACATCCCGCCGATATCTTCGTCGGGACTCTTCCGGCTCCGGCGGCAAATCCGGCTCCAACTCCGGCCACTCCGGCCGGCGCGCGCGGCGGGGGTGGTGGCGGTGGACCGAATCGTCATGTTGTCGATGCGAATCGAAAACTTCTCAGTGAACGGGCGTTGGTGGGTTTCGAGGAATTGAAATACAAGGCTGCCGATGGATTGGACCTTCAGGGGTGGCTTGTCAAACCACTGCAATTCGACGCTGCCCGGAAGTATCCACTTATTCTGAGAATTCACGGTGGCCCCTCCGGCATGTATGGAACGAACTTCGATCATGAAGTCCAGGTGCTGGCGGCTCGCGGTTACGCCGTTTTGTTCATCAATCCACGCGGCAGTTCCGGTTACGGTCAGACGTTTGTGCGTGCCAACAACAAAGATTGGGGAGGCAAGGATTACACCGATCTGATGAAAGGCGTGGACACAGCGATCGCGCAGAATCCATGGATCGATGCGCAGCGGCTGGCAGTGTACGGTTGCAGCTATGGCGGCTTCATGACGAATTGGATCATCACGCAAACCAACCGATTCAGAGCTGCAGCTCCGGAATGTGGAATGTCGAACTACATCACGCTTTGGGGGTCTACCGATGGCGCCAACAGTCCTGAAGAAGCTTTTGGCGGTAGTCCCTGGGAAACCTTCGATCTGTGGTGGGGACGGTCACCTATGAAGTTTGCCCAGAACGTAAAAACGCCTGCGCTGTTCATTCATGGCGAGGAAGACCGTCGAGTGCCGATCGAGCAGGCCGAGCAAATGTTCCGGGCTTTGAAGCGTCATGGCGTCGAGGCGGAATTCGTTCGCTATCCCGGCGAGGCCCACGGCGAGTTTGCAAACGGCAAACCCGCGCATTATGTGGATCGTATCGAGCGGATTCTCGCATGGTTTGATCGGCTCACGAATAGTCGCGGCGGAAGCAATTGACCGGTGATTCCTACGACCTTGAATCCGAATATCTAGTTCGTTGACACTCAAAATGTGCCGACATCGCAATTTCAGTGATTTAGCGTTTGGCATCGTTCCTGCTTTAGAAGAAGTCACTTAGGTAAGCTGTTAAATCACTTCCCAAACAACCCCAGGAGTCCCGAGCGATCGGGACTCCTTCCCTCATATATACTTACGATCCATGGCTGCGTTTATTCTTCGCCGGCTGGCGTTGACCATCCCTGCTTTGTGGATTGTTGTGACGCTTGTATTTAGCTTGATCCACCTTGTGCCTGGAGATCCCGTCGCCCAAATGCTTGGTGAGGGCGCCGCGGCCACGCAGATCGAGCAAATGCGTCACGATCTTGGCTTGGATCAACCTTTTTTGACTCAGTACCGAACCTACATCACTGGGTTGTTGCGGGGCGATCTCGGCTTTTCTTTCCGGTTCCAGGAATCGGTGGCCAAATCCATAATTGCGCGGTATCCCGCGACGATCGAGCTGGCAATTGCCGCTGCGACTTTTTCGATCCTGCTGGCAGTTCCGTTTGGTGTGATCAGCGCGATACGGCGCGGCCGGGCTGCGGATCGCTTCATTGGATTTGCAAGCCTGTTGGGGGTGTCGCTACCCAGTTTCGCGCTGGGTCCGATTCTGATTCTCGTGTTCTCGATCATGCTGGGACTGCTCCCCGTGTCGGGCCGCGACGGATTTTCACACATCATTCTTCCGGCATTCACGCTGGGCGGAGCATTCGCGGCCATCACGACGCGAATGGTAAGAGCGTCGATGCTCGAGGAAATCCATCAGGATTACGTCAGGACGGCCCGCGCCAAAGGATTGTCCGAGCGCGTCGTTATACTGCGACATGCGTTTCGGAACGGACTCATTCCAGTGCTGACGATCCTCGGACTGCAGATGGGTACCTTGTTGGCCGGAGCGATTATTATCGAATCGATTTTTTCGTGGCCGGGCTTGGGACGTCTGACGATTCAAGCGATACTAGCCCGCGACTACCCGTTGGTGCAGGGGTGCATCCTGACGATCGCTTTAACCTATATCTTCATTAATCTGGTGACGGACATTCTCTACTCAGTGGTGGATCCGCGTATCCGCTATGACTGAGTTTCTTCGAAAAAACAGACTCGCTGCCGCCGGTCTGGCGATCATCATCGCGTTTTCGCTTGCCTCGGTCTTTGCTCCCTGGCTGGCGCCCTACAATATCGCCGATCAGCAACTGGAAACCCGCCTTTCCGGTCCAACCTGGCAACATCCGCTTGGAAACGATGACTTGGGGCGTGATATTCTTTCCCGCATCTTGCTGGGCGCTCGCGTCAGTATGCGCGTTGCAGCGACCGTCGTCCTGATATCCGGAATCTTTGGAATACTGGTAGGAGGTCTGGCCGCCTTCGTTGGTGGTAAACTAGACACTTTTGTAACAGCGGTAGTCATCAATTCATTGATGGCTCTCCCGTCTATACTGCTGGCCATAGCTCTCGTGGCTTTTCTGGGCCCGGGTTTGGACCGGTTAATCTTTGCGCTAACGATAATAGGGTGGGTGGGATTCGCCCGATTGGCGCGTGGGCAAGTACTCAAGGTCAAAACGCTTGAGTTTGTTGAAGCGGCCAGAGCGCTCGGTGCGTCCAGTCTTCGCGTTTTCTTTCAGCATGTATTGCCCAGCATTATTCAACCCGTATTGGTTCAGGCCAGCATTGGAATGGCAGGAGCAATTCTTGCCGAAGCATCATTGAGTTTTTTGGGTCTCGGGATTGCGCCGCCGACGCCGAGTTGGGGAGCGATGTTGAACGATGGTCGAAACCATCTGTTCGACGCTCCACACATGGTCGTCTTTCCGTCGCTGGCGCTGATAATGACGGTAATGTCTTTTAACTTTTTAGGTGACGCACTGAGGGATTGGCTGGATCCAAAATCCCCTCGGTAATGCGGACTATGAACACATTCCAACCGGAGGAACACACCATCATGCCTTTAAGGCGTGTTCTGATTCTTTTTCTCTGCCTGATGTTTCTTATTGTTGTCGCGAACACGCCTGCCCTGGCGCAAGCCGAGCAGCACGGCTCAAGCGAAATCGATTTGATTGTTCCGGACCTGTCCGGCGCGACCTTCGTCGGCGGGGTGACGGGTTCGACCCTGCTGATGGGCGGCCTGGTGGTTTGCGCTCTTGGTATGTTGTTTGGATTGGTCATTTACACGCGTCTGCGAAACATGCCGGTGCATTCTTCGATGAAGGAGATATCCGAACTGATCTACGAAACCTGCAAGACCTATCTTCTGACGCAGGGAAAGTTCTTGATGATCCTCGAAGTCTTCGTCGGTGCCGCCATCGTCTTCTATTTCGGCTTCCTGCGGCAGCAGACCTTTCTCCGGGTCGGTATCATCCTCCTCTTCAGCCTCATCGGTATTGCAGGCAGCTACTCCGTTGCCTGGTTCGGAATTCGAGTCAACACCTTTGCGAATTCGCGGACGGCGTTCGCCAGCCTTCAAGGCAAGCCGTTTCCGTGTTACGAGATCCCGTTGCAGGCCGGCATGAGCATCGGAATGTTGCTCATCAGCGTTGAGCTGTTCCTGATGCTTTGCGTCCTGCTCTTCATCCCTTCCGATCTCGCCTACCCCTGCTTTATTGGTTTCGCGATCGGCGAATCGTTGGGCGCCGCTGCATTGCGGGTCGCGGGCGGCATTTTCACGAAGATTGCCGACATCGGCGCCGA
>Ga0137427_10001255_pt1 | contig 11665 bp, 13 predicted proteins | sample EasRivERMZT700_2_FD_102309 | JGI IMG/M metagenome (GOLD analysis project Ga0137427, IMG submission 102309) | Soil microbial communities from meander-bound floodplain in the East River, Colorado, USA - East River MetaG ERMZT700_2 | ecosystem: Environmental > Terrestrial > Soil > Floodplain ...
AGGGATTACAACTGAGCAACTCATTGTGGGTGGGCTAGTTGGGTTTTTGGCGTTAGTTTTTGATGTGGTTAGGGGGGGGGATGGGAGGCGGTGGGGGGGGGGGTCTGCCTGGCGGTGGGGGTGTAGGAATCACGATGCGTCAGCACGAACGGGGATTCTCCTACAAAGGCTCATCCTTCGGTTCACCAACCGATCGGGGCACGACTCTTCTGGTTAATTTCAAAAAAACGCGCGCAGCCAAGCAATGAACCATGCCACAACGATTTTTGAAACCTGGTATCTTGACGAGTCTTCGCCTCGCGCGCTGTTCGCCCTGGGCGCAGCTCCTCTACTACAAGCTCCTCAGTCTGGTGGACGATTATTCCAGGTTCGACGCGCATCCGCTGTTGGTGGGGCGGGCCGCATTCCCTTACGGCGATCACCGGGGGCGTCTGTTCAAAGACGAGGCCGTCCAGGCCCTGCTGGGCGAGCTGGAGAACGCGCGATTGAACGAGTCGGACGATCCCTGCCTGGCGCGTTACATGGTGGCTGGGACGGAATACCTGCTTTTGCATCGCTGGACCGAGCGTTTGAAGTTTCAAAACGGGAAATATCCCGGATCACGCTATCCTTCCCCGGAACAAGATGTCCAACTTTGGCAAAAGTTGTCAAAAGATGTCCAAACCCGTCAAAGGTTGTCTTCCCCGTCCTCGTCTTCGACCCCGACCAAGACCACGGTTCCTTACGGAGAAGAGGGGTTGGAATCCAACGGGGCGATAGAAAGCCGGACGCAATATGCGGCGTTGCGCGATCAAGTTACGCGCCTCGAAGCTGTGGCCCGGGAGGGGCGGACGGTGGAGCAGCGGGAGGATTTGAAAAAAAAGCGCGCCGAATTGGAGGCGCTGCAAAAAAAACAGGCGGCGGGGGAATTTTAAGCCCATGAATAGAGCCAATCACCACTCTCCGCCGAGAGTAGCTACGACGGCGGATCGTTTGCCGCCGCACGCCCAGGAAGCCGAGCAGGGAGTGATCGGTTGCATTCTGCTTTCGCCTACGGAATGCCTGTTGCATTGCCACGAGATTGGCGTGAAAGCGGAATGGTTTTACGACCTACGCCACCAGACCATTTTCCACAACCTGGAACGGCTGTTCCTCACGTTGCCGGCGGAGACATCGATCGACATCATCATTCTGCAAGAACGCTTGAAGGAGACAGGCAATTTGGAGGGGATCGGTGGCATTCCGTATCTGAACGAACTCGAAAAAAACACGCCGTCGGCGGCAAATCTCAGTTACTACCTGGACATCGTGCGTGAGAAATGGCTGTTGCGTTCGGTGTTGGCGGCGCTCACGGAAGGGGCGTTGAAAATTGACGGTCATGAAGGTTCGGTGGACGGGATTCTGGCTGAAGTGCAGGAGCGGATGGGCAAACTCGCCGAGGAAAGCATCGTGCAGACGGAGCGCCGGCTGAAATTCTGTCTGCCGGAAGTGATTGACGACATCGAGGACTATCATCGGGGTCACGCGCAGGTGCGGGGGTTGCCAATCGGGATTTCCTACGTAGACAAGATGCTGTGTGGCATCGGTCAGAAGAACGGCAACCTGTTGGTGTTGTCGGCCCGGCCGGGTATTGGAAAAACTGCGCTCGCGTGTCAGATCGCGTCGCATGTGGCGCTGGATTGCGACTGGTTCGAGCCGGAACTGGACGAGAAGGGACAACGGGTGGTTGATGCGGATGGGAATCGTCGCAACCTCAGGCATCACACGGCGCCGGTGGCAATTTTCTCGCTGGAAATGGCAATGCTGGCGCTGGTGGACCGCATGGTGTGGCAAAGGGCCAAGGGCGACAAGCAACGCTGGCGCAATGGATTTGCGATCAAGGAGGACTTCGACAAGCTGGCCCGGGCCTCGGGGGAAATGGCCAAGGCAGAAATCTACATCGACGACACGCCGCGCATGTCCATCGAAGAATTGTGCGCCAAGGCCCGGCGGATGCACCGGCAGTATGGCATCCGGCTGTTCATCGTGGATTATATCCAGCTTTTGCACTCGACGAAGAATTACAAAAACGAGCGGGTGCAGGAACTGGGTTACATCAGCGGGATGCTTCAGAGCATTTCCAAGTTGTTGAACGTGCCGTTCATCGTGCTGGCCCAGATGAATCGCGATTACGAGAAGGAGCCGAACCGCACGCCGCGTTTGTCGGATTTGAAGGACTGCGGGGCCATCGAACAGGACGCGGACCTGGTGATGTTCCTGTATTCGCCCAAGTTGAACAAGGCGGCGGAGGAAGAGTGCGATGAATTGCTGACGAACACGTACGGCAATGACTGGGTGAAGCGGCGTCGGATCAATCTGCTGGTGGAGAAGAACCGATATGGCATGACCGGGGATTGCCAGTTGTTGTTTCACAAGAACTGCACGCAGTTCGAGGATTGGAACGACTGGATGAAGACGCACGGACACAAAGCTCCGGCGTCGGGCGAGCGGCTGGCAGAAGATCGTAAACTGGATACCTCGGACTATTAACCCGTGAATGAAAACGAACCCATCCACGTTGACCTCTTCTCCGGCATCGGCGGATTCAGCCTCGCTTTCGAGGCGGAAGGATTCCGAACCGTCGCCTATTCCGAAATCAATTATGAAACGAACATCCAAGAAACGCGGTGCGGATAATGGCCGGGGTCTGAAGACTGGAGCCACGGAATTGGATAACTTGATTGCCGAGGTGGTTCAGGAGATTGCAGAGCGCCAGGATTTTCTAAAGCACTTGCAAGCGGCGAAGGCGCGCCGGGGGCGAAAGGAAGGCGTGAGTTTGGTGCGGTGGGGTTTGTCATGAAAACCAAATTTCATCGAGACGAGGCCATGCTGGTGGCGATGGAGTTAATCTCGCTGCTTACCCCGGCATGTGAACGGATCGAAATTGCCGGCTCGTTGCGGCGCGACAAAAAGCGCGTGGGCGACATTGAGTTATTGTTCATTCCGCGCATGGACACGCGACAGGCGGATATGTTCACCACTGAACCGTTCGACCTGGCGGCGGATAAGATCGGGCAGTTGATCGCGGCGGGAGTGATTGCCAAGCGGCCCAGTGAGACGGGAGTGTTCACTTGGGGACGGTTGACCAAACTCGCGGTGCATGCAGTGGACGCATGTGACGGAAGAATTCTCGGTGGCGGACCTGCCACGAAGGGACACTAAAAATGACTGATAACGTCCAGAGTGAACCAGATGGCCGCGCTCTGCCGGGCGCAGCTACGGTGCCGGTGGCGGCGATTGATGCGGCACGAAAGGAGTTGAGCAACCAGGTCAAGGCCGTGGTGGCGGCGGCGCAGGAACTGGAACAGCTCGCGTTGATTGATGAAATCCCGTTTGAAGAGGCGATGTGTCTGACCCCGGATGAGGTGCAGAAGCGGTACACGGCGGAGAATGCCCGGCAGATCGAGTGGCGGCGCGAGGCGTGCATTAAACTGCTGGCGCGGCAGTGTCCGGTGGTGGACATCTGCGACATCCTGAAGATGAATCATCGCACGGTGGCGGCGATTGCGGGTCAGGAAGGGCAGAAGATCGGGTGTGAGGCGGCGAAGATGGCGGAGGTACTGGCCAGTAGTGCGATGACGGACCTGGCGCTGGCGGAGACGAAGAAGCATGGTGCGAGTTACAAGGACCTGCACATCGGCGCGGGGATCAAGCTGACGCATCATCAGAATTTGAAGATGATTGCGGCCGGCGGCGGCGAGGAGGTTGGGGCAATTGAACTGGAACAGGAAGATCCGAAACGGACGGCGTTTATTGAGAGGCTCAAAGCCATGGCGGAAGTCAGCCGCGCTCTGCCGAGCGCAGCTACGGAGGAAACCAAGTGATTTGCGAAGCGCCAATTGAAGTCAGCCGCGCTCTGCCGAGAGCCGCTATGGCGCTTCAGTGGACGAGTCATCCGCTGGTGGATCGTTATCCGGAATACCGTGCGTTGTCGGAAACGCAGGTGCGGCAGGTGATGGCGGAGGGTTGGTCCTGGGAGGATGTGTTGCAACATCGGGACGTGCGGGAGAAGCGCATTGCGGACTCGGCACGCGATCCGTTCAAGCACGAGTTTCCATTGCCGCATTGGGCGGAGTTGGAAGCGCATGTGTTGCGGAGTCTCATGACGTTTGTGCCGGGGGGCAATAATCCGGGCAAGTCGCGCTGGGCGGCGTCGTTTGTAATGCGGGTGCTCACGCGGAAGGTGGCGTGGGAGAATATCGCCCCGGATAACCGGGTTAAGGTATTGATGATCGCGCAGGACGATGACGCGAGCCGGATGTTCCAACAGGACAAGGTTTATGCGCAACTGCCCGGCGAGTGGCGCGGGACAAATGAGGCGCAGAAGAAACCTCCCGGTTTTGCCAAGTGCATCAATTATTCGGACAAGAACGGATTCACGGAATCGAATTTCGTGCTGCCGCGTCCCTGGAAGGGGCAATGCTGGTTCAAGACGGTGGCGCAGTATATTCGCGAGCCGAAATCGTTTGAAGGTCCGGACTATGACCTGGTGATAATCGACGAGGGTTGTCCGCAGGCGTTGTTGAAGTCGTTGCAGGGTCGCGTGGCGAAGCGCGGCGGCAAGATTGTGTATCTTTTGACGTGTGTGAACGGGTATGACCAGGCGATGGGACAGGCGTTGGAGGGAGCAAGGTTGATTCAGTGTCTGCCGATGCAGTGGACGTGGCTCAAGGCTGGCCGCGCTCTGCCGAGCGCAGCTACGGGCGGGGTTGATCCGGACATTGTTTATCCGGAGTTGCGGATGGGGGAGCATCAGACGGATTTGTTGAAGCGGATTGGGTGTCCGGCCGGCCACATGCCGTACCTGATGCAACCGTTGAATCCGCACTGGCGCATTGTGTTCATGTGGAATGTGTGGAATCCGTTCCAGCCCCGGGCCAAGTGGAATCCGCGGATGCCGGCGATGATGGACAGTTGTGTGGGGGATCCGAAGTGGCGCGTGTTGGTGAAGATGTTCGGCTGGATCGAGCGCGTGGGACAACTGGCCCTGGGCAATTTCAATCCGGAAACGCATGTGGTGCGCGGCGAACCGCGTGAGGCGCTGGATGCGCTGGTGAAAACGGGCAAGGCCACAGTGTATTACGGGAGTGACCCGGAAACGCAGCGGAGTCACGCCGGGTTATGGCTCGCGGTGTTCGCGCCGAGTGGGACGTATCCGAAGGGACTGAAATACCTGTTCGATGAAACGCCGAGGGTGCGTGAGGGCGAGTGGGTGAACGCCAACGGCGAGCGCGGCGAGGGTCAGTATGTCTATCGGGCAACAGGGGCGAATTGGTACAAGCGATATTTGCGGGATCGGGAACGGGAGTGGGGGATTTGCGATTTGTTGTTGGAACAATACCGGCAAGCTGCCGGGGGCCAAAATGGGGAGAATGCCGCGCTGCATCCGTGTGTGATTCAGCGGCGGGGTGATCCGCGGGGGTTTGCCACGGAGGAAAGCACGGCCACGGGCACGCGCAGTCTGTTTGATCTCTATCTTGAGGATCACACGGCAGAACATCCGGATTGTTACCCGATGGTGTTTCTGCCGGCGAAGATCCGCCGGGCCTCGACGTTGGACATCGACATCATCATTGCCTTGCTGAAATACGACGAGGACAAGGCGGGGCGCGACGGCGGGTTGACGGCGGAGAACACGCCGGAATTGCTCATCAGTGACCGTTGCGAAAATTTCAACTGTTGCGCGCTCAATTACACCCTCACGGACCTCGGCAAAGCGGATGAGGATAATCCGTTTCGCGATTTCATTGATGCGTTGCGTTACACGGTGAGCGGGGACTTGCCGTATGTGGACCAGACGCCTGGCGCGGCGAATCAACAAGGGGGAGCATGGCTATGACCGCGCTCTGCCGAGAGCAGCTACGCAGGTTTAACCGAAAAGGAACAACATGAATGATACAACGACAGATCCGCTCGCTCATGCGAGTGAGAAACCGAACCTGACGGCGTTGATTACGGAGTGTGAACGCGCCCAGAACAACCAGGTGTGCAGTTTTGCCCGGATTCGTACCGCCGAGGAGGAGCGGTATCAGCAGCGCGAGGGCCGGGACGGTTCCGGCCAGCTCTGGCAACGCAACTTGAGCGATAAAACCAAGATTGTGCGGCCCTATGACGGTTGTCCCGACCCGGATTCGCAATTGACCGACGAGATTTGTGAAAACGAGGTGGACCTTGACCTGACTGCGCGCGGCATGGCGCAGATGGGCGTCTCGAGTACGCACATCACACCGTTGACCTCGGCGCAATCCGCCGAACTGACGGCGGTGGCACGTTGGGTGGAGAAAGCCCTGGCGGATGACCTTGATGAAGTGGAGGAATTGCTGGCGCAAATGAAGGCGAACACCGGCGTGGCGGTACTGAACCCGGGCTGGCGCGAGCGTTACGAACTGGTGGAAAGGACGCTGGACCTGGAATCGTTCATTGTCCAGACGGCGCAAGCGGTCGGGCCGGACGAGGCCAGGGCACTGTACACGGCCATCCTTGATCCCACTCTTGAGCCGCAGGCAATTGATGCCGTGCAACAGTTGTTCGCGTATCTGCCGAAGGGTCGGGCGAAACAGATCGTGCGGGATTTGCGCAAGGAAGGCACGGCGGTGTTTCTGGACCGGCAACTGGCGGAGAAAGGCCCTTCATTGCGCGCGTTGATTCCGGGGTACAATTATTTTATCAGCGGTTCGCAGGGCAAACTTAAACAGGCGCGGCTGCATCTGGTTATCGAGCGGTTGTATCAGGCGGACCTGGAGGCGACCGCGGTGGACAATGACTGGAATGAGGAATGGGTGCAACGGGTGATCGGCACGGCGGGGCAGTATTCCGCGGTGGGCGATCGGATGCGGGAGAAGTCCAGCACGGCGGATTTGCAGGGGGAAGACATGAGCATCGAGGTGTGGACGACGAGTGTCTTGCAGTTTGATCCGGAAACGAAGGCGGCGGGGATTTATTGCACGGTGTTTTCACCGCATGTGCAGCCGGATGGCGGCCGGTCGGAGGCCGCGGAGTCGGATTATGCCCATCATTACCTGCTGGATTTTGCGCATCGGAGTCCGCCGTTCATCCTGGCGCGGCGCGAGGTGACGGGTCCGGGCGTGTTCGATTCCCGCGGCGTGCCGGACATCACGGTGGGAAACTCGCAGGCGATCCGGAATCTGCAAAAGGCCGGACTGGCGCGGGCGCATCTGGAGGTGAACCCGCCCCGGGCGTTTGTGGGATTTGGCGGAACGAAGCTGGGCGACTGGAATGCGCCCGGCGGGCGGATTGACAGTCTGATGCCGAACGCGGAGGTGAAGGACCTGGGGCCGGCGCGGGGCAATCCTGCCGTGGGCGAGGCGTCGATTGAACGGCTGGAGCGGAGTACGCATCGGTTGTTTGCGTTTCCAGATAACGAAATTCATCCGGCGCGCTGGCAACCCCGGGCGTTGCGCAAGAGCAAGCGGGCGCTGGCGCCCTGGCGGCAATGTTTCACCCAGCTCGTGGTGTTATGTTACCAGAACCTGAACGAGTACGAGCTGTCGGACATCATCGGACATTTTCCGTTGCTGACGTTGCCGGATGTGCTGGGGCATCGCGTGACGCTGACGTATGACCCGCGCGGGCTGGACAACGACTGGCGCAAGGCCACGCTGGAAACGATGGTGCAACTGCTCCAGATCGACCGGGGCGGGCTGCTGGACACTGGCAAGATGATCAAGCTCATTGGGAGTTTGACGGATCCCACGTTGATGGATGAGATCATCCAGAATTCGGCGGGGGCGAGTGCGGCACTGTACAAGAAAGTTTCGAGTGATGTGATGGAAATCATGGCGGGAAATCCGCCACCGATGGTGGAGATGGATGCCACGGCCGAGATGCAGCTCAAGATGGCCATGCAGATCATCGGCCAGAACGAGCGGTATCAGCAGCAGCTCCAGCAGGACGCGCAGGTTGCGGAGAACTTCAAGACGTATGTGAAGAACCTGCAACACTCGAACCAGGAAACATCAATCTCGCCGACGCAGGGGCGGCTGGGGGTGGCGCAGATGCCGCAGCGGCCGGTGGGTGGGACTTCGCTGAAGTGACTGGTTGGAAGGAACTATGCGGAATCGCGACGTAAACCAAGACGAACTACTGATGTCCGTCGAGGAATCCCAAGCCAAAGGAAAATCGTGGTGCTTTGGGTGCGACAAACACATGCCGATCCGAGAAATGAAACTCATCACCCGCGGGAAATCGTGGGCGCTACTGCAATTCGGGCGCACCGAAACAGGATGGGAAATCCGCCTGTTGGGCTACGCCGACATCAGCGACCGGCGCTGACACGAAATATGGAAAGCAAAACCGATAACCAAGTTAAACCTGACGCCGCCCGAACCGAGCGGAGCGACGGTTCGCTGCATGGAGTGGTTAGGGCGACTTCGTGTGCCTGCCCCGTGAACCATGATGCATACATGTGCGCTCGCCTCAGAAATGGCGGGAGTGTGCATACGGCCTTCGGATGGAGATGCGACTGCGACTGTCACGAGGAATGGGAAGAAAGATACGGGGACGATGAATAGTCGCCCTAAAGCCGGAGCTAACCCCACTGGAGGCGTCGAATGATAGACAACAGACTACAGCCAGGAACGGACGAACCGACTCAACCCGTGACAAAGTGGGAGGACGAGCCTCCAGTTGCGGGTTCAGCGACTGGTTCGGCGCCGTCGTGGCGACAATGCGGAGAAAAATTCTGGCAGGTAAACAAATGCCTGAACGCTGGTGACATCCCGCGCTTCCGAAAAGAATTGTCGGAATACAACCTCATGCTCGACGCCTTCAATAAAGCCACCGAGGCAATGGATGCCAAGGCGCCTAACGCAGACATCCGCCGCCCCGCGTCAAAATGACAACAACCTCGCAGCAACCCGCGATGCCCGCCGAAGCGTGCGACTCTCAACCGCCCAGCGCAAGTAATCGTGGCTGCGTGGGGCACGAACGGCAGTTTCCGTCACCAAGATCGCGTGGTGGAAAACTACAGCTGGAAAGTGATACCTGCACCGCAAGCCCCTAACGACCTGAGTAACCTAAAAATAATCTATGCGGAAGAAATCAATCAACAGCCCAGCGCGTGGCCGTCGCCTGAAGCGCAGTGTTAGCCTGCGTTGGTGCTACCTCGAAGAGTATGAACAATGTGGATGCTCCTTCATAGCCACAAAGAAGCGTGAACTACTTGGATACTGCCAAAGGCATGGGAACAACCGCAAACGAGTAAGCAAACTCCCTGACAAATTTTCTCAGCATGGATACGCAGGCTAACGAATCAAGCTCAGCGACCCGGCGACCGGGCGCGAGCGCAAGACCGTCGCGCTATGGCAACCCGCACCACATCGGAATGTGTCCAGTGTGTGGAGTGACGCACACCCGCGAAGAAGCCGTGGCAGAGTTCGAGGCTGAACTGTCGCAACTGTCCGCGAATCACTTCGAGGTGATGCGCGGCAAGAATCTGGCCTGCTGGTGCAATCTGAATGATCGGTGTCATGCTGACGTGTTACTCAGGCTGGCTAACGTCCCGGATCAGCGATGAGCGCCACTGAAACCATCCAAATTGCAACCGACGTGCGGGGCGCTCATTCGCTGCATCCGGCGGTTCTGCCGTCCAGCCCGAAACCATACTATGACGAAGATGGAATCACGCTGTATCACGGTGACGCCCGCGAACTTCTGCCGCTGCTAAAAGCCGACGTGATGATAACCGACCCGCCCTACGGCGTGAATCTCGGCAAGCACGATGGCGCAAACGAAAAGCGTCCGGGCTACCTGGTGAAACAGAGCTACACCGAATACGACGACTCACCGGAAAACTATCGGGCGCAAATCGTCCCCGTCCTCGAGACTGGAATCAAAATGCACAACCGAGCCGCAATCTTCGGGGTCGTGCCGAATCTCTGGATGCTACCTGCTCCGTCTGCGCTCGGCGGTGTGTATCTGCCGGCTGGATGTGGCCGGATGCCTTGGGGCTTCCAAAATCTCGCGCCCGTGCTGTTCTACGGCAAAGCGCCCGACCTGCATCTCGGCTCAAAGGCGACGACAATCCAAAGCTCAGACGCAGCCGAAAAGAACGGCCATCCGTGTCCGAAGCCAATCAAATGGATGACGTGGCTCGTCGCCCTGTGCTCACGTCCCGGTGAAACCGTGATAGACCCTTTCGCGGGTAGCGGGACAACTCTACGCGCTGCCAAAGACCTCGGGCGGCGCGCAATCGGAATCGAGGTAAATGAAGCCTACTGCCGGATAGCCGTGTCGCAACTCGCGCAAGGCGTGCTCTGGCGGCAGAACGCAGACTTCAGAGACCCGGCCACATGAACGCTACGATTGCCAACCAAGACGCGATGGCCGGGTTCTCTGCAAGGACGGGTTCTGCCAATTTCGTGCGCATGTTCAAACCGCAGTTCGCGGCGCTCGTCGAGCATGGAGCAAAGCTGCAAACGGTGCGCCCGACACCAAAGCGCCTGCCAAAACCGGGAGACATGATGAGTGCTCGGACGTGGACTGGCTTGCCGTATCGCAGCAAGCAGCGCGTCTTGCGCGAGGTGCAAATAACGAAGGTGCTGCCAATCGAAATACTCGGCAGTCACGGAATCAAACTCGATGGCCAACTGCTAACACTGGGGCAGGAATGGGACTTCGCGAGAGCGGACGGATTCAACACGCCAAAAGATATGTTCGAGTGGTTCGCATTCGAGCACGGGCTGCCGTTCGCTGGCGTGGTGCTCTATTGGCATAACGACCGGATCAGCGACCGCGCCGACAACGCGGGTGGAGCGTAAAGATGACTACCAAATTTCAAACACCGTGGGAGCGGACGGCGGGGGCGCGGTTCGCTGCATCCGATGGTTCTCCGCCGTCTTTTGTCTATTCGCTTCAAGACTCACTTTGGGGAGAGCCGGAAATCATCGGGTTTGGAAATGACGCTTTCGCGGTCAAGGAAATGGATCGGGTGAAGGCGTGCGAAATCGTGCGGGCAAATCACTACTCAAAAACCGTCTATTCCGCGTCCCGCTTCCATCTTGGGGTCTATGCGCCGCACCTGCTCGGCGTGCTGCAATTCGGGGCGGCGATGAACCCGGCAAGCCAAGCCTCGGTCGTGGCGGAGACGGCTCAAGACGAATACCTCGAACTGAACCGCATGTGGCTGGACGACTCGCTCCCACGCAATAGCGAGAGCAAGGCAATCGCCTACGCGATGGCCTACATCAAGCGCAAAGACTCACGAATCCAATGGGTGCAATCCTTCGCGGATGAGCGGTGCGGGCGGCAAGGCGTGGTCTATCAAGCCGCGAACTTCATTTTCTGCGGGGAACACACATCAACCTTTTGGGAGTATGACGGCAAGGTGTATCACAACTCCATCCTCACGGATGGACGCCAAGCGGAGACGCCAAGCGGACGGCTGCTGCGGGAGAAACGCGCCGAGCTAATCCCGCACAAGCTCCGGCAATTCCGGTATCTCTACTTCATAAAACGGGCGGCAAGAAAACGGCTGCTGCTCAAGCAAATGCCGTATCCTAAACATGCGTCGGAAGGCTCAATGGAGAGCCGTCCCGTCACCAACGGGAAGGGGGCGGGTCAGTTCCGCCACGACGCTCCAATTTCACCAGACGCGAAGGCGGAGAACTCAGAGGTCAGCCATGAGTGA
>Ga0137427_10001258_pt1 | contig 11647 bp, 7 predicted proteins | sample EasRivERMZT700_2_FD_102309 | JGI IMG/M metagenome (GOLD analysis project Ga0137427, IMG submission 102309) | Soil microbial communities from meander-bound floodplain in the East River, Colorado, USA - East River MetaG ERMZT700_2 | ecosystem: Environmental > Terrestrial > Soil > Floodplain ...
ATGAGCGCCTCGACACGGTACTGGCCGAACGACGTGCCGGGTGAGAGCTGCGGCAAGAGATCAATAGATACGCCCGCGCGGCCGGCCCGGCTCGCCTCGGCGTGGGCCGCGAGTAAGGACTCCACCTCCGCGCGCAAGGACGCGTCCTCACCGCACATCCGATCGAGGAGCGACGGACGACGCGCGGGATCGTTCTCGCGCGCCGCGTGAAAGATTGCCGTGACCTGCCGCCAGCGCTCGGGCGTCATTTCGCGACCTTCGACGTCCAGTTCAGGAGCACCCGAACGCCCGGCCGGGGCGGACCAAAGGGCTGCCGCACGAGCAGCCGCTGGCCGTCGCGGGTGATGTCGTAATGAGTCCGGGCGTCGATCAAGCTCAGTACCGGCCGATCGAGCAGCGTGCGAGCGGACCCGACGACGATGTCCGTCGCGGTCACAGAGAAATCGTGGGCCAGGATTCCGCGTCCGGGTTTCCAGTACACGAGCTCCTTGCCGTCGCGTGTCCAGCGGGGATGGACGCCGCCACCATGCGAGACCTGTTTCTTTGGCGTGCCGTCGGGAAAGCGCCGCACGAACACCTCGAACTGATCGACTTCGGTCGCATCGTAGGCCAGCCATCGTCCATCGGGTGACAGATGCGCGCCGTACGGATTGAACTGGTCGTCGATGACCAGGATCGGCTTGCGATCGCCAAACAACGGGAGCGCCCACGTCGACCAACGCAGCCCGCGCTTCTGATAAAAAATGTAACGGCCGTCACGTGACCAGTCGGTCGGAATCGCGACCCGCTCGTCGCTCAGGTCGAGCAGGAACTCGGGCGCGCCGCCGGTCACGGATTGCTTGTAGAAACCCAGCCGGTCACCACGCGTGGCCGCGTACACAATCTCCTTGCCGTCGGGCGACCACACCGGGTCGTACTCCGAGTCGGCACCCGTGGTCAGCCTCGACGACCTCCGAGCCGAATCCACCAGCCAGACATCCCAGGTACCGGACAACGGCGCGATCACGTTGGCCGCGACCGCGGCGCCATCCGGCGACAACGCCGGGTTCAAGTACTCGGCATCGCCGGGCGGCGGGTCGATGACGCCGTCGGGCTTGCCGTCACGCGTGAACCAGGTGAGCTGCCCCGAACTCCCGCCGCGCGAGGCCGAAAACGCCAGGACTCCGTTGGACGACGCGCTGAGCGCGACGCCGATGTTCTGCCCCGCCGTGCCCTGGCTGACACCGGACGCGACGATGTCGGGCTCGCCTGTGAGGGCCAGCCGGCCAAGATCGATTCGCTGCGACATCAGGGACGTATTGCGCACGAACAGCAGGCGATCGGGAGGCGCGAAGGTCCCCGCGGTGTCGCAGGCCACCAGCGTCGTCACCTGAGCCGAATCGAGCGACGCGAGCTGCATCACGCTGCTGCCGTGGCGCAACGCGAAGAACACGAAGTGCCGGCCATCGGGAAGGAACGACGGGAACAGCGGCAGTCCGGCGATTCCGGTGAGGGGCAACTCGACTGGCGCGCCGCCAGACGCCGAGATCCGGAATAGCTTGTTGTGCACCGGGTACACGATGACGCCGTCGCGGCTCCAGGTGCCGCCGTACAGCGAGCGGCCCGCCTCGGCCACCGTGGTGGCCGGCCCACCGTTCACCCCAATCGTCATCAGTCGCGTGCCGAGAAAGAACGCAATCGTCGAGCCGTCGGGCGACCAGAACGGGCCGCTACCGCCTTCGGTGCCGGCGAGCGGCCGTGTCTGGGCGTCATCGAACGAGTGCAGCCAGATCTGACCGGAGTTCAGGAACACGCCGGCGGCCACGTGCCGGCCGTTGGGAGAGACGGACACGCCGAAGGCGGGAATGAAGTTGTTGGGGAAGGTGATGCCGAGCTCGACGAGGGGCCCCGGCGGGGCGGGCCCGCTCGAAGACGTGAGTGTGCGCCACACCGCCCAGATCATGATGGCGACGATGAACGCACCTGCTAGGCCAATCAGCGCACGGGTCCGCTGCGTCACACTCGACGGCGGTGCCGCGACCGCACCGGAGTGAGCAGGCGCGGCCAGCACTTCGGTAATCTCGAACCGCGCGTCCGCGATGTCGCGCAGCCGATCGGTGGGATCCTTCTGCAGGCAGCGCGCGATCAGCCGGCGAATCGGCGCGGGCACGCTCGGCGGCAGCGCGCTCCAGTCAGGCTCGCGCTCGATGATCTTCGCGAGGCTGTCCGACGCCGTGTCGGCCGCGAACGCGCCGCGGCCGGTGAGCATCTCGTAGACCACGCACCCGAACGCCCAGATGTCGGTGCGCTTGTCGATCGCCAGCCCGCGCGCTTGTTCCGGGCTCATGTACGCGGGCGTGCCGAGGATCATGCCGGTGTGCGTAGCCTCGTACGTAGGGCGGACCGAACTTTGGTCCGCCGCGTTGGCGGACCGCAAACCGGTCCGCCCTACGATCGAACCGACCTTCGCGATGCCGAAGTCGAGCACCTTCACAAGGCCGGCGGGCGTGATCTTGATGTTGGCCGGCTTCAGATCGCGATGGATGATCCCCTTCTCATGCGCAGCCTCGAGCGCGAGCGCGATTTGCTTCGCGTACTCAAGGGCTTTCCCAACGCCCAGTGCCGGGTGCCCGGCGCCCGACAGTACGTCCGCTAGTGTCGGTCCTTCGACGAACTCGAGCACGAGGCCCTTGATCCCGCTCGCTTCCTCGAGTCCGTGAATGGCCGCGATGTTCGTGTGATTGAGCGACGCGAGCACGCGCGCCTCGCGATCGAGCCTGGCGCCGAAATCCGCGTCGTCTGCGAGACCCGGCGTCAGCACCTTGAGCGCGACCGTGCGTCGCAGCCGCGTGTCCGTCGCGCGATACACCTGCCCCATGCCGCCCGCACCGATGAGTGCGTCCACGCGATACCCGCCGAACGTCGTCCCGGGCGAGAGTTGCGGCAGGAGATCAATGGATACGGCCGTCTGGCCGGATCGGCCAGCCTCGGCGTGCGCGGCCAGAAGCGCCTCGACCTCGCCACGCAGCGACGCGTCCTGCGCGCACATTTGATCGAGGACCGCACGGCGCGCCTCGGGCTCGCGCGTCCGCGCGGCGTGAAAGATCGCCGTGACTTGCCGCCAGCGTTCAGGCGTCATCCCGCGCGCTCCCCTTCCCCTTCAACTGCGAGAACAGCCACGCGCGCGCGGCCTGCCAGTCGCGCTCGACCGTCGCGACCGAGGCGCCGACGACGAGGCCGGTTTCCTCGAGCGAGAGACCGCCGAAAAACCTGAGCTCGGCGATGCGAGCCTGGCGCGGATCGAACTCGGAAAGCCGCTGCATCGCGCGGTCCAGGTCCAGCACGTCCACGTCGCGCGGCTGACTCTGCGCCACCCCGTCGTACAACTCGAGCTTCGTCCACTGGCCCGACCGCTTCGCCATCTTCTTGCGGCGCGCGTGATCGACGAGCACGCGCCGCATCATCTCCGACGCCACGGCCAGGAAGTGCGCGCGATTCTGCCACGCCGTGCGCTTCTGGTCGATCAGGCGCATGTAGGCCTCGTTGACGAGCGCCGTCGGCTGAAGCATGTGTCCAGGCCGCTCGCGCCGGAGCCGGGCCGCGGCGCGCTGGTGCAGCTCGCGATAGACGACCGCCATCAGCTCGTCGCGCGCGGCGAGATCGCCGCCCGTCCACGCGCGCAGCAGTCCGGTCACGTCGCCCGATTTGGCGTCAGGCACGAGCGAATCATATCGACGCCGGGGGTCGACATGACCCCCGGCGTCGACAGTGTTTTCCGTGAGCAAGTTTTCCCGCACCTCTCGCGTCGGCCCGGTGGGGGTGGGGCATGTGGCGATGGGTGGCGGTGGTTTGGCTCTTGGGAGGCGGCTTGGACCAGGTCCTGGCGCCGCGGGTGCACGTGGCCGACAGCCGGGCACATCACAGCGTGGTTCTGGCCGTGCAGGGCGCCCAACGCCGGCTCGAGCGGCCCGACTGCCAGCGCCTGTTCACTGACTTTCAGGACACTGAAGGGCATCCATTAATCGACAGCCTCAATGCCACTCCGTTTTCCCCAGCCGACTACCTGGTGCGGCAGATTCTGTTCGTCGCGGCAGACGAGACACCGCAGTGCCGGCGTGACGAGGTGGTCACGATGTTCACGGCACCGGGCTACAAGGTCGTGCACGTGTGCGGCGCACGGTTTGCCAAGCGCTTCGAGCGCGATCCCGTCGTCTCGGAGATTCTCGTCATTCACGAGGTGCTGCACACGCTGGGTCTCGGCGAGAATCCGCCGTCGAGCGCGGCGATCACGGGGCAGGTCACGAAGCGGTGTGGGGGAAGCTAAAGGGGGGACCGGCAGTATAGTGCTCTCGAAATGCCGCTCTCGCCCGGGACGTCATTCGGCCCGTATCGCGTCGAGGCGCTCATCGGTGAGGGCGGCATGGGGCAGGTCTATCGCGCGACAGACACGCGCCTGCGCCGAACCATCGCGCTGAAGGTGCTGGCGCCCCGTCGCGCGGATGACCCGGAATTCGACACGCGACTCGAACGTGAAGCGCGCGTCCTGGCCTCGCTCAACCATCCGAACATCGGCGCGATTCACGGCCTCGAACACGCCGGTGGTGTCACGGCGCTCGTGCTCGAGTTCATCGAGGGGCCGACACTGGCGGAGATCATCTCGGGCGCTGGGCACTTGGCACTGGGCACTGGCGAAGCACGCCACCCAGCGCCGAGTGCCCAACGCCCAGTGCCAGTCTCCAGTGCAATTGCGATCGCGCACCAGATCAGTGACGCGCTCGCCGCCGCGCACGAGAAGGGCGTCATTCATCGCGACTTGAAGCCGGCCAACGTGAAGGTCACGCCGGCGAACGTCGTCAAAGTGCTGGACTTCGGTCTGGCCAAGAGTGGGCCGGGCCGTGCTACGCACGACGCGACAACGTACGAGGCCACGCGCGCCGGCGTCATCCTCGGCACCACTGCGTACATGAGCCCGGAGCAGACGCGCGGGCAGCCCGTCGATCAGCGCACCGACGTCTGGGCGTTCGGCTGCGTGCTGTTCGAGCTGCTCAGCGGGACGCGTCCATTCGCCCGTGAGACGTCCTCGGACACCATCGCCGCCATCCTCGAGCGTGATCCGCCGTGGGACAGATTGCCGGCGGGAACACCCGTTGCGATGCGCCAGCTCTTGCGGCGTTGTCTCGACAAGGACGCCGGCGAGCGGCTGTCGGACATGCGCGAGGCACGCCGGATCCTGCACGCCGCGGGAGCACCGCGTTCACGATCCGCACGGTGGGGATGGATCGCCGCCGGGCTCGCGGGGCTCTTCGCGATCGCGTCGTTTTCGTACGGGCGCGCCCTGCTCGACTCGCTCGGCGCACGGCCGGCGCCAGCTCCAGTGTTGTCCCCGATTCGATCCGTGGCGGTCCTGCCGCTCACCGAGACGTCCGGCCGGCCGGACGAGGGCTACTTCAGCAACGGGCTCACGGACGAGCTCATCGGTGCGCTGTCGAAGATCCGCGCATGGCGTGTCCTTTCGCGCACGTCGGTGATGCAGTACAAGGGCACCAGCAAAACGCTCCCGGTCATTGCGAAGGAACTTGGCGTCGATGCGCTCGTCGAGGGATCGGTACAACGGTCGAACGATCGCGTGCGCATCACGGTCCGGCTCGTGCGGACTCATCCACGGGAAGAGAACCTCTGGAACGACAGCTACGACCGGGACATCCATGAGGTGCTGGACGTCCAGACCGAAGTCGCGCGCGCGATCACCGGCAAGATCCAGATGGCGCTGACCCCAACCGAGGCGCAGCGATTGGCCATTCGACGTCCCGTGGATCCCGGAGTGCTGGACCTGTATCTCAAAGGCCGGGCGGCGGCGGAGTTGGGCACGGAAGCCGAGATCATGAAGGGCATCAGGCTCTTCGAGGATGCGGCGGCCAAGGACTCGACGTTTGCGCCGGCGCACGCCGCGATGGCGCTCGCCTACAACAGTCTGAATCCGGCGTATCGCGCCCCCAAGGAGGTCATGCCCCTGGCGCGGCGACACGCCGAGCGCGCGATCGAGCTCGACGCGACGCTGTCCGAAGCACACACGGCGCTGGCCCACGTGCTGTTCCGGTACGAATGGGATTGGGCCGGCACGGAGCGGGAGGCCAGGCTCGCCATCGACTACAACCCGAGCTCGGCAGACGCGCACGAGCTGTACGGCAACTATCTGTGCGCGGTCGGCGAGCAATCGCGGGCGATCGAAGAGCTCATCACCGCGCGCGATCTTAACCCGTCGGCGCTCACCATCGAGGCGTCGCTGCTCGCGGCCTACGTCACGGGACGGCAGTACGACGAGGCGGTTCGCGAAGCGCGCCGCGTGCTCGACGGCCATCCTGATTTTGCATTTGCCCACGCGTGGCTGGGCATGGCCTACATGATGCAGGACAAGTTCGATCGCTCGATTCCCGAACTGAAGCGCGCGCAGGAGCTCGACAACAACGTCACGACATCGCACTTCCTGGCCATCGCGCAGGCGGCCGCGGGCAATCGGACCGAGGCACAAAGACTCGTGAAGGAGATCGAGACGGCCGCCGCGACCCGCTACACCTGCGCGTACGAAATCGCGTCCGCCCACGTGCGGCTGGGGCAGGTCGACAAAGCGTGGGAATGGCTCAAACGGGGAGAGGACGAGCAGTGCGACTGCATGCCGTGGCTGACCGTCGAGCCTTGGATGGACAAGCTGCGCATCGACGCGCGGTACAAGGACCTCGTCAAGCGCGTCGGGCCACCGCGGAAGTAGCGTCGGTACGTAGGGCAGACCTTTAGGTCTGCCGCCACGGCAAACCTGAAGGTTTGCCCTACGTACTGCACGGCGAGCGTAGAATGCGCGCATGCCACGCATTGCACTCGCCTCTGCCCTGCTGACGATCTCACTCGGCGCCGCGATCACCGCGCAGGCACCAGCGCCGGCGCCGCAGGCGCCGCCCACCGTCACCGCCATTCGCGCCGGGCGCCTGCTCGATCCGGACGCCGGCCAGGTGCTGACAAATCAGATCATCCTTATTGAAGGCACGCGCATTCGCGACGTCGGACCCAACGTCGCGATTCCGGCCGGCGCGCAGGTGATCGACCTCTCGCGACTCACCGTGATGCCCGGCCTCGTCGACGCGCACAACCATCTCGCGCTCACCTACAAGCCGATCCCCGAGAACAACGTTTACTACTACACGTACGTGCAGGACTCGACGCCGCTTCGCGCGATTCAGGCGGCATCGAACGGCATCCAGATGCTGGCGTCCGGCTTCACGATCGTCCGCGACATGGGCAACAACGGCAACTACGCGGACACCGCGCTGCGGCAGGCGATCGATCAGGGGTGGATCCCAGGCCCCACGATCATCAACTCCGGCATCATCATCGGCGGCATGGGCGGCCAGTTCTATCCCACGCCCGAGATGGCGAAGGATCACAACATCGTCTATCCCGAGTACCTCGACGCCGACACGCCCGACGAGATCGTGAAAGCGATTCGCCAGAACATCCTGTTCGGCGCGAAGGTGATCAAGATCTGCGTGGACTGCAAGCCGTACGCGTACACGGCTGACGAGATCCGATTGATCATCCGCGAATCGGCGAAGGCGAATCTCAAGGTCGAAGGCCATGTCCAGACGGTGAACGGCGCACGAAGCGCGATCGAGGCGGGCATCTGGTCCATCGCGCACTCGAGTGGCCTCAACGACGAGATGCACAAGCTCATGGCGCAGAAGGGCGTCTGGCGCGCGGGCACCGACACGCCCGATGGGCTGGCCGGACATCCCGTGTCACCGCAGGCTTACCAGCGGACGATCGCCAGCCTCAAGAACGCCTACGACAACAAGGTGCCGCTGACGTTCTCGACCGACGCGGACTACTGGGTCGAAGGCAAGACGCGCGGTGAGGTCTGCATCGAGTTCATCCGCACGTGGAAGGCGGCCGGCATTCCCAACGCCGACACGATTCGCGCGATGACGACGAACGGATTCAAGGTGAGCGGCACGGAGACGACGCGCGGCCCCATCAAGGCGGGATTCATCGCGGACATGATCGCCGTGCCGGGCAACCCGCTCGACAACCTCGACGCGCTGCGGGACGTCCAGTTCGTGATGAAGAACGGACTCGTCTTCAAGCGCGACGGCGTGATGACGCCGGGCGCGTTCTTCAACGGCGGGCCGGTGAATGGATGGCGGATTCGGTAGTTGAATCGGGGAATCTGGAAATCGACAATCGGAGAATCGCTTATCGGACTATCGGAGAATTGGTAATCGGGAATCGAATCGCGGAATCGGCGCTTCATGTGCTTCATGTCGGCTCTTGTCGCGCGCGCTGGCGAGAATCTCCGCGGCGATCGACATCGCGACTTCTTCCGGTGTCTCCGCGCCCAGCGCCAGACCGATCGGACTGCTGATGCGCAAGAGCGTCGCGCGATCCGGGACGTAGCCGCCTCGGATGAGGTTGGCGATCATCCGGCGCACGCGCGATCGCGGCCCGAGCACGCCGATGTACGCCGCGCCGGACTCCAGGCTGAAGCGCAAGGCGTCCTGATCGCGCTCGAAATGGTGATTCATCAGCACGACGAAGCTCCCGTCCGCGATGACGACGGATTCGTCGAGCCTGTCCGACGGCGCGAACACCACATTCGCGCCCGGGAAGCGATCGGGATCCACGTATCCGCCGCGCGAATCCACGACCAGCACGACGAAGCCGAGCCACCATGCCTGACGGGCGAGCACCTCGGCGTCGTAGCCGGCGCCGAAGATCACGAGCTCCGTGGGCGGCGCGCTGACGTCGAACAGCACTTCGGCGCCGCCGACGTCCTCGATCTCGCACTGTGACTGCCGCCGGTGCAGCCGTTCCGTGGCCCGATCGTCCGCGAGCCGTTCGATCGCCGGGTCGTCGAGATGTCCGATCGAGTATCCGGAGGCGTAGAGCAAGCGGCTCCCCGACGCGCCGGACATCGCCGTCATCCGCACCGCCACGTCGCCGCGCTCGAGCGCCGGCAGCCACGCGTTCGTCACGGCGTCGTCGCCGGCACGCTCGAAAAGCACGTCCACCTCGCCGGGGCAGCCGGTGCCGAGCCCCTCGGGCGACTCGTCGGCGAGATCGTAGGTGACGATCATCGGCTCGCCCGTCTCGATGACGCCGGCCGCATCGTCGGCGATGGCGCGCTCGATGATGCCGCCCCAGAACGATCCGTCCAGCACGCCGTCCTCGCGGATCAGCAGTCGCGAGCCCGCGCGCCGGTACGCGCTGCCGCGTACGCGGACGACGGTCGCGATCACCGCTCGCAGATCGGCGGCGCGCGCGTCTCGAAACGCAGTCACGAATCTCTCGGCCTCGCGACGGTTCATGCTCTTCCTCTTCGAGGATACGCACGGCCGCGCGGCCATTTGGCTGGAATCGAGTGTCGGTGCGTCGGCGGACCGCTCGCGAGTGACCGTCGGCTTACAAGAATGGAATATGGAGGCCGGGTCTTTAGACCCGGCGCTCACTGGGGCACCCAACAACAGCCGATGCTTCGGCGTGATCGTCGCCGGGATCGTCTGGGTCCACACGCGATAGCCGCGCTGCTCGAGACGGACGGCGCGCATGACGTCGATCGCGGCCGGTCCGTCGATCCAGCCGGCGAGCGGACCGGGATCGCACACTTTCAGATCGTGACAGCACGGCAACACGGCGACGCGCGCCCCGGCGCGGGCGGCCCGATCGAGGACGACATCCGTCAGCGCGCCGCAGGCATGGGCGGAGACCACGACGTCCGTGGACTCAATCGCGACGTCGCCGATGTCGGCGGAAAGAAATGTCACGCGGTCGGCGAGTCGTGGCCACGCTGCCGACAAGGCGCGATGAAGCTTCGCGCTCGACGGCGGCAATGCGCGGTCCACGACGACCGCCGGCGCGGACTCATCGTCGATCAAGAGCATGAGCTGCGCGAGCACGCCGTGGCCGCCGCCAAGATCGACGACGCGACCGCCACGAAAGAGCCGGCGCACCCGCCGCGCGACTTCCCACGCCTCATACAACTCTTTGCGCGGCAGACATCCGGCACCGCAGATGGCGCGGGCAGCGCGATCGAACAGCGTCGTGCCGGGAAAGCGGTCGAGGTCGCGCGCGGTGAGGCGGGCCTTGGAGGACTTCGAGAAGGACATTGAAGCGATTGTCCCAAAAAAAGCGAACCATGGAGGACATGGAGGACAAGCGCCTAGCCCATAGAGGACATGGAGACGTACGGCTTGGTTTTTTCAATACGCTGCCTTCATGCCTCAACGGCGAGCGTGCACAAGGTTTCCCCCAAAACGTACGTCTCCATGTCCTCCATGGTTCGCTTTTGTAATACTCGGTGTACCTGACCGATCGATGACTCGCCCGCTCGACCCGGCCCTCGCTCGGAAGCTGCACGCACAAGCGCGGGCGGATCGCTGGCACGTGACGATCGATCAGTTTTCCGTCGTGCTCGCGGCCGCCGCAGCACGCTCGCTCGCCGACAAACCCGCGAGCCCATCGGACATCGAGCGGCACCTGATGGCCCTCCACCTCGAGGACCTCGCGCTCGCGTGCGCGTGCGCGGCCGGCGACGACGCCGCCTGGGAACACTTCGTGCGGCAATACCGGCCCGTCCTGTATCGATCGGCCGACGCGCTCGAACCGGGCGGCGGCGCGCGCGAGCTGGCCGACGCCATGTACGGCGAGCTCTACGGCCTCACCGAGCGTGAAGGGGAACGCCGGTCACTCTTCCGGTACTTCCACGGCCGCAGCAGCCTCTCGACCTGGCTGCGCTCGGTGTTGTCGCAGCGCTTCGTCGATCGCGTTCGCGTTCGTCGTCGTGAAGACGTGCTGCCTGAGGAAGATTCGCCGGCGGCGCTGCCGGCGCCCGATCGACCGGCGGACCCCGAGCGCGATCGCCACATGACAATGATGCGCGCCGCGCTCCCGTCCGCCGTCGCGGCGCTCGAGCCGCGCGATCGTCTCCGGCTCGGGTGTTACTACGCGCAGGACATGACGCTGGCGGCCATCGGCAAGCTGCTCAAAGAACACGAAGCCACGGTGTCGCGGCATCTCACCCGCACGCGCCGGACGATTCGCGAGTCTGTCGAGAAGGTGCTGCGGCGGGACTATCACCTCGACGATCGGGAGGTTTCCGAGTGTTTCGCGTCCATCGCGGGCGACCCCGGCTCGCTCGACATCAATGAAATGGTGGGAACGAGCCTTGGCGGCAAGAAGCACCGCCAGGATCGTTCAAGCTAAGAGGGAGTGTCTGGATGGACCGGTTCCTGAAGGCCGAGCTCGGTCGAACGAAGACGGACGCGATGCCTCCGGCAGCCCCGGCGTGTGTCGATGCCGAGACGTTCGCCGCGTGGTCGGAAGGCACACTGCCGGCTCAGCAGCTGCAGGCCATCGAGTCGCACATCGCCGACTGCGCGCGATGCCAAGCGCTTGCGGCCGCATTCGTGCGCACCGAACCCGCCGCCGGGGCTGCCTCAGCACCGGAGCGATCGGGGTGGTCTCTCCGCTGGCTGATGCCGCTCGCGGCCGGCACCGCGGCCGCCACGTTCGTGATGTGGCTCGTGTGGCCGTCGACGACAATCGCGCCGACGTCGACGCCGCCGCAGCAAGTGGCGAAGTCGGATGGCGCCAGGGATCGCGCGGCCGTCGATCCGAATCCCAA
>Ga0137427_10001259_pt1 | contig 11645 bp, 13 predicted proteins | sample EasRivERMZT700_2_FD_102309 | JGI IMG/M metagenome (GOLD analysis project Ga0137427, IMG submission 102309) | Soil microbial communities from meander-bound floodplain in the East River, Colorado, USA - East River MetaG ERMZT700_2 | ecosystem: Environmental > Terrestrial > Soil > Floodplain ...
GCCGGCAAGCCCAACAACCGCGACAACGGCAAGCCGACCGACGTGCCAAAGCGCGACATGGAAGTGAACGAGGGCGATCACCTCGACCTCGGCGATCAGCACCTCATCATCCACACCGCCCCAGGCCACACGCCGGGCAATTTGTTCATCGAAGGTCTCGTTCTGCGTGACGGGGCACAGACCTATCGCGGCATCTGGGGCGGCGGCGGGGGCGGCGCGCCGGGCCTTGCCGGTGCCGAGCAAGGGGTGAAGAACGCCGAGAAGGTGAACGCTGTGCAGGGCGTGCAGGTTTATGTCCAGACCCATGCGTGGGCGGACCCGAACGGCTATCCGGGCGGCGGCGTGCACGAGCGCGCCAAGAAGCTCGCCACCCGCAAGCCGGGCGACCCGCATCCCTTCGTCGATCCGGCGATCTGGGACGCGCGCGCCAAGCGCCAGCTTGAAACGGCCAAGAGAGTGCTCGCCGAAGAGCAGGCCAAGGCGGGCGCCGCCAAGACGAAGTAACCCGGGACAGTGGAAGATGCCGCTCGAGGAGTTATGGAGCGCTTCTGATGAATCTTGGGAGGGGGTGCGTTGGGATTGTTTGCGGGAGGGCCTCGATTCGCACGCCTATCCGTCTGCTTGAGCAAGGCCCTGCTGCGATTCGCGTACGTCCCATCGCCCTAAGGACCCATAGTGTGGAACCCTAGTCTGCTTTGCCTAATAGCGAACATCGCCCATCGATTCCCGAAAAAAGGGCGCATCAATCGAGAAGCTCGTCCGCGCAACCGTCGCGCAACTCGACGCGTCTGCATTCGACCGGGTACTCACCGTCGATCTGCGCGGCGTGTTCCTGCGCATGAAGTACGAGCTCCGCGAAATGGAGCGGGGCAGCGTGAGAAGCCATGAAGCGTTTTCCCCGCTCCTGCCTGTTGGCTGCGTTCCATGGTCCGCCGGAATAAGACTTTGGTCCAATGTCGCGGCCTGAAGCATTAGGCCAAACTGCCTAGGTTATGCGTTGCGTGGTCCAGGGATCGGACGGATGGCCCCCCTTCCGTCTGATCTATGGACGTACAAGCTGACGGGATGACCACGCATCCAAAAATCGTGGCCATTAATTCCTGTGGATGCCCATGCGACGCGGGGGTCGCCAATTCCGCACTCTGCCCGGACTATCGCGAGTTACATCTTGTCCCTTCAGGACGACGCTGCGGGGGATGCGATTTCCAACATGAAATTGCAGAAGCTGCTCTACTATGCTCAGGGCATTTACGTTGCCGTGAACGGAGCTGATGACCCGCTGTTCGCAGACAGGATTTTCGCCTGGGATAACGGTCCGGTCATAACGACGGTGTACCAGGAATACTGTCGCTATCGTAAGAAGGCTTTGCCGCGCGAAGACCGCCCAAACCTGAGCGAGTACGACTCTTCGATTGTGCAAGAGGTCAATCGGGTATTCGGCAAGTTCTCGGGGTGGCAGCTGCGCGTGATGACTCACGCTGAAACGCCGTGGAAAAAGCACTATCGCCCGCAGGAATTGAACATCGAGATACCAAGAGCAGATCTCGAAGCATACTTCAGGCAGTATATCAAAACGTAAGCGAGAGGGCCCGGCCGGTCACCACTCCCCACTGCCGCCCCGGCCTGCGGTTACGCAAGCGGTCCAACAATCCAGCACCTCTCAGTGTCGCGTTCATCTCCGAGCGCATCCGCGCGTTCAAGAACGAAACCCATCAATGCGGGCCGTTATGCGTAAGTAGGTTCGCGTGCTCACACGGAACATAGGCGTGCCTGGACAAATTGTTGGCGCGTGACAGCAAGACGTTCGGCAAGCCCCCAGCTATATGTCCTTCCCCTCCTCTGCATCCCGAGGGACAGCGGACATCGTTCTCAAAATACATATGGCAATAGGTCAAGAGCTATGCATTGCAATCGTCGAGGACGATGAGTCCCTACGTAATGTCCTACAACGGCTGTTGTCGGCGCTTGAGTATCGCGTTGAGTGTTATGCATCCGCTAGAGAGTTTCTGCACGCGGCTGTGAAAAGCGAGGCTACGTGTCTACTCATCGATGTCGAACTTGGAGCGGTGTCGGGAGTGAACATGGTGCGAGAGCTCTACGCTTCGGGCCGTAAGACACCAGTCATATTCATGTCGGGTTCGACCGATGAGGCAATACGAAGGCGCTGCACGGAGTTCGGTTGCGCCGCGTTCTTAAGGAAACCTTTCACGGCAATCGAGCTGATCGGCGCGCTCGCAAGTGTGCATGGTCACTCGCCGGGCACAACGAGTCGCACTTGATCAAGCGGCTCCGGCCACGCACCAACAGTCCACAGGTCCCCGCCTTGCGTACGAAGACCTTGAAGCGCTCCGCGGTTCACCCATGAAGTGCAAGTAAGGCTTTCGTCCAATATCCACGCGGCCAAGGCTTCGCCATAAATTGACCGGTGCTGGTGCGTTGCGCACCAAGCGCGGCGAACCCAAGGACCGGAAGGACCCTGTCCCCTCTTGTCCCCCTCCGGTTTTTGGGTTCGCGTCAATCCACTCGCTCGAGGGGGGCGCACTTTTGAGGACAAACCAAAATGCGAAAGCTGTTATTGGCGGCACTGCTCGCCGCAATCCCATCGGGTGTGTGTCCGTCGATTGCTTCGGCTCAGGGCTACATCGAGGGTTCCGTTGGTTTAGGGCTGTTTCCTGACATCGAGACCAGCGGCTATTCCCGCGACATCACCGGCCCGGTCGTCAACCCCCTTGCCTATGGCCCCGGGCTCTTCGAAGGCAACGCCGAGATAGAGATCAATTCCAGTTGGGCATTCGGCGCTGAAGCAGGTTGGAGGTCCGGTGCGTGGCGCTTCGGAGCGTCTTGGGATTTTATCGGCGCGGAAACCGACACCGCCCGCCTTGAAGGCACGCTCAATGGCGTGCCCTTCAGCTACGAAGCCACCGACCAGCAATTGGAAGATTTCGGCTTAGGCGCGAACTACGATACCAACATCTTCGCGGCCAACGCCTACTACGTGTTCAGTCGCGCCTCTGTCTTGGGCGCGATCAACATGAGCTTCGAGCCCTATATCGGTCTTGGAGTGGGAGCCGCGACGTTCGACAACTTGGACTCGTCGTTCGCGTTCCTGATCACGCTGGGGGCAAATGTCCCATTGGGAACGAACGCCTATATCGGAGGGCGTTACCGGGCGACCTTCATATCGGGCCCGTCGGGGTCGGCCGACAACGGCATCGACCAGGGCATCGAGTTCGACGGGATCACGACGCATGCATTCTCGCTGGTAGTGGGGTTCCTATTCGGCGGGTGAACATAAGCATTCCGCGGCTCGCTCCCGCCAAATTGGAACCTCCGAACCCAATTTGGCGGGGTGCTGGCGCCTTCTTGTCCCCCGCGAGTGCACCCCTTGCCGGGGAGTGGTGCCAGGGGCGCGGATAGCCTTCAAGCACCTGCCCCTGGGCACCGGGTAAGGCCGCTCCGCCATCACGACTTCACATGCTCTTTTTCCCACTCGCGAACGCGAGAGCGAGCAGCATCGAACAGGCGTTCGTAGTTCTTCTTGCGAATCGCAAGACTTGTCTCAGGTGTCAGCTTCGAAAAGATCGGTTCCCAAAGCTGGAAGACGCGCATGGCGTTGGAGTCATCGGTCGCGGCAACGACATCGGTGCCGAAGAGGAAGCGGTCGGGGAAGCGGTTGAACAGCGCAACGGTTTTCTCCTCGATCTCGGGCGAGGCGATGGCATATTTCGCGAGCTCATCCCACGAAATGTCGAGATACAGATGCTTGAAAGCGGGATCAGCAAGCAACTCCGCAAGCATCTCGACATGGCCCCGATTGCGCTCGGGCCCGCCGATCGTGGCCTGCGCTTCCGCGGGACGAACGACGCGCCCGAGTCCGGTATGTGCCCAAATGATCGTCGTGCCGGGATGGCGCCGGAGCACCTCCTTCGTCTGCTTGAGATAGATCGGCTCCATGTTCGGCTGAGCGAACGGCACGTCGATATCGGAGTGCATGAGTACGAGAAGCCCGGCCTTGCCGGCAAAGTCGAGTATCCGGTCGAGTGCGGGATCGGTCAGGGATGCGGTGTTGCCCGCGACCTTCGAAGAGACAAATTCCTTGTGGATGGTGAATTCGCCGATACCGGTGAAGACGCCTGGGAATGTCTCGAGCACGCGTCGGATATGGTCAACGCCGTACATGTCCGCCGGATCGAAACCAGTGATCATGGGGTCAAGGCGCAGGCGCTCCTCCAGCGGCAAGGAGAGATACGCCTTGGCGATGAACGCGTCCGTGAACGAATAGTAGTAAAGCGGCGCGTCCGACTGGAGGTAGTATGTTGGCGCATAGTCGCCGGAGTTCGCGTACGCCCAGGTCTGCTGCAACGGAATGCCGAAGAGCACCGAACGGCCGATCTTGTTTCCCATCGTCGCGATGTAATCGCGGATATCGGGCCCCTCCTGGATGTAGTTGGTCAGATGAACGTGCGAGTCATTGAAGAGGTATCCGTCGTCATCCCCGGTGGCGGAGAGTCCATCGCGCGGCCACAGGATGGATGCGGCAAGCAGCGGACAAAGGATCGCACTCGCTGCCCGTCGCACGCCTTCGCTCCGTCGCGGCATGACAGTTTGTCCCTTCCACGTTCTGTTGCGGTTACTTGGCGCTCGCAGCCGTTTTCAGAGTCGGCACTGCCGCGTAGAGATTGGCGTCAAGTGCTCGTGCGACTTCCTCGATGGCGAGCTGCGCCCTGACGCTGTTACCGGCCTGGTCGAGAGGAGGAGAGATGGCTGCGATGCCAAACTTGCCGGGCACAACGGCGATGATGCCGCCGCCGACGCCGCTCTTGGCCGGCAGCCCGGTCTTGTAAAGCCACTTGCCGGAGTCATCGTAGAGGCCGGCTGTCGCCATGACCGAGAGCACCTCGGGCACGTTCTCAGCCTTCATGACCGTTTTTCCGGTGACGGGATTCTTACCCCCATTTGCGAGCGTCGCGGCCATGATCGCCAGGTCCCTCGCGTTGACGCTCACCGAGCATTGCGCCGTGTAGATGTCGGTTGCGCGAGCCGGGTTGTCCTTGATGTGCCCATAGGCGTACATCAGGCTGCCGATGGCCTGGTTGCGCTGATTGGTGTCGGACTCCGACTTGAAGACCTCTTCATCGATCTTCAAGGGACGGCCGGCGAAGTCGCTGTAGAACGCGAGGATGCTGTTCCAGATCGCGTCACGCGTGTTTCCTCTGACCATGCTTGTCGCGGTGATGGCCCCCGGATTCACCAATGGATTCATCTCAGCGCCCTTGTATTGCTCAATCGCAACGATCGAATTGAAGGCTTGGCCGGTTGCGTCGACGCCGATGTTCTTCTCAATCGCGTCGGCGCCCTGCTGTTCGAGAACGAGCGCAAGCGTGAAAACCTTGGAGATCGACTGGATTGAGACTTCCGACTTCATATCGCCCGTCGTGTAGACATCGCCATTCACGGTAACGAGTGCGATTCCAAAGATCTTCGGGTCGACCTTGGCAAGAGCTGGGATGTAGTCCGCGTTCTTGCCCTCGCTGACTTTCCCAACCTTTGCGTAAGCGGCGTCTAGCGACGCCTGAAATCTGGAGTTGGTTGGTGCCTGCGCCGCCAATGTGACGCCCGAGCCGACCGCCAGTATTGCGACCCCTGCGATGAACGCTTTGCGTGAGTGGACTCGCATCTGAATCTCCTTCCGACAGCGGGAACGCAAACTCAGACGCGAAGTCCCGTAGTGATCCCTCGTGGAATAGGTAAGCGGGGCCGGAGCGCCCCAGCCATTGGACTTTGGTCTCAAAAGAATGGCGTTCAACAGCGAACGCCTGAGCTTGCCATTGGACTTACGTCCAATTGCAACGCTCGCGCTCAGCCAACCAGTGTGCTGCTTAAGAAACGCCGGCTCCAAACACGTCGCTGCGCTTGACCGAACGCGCCCGGCGCGGAGAAGGCGCTCAACGGAAGTCGGTTGCTCACGATGCTCGCCAGCTCCCGTCCCCGGCTATTGATCATGTGCGCGTGCGCGTCGCTCGCAGGCCCGGCATTGGCGGACGATGATCGACAGAGTGAGACTGTTCCGGAGCTCAATGCATATTTTAGGCTTTCAGACCGGTTTCGATTGTTCGCAGCGGCAAGCTTGACCCAATCACTGACCGAAGGAGTCGGTGATGGAGAGCTTGGTGCATATCTGGATGTTCTGTCGATCAAGCCGATCTTCCCCGAGCAGTTGCTCGATGTAGACTGGGCGCGGAACCGCTACGTGTGGGCTCGCCTCGGCTATGCCTTCGGGGGCATCCATGAAGGGCTTCAGCTGCGAGACGGCTACTCGGAGAAGCAATTCGTCGCCGAGTTGTCGGGACGGTATCCGATCTCGCTGGGGTTCTGGGTCCTGACTCGAGCGAGGATTGATCTGCGCACGCTCAGTGGGGACCGCGCCAACCGCTACCGCATCCGACTTGGATTAGAGAAGGCATATACCGTATTCGGCCGCGAGTTGATTCCCTACATTCGTGCCGAGGTTCTATACGACACCCGTTTCGACGCCTGGAACCGGCAAGTTTACCAAGCCGGCGTCGAGATCGAGCTCTCGCAGAGCTTTCGCCTCGAGCCCTGGTACGCGTTTCAGGTCGACACGGCTACGCAACCCACTCACCTGGACCGCGTGGGATTGGTACTGAAGTACTATAGATGAAAGAAGATCACCGTGGCGCGCGTGAGGTACTGCCCAGATCCTGAGTGGACAACGACGCTCTTCCTCAGGCTTTCCACGCCGCGCTCAACGAGCAGTGCCAGCACCAGCTTTGGCTGATCCTTGGCCGCGCTGGGTATTGGACCAAAGATCAATATCGCGGCCGGCGACAATCGGCCAAGCACAAGCAGACCTCTCGGCCTGTGCGCAAGGCCGACGGACACCGACTACCCAGCGGAAGGCCTGTATGCGTGCAGATCGTCAACAAATCGAAGCGTTGGTATTTGAATACTTGGCGCGCGGCGGGCGCATTATCAAAGTACCGGGCGCGATACCAGCCACACGTGACGAGGTGCTGCGGTACCTGAAAGCGCAGAAGGTCAACATAACTGGTGCGCGCAAAAAACTCGTGAACGACTCGGACGCTTTGATCAAACTCGCCAATGTGCATCGGCAGAGGCAAGGACAACCGCCTTTCCAGCGGGCTTAGCAATACGCCGGCGTAAGACCGCTGCGTATTGAGCGCGACTCGAAACGTCCTTCGATTCATGTCCGTGGTGATGCGCGCAGTCGCGCATGAACTCGGTCCATGTAGACCAAAGTCCGATCAAACAACGGCCGCGGTCCGAATAGGCTATGAGCACCGAGCTCGCGGTTGGGCCGAAGCAACGAAGCTTTCGCATCGCCGTAATGCGCGGTGAACATACGCGAGGTCCCTCATGTCGCTCCAGGACGCCATCCTCTTGGGAATGAAGGCGAGCATCATGATGTCTGTGCTCGCGATCGGCCTCGGTACCACCTTGGCTGAAGCCAGCTACCTCTTCCGCCATCCGCGCAGATTGCTCCACTCGGTAATCTCGATGGATGTCATCATGCCGCTTTTTGCGATCGCGGCGGCGCTTCTGTTGCCATTGGCTGGTCCGGTCAAGCTTGCGCTGATTGCGCTTTCCGTTTCTCCCGTTCCCGCCGGCTTCGCCAAGAAGGCAATGAAGATGGGCGGAACAGAGGCCTATGTGATCGGGCTTTTGGTCGCCGCCGCGATCATCGCGGTGGTCTTCGTGCCCCTCGCGATTGAAGTGATCGGGCCGATTTTCGGGGTCGAAGCCCGCATGCCTTTTTCTGCCGTTGCTGCTCTCATCGTCACCACGATACTCATTCCGCTCATCGCAGGAATGGCGGTGCGGCTGCTGCGAGCACGACTGGCCGTAAGTCTTGTGCGTCCCCTGGCAATGGTCGCGGATGGAGTGCTTGCTTTGGCGGCGCTGGCGATCGTCGTGGCTGCATGGGAGCAGATCATGGTGCTCGTGGGTAACGGGACCATCGCTGTGTTCGCGGCCTTTACGCTTGTGGCGCTTGTCGCCGGTCACTTTTTCGGCGGGCCGAACCCTAACGACCGCACGGCGCTCGCAGTCGCGACGGCAACGCGTCATCCCGGCGTGGCTATCGCCATTGCGACCGCGAACTTTCCGGGGCAGCGGCTTCCAGCCGCTGCCGTGCTTCTGTACCTGCTCGTCAGCGCGGTTGTGTTTGCACCGTATGCTTACTGGCGCAGACAGCACCAAGGCGCTGCCGGCCATACGGCTACGGGCCACGGAGCAACCGGCTAAGCTTCCGATATGTCTTCGCGCGTCCGCGGACCAAGGTCCAATTGCGGAAACGCGCTCTCCTGGCTGTGATCCATAAAAGCAGCTCATCAATCGATCGTCACGCCCATCGCCATGAGTGACATGGCACAGGAGGTCTGCTCATGAAGAATTCAAAACTCACCTTGGTTGGGTGCACAGCACTGCTGTTGCTTGCCGTGGGACCAGTAATCACGGCAGCACAGAATGCACCAGCGCCGGGTGCTGCGCAGAACCCGCCGGCGCCCGCCGCATCGCCGAGCGTCAGCCCCGACGCCTTGGCTGCGCTCGAACGAATGGGTACGGCGCTCCGATCCAAGAATCTCTTCACTATGAAAGCTGATGTGACCAAAGAGGACGTGCTTGGCTCAGGAGAGAAGCTGCAATTCGCCGGTACGCTTGAGATCAGCGCCCGCCGGCCTGATCGGTTTCGGATCTCTGCGGTGTCCGACACGCGGGACCGCCAGATCTACTACGATGGAAAGGCGGTCACGGTATACGCACCAAAGGTCGGCGTTTATGGGTCATTCGCCGCGCCGTCAACGATCGCGCAAACGCTCAGAACCGCGCGCGACCGTTACGACATCGAGATGCCGCTCGCCGATCTCTTCACCTGGGGAACCGACAACAGTGCGGCAGCCCAGTTGACCTCCGGCTTTCTGGTTAGTCCTGAGCATATCGATGGGCGCGCCTGCAATCACTACGCCTTCCGGCAGCCCAACGTAGATTGGCAAATCTGGATCGCGGCCGATGCATCAGCGCTTCCGTGCAAACTCGTGATCACGAACACGGAGGATGACAGTCGGCCGCAATACACGGCGGTGATGAACTGGAATTTCCCACCTGCCATCGCCGACGGTACTTTCACATTCGCGCCGCCTGCATCGTCGAATAAGATCGTCATGCTCGATCGGGCCGCGAGACAAGCTTCAGGAGCAGCAAAATGAACACGCAAACCAAAGTAACCGGTGTTCTCGCAACGCTTCTCGTCTTTGGCGCGACGCCGATTCCGTCCTACGCCGTCACAGTGGAGCGTAACGACTCATTCCAACCGGCGGTGCAACATGGCGCCGATACCAGTGACCTCCTTGTAACCGCTGCCCAGAGGGGCGGCGGTGGCGCACGCGGGGGTGGCGGTGGTGGCGCGCGCGGCGGAGGAGGTGCGGCAGCCGCCAACCGTGGAGGCGGTGGGGGCGCAGCGGCCGCCAATCGCGGCGGCGGCCAACGCCAAGTCCGGAGCCAGGCGACAAGCAACGTGAACCATCGCGCCGGAAATGCCAACGTCAACAACAACCGCAACAATATCGCGAACAACAGCGGCAATCGGAGCATCAACAACGTCAACAATGTCAACGTGAACGGGGACTTTGACGGCGGCGACTGGAACGGCGGCTGGGACGATGATTATCATCCCTTCGCGGCCGCGGCCGTTATTGGGGGAACCGCAGCCATCGTCGGCTCGATGGTGAATTCGGTTCCGCCAAGCTGCGCACCCGTCGTCGTAAGTGGCGTCACCTATTCGCAATGCGGAAGCACCTGGTATCAGCCGCAATATGCCGGAACGTCGGTTCAATACGAGGTGGTGAACGCGCCCCAGTAGCGACGCCGCGGGGTGGTCGAAACTTCGCAGCTGCTAGCGTGCGAGCAGAATGGCCACCCCAGCAAGTGCCAAAGGAAGGGCCCAGGCCCAGTCCTGAAACCAGAAAACCGCGAGCGCGGCTGTGACGCAGCCAATGAAGAAGCCAAGGAGAAGGATAAACGAACGCACGAGCTGCCGCTCCACGGCACCGTGAATGGAGAAGATACCCTGGGACAGCGTATCGAGGAGGGCGAGGATTGCATTCGTTACGTTGCCAGTCATGACTGCGGTCGAAGGCGCGTTCGATATGGCAAGACGGAGAAGCGCATGCTGAGACGCCATTGCACACACCGCGATCATGGCAATCAATCCCGCGGTCAAGCTTCTCTGGTTTGCCGATGCATTCGCAACGAGGCTGAACGCGCACACGGCTGCAAGAAGTACGAACTGGACGGCCAGAAGCAGGCGCGCCAGCATCTTACCGTGGAGACCTGACGCTCTCGCAAGGAGCCAAGTCGCTCCGACCGCGATGAAGAATGTCGGAATGGCGAGGGCCTGTGCGGGGTTTACTTCGCGAAGAAACGTCGCCGAGACCAGCACCAAATTGCCGGTAATGTGAGCGGTAAAGATATTGCCGAGGGTGAAGAAGCCGATAAGGTCGACCATGCCGGCGATGACACTCAGCAATGCAACAAGCCGGATTTCCCATCCGGATAGCCGTTGCCCTTTTTCGTGCAGGCTAGGCTCGATGTTTGAGTGTTTCGTCGAGAACACACCCCGAAGCTAAGCCGTTAATGCGAGCGCGGGATGTTGGACTTTGGTCCGAGACGGAAAGTCTGCGCAACGCTGGCCCGCGTTGTTGCGACGAAGCAGTACCCGAACTCGCGGTCTGTTGCCATCTGATATCCCCGGTCATTCGTGGTTGCTCTCTCCAACGACACGCCCTCCAAGCGCCTTCTCTTGACCCATTGCGGCCACCCGCAATTGGACCTAAGCCCAATTGTTGGAACAGGGTGTCACCGATTTACGCTTGGCTCGTGGGCGCGGACCATCCCCCGATCGCGTAACGAGGGTGCCAGCGATGAGATTTGCGATGCTGCTTCCGGTTGTGCATGCGAGGCAGAGCACAGCTTCCGCAGAGGACAGCCCTCCGGTGAAGGCGCCAACGGGCCCAGTGCGGTGGCGCCGTTTGTGGCTCTTCTCCGCTGCGGAAAGGCGTAAATTTCCGCTGCCGGCACGGCGGCCGCCGCGATCCATCCGTTAGACATGCCGGAGGCGTTGGCGCTCGAATCGCCGCGAACCCCTGACGGATAAGGCCGACGAACATCTGGTGTCGTGCTCAGCGAACCTCGGCTCAAACCCGCCGGACGAGCCCGCATCCGCAAAGCGGCAGGCACCGCCGACGTGGATGTGCTTGTTCATCAGCGGCTTCTCTTGGCGTCCATCGTCGCGGCCCTGCTGCTGGCAGTCGACGATGACGAATCGCCAGAGGCCGATGACGCCTTAGGCGCCGACTACAGGCAAAGGAATGTCAGCTTTCCTGAGAAAGCCATTCTCGGACCATCAGCTCATGACGGCGATTCGCCCACGCTCTTCGGTAAAGGCCGGGAAGCCAGTCTCGGGGCAGCATCAATTGGAGTCGACTTGATCATCTCTGCCGGGAGCGTCCGTGCGCAGCAAGCGCGTAGGACTAACGGTCAATTGCGATCACGCCATCCGTTGCCTCAAGTATTACCCGTTCGGAAAATAGTTGTGACAGACGCGA
>Ga0137427_10001260_pt1 | contig 11644 bp, 7 predicted proteins | sample EasRivERMZT700_2_FD_102309 | JGI IMG/M metagenome (GOLD analysis project Ga0137427, IMG submission 102309) | Soil microbial communities from meander-bound floodplain in the East River, Colorado, USA - East River MetaG ERMZT700_2 | ecosystem: Environmental > Terrestrial > Soil > Floodplain ...
CGAGGACGGTCCGACGCACCAGCCGGTCGAGCACCTCGCCTCCCTCCGCGCGATTCCCGGCCTGGTGACGCTGCGGCCCGGCGACGCCAACGAGGTGGTCGAGGCCTACCGCTACATCATGCAGTTGCGGCACCAACCTGCGGTACTGGCGCTGTCGCGCCAACCCCTGCCGACCCTCGATCGGAGCAGGTACGCCTCCGCTTCCGGGGTCGCCCGCGGGGCCTACGTGCTCGCCGACCCTCCCGGCGGGAACCCCGAGGTGATCCTCATCGCCACCGGGAGCGAGCTCGGTCTCGCAGTGGAAGCCCACGAGAAGCTGCTCGCCGAAGGCATTCGCTCGCGCGTTGTCTCCATGCCGTCCTGGGACGTTTTCGATCATCAGTCGCGGGAGTACCGAGACAGCGTGCTGCCCCCCACCGTCGAGGCGCGGATCGCGGTGGAGCAGGGGTCGACCCTTGGATGGGAGCGATACGTCGGGACGTCGGGGAGCGTCATCGGCATGCAGACGTTCGGAGCTTCAGCCCCGCTCAAGGAGCTTCAGCGGAAGTTCGGGTTCGAACCGGACCGGGTGGCCGCCGCTGCAAGAGAGCTCCTGGGGAGGGACTCCAGTTGACATCGCGCAACGTGAGAATGCGTTTCGTCGGGCTCTGTTGTCTCGCGCTGCCGCTCGCCGCGCTGCCTCCCGCCGCCGTCTGCAAGACCCCGCCCAAGCACACTTCGACCCTCGGTACTGCCAAAACGGAGGTGCCCGCGCGCCTCGGGCCGGGCGAGTACCTGTGGCATCCCGAGGTTTCTCCGCAGGGACCGATCGTGGTGATCGTCTCGCTGCCGGAGCAGCGAGCCTATGTGTACCGGAACGGTGTGCTCATCGGCGCGTCCACCGTATCGACCGGGAAGAAGGGCCACAAAACTCCGGCCGGCGTGTTCACGATCCTGCAAAAGCACGAGGACCACTACTCCAATCTTTACGACAGCGCGCCGATGCCGTTCATGCAGAGGCTGACCTGGTCGGGTGTCGCGCTTCACGCCGGCCGGCTGCCCGGCTATCCGGCATCCCACGGCTGTGTGCGCATGCCCTACAAGTTCGCCCATCTGCTTTTCGGCGAGACGACAACCCGCATGACGGTCGTCGTTTCCGACGAGAAGCAGTTTCCCAGCACCGTCGCGCACCCAGGTCTCGTCTCCCCGGTGGATGCGACGACGGGCGCACCGGTGGCCGGGTCGCCGACAACGGGAGACATCGTCTGGCAACCCGAGGCAGCGCCCGAAGGTCCGATCACGATCCTGGTGACGAATGAAGATCGACGGGTACGCATATTCCGCGCCGGTGTCGAGATCGGTCGCGCGCCGTTCGTTCTCGACGACCCGAACCGCAAGATCACGCTTCACGTTCTGACGATGCTCGAGCCGTCCGAGGAAGACCCCATCTCGCCGATCAACGGCAAACACATGCCTCGGTGGCTCCTCGTTTCAGGTGAGGAGGAGAGCGTCGTTTCCACCGCGCAGCTCCTCGACGTCATCAAGGTTCCGCTCGAGTTGGTGCGCAACGCCGCCAGCGTGGTTCGCCCCGGCACGACGATGGTCGTCACCCAGCCGGCGGCGACGGCGGCCACCACGAGCACGGCGGGGACGGACCTCACCGTCGTGACGACCGAACCGTTGTAGCCAGAGGTCGGATACGGTCAGGACTCGGCCGGGCGTTCCCCGGTCGTGTCCTAGTCAAGGACAATATTCGTGCCCTATCCCGCTTTACATCGGACGACTGGCTTCGATAGCCTGGCGGCACTCATGGAGAGTGTGCTCACCGTGGAGCGAACACCACCGTCGCGGCGGCCAGTCGCGCCACCATGGCGCCCAATGTCCACCTCGCGCGGCCCCATAGCCTGCGCGCTCGTGTGGCTGAGCGCCTGTATGCTGGCCGCGCCGTCTTGTGCCCAGACGCAGCGGTCCCCGACGACCCCCCCCGCGGCAACTCCCGGCCTCCCGGCCGCCGGCGCCTCCTTCGATTGGCGTGACGCCGTCCTCTACTTCGCGATCGTCGATCGGTTCGCCGACGGGGACCTCTCTAACGATGTCAAGGTGGACCGCGCCGCCAAGGGCGCCTTCCACGGCGGCGACCTCAAGGGGCTGCGCGAGCGCCTCGACGACATCGCGGACTTGGGCGTCACGGCCCTGTGGATCACCCCGGTCGTCAAGAACATCGACGGGTTCGTCACCGGCGCCGGATTCCCCGACTGGGCCTATCACGGCTACTGGGCCGACGACTTCACGAGCACCGATCCTCGCTTCGGCGGCGAGGACGAGCTCAAGGCTCTCGTCGAGGCGTGCCACGAACGGGGCATCAAGGTCCTCCTCGATGTGGTGTACAACCATGCCGGGTATGGCTCGCGTTACCTCGCCGACCCCGCCACCCGAACATGGTTCCGCTCCGAAGAGGCGGGCAGCTGCGGCACGGACGACCTCACCTCCTGCCTGTCGGGGTTACCCGACTTCAGGACCGAGCTTCCCGAGGTGGCCGATTACCTCCTCGAGGCGCAGATCGGGCGCGCCGCGAGGACGGGGGTGGACGGCTTCCGCCTCGATACCGTCAAGCACGTGGCCCACGAGTTCTGGCAGGAGCATCGACGCCGCACGCGGGAGCAGGTCGGCCCGGCATTCTTCCTTCTCGGGGAGGTCTGGGGAGGCGACGCGCTGGTACTCGACCCGTGGTTCGAGAAGGACGAGCTCGACGCGGGGTTCGACTTCGGGTTCCAGGGGAACGTACTGGCGTTCGTGCAGAAGCGTGGTCGGACGATTGCGTTCGATCGCTACCTCGCCTCGCGCGAGAAGGTCCGCCCCGGGCACCTGCTGGCGCAGTTCCTCTCCTCGCACGACGTCCCGACCGCGCTCCATCTGCTGCAGGGCGACAAGACCCTATTCCGCCTCGCAGCGACGCTCCAGATGACCACGATGGGGATCCCGGTCGTCTACTACGGCGAGGAGGTGGGGCGGCCGGGAGGAGAGTGGCCCGACAACCGGGGCGACATGCCGTGGGGCGACAGAAAGATCCTCCCGGGTGGAGGACTGCCACGCGACGAGGCGCTGCACGCGGACTATCGGCGCTTGATCGCCATCCGTCGCGCCCATCGCGCCCTTTCGCGCGGGGCGCACAGCGGGCTCCTCGCCGACCAGGATCTGCTCGTCTTTCTTCGGCGCGACGCGGAATCGAAGGACGCCGTGGTGGTCGCGGTGAACCGCGGAGATTTCGCGAAGGTAGCGGCTTTCGCGGCGCCCGAAGAGTGGAACGGGAAAGGTGTGAACGATCTCCTCAGCGGCGAGGTGATCGCGCCAGAGAACGGTTCCGTGGAGACTTCCGTTCCCGCGAAGTCCGCGCGGATTCTCGCGGCCCAATGATGGAGAGAGGGAAAGCGTTCAGGAGATGGCTGACGTAACTCTGAACAAGGTCTCCAAGCGGTTCGGGTCGGTCTCCGTGATCGAAGGCCTGGACCTCAGCATCGCCGACAAGGAATTCATGGTCCTCGTCGGACCGTCGGGTTGCGGGAAGTCCACCGCGCTGCGCATGATCGCGGGGCTGGAGGAGATCTCGGGCGGGACGATCTCCATTGGAGGGCGGGTCGTCAACGATCTGCCGCCGAAGGACCGCGACATCGCGATGGTCTTCCAGAGCTACGCGCTGTACCCGCACATGACCGTCCGCGAGAATCTGGAGTTCGGGCTCAAGATCCGGAAGGTGCCGCGCGCTGAGATCGATCGGCTCGTCAACGACGCGGCGCAAATCCTCGGAATCTCGCACCTGCTGGACAGGAAGCCCAAACAGCTCTCGGGAGGCCAGCGCCAGCGCGTGGCGGTCGGTCGCGCCATCGTGCGCAAGCCGTCGGTCTTCCTCTTCGACGAGCCGCTGTCGAACCGCGACGCCAAGCTGCGCGTGCAGATGCGCGCGGAGATCTCCAAACTCCAGCAGAGGCTGCAGACCACCACCGTTTATGTCACGCACGACCAGGTCGAGGCGATGACGATGGGCCACCGGATCGCAGTGATGAAGGACGGCGTCCTTCAACAGGTGGGGACCCCGCTCGACGTCTACGAGCGGCCGCAGAACCTCTTCGTCGCCAACTTCATCGGCACGCCGCCGATGAACCTCATCAACGCGACGATCGCTGACGGGGGCGCGGCCCTCGCCGCGTCGAACTACAGGCTGCCCATGCCGGCCTCGGGCCGGTCGCTGACCAACGGGAAGGACGGCCTCAAGGTGGTCGTGGGAATGCGCCCGGAGAACATCCTGGACGCCGCCCGGGGCGGCCGCGGCGAGACCGCGACGGTCAACGCCGAGGTCGAGATCGTGGAGCCGCTGGGGCACGAGGTCATCGTCCACGGCCGCGTGGGAGACGACCTCCTCGTGGCCAAGGTTGAGCCGCACCGGGCGCCGCGGATGGGCGCGCGGTTCGATCTCGTGATCGAACTGGACGCCCTGCATCTGTTCGACGCTGCCACGGGGCGTCGGCTCGAGACGTGAACCGCATGTGAAGGAGAGAATGCCATGGGCCTGAGATGGGTACGTTGCTTCGCAGGCACGATCGCCTGCTTCATGATGATCGCCGTTCCTTCGCTCGCGCTCGCCCAGACCGAGATCGTGGTCTGGCACTCTTACCGCGGCGAGGAGAAGACCGCCCTCGAGAAGGTGGTGGCCGCCTACAACGCGGCGAAGGCCGCCAAGGGGGTGAAGGTGACGACGCTCGCCGTCCCCTTCGACGCCTTCGCCGACAAGATCACCGCGGCCGTCCCCAGGGGCAAGGGACCCGACATTTTCATCTACGCGCAGGACCGGCTCGGCGGGTGGGTCGAGGCGCGCAACACGATCGAGCCGATCGATTTTTACCTCGACAAGGACACGACCGGCCGCTTCCTGCCGAGGACCATGGAGGCGATGACCTACCGCGGGACGGTGTACGGCCTTCCGCTGAACTTCAAGGTCATCACCATGGTCTACAACAAGAAGATGGTCGCCAACCCGCCGAAGACCTCGGCAGAGCTCGTGGCCACGGCAAAGAGGCTCACCGATGCCGGCACGGGCCGCTTCGGCCTCGCCTACTGGTACTCCAACTTCTACTACCACGCACCGCTGATGGGCGCCTTCGGCGGGCGGGTCTTCGACGAGAAGGGGAAGGTGGTCCTCAACTCGGCGGAGAACGTCAAGGCACTGGAGACGCTCATGAAGTGGGTCGCGCAGGACAAGATTCTGCCGGCTGAGCCCTCCACAGCGCTCGTGACGTCGCTGTTTAACGACGGGAAGGCGGCCATGGTCTTCGCGGGCCCCTGGTTTCTCGGCGAGATCGCAAAGGGGATCGACTACGGGCTGGCGCAGCTCCCCACGATCGACGAGGCGGGCGGCAAGCCGATGCGGCCGTGGATGACGGTCGAGGGCGTGTACATCGCCGCGCAGTCGAAGCACAAGGAGGCGGCGTACGACTTCGCGAAGTACGTCACCGACCTGCCGCAGGCGAAGCTTCTCGCTCTCGAGGGACGACAGACACCGGCAAACAAGCTGGTCTACAACGATCCGCAGGTGGCGGCCGACCCCGCGATGCAGGCCTTCCGCAAGCAGGTCGAGGTCGCCACGCCCATGCCCAACCTCGTCGAGATGACGATGGTCTGGTCGCCGATCACCACGGCCATGAACACGGTCGTGCAGAAGTCCGCGCTCCCGAAGGCGGCGATGGACCTCGCCCAGCAGGAAGTCGAGCGCGACATCGCGAGGCTCCGCAGCAAGCCATGACGCAGGCTCCGTCCCACCGTCGCCGCGTCCTCGCGGGGGTCGCACTCGGGGCGGTCGTCGGCGCCGGCCTGTGCTTCTGGCTCCTGGGGCGCGCGCGCGCCGCAGAAGCGCGCTCGCGAGAGGAGCGCACGGGGATCGTGGCCCTGCAGGCGCTGGCCGACGTCGTGGAGGAGGCCGGTGGCGCAGGGGACGAGCTTCGCGTCGCGGTCGCGGTGTTCGCGCGGGCCGAGCCGGAGATCCGGTCGATCCGCGTCGTGGCGTTCCAGGGGCTGTCCCTCGAAGCCTCCACGCACGCCGACGACACGGGCGACCGCGCTCCCCCGCGCCGACTCTCCCGCGAGGAGAAGCCGCTGTTCGACCAGGGACAACGCCTCCGCGCCGCCGTCGAGACGAACCTGCAGGAGGGGGCGGCGCGGAAGAGCGAGATCGAGGTCGCGGGGCGGCCGGGCGGCGGCCTCTCCCTCGCGGCCCCCGTCGAGAAGGACGGAGCCGTCACGGGCGTCGTACTGATCGAGACGGCGCCCGCGCCCGCAGCGACCGGCGGCGGCGCTCTCGCGGCGCTCATCGCGTTCCTCGTCCCCGTCGTGCTCCTGGCCGCGGCGACGCTCCTCCTCGGCGAGCGGCGCCTGGCGCTCAACGCCACCGCGGCCATCTTGGTCGTGGCCGCTCTCGCGGGCTACGGCCTGCACGTCCGCGCTGCGCTCGAGAGCGAGATGCGTGCGACCGAGGGCGTCGTGGGCGAGCGCGTGACGCGAGCCGCTGGCGCGGCGAACGGCGCGCTCGCCGCCCTGCCGGCCGGCGTGGAGAGGCGGCAGCTTCACCCCGAGGCCTGGGACGCGAACGAGTACCGGCGCCCGCTTGGCATGATCGGGTCCGAGGGGCGCCTCGACGAGACGAAGTTCGCCGCGACCGCCGCGCGCGCCGCCGCGTGGGTCACGAGAGCGACGGCGGGCTCCGGGGTCGTGGCGCTCGCGCTGCTCCTCTTCGTGGGGCTCGGCGGCGCCTCCCGACTGCTGAGGACGCTGCGCCGTCACCGGCACGCCTACGCCTACATCGCCCCGGCGATGGTCGGCATGATCGTGCTGGTCTTCTTCCCCTTCTTGTACGGCCTCGCGCTGTCGTTCACCGATCAGAACATCTACAACACGGAGAAGCCGTTCACCGAGATCTGGGTGGGGCTCCGGAACTTCGTCGACATCCTCGGCGACTTTTCCGTCGCCAAGCGCACGGCGGACGGCCTGGTCTTCAACTTCCAGAACTTCTACTGGACGCTCGGCTTCACGGTCCTGTGGACGATCACCAACGTGGCCATCGGGGTGACCGTCGGGCTGGCGCTGGCTCTGATCCTCAACACGAGAGGGCTCGCGCTGCGCTCGATCTACCGGGTGCTGCTGATTCTGCCCTGGGCCATGCCCAACTACATCACGGCGCTGATCTGGAAGGGGATGTTCCACCAGCAGTTCGGCGTTGCCAACCAGATCATGCAGATCTTCGGAAGGAAGCCGATCGCGTGGTTCGAGGGAACAGCCACGTCGTTCGCGGCGGTCCTGGCCACGAACGGCTGGCTGTCGTTCCCCTTCATGATGGTGATCTCCCTCGGCGCCCTGCAGTCGATCCCGACCGACCTCTACGAGGCGGCGCGCGTGGACGGCGCCACCCGCTGGCAGCAGTTCCGCAAGATCACGCTCCCCAGCCTCAAGCCGGCCCTGGTCCCCGCCGTGATCCTCTCGGTCATCTGGACCTTCAACATGTTCAACATCATCTACCTCGTGTCGGCGGGAGAGCCGGCGCACTCGACCGAGATCCTGATCACGCAGGCGTACAAGTACGCCTTCGAGCAGTACCGCTACGGCTACGCCGCGGCGTACTCGACCGTCATCTTCGGGATCCTGCTCGTCTACGGCACTTGGCAGAACCGGGTGACGAGGGCAACGGAGGGGATATGAGCGACCTGAAGCGGAGGGGGGAGTTCCCGCATCTGCCGATGCACGCCGTCCTCCTGACGATCACCGTGGTGACCATCTATCCGATCCTCTGGGTCTTCACGTTGGCCTTCTCGGGCAAGCAGAGCCTCGCCTTCGTGGACCTGCCGCCGGATCCCACGCTCTACGATCGCCTGCGGTCGATCGTCCCCTGGCCGGCGGCCTTCTCCGTCTCGAACTTCACGTCGGTGTGGATGGACCAGCCCTTCGGCCGCTGGCTTCTGAACAGCGCCATGGTCGCGGCGGCCACGACGATCCTCGGCGTCTTCTTCGCCTGCACGGCCGGATACGCCTTCTCGCGCTTCCGCTTCCCGGGGCGCCGCGCCGGCCTGATGTCGTTCCTCGTCTCGCAGATGTTCCCGGGCACGCTCACGCTCGTGCCCCTGTACATCATTCTCGTGAAGTGGCTGGGCCTGGGGTCGAACTACCTGGGCCTGATCCTGGTCTACGCGACGACGTCGATCCCCTTCTGCGTGTGGATGCTCAAGGGGTACTTCGACACGATCCCGAAGGAGCTGGAGGAATCGGCCCTGATGGACGGCGCCTCCCCGGCCACGATCTTTCTCCGGATCATCCTTCCCCTCGCAAAGCCGGCCATCGCAGTGACGGCCCTGTTCTCGTTCATGACCGGGTGGAACGAGTTCATCTTGGCCCTGACCTTCATGGACAAGGAGGTGATGTATACCGCGCCCGTGGGTCTCCGCTTTTTCGTTGGAGGGTTTTCGCAGCAATGGGGCTACTTCGCCGCGGGGTCGATCATCGTCTCCATCCCCGTGGTGGTTCTGTTCATGTTCTTGCAGAAGTACCTCGTTTCAGGCCTGACGGCCGGGGCCGTCAAGGGCTGAGCCTGATGGAAGGGAGGACGTGCATGATGAGGAAGTTCGTGCGGTTTGCGGCGCTGGCCGCGGTGATGGCCTTCGCGCTGGCCGCCGCGGCCGTCGCGCAGGAGGTGGGATTCAAGGACCCGACGGGAGACGACAACGGCCCGGGCACGTACACCTACCCGACCGACACCGTCTACAAGACGGGCTCGTTCGACATCACGGGCTTCGCGGTCAAAGTGAAGGGGGACAAGGCCAGCGTCGAGGTCACCGTCAACTCGAACCTCGAAGACGTCTGGAGGCTGGGGGGCGGATTCTCCGTCCAGATGGTGTTCGTGTTCATCGACACCGACGGCAAGGAGGGGAGCGGATTTACGAAGGGTCTGCCGGGCACGAACGTCACGTTCGTCCCGAAGGACGCGTGGGACAAGTGCATCATCCTCTCGCCGCAGTCGCCGGGACGCGTCCGCAACGAAATCGAGACCAAGGCCGCCGACATGAAGTCGGCCATCATCATCCCGACCCGGACGAGGGGCTCCAGCCGAACGATCAGCACCAGCGTGGACTTGAAGGAGCTCGGATCGGGCGACCCGAAGACGTGGGGCTACCAGGTCGTGATGCAGTCGAACGAGGGATTCCCCTCGGGCAACGACCTGATGACCCGAAAGGTGAACGAGTACGAGGGACAGCACCGCTTTGGAGGAGGCAACGACGGCGACTGCGACCCGCACGTGATGGACATCCTCGCGGGCGCCGGTGCCGGGGACAAGTCCGAGATCGACGCGCAGCACCAGATGCTCAAGTACGAATGCAACGCGGACGGCACGGCCAAGAAGATGGCGACCCTGGAGATGGTCCACAAGAAGTGAGGCGCCTCACAACCAGGAGCCTCGAAGCTCGCATTTTCAAAGGGGGAGTCGGATGCAATCAGGGAGAACACGCGCGATCGCTCTGGTGGCCGCCGCCGTTCTGGTGGCGACCACCTCCTTGAGCGTGGCCGAGGAGTCGAAGCTCAAGTTCGCCGGGACCACGTACACCAAATGGCTCTGGGGCAACATGAGGGACGACGGGTCTTTGTATAACTTCACCACGGTTCCGGGCGAGGGATACGGCGACAACGGCCAGGGTTCCGAGATCGAGTTGTTCCTCCTCGCCAAGGTCTCGAAGGCGATCGAGGTGAAAGCCCGCCTCCACAGCCGGTTCAACCAGAACCAGTGGACGAACTTCGGCGGGTGGGGCGGCACAAATCCGTCCACGGTGCCCTGCGTCGGCGGGGACTGCGGCGAGCAGGATCCGCGGTCGAACCAGTACGTGAAGCTCCGCGGCGTGACCGTGGTGGTCACCCCTGGGTACAAGTGGATCGACGCGGCGACCATCGGGTCGAGCGACTTCGGAATGTTCGACCCGTGGGTCATCGGTAAGATCCGCTACATCGACCGCGACAACGGCTCCGGACTCCTGTTCCAGGGATCGGCCTGGAATCGGCAGTTCACGTACGACGTCGTCAGGATCTCCCTGCCGCGGCTGTGGGCCGGCCCGAACTACACCACCGGTGGGTTCACCGCGCAGGACGCCGCCTACGGCGTCCAGCTCAAGCAGACGTTCGTCGGCTCCAAGTTCGACCTGCGGGAGATCTTCCAGTACGTCAACGACATGGAGGTCGACGGCGCCGATTTCGACCTCGACGACGGCCGCGAGGTCAAACAGCGCTTCCGCAACAGCGTGGCGGGGCTCGCCTTCGGCGTCCGCCCGAGCTCTTGGGTCGAAATCGGAGGCTCCTTCTACAACTCCGTCTCCGACTCCGACCCGGTGTCCGCGCCGGCCAACTTCGGAATCGGCGGCTTCTCGCCGGTCCCGGCCGGGAAGCTCGACGATATTGCTTACTACCTGAACACGGACTTCAACGACATCGCCGGCTCGGGAGTCACGATCCGCCTTCAGGGATTCCACATCGGCGCGCAGTACGTGTCGATGATGGCCGCCCGCCGCGAATCGGACGTGCTCCTGACCGAGGGCCACGACGCGGCCTACATGTACCCGGGCCCGTCGAACGCCGCCTTCGGGGTGTTCTCCGGCAACCCGACGCGCCTGGGGATCGGCGGCTGGGACGGCAACGCCCAGCAGCTCGCCACCATCAACGTGGACAACGAATTCACGGACTTCGACGAGCCGATGGCCGAGACCGTCATCGGCTGGGAGGGCGTCACCATCGCCCCCGTGTGGACGAAGGGCGCCCTCGAGCTCTCAGGCGAGTACACCTACCTCAACTACGACACGAACTGGCAAGCGTTCGACGACGACGCCCGGCCCGTCAACAACACGATCTACCCGACCATGGAGGGGGACACCGGGGTCGGCCACAACTTCCGCACGGCCTATGCGCCCTTCCAGGACAAGCAGACGGACATCGCCCTCGCGAAGGTGAAGTACACGTTCGACGTGGGCAAGGGTCTGGATGTCTGGGGGAAAGTCAAGATGATCTCCGAGACGGACAACCGCCTCGACGACGAGCGCTTCCTACCGTTCCAGCCCGGCGACTGCCCCGGTGGCGGCGCGCCGTGTGCGAACGTGGTCAGGAACTACTCGCCCGGAAACTCGACCTCGTCGATCTACGGCAACCCGGGAGTGATCACGGTCGGACCGAACACGGGCTACCAGTGGAAGCCGTTCGACGACATCAGCGACGACGACAGGGACCTTTCCTACTGGATGACTCAGGTGGGGGCCGGGTACCAACTGACGAATGACCTGTATGGTGCGCTGGAGTGGAACCACTTCGACGCCGACCTCGAGGACGGCAACACGGCCCTGCAGGCGTACAATCTGCACGAGATGGCCTCCGGGCAGCACAGGAAGGACATCATTGGTGCGAAGCTTAAGTACAACGTCGGCGGCGCAGAGTTTGGCCTCGAGTTTCAGTACAATATGGCGAAGTTCGAGCCCGACTTCGGCGGCGGTTTCGTCCCGCAGGTCGCCGACACCGTGATCGCGGAGGCGCACAACGTGCCGGTCGGCTCGCGCGGCTTCACGGGTCGCTTCACCGGCTGGAACAGCCTCGAGGACAGGGA
>Ga0137427_10001262_pt1 | contig 11635 bp, 22 predicted proteins | sample EasRivERMZT700_2_FD_102309 | JGI IMG/M metagenome (GOLD analysis project Ga0137427, IMG submission 102309) | Soil microbial communities from meander-bound floodplain in the East River, Colorado, USA - East River MetaG ERMZT700_2 | ecosystem: Environmental > Terrestrial > Soil > Floodplain ...
ACCGGCGCAATCGCCTGGGACGCGCATCGCCAAAACGGCGGGCAAGTCGAGCAATCACTTTGGCAAATGTTCGCCTTCGACGATCACGGCGTCCATTACCTCAGTGCGGAGTGTCGCCGGTTTATGAAACTGATCGACGCTTGCGATCAACGGTTAAGCTGTCTCTGCCGCGAGATTGGCATCGACGAAGTTGAGCGCATGGCGTTGGAAAGGAACGATATAGTGCTGCATTGAGGCAAGCAGAAAGCGAGGATTGAGATGAGCAATATGAGTTACTGTCAATTCGAAAACACCTACCCCGATCTCAAGGACTGTTATGAGGATATGGACCGCGATGACTTGAGTGAGTCGGAACAAAAATACCGAGCTTATTTAATTAACCTCTGCAAAAAGATCGTCGAGGAGTATGGAGGTTGAAATGTACACGATGCCCAATGACTACACTGAGGCGTGCGATTGGGTAGCAGAAATGAGAGCGGAACTTGCTCGCGCCGTCATTGCGCAAGCGGAGAAGGAATGAGCTGTGACGTATTCTCCCTCTGCACACCATTTCGGCTTTACCAACCGAAATGTCGGACGGGGATGCAGCGCAACGTGCAGGAAGTAAGCTGCCCCAAACCCAAGGGTGTAATTGCGGCAACGTGGCCGGCGTGACCAACAGAGGGGATAAATACCGGCTTGTCATACGGAGTGAACATGAAGCGAAAACGAGAATCGAGCGAACCAGCGATGAGCCGTATCACCCGCACTATGGACCCAGTCGAGATCGACGGTTGCAAGTGCATCAAGGCAAGTGACCTAGCGATTTTGGTGCGCGTGCAGGACGATCTCGAAGTCTGGATTCCGCAGTCTTTGATTCACGATGACTCGGAAGTCTGGGAGGAAGGCGATGAGGGCGTGCTGATTATTCCTGAATGGTTCGCTTCTCAGAGGGGATTGATATGAGAAATATCGGCGGCAATCGAGAACGGCGCGGATCATACGATTATTGGGGATGCCGTGCCGATTATGACCACGAGCTCGACGGTGAAGCAGAGAAGCGGGCGCATGACGAAGGTGAGTGCCAGGGGTTGCCCTACTGTGATTACTGTTTGGATGACCAACGGCGAGCAGAGGAGGCATTAGGTGGCTGACAGAGACGACTTGTGTGAATTTGATGACGTGTTTGTCGAGGCAGAAACGGCTAGCGCGATCCTCTGCAACATCGACGGCGATAAATATTGGATACCCCAAAGTCAGGTACATGCGAACTCGGAAGTCTGGCATGTAGAGGACGAGGGCAAGTTAGTAATTACGCGATGGATCGCCGAGCAAAAGGGGCTGGCGTGACTGTTCTCATCTGTCCCGGCAAACGCAACCCGCACTCGCAAAGCAAGGCGCATGTTAGGCATCGTATGTGTGCGCTGTGCGAGGAAATCTCGCTGAAGCCGAGGGATTCGGATTACTGGATTTGTCATCGTTGCCTCAATCCACGGCGCTATGACGGGCGCGAGGACAAGCATTTGTTACACGAGAATAGGAGATCGATGGAGAGATTATCAACGTTTACAAACCACACTGAAAGGGCAAGGAAATGCTCGTTGAATTGATTACGAAAAACGCCGGTGAGTCCCAGCAAGAAAACGGCAAATATTTTCCTCGACCGTCGAGCGTTGGTCGCTGCATCCGAGCCCTCGTCTATCACGCGACTGACGTACCGGCCACAAAATTTCCTGACCGCACTCTATTGGTTTTCGAGGACGGCAACTGGCACGAAGAGCTGATCAAGGATCATATCCGCAAGACTGTTTATCGCCTCGACGAACTCAAGGGCGCCAAGCAGCGCATTTTTATCGCCATGATCGGCGACAAGAAGCTCGATGGCGAGATCGACGGCTTGATAACTGACCCCTTCGAATATACTCGCCTGCTCGAAATTAAATCGATCAATCATTTCGGTTTCGAGCGACTTAAAGACGAGCCGTTGGACGATCATAGACGCCAGGCCAATCTATATCTGCATGGTTTATCCAAAGCGGGCCTACCTATAGTTGAAGCCATTATCCTCTACAAGAACAAAAACACTGCGGCGATGAAGGAGTTTACGGTTTCCTACGACGAGGCTCAGGCTCTCGCCGACATCGCCATGTTCGAAGATATCGAGCGCATGGCGGCGGCCGACGAAATCCCGCCGAGGCCCTACAATTACGACGATTGCCAATGTTCCTACTGTAGATGGCAAGAACACTGCTGGAGCAACTACGTCGCGGAAGTCAAGGCGTTATCCGAGGACGTTGCGCTGGCCGAAGAACTCGAAACGACGGCACGTTATTACAAAGAGTTGGGCGCGCAGGAAACGGAAATCGGCAAGGAGCGCGATGTACTTAAAGGTCAGCTAAAAGCCGCGCTCAAGGAAGCCAACGCGCAGTCGGGCCGCGCCGGCGAATATCTCATCAGTATCAGCACCAGTGAGCGAAAAACGTATATCGATGAACTGGTGCCGCCAGACGCAATCAAAAAAGTACCATCTGAGCGATTCAACGTGAAATCAATGGTGAAGAAAGGAAAGACATGAGGATCATTAAATTTCGCGCCGAGAACATCAAAAAGCTCGTTGCCGTCGAGATCGTCCCCACCGGCAATATTGTGAAGATCACCGGCAAGAACAAAGCAGGGAAAACATCCGTGCTCGACGCAATATTTTGGGCCTTGGGCGGTCAGCAAAATATCCAGGAAAAACCGATCCGCAGCGGTCAGAAGAAAGCCGCCGTAGAACTCGACCTCGGCGACATCATCGTCAAGCGCAGTTTCAACGAGAGCGGGTCAACCGCGCTGGTGATCGAAAACAAGGACGGTCTGCGCTTCAAATCGCCGCAGACTATGTTGGACGGTTTGATCGGCAGACTAAGTTTCGATCCCTTAGAATTCATGCGGATGGATCAGCGCAGGCAATTCGAGACCCTGCGCGCTCTCACCGGTATCGACACCACAAAACTCGATCAACAGAGAGAGGCGCTCTACAAAGAGCGGACCGAGGTCAATCGTGACGCCAAGCGGCTCGAAGCACAGGAGGCCGGTATCGTAGTAGCATTTCTGCCACCAGTGGTTGATGAAAAGGAAACGGATGTTGCCGACTTGGTGGAGCAAATTAACGAAGCTGTGGCGCTGCAACAGAAGCGGGATGCTATCAAAGCAAAAGTTGCCGATGCCGATCGTAGGGAGGGCGAAGTAATGCGGGAAGTCGCCCACCTAAATGATCAAATCAGCAAGTTGAAAGCGCAGCTTGAGCAACAGGAAGAAACTCTGACAAGCGTTCGAGGGAGCTACGCTAACCTTACCGCCGACTATGACGCGATCACTGTCCCCGACATCACGTCGATCCAAGCCGAGGTCAGAGCGGCCGGCGAGAAAAACAAGCTCATCCGCCAGCGGCTAGCCGAATTCGAAAAGAAATCTGCCGAGGTTGAGCGCGCCGTCAAGGAAAAAGACCGGCTTAAGGCCGAATGGTTGGCTACAGAGGCCAAGGCCGATGATATCACCACGGCGATTGACACCATTGATCAGCAGAAGGCCGAGCTGATCGGCTCTGTGCAATTCCCGGTGGATGCCCTGGGCTTTGGTAATGGTGCCGTGACCTACAACGACCTACCTCTTTCCCAGGCTTCGGCTGCCGAGCAACTCAGGGTCAGCATGGCGATGGCGATGTCACTCAATCCAAAATTACACGTCCTAAGAATTACTGACGGCTCTCTGCTCGATTCCGAGTCGATGCGGATCATCGAGGAGATGGCTAACGACAGAGATTATCAGGTCTGGATGGAAGTGGTCGACGAGAGCGGCAAGGTTGGAGTCTATATCGAGGACGGTCAGGTCATGGCTGTAAATAGTGCGCACGAATCACAAGGGGATAATGACCAATGTACTGTCAATGCGGATGCGGCGGTCTAGCACCGATAGCAAAACAATCTTATTCAAAAATAGGTCACGTTAAGGGGCAACCGTGTCGCTTTATATTGGGTCATGCTCAAACGCGCCACGGACTATCACGGCGCAGAATATACAACATCTGGTTTAGAATGATGGCTCGCTGCTTCGACCCCAAGAGCAATCGTTACGCGAATTATGGAGGTCGTGGAATTACCGTTTGTGAGCGTTGGCGCAGCTTGACCGCATTCCATGATGATATGAGAGACCCTCCGGACGGGCTAACGCTGGAGCGTTGCGACAACGATGGTCATTATGAACCCGGCAATTGTAAGTGGGCAACCCGAATCGAGCAAGCGAGAAATATGAAGTCGAATTGTCGCATCACCTATCGCGGTGAAACATTAACGCTAGTCGAGTGGAGTGAGAGGTCCGGCATTCCATATGACCGACTGAAGCAGCGGATCAATAAATTAAAATGGCCCATTGACAGGGCTTTATCAGACGGGAGGCAATTATGAACTTCACGCGCATTAAGGGAGATAATAAGCCGCAAAACGTAATCCGATTACCGCGACTCGGAAAAATCCGGCTCGGTCTTCGTGTTGCCACAACCAATGGCGGTGAACGACCAAAAGAAGTTGACTACTTCGTCGTTCCCGACGAGGTGAAGAAAATGTTCGGTGATCGGCCAAAGGCATTGCCGGTAATGATCGCCGTCGAGAACGAAGAGATGTTTCTCCGACAGTATTATGCGGTGTATGGCGGCAATCAACGGCTGAAATGCCAAGGCAATGGTGAAGTTGCGGAGCGTCGTGACGACAAAGGGCACATAACCCAGGTCGCATGTCCATCACCGGAGTCCTGCGAGTTCGCGAAGCAATTCAAGTGCAGTGCCCGTATCGACATCATGCTGGTCCTACCCGACATCAACATGGGTGGGGTCTACCAGCTCTCGTCAGGATCGATCAATACCGACATCGATCTCAGAAGCGGCATCGAGATGGCGAAGTATTTGTTTGGCCGGATCTCGTGGGTGCCGATGATGATCAGCCGCGAGGAGCGTAAGATTCCCGATCCCGGCACCGGCAAGATGATGACGCACTGGCCGGTCAGACTTTACCCTATAGCCACCGTGGCTGAGGTTAATCAGATTCGCGGCGATACCACCAGAATCATTGAGCGACAGGATCGTTTCATGCTGCCGGAACCCGTCATTGAGGGGGATTTCAGGACCGAACTGGATGACAGCCAGCAGCCTAAGGACGGCGGCGAGCAAGCCGACAATGTTGTCGAATTTATCAGAATGATTCAAGAGGCAACGACGCAACAAGAAATTGATCGACTCTTCAAGTCGAACAACGCTGCGATCAATGCGCTGACACACAAGGAAAAGAGCAAGATCATCGAAGCGAAGCAGAAGCGCGAGACAGAGATAGAGAAAGCCGCGTAGCCAAAAGGTACAGAAGCTGGATTTGACGATGCCGAGCGGTCGGCGCTGGATTGGGCGATTTCGATAGTGACGGAGAAATTTGAGATTGATGATGGAAACTACCGGACCCCGGAAGCTAGGGGCCTAGACGAGTAGGGAGCTGAACCGAACATGGGTAGACCGAGCGATAAACGTCGCGCGGCTCAACGGCCGGGAAAGCGTGAGAGGGCACGGGTCAAGAAGCACCGTCGGGCGAAAGCTTGGGGCAATGTGCCTGGCGCCGGAACCTACACGCTCACTGCTGGCCGGAAGAAATGGACCGAGTTCCAGCGATCGAGGAGAAATCCTTTTTCATGGGGTCGCGATCTTTTAGCCCATCCTGCCGGTGAGGCAAATCCCGAAAGCGGAGAACAAACGCCAAACGGCCAGGCTATAAGGCGAGCCGGGAGTAGCGCCCCGGTCGGTAGTTACTTCAAGTTGAAGGCCAGATAGGGAAGGGGAAGAGGGCTGAGACAGATGCCGCGAATTAAAAGGTGGTTCCCGGTCAGTCACGACATCAACAGAGACCCTGAAATGTGGGAATTGTGCGCCAAGTTTGGAGACAAAGCGTTGCGTTGTTGGCTTGAAATTTTGAGCATTGCCGACCGTAACGAAGGGGAGCTTCAAGGGTCACTCAACAGCATATCAACGGCGGTTGCATGGGCTATCAGATGCAAGTCAGCGAAGACTCTACGCATACTCAACGGCATGATGACGATAAATTGGTTGCATGTCGACGGGTGTATCAAGGTGACTAACTGGGCGAAATATCACAAGACTTGGGAGCCTAAAAAACTCCTAGATGGCTCCCTCCCTTCCTATCCTAACCTTCCTAACCTTCCTTATAAGAATAAGAATAAGAATAAGAAGCCACTTTCAGTGGCTCCAATTGTGTTACCTGATTGGCTTCCGCAAAAAGAGTGGGATGAATTCAAAGCCCATCGTAAGCGCAAGCGAGCGCCACTGACAGACAGCATTGCCGGAAGGCTGATTCAGGTTTTACGGCAACTAAAAAACTTAGGACACGATCCGGCTCAAGTGCTAACGGAAGCCGTCGACAGAAATTGGACGGGCATCAAAATTGACTGGATCGATAAACCAGGGGGGTTGAATGGCAAAGATCAGAGACAACCAGCCGAACCAAAAGGCTTTGCAGGTCTCCGCGACTTCCTCAAAGCCCACGAGCGGTGAGGGATTCGCCAAAGCGTGGGCTAAACTCTGCGCGGCGTATCCACGCATGGAATTGAGCCAGGCAACCACTGAGGTTTATTACGAGCGATTGGGGCGATACGACTACGGAAAAATTATGGGGGCGGTAGATTTGGCAATCGGACGCTCGAAGTTTTTTCCAACCGTGGCCGAATTGCTGGAAAACATCGCGAACGGACATACACAATCATTGAGGATCGACGAACCGAGGCCGACCCCGGAAGAAGCGTCTCGGGTTTTAGAATCACTCAGAAAACTACTCGCAAAAGAAACAGTTGAGATGGACGCCAGGGAGCTCGACAAAGCTGAGGCGCGCAAAAAACTGCTCCGCGAACAGGCCAAGCAACTTGGAGTGAAAAGCAAGTGAGGCGTAAACTAATTAAAAAAAAGGAGAACGATATGGAACCAATAGATTTCAAATTTAACTTGGGAGATATTCTGAAAGATCGCATCACCGGATTCGAGGGGGTAGTAATTTGTCGCGCGCAATGGCTGGCGAACTGCAACACGTATGGACTCCAGTCTCAGAAGTTAAAAGAAGCGAAGCCGCTGGAACGACAGCACTTCGACGAGCCAAATCTGGAGCCTGTCGGACGAAATATTTACAAGGCGGTACGAGGCACAGGCGGACCAGAGCGTCCAGTGACGCAAACTAATCGGTAATCATGCCACGACACAAACTCAAAAAGAAAAAGCGCCGCTGGGTCAATCTCCCCGACATGCGCAGCTCGGCCACGATAGCCAGCGGGACCGCGAAAATACGCGCCATCATCGCGGCGAGTGAAAAGATGATCACTTACGAGCAGGCCGTTGAGAAGATCACGGTGGACGGGATTAGAGAGCGGAATCGGTATGAGAGAGAGCCGGGGGAAGACTAACAATGTCCAAACGTAAACACTTACTCGTCGAATGCGACCGTCACGCCAAGCGCTGGACGATGAAAGTCACCGGCTGGGATTTGGAGTCCCTGCAACTGTTGCAGACCTCGATAAAAGCCATAGCCCTGACGCGCAGGTTGGCCATTGTGAACGGTAGCGATCCGTTTGGGGATCATGGTAGGGCCGACGCGGTTGAGGCGCCTAGTAGCGAAGGTGGGCATGGGGAACTGATGGTGGCGGAGGTAGCTCAGTGAAATTCCGCCGAACCAGACAGCACTATATTTGCCCTCGATGTTTGAAAGTTACCGGATTGAAGGGGCCGCGCAATTGTCGGCTAGGCAGGTGTCGCAAAAAGAAGAATCCGTATTTGAAACGCGGGTGATCAAGGTGATCCGAGCAACAACGTTTGGGCAGGAAATGATGGGGGCAACATAAATGAGCAGAAGCGGATATCACGAAGATTGCGAAAATTTAGATTTGTATCGTCACTCTGTAGAGCGAGCGATCAAAGGAAAGCGCGGTCAGGCTTTCTTGTGCGAACTTGCCGATGCACTTGACGCCATGCCGGTTAAGCGACTAATCGCCGAGCATCTAATCGATGATGTCGGCGAGGTATGCGCGATCGGCGCGGTATGCAAGGCGCGCGGTATAGATCTAGGCAAAGTGTATGAAGATGATTCGCAATCAATAGCTGATGCTGTTGGTATCGCTCGCGCACTAGCCGCCGAGATTGCGTGGATGAACGATGAAGAAAATTATGATCCAGAAACACCTGAACAACGTTGGGTGAGAATGCGCGAGTGGGTTAGAAGAAATATTGAAGGGAGTTAACATGGACACACAATTAATTTCAATGGAGCCGGCGAAGGCGAGGGAGGCATGGAAAAATTACCGCGCCGCAATCAAGCGCAAACATACCAAGGAAGATGAAATTTTGATGCGCGGCTACAAACATCTCGCCAAAGGCAAGCAGATTCTTGACTTGATCGATGTCATGAAAACGGCTGGCGTGGATCGCCTGGGGCGCCCCCAGTTGGCGATCGCGCGGGCTAGCTGGGAGAAATGCTGGCTATACAAATCGTTTAGCGGGACGAGATTTTCAAAAGAGCGATTGCCACGATCTTACGCCACTCATTCCATGGTGAACGTTTCCGTTCAAGCATTGCCGCATAAAAGAGCAACTATCGCCAATCTGTCCGCCCGCGTCCCACAGATCCCGCCGCAGTTCAAACCGCATGGATCGCTCGACAATTTTCATATTCTTTGGGATGCCACTTGGGAGCAGGAACCGCCGAGCGATCCAATATTACTCCGGCATCTCGGACGGAATGTCTATGCGGTGCTGGCTAGCTGGGATCTTACGCCTTTGGAAAGGGCGCTGTTGAGATGAATTCGAGGTCCACATTCCGCAGACGCAACAAATATGGCGCGGTCAAGGTTGAGGCGGATGGGTTTACTTTCGACAGCAAGGCTGAACACGCGAGATACCAGCAACTTAAACTCTTGCAGAAAGCCGGCAAAATCGGGCACATCACCGTTCATCCTCGCTATGAGATCAATCCGTGGGGTGAAAGGATTTGTATCGTCGAGCTAGACTTTTCGTATCCCGATTGGGAAACACATCTTGTCGTCATAGAGGACGTCAAAGGCGTGGACACTGCGCTGTCAAGGCTTAAACGCAAGCTCGTTGAAGGGCAGCACGGATTTCAGGTGTCGGTGATAAAAAATCAGTAGGTGAAACATGAACGCGGATATGGAAACCACAGTCGGTAAATTGGCATGGCACGTACACCATAACAAATTGTGCGAGGTGTTAATTGAGCCCATCGAGAATCGAATTGAGTATATTAAACTAAACAAACCGCCAGGTGAGATTGAGATACGATTACGCCTGCTCAAAATTATGAGGGGGCCGCTATCTGATGCTATCGAGCAGGCTTACTGGGCATGGAAGCAGGCTGACCAGGCATTTGAGCAGGCTGACCAGGCATTTGAGCAGGCTGACCAGGCATTTGAGCAGGCTGACCAGGCACGGAAGCAGGCTTACCAGGCATGGAAGCAGGCTTACCAGGCACGGGATCAGGCTGCCAAGGCATTTGAGCAGGCTGCTAAGGCATTTTTACAATTGCCGGAATTGGCTGCCTTGCACGAGCAAGAGTGTCCGCATTGTCCTTGGGATGGAAAAACGATTTTCCCGACCGCTAAGAAAGCAGGTGAAGCGTGACCATCAGCGCGAAAGTAAAACGGGCGTATAAAGACTTGCGCAGTTTTGCCGGTGAAAATCACCCGCTTGAACCTCTCGCCGACGCCTTCCGTCACGAGCGGGCGATGAGAAAGAAAGAAAAATGGGATCACAGTCATCGATGCGCGGATAATTTAGACTGGAAACCCGGCAGTAGGCTATGCGCCGATCCCTGTCACGTCTGGACCTATGCCAAATGGGAAGAGGAAGTCGATCGAGAATTAACCAAATAACCCGCTGCGGCGAAAGCCGGGGTGACTCCGCCTGATAAGCGGAAGGTCGCCGCTGGGGAATGCGGCCAGCGGGTTAGCAAATCGGGTCGTGACTCATTTTGAAAGGGCAAATGAATGTGGATTTCGCCGAATGCTATGATTTGGAAGATGATATTTACTATGTCACCTTCAATACCGGGGAACCTTCTTACTGTATCGAAGTAGATGACGTATTATTGGTCGAAGTCGGAATGTTCACCAAAATGCCCACTGGTTTTAGAGTTCTTAATTTTAACAAAAACAAAGTGGCGATGATAAAATTCACTGCTGGCGTGACCAATCGTCTATGGTCGGTTGAAGATATTGCGGATTTGCTGGATTCAAAATGAGTCACACCGCAAATCGCCAAGGAGTTGAACGAATGAATCCAAACGTATCCATAGGCGTCAAACCCGATTGTCCACGGTGCGGAATGATGCGCGCTGGCGTGCTGATTAGCCGCACGGCTTACACTGGACGATGGCATTGCTGGGATTGGCGATGTTGGCATATTTGGACGACGACAAATAGTTGGCCGAGGAAGTGGAGAAGGAGTTAAGCCATGACCGATTGCCGTTGCGATATGGTTTTCCAAGTTTGTCATTTGTACATACCCAATTGTGCACCATCGACAACAGCGGGCGGAAACAATTTTCTGACTGTGCAGCAATACGAATGTCTGCGCTGCGGTAAACGCTGGGGATATCTCGCCAATGGCGTCAGGCTTGTCGAGGAGCCCAAAGTTTTAAGGATTGGAACGTGACCGATGCTGATTGGAAGTAGGAGCGTGACCCATGACCGACAAAGCCGATAAAGACGCGGAAGAGTTGTTGCCTAATGCGTGGTGGGCACGTCCCGCCGTCGCAGCCAAACTGCGCGAGCGGGATAGGGAAATTGCAACAGCTCGACGACGACATTCTGCGGTGCATTGGCAACGGGCTGCACTGCGCGAGCGGGATAGTTTAATTGCAACAGCAGAAGCGCTGAACAAATCACTAAGAGAGGCCCTAGATCATCAAGGAGCTGAAATCGACCGGCTAAAAGCGGAGAACGCCGCGCAGTACATCCAGGGGCTAGAGTGGGCGAAGCAAAAAGCACTTGAACTTCGCGGTGGGTACAAAACGTGCATTTTTATCGCCAATGTGATTCAAGCCGAGATTGACCGCGTGAGGAAGTCGAGAAGGAGTTGAGCGAGATGACCGACCAAGCCTCTAAAGACGTCGAGGAGCTGAAGCGGGATGAGCGAGTCCGGTACTGGAAAAATCTGCACTGGAAGCTGGCTGATAGATTTGACGAGTTGGATCATAAAACGACTGTCGAAATCGAGCGGCTTAAAAGTCTGGCAACCTGCGCTTGCGGTGATGGATTTACTGCGACCGACCCTGGTATTTGCGGAAATTGTAAAGTGGGTTTGAGCGTGCAGATTGATCGAATGGAAGCGGAAGTTGAGCGCCTGAAAGCGGAGAATACTTCACGGTTGGAGGCGCTAAAAACAATTGCCGATTGGCGGTTTAATTTTATGGGTGACTGTGTAGCGGATGCACGGCGGATTGCGCAACACGAGATCGACCGCGCTAAGGGAGAGCAAAATGACGGGTGATAAAATCACGGTAACGACACTCCAAATCCTCATCCACGGCCGCATCCTCGCCGCCGTGCGCTGCCCGAAATGTCCCGGCAA
>Ga0137427_10001267_pt1 | contig 11613 bp, 7 predicted proteins | sample EasRivERMZT700_2_FD_102309 | JGI IMG/M metagenome (GOLD analysis project Ga0137427, IMG submission 102309) | Soil microbial communities from meander-bound floodplain in the East River, Colorado, USA - East River MetaG ERMZT700_2 | ecosystem: Environmental > Terrestrial > Soil > Floodplain ...
CGATCGCGATGTCGGTGCCCGTGCCGATGGCCACGCCAACGTCGGCCTGCGCGAGCGCCGGCGCGTCGTTCACGCCATCGCCGACCATCGCCACCACCCGGCCGTTGCTCTGCAGGCGTTTCACCTCGTCCACCTTGTGCTCCGGCATCAATTGCGAAACGACGCGCTCGATCCCCGCGCGACGCGCGATCGCTTCTCCCGTTTGCTGCGAATCGCCCGTGAGCATTACGACGTCAAGCCCGAGCGCGCGCAGCCGTCCGATGGCGTCGATCGACGAAGGGCGAATCGGATCTTCGATTCCGAGCACACCCAACGCGCGCCCCCCCGACGCGACGAACGCCGTCGTCTTGCCCTCCGCCGTCAATCGGGCCGACTCCCCCTCCAGCGCGCTCACGTCCACCCCATGCGCCTTCATCAGACTCGCATTGCCCACCAGTGTCTCCACGCCCGAGACGCGCCCGCGAACGCCGCGCCCGGTTTCCGATGCGAACTCCTCCACCGCCAGAAGCGCGAGCTTGCTCTCACTCGCTCTCCGTCCGATGGCGTCCGCCAGTGGATGCTCCGAAAGACGCTCCACGCTCGCGGCGCGCGTGAGCACGTCCTGCGGATCGACATTGGCCGCCGGCACGATGTCCGTGACTGTCGGCCGCCCTTCGGTGACGGTTCCTGTTTTGTCGACGACGACCGTCTGCACCGCGCCCGCCCGCTCGAGCGCGCGCCCTCCCTTGATCAGGAGCCCCAGCTCCGCCGCGCGCCCCGTCGCCACCATCACCGCGGTCGGCACCGCCAGCCCCATCGCGCACGGACAGGCGATGATCAACACCGCCACGGCCGCGGACAGTCCGCGCGCCATGCTGTTCGGTCCCCCCATCACGACCCAGACGACGAACGTCACCACCGCGATCGACAACACGGTCGGCACGAACACCGCGCTGATCCGGTCCGCGAGATTCTGGATCGGCGCGCGCGTCGCCTGTGCGTCGCGCATGAGGCGCACGATCCGCGCGAGCGCGCTCTCTTCGCCCAGTGTCGTCGCCGTCGCTTCGAGCGCCCCGGTACGGTTGATGGTTCCGCCGAACAACGGCGAGCCCGCCCGTTTTTCGACCGGCGTGGACTCGCCGGTGAGCATCGACTCGTCGACCGCGCTCGCTCCGCCGCTCACCATGGCATCCACCGGCACGCGCTCCCCGGGGCGCACGATCACCGTGTCGCCGCGGCGCACCTGTGCCACCGCGATGTCGACGTCTCCCCCGTCGCGGCGCACTCGCGCGGTGGCCGGCTGCAGGTCGATCAACTTTCGCAGCGCGCTCGACGTCCGCCGCTTGGCCCGCGCCTCCAGCGCGTTGCCGGTGAGCAGCAGAGCAATGATCAGGATCACCGCTTCGTAGTAGACCACCGGGGTCACGCCGTGGCTCGACAGCCATGGCGGCGCCACCGTCGCTGTGGCCGACAGTGTGAATGCGGCCCCCGTTCCGATGGCGATCAGCGTGTTCATGTCCGCGCCGCCGTGACGAAGTGCGGTCCACGCCCGCGTGTAGAAGTGACGCCCCGCCCACAGCATCACGACCAAGCTCGCCGCGAGGAGCGCCCACCAGACCGCTGGAGCGCGTCCAGCCGCCGGCATCGTGCTCGACATCGGGAGCAGCATCGGCCCAACCATCGCCGCCGCACCGATGATCAAACTCACGACTGCCTTGAAACGCAGCACTCGAAACTCGTCGTCGCGCGCCCGGTCCAGCGCTTCCTGCTCCTCGAACGCCGTTCGCGTGACTTCCTCGCTCGGCAGCTCCGCGCCGTAGCCGGTGGATCGGATCGCGTCGACCAACACGGCCGGCTTGGCGACGGTGGGATCGAACGTCACCGTGGCCGCGTTGGTCATGAGATTCACCGAGGCTTCACGGACGCCCGGTGTTTTGGTGAGGGCACGCTGCACGCGGCTCTGACACGCGGCGCAGTGCATCCCGCTCACTGGAATCGTCAGCTCGACGGTGGTCCCCCCGTCGGTCTTGCCCTTGGTCGACATCGCTCCTCTACCGTTTCGGGCTACGGATAGAAGTATACCCCCCGGGGGTATGGGAGCGGGGCTGTTGGGCTGCTCGGCGGCTGGGCGAAGGCGGGCTGCTGCGCGGCTGGCTTCGCCCAACAGCCCAACGGCCCAACAGCCTAGGTAAGGGCGTCTACGATCCTTATCGCCGCCTTTCCGTCCCACCCCTCGGGACAACGCGCGCCGGGCTCCAGACGCCCCGCGGCCACAGCACCCTCGAACGACGCCATGATCCCCGCCTTGGTGAGCGGCCACGGCGCCATCCTGTTCGTGCCCTCGGTGACCGTGATCGGCCGCTCGGTCTGCTCGCGTAGCGTCACACAGGGCACCCCCAACGCGGTCGTCTCCTCCTGAATCCCCCCCGAATCCGTGAGTACCACCGCCGCGCCGTCGTTCAGGGCGAGCATATCGAGGTACGCCAACGGTTCGATCGACATCAGCCGATCGAGCATTCCCGTGAGCCCGAACGACTCGGCGTTGCGCTTCGTCCGCGGATGGACAGGAAGAACCACCGGCATTCGCTCGGCGACCGCGGCCAGCCCTTCGAGCACCGGGCGCAGCGTGTCCGGAGAATCCACGTTCGACGGACGGTGCAGCGTCGCCACCGCGTATTTCCCGGGCTGCACTCCGAGCCGCTTGAGCAGATCGAGCTCGCGTGCCTTGGGCAGCGCACGAAACAGGGTGTCGATCATCACGTTGCCCACGAAGACGATCCGCTCGGCGGGAATCCCTTCCGCCAGCAGATTCGGCTTGGCGTCGTGCGACGGCGTGAGCAGCAGATCCGCCAGGCGATCGGTGAGCACACGATTGACCTCTTCCGGCATGCGCCAATCGTTGGCTCGCAGGCCCGCTTCAACGTGCGCGATCTTGCAGCCGATCTCTTCTCTGAGCTTGGAGGCAACGAGCGAGCAGGCGAGCGTGGAGTTCACGTCTCCCACCACGACGACCCAAGACGGGCGCGCCTTCATCAGAACCGGTTCGAAGGCTTCCATCACGCGCGCGGTCTGTTGCGCGTGTGTTCCCGATCCGATGCCGAGGTTTTGGTCCGGGTCGCGGATGTCGAGGTCGCGGAAGATCGCGTCCGACATCTGCGTGCTGTAGTGCTGTCCCGTGTGAAGCAGAAACGACGCCTGCCCCCGCCGTTCCAACTCGGCGAGTATCGGCGCGATCTTCATGAAATTGGGACGCGCGCCGGCAACCACGAGCACCGGCGCTTGGGTGCGCTGGCTGGATGTGGTCATGGGCGCACCAGAACGGGACGTGGCGACGTTGGCGGGTGTCATCTAGGGTCTGAGCGTGGTTGAAACCTAGACGCCGCGCGGGGTTGAGAAGCAACTGGGGCGATGGGGCGATGGGCGACAAGCGAACGCCCGGTCGCCGCAGTCGCCCAAAAAAAAGAGCGGCAGCGCGAACTGATCGCCCTGCCGCCCAGCGGCCCAAAAGCCCAGCAGCCTGCCTCTCAGATCGTCGTCCACCTCCACACCACCGCCTTGAGCGCGGCCGCGAACATCGCCAGTTCCGCCGCCGCACGCGACCGGAACACCGTCGCGATCGCCAGCTTCCGCCGCGCGAACCACCGCGATTTCGTCGTGACGCCAAGCGCGTCGGCAAGCTCGCGCCCGTTGCGCCACCGGTCGTCGCGATCCTTGAGGAGGCAGCGCTCGATCGCCGCGCACAGCACGACCGCCGGCTTCTCCAGCCGGTCCGCCAACGGCTCATGCGCGTCGGCGATGTGCTTTGCCGCGAGCGTTTCGAACGTCAGGCCGTCGAACGGAAGCCCGCCCGAGAGCATGTAGTAGCCCAGCACCCCGAGCGAATAGAGATCGCTTCGACCGTCGATGTCTGGCTCCCCCGCGGCTTGCTCGGGGGACATGTAGTGCGGTGTGCCGAACGCGCGCGACGAATCGGTGCGAACCGGATCGAGCGACCTAAGCAGCGCGACGCCGAAGTCCGTGAGCATGGCGCGCCCGGTCGTGCGCTCGAGCAGGATGTTCTCGGCCTTGAGATCGCGATGGACGACTCCTTCCCCCTGCGCGTAGTCGAGCGCAAGCGCGAGATCGCGCAGGATGCGCTGCGTTTCCTCGGCCGGAACGGTGCCGTCGCGACGCAGCCGGTCGCCGAGGGATTCGCCATGCACGTACTTCATGACGATGTAGACGAGATCGTCCGCTTCGCCGAACGTGTGAACCGGAACGATGTTCGGATGGCTCAGCCGTGCCGTCATGCGCGCTTCGCGACGGAACCGCTCGCGGTGCTCCTCGGACTCGCTGAACTCGCGGCGCAACACCTTGATCGCCACGAGACGATGAAGCGCGACGTCGCGCGCGAGGAACACGACGCCCATGCCCCCGCGGCCGATCTCGCGGACGATCTGGAAATGGGTACTCAGATGTAGGGTGATCTGCTCGCGCTCCCACTCGCCCTCGAATGCGATCGACTCCCAGTCGGTCGGGAGTTCGAGCGTATCGGCGTAGGGATCGACAAGCTGAGACAGCGGGCTCATGGCACTCTTGCTTTAGTGATTCGAAGGACTCACACCTTCAGACACCGGTTCCTTCGAGAGGGTTTGCCAAAGGAAGGAGCGTGCCGGCTTTTCTCCGTACGGATGTTGTTGGCGGAAGGTTACTTACTCCCGGCGGCCGCCCTCCACGTGGACGGTACAGTGTCCGAAAATGGGACGAACTGTGCGTCGCTGAACATGAACGACGCCGCGCGATTGCTAACTTTTTGTATGTTCGGTCGTCCTGACGGCGTGGACGCATACACGCGCATTACCGCTCAATTACGGTCGGAGCCGAGAACCTGGCTCGTGACCGGAGCCGCTGGGTTCATCGGATCGAATTTGCTCGAGGCGCTCCTGCGGCTCGACCAGACGGTCATTGGACTCGACAACTTCGCAACCGGCCATCAGCGCAACATCGACGAGGTGCTGTCGAACGTCGGATCGCGCGCCGCGGCCCGCTTTCGCCTGATCGAAGGCGACATCACCAACGTCGACACCTGCAACACGGCGTGCGACGGGGTGCAGCACGTGTTGCATCAAGCGGCGCTGGGCTCAGTCCCGCGTTCGATCAAGGACCCGATCACGTCCAACAAATCGAACGTTGACGGTTTTCTGAACATGCTCGTCGCGGCGCGCGACGCGGGCGTCGCCCGCTTCGTGTACGCCGCCTCGAGCTCGACATACGGCGACCACCCCGGTCTTCCCAAAGTCGAGGACAGGATCGGCCGACCGCTCTCCCCATACGCGGTCACGAAGTACGTGAATGAGCTGTACGCCGACGTCTTCGCGAGCGCGTACGCATTCACAAGCGTCGGTCTTCGCTATTTCAATGTGTTCGGCCGGCGCCAGGATCCGTACGGTCCCTACGCGGCGGTGATCCCGCGTTGGGTCGCCAACCTCCTCCGCGATCGCCGCTGTGTGATTTTCGGCGACGGTGAAACGAGTCGCGATTTCTGCTACATCGACAACGTTGTCCAGGCGAACATCCTGTCCGCCGTCGGTGAGCGTCAGTCCGGCACGCACAGCGTCTACAACGTCGCCTACGGCGCGCGCACCACGCTCGCCCAGCTCTTCGAGATGCTTCGCGACGGCCTCGTTTCGTACCGCCCTGAAATCGCCGGCATGAGCCCCGACTACGACGAGTTCCGTCCGGGAGATGTCCGCCACTCCGAAGCCGACGTCTCCAAGGCGCGCCGGGAGCTCGGCTACTCGCCGACTCACTCCGTCGCGCAGGGCATCGCCGAAGCGCTCCCCTGGTACGTCGAGAACGTCGACAGCTACGAACGGGCGTCGGTCTAGCCCCTACCGGACAATCATCCCCGTAAACACGTACTGCTGGAGCAATACCAGCAGGCCGACCAGCGACGCCAGCACGATGCTGTGAAAGAACACGAAGCGCAGGATGCGCCACTCGTGTCCGACGTATTTCGTCGCGGTGCTGGCCACGACAATGCTCTGCGCATCGATCATCTTTCCCATCACGCCGCCTGAGCTGTTCGCGGCCGCCATCAGCACGGGACTCAATCCCAGCTTCTCGGCGGTGATCCGCTGCAGACTGCCGAACAGCACGTTGGATGACGTGTCGCTCCCGGTGAGCGCGACGCCCAGCCAGCCGAGCATCGTTCCAAAGAACGGATACAGAAATCCGGTATGTGCGAACGCGAGTCCTAAAATCGCGTCTTCCCCCGAATACCGCGTCGTGAAGCCGAGTGCCATCATCGCCGAGATCGTGAGCAGCGACCGCCATACGACGACGACCGTCTCGCGATAACGCCGGGCGAGGTCCCTCACGCTGTAGCCAAGCATGAGCCCGGAGAGCACCGCTGCGATCAGGATCGCCGTGCCCGACGCCGACAACCAGCTGAAGCGAAAGACCGCCGCCTCCGGCGCTACGTTCGGCGCGACGACGGGTGGAACACGCTGGACCATCTTGTCGAGCCCCGGAATCGGGATCAGCGGCTCCGAGAGGTGGTTGAGGAAACCCTTAACCTGCGGCGTGCCCCACGCGAACACGACGACCACCAGAATCACCCACGGCATCACCGCGATACGCATCGAGGTCTCGCTCGTCGCCCTCTGGCCCATCGCGCTGGTGGCGCCGCTTCGCCACCACTTCAGGAAAAGTGCGAGGCAGAGCATCGAGCACGCCGCGGCGATGATGTCGACCAGCCACGGTCCGTGATAGTTGGAAACGAGGAACTGCGGAATGGCGAACGACACCCCCGCGACGAGCAGCGCCGGCCACACCTCGAACATCCCGCGTATCCCCGAGTGCGCGGCGATCAGCCAGAACGGAACGATGACCGAGAAAAACGGCAGCTGACGCCCTACCATCGCGCTCAACGCGTGGAGGTCGAGCCCCGTGACTCCCTGCAACGCGATGATCGGCGTGCCGAGCGCCCCGAACGCCACAGGGGCCGTGTTGGCGATGAGCGAGAGCGCCGACGCTTCGAGCGGAGGAAAGCCCAGGCCGATGAGCATCGCACCCGTGACCGCCACCGGGGTCCCGAAACCCGCCGCTCCCTCGAAGAAGGCGCCGAAGCAAAACGCGATGAGCAAGAGCTGCAGCCGTCGGTCGACGGTGATCCCCATGATCGTGCGCTGAAGCGCCGCGAACACGCCGCGCTCCTCCGTGATGCGGTACAGGAACATCACGTTGATCACGATCCAGCCGATCGGCAGAAAACCGTACGCCGCGCCGTAGACCGCGGTGCGCACGGCCATCCCGGCCGGCATTCCAATTACCCAGATCGCGACCGCCAACGCCGCTGCCAACCCCGCCACCGCCGCGACGTGCGCCGGAATTCGGCGCCACGCGAGCAGCCCGAGGAGCACGACGAGCGGAAGCGCCGCGACGATGGTCGACAGCGGTCCGTTGAGGGGATCGTAGTTCTGTTGCCAAGGCATGGGCGGCGTAATTCTAGAGCCCGCTGCCTGGGTGGCGATAGAAGGGAGAACGGGAAAACGGGAAAGCGGTAAAACAGGAGAACGGGGCGCTCGCACCGCCCACCTGTCTACCTGTCTACCTGTTCTACCTGTCTCCCTGCCCCGCGCCCGCTACCGTTCACGATGATCTTCTCGCGCTTCGCTCGTCCTGAGGTCATGCCGCCGCTCCCGCGCCGACTCTCGCTTCCCGCCCCCGCTCACCGCGCCCGCGCAACGCTCCCGCGGACCATTGCCGTCGTCCTCGTCGCGGCGTTGTGGACCGCACCCGTCGACGCCCAGGACACCACGTCCGCCAAACCAAAGAAGAAAGCCCCGACCCGCACCGCCGCCGCTCCCGCACCGAAGACGCCCCCGCCCGAGTGGCCCGTCCCCACGCCGCCACCGCTCGACGGATCCATCCTTCCCGCCAAGCGCATCATCGCGTTCTACGGAAACCCGCTCTCCAAGCGGATGGGGATACTCGGCGAGCTGAAACCCGACTCGATGCTCGCCAAGCTCGATCGTGAAGTCGCCGCGTGGACCGCCGCCGATCCGGAGACGCCCGCGCAGCCGGCGCTCCACCTGATCGCGGTCGTCGCCCAGGGTTCACCCGGCCGCGACGGCAAGTACCGCCTGCGAATGGACAGCGCCCTTATCGAGCGCGTTTACGGATGGGCGCGACAGCGGAACGCCCTGCTCTTTCTCGACGTGCAGGTCGGCAAGAGCACGCTCCAGCAGGAGCTCCCCGCGCTGGCGCGCTTCCTCGAGCGCCCCGACGTCCACCTCGGCATCGATCCCGAGTTCTCGATGAAGCGCGGCGACCCGCCGGGCAAGCGCATCGGCACCTTCGACGCCGTCGACGTCAACTACGCCACGTCGTTTCTCTCCGAGCTGGTGACGCGCAAACAGCTCCCCCCCAAGGTGCTCGTCATCCACCGCTTCACGCGCGACATGCTCACCGGCTACAAGCGCATCACGCTCGATCCGCAGGTGCAGATCGTCATCGACATGGATGGCTGGGGCCCACCCTTCCTCAAGCGGGACTCGTATCGCGCGTACGTGTATCGCTATCCGGTGCAGTTCACCGGATTCAAGCTCTTTTATAAGAACGACACGAAGAAAGGGCACAAGCTCATGTCCCCCGCCGACGTGCTCGCATTGCACCCGAGACCGGTCTACATCCAGTACCAGTGATCGCCTAGCCGGCGACCGTCACGACCGGTTCGTTCCGCACCTCAAAGTTCACCGAGTTGGCGATGAAGCATTGGTCGTGCGCCTCATGGTGCAGCGCCACCGCTCGGTCCACATTGGCCGCGTTCGCCTGGGCTATCACGACGCGGGGATGCAGCGTGACCTCCGTGAACCGCATGCGCCGGTCCTTGATGGTCATCGTCCCCGTCGCGTCGTCCTCGTAGCTCACGACCGCGATCCCCGCCCGCGCACACTCCGCCAGATAGCTCAGCAGGTGGCAGCTCGACAGCGACAGCACGAGCAGCTCTTCTGGGTTGTAGAGCGCCGGATCCCCCCGGAAGTGCGGATCGGCGGAACAGGTGATCGGCGGCTTGTCGGCCGACCGAAACTCGTACTCGCGCGAGTAGCTGTTGTACGACGTCGTCGCCCCATGCCGGGCTCCGGTCCAGGTCAATCGCCCCGCGTATCGATGCGTGTGCATCGTCCCCGGGTCACCCGTTCGCCCGTTTTCCCATTTGCCCCTTCTCCCGTTTCTCCATCGAAAGCGACGTCGGCCCCGCCGACAACAGCCGACAGAACTCTCTGATATAGAGCGGCGTCGTCTGTTGCCTCAACACCCCCGCGCTCCACTCGCGCATGAGACCGTGCTGCGTGAGGCGGATCGCGCGCACCGCGCCGCTGGCCACCTGCGGCTCCGCCGCCCATCGCGCCAGCACGCTGATCCCAAGCCCGGCCCGCACCATCTCGAGCATCGCCTCCGTGAGCTGGATCGCCGTCACGCGCCGCGGCATCACTCCCGCCGGCCCGAGCACGCGCCGCACGATCAAATCCTCCGCCTGAAGCGGAGTGTACACGAGCAAATGCTCGTCGGCGAAGTCCTCGGGTCGCACAAATGCCGCCTTCGCGAGCGGGTGTGACGGCGCCGCGACGACGACCATTTCGTCCTCGAACAGCGGTGTCGACTCGATGCGGTCGTCGCGCACCGGGTTATGCATGATCGCGACGTCGATCTTTCCCGCGAGCAACGCCTCGATCGGACGCCGGGTCGCTTCGGCGACCACTTGCACCTCGACCTTGGGGCACCGTCGGCCGAACTCCTCGAGGATCGCCGGCAGCCAGTGGTACGCCGTGTAGCACTCCGTCGTGAGACGCAGCACGGCTTCCTGTCCCGCGGCGATGCGCTTGAGCGTTCCCTCGGTGCGACGAAGGATCGTGAGCGTACGCTTCGCCGCTTCGAGCAGCCGCTCGCCAGCCACAGTCGGAACGAGCCGGCGACCGACGCGATGAAAAAGCGGCGTGCCCAATCGCCGCTCCAGCTCGTTCAACTGATGGCTGAGCGCGGACTGCGTGAGGTTGAGGTGTTTGCCGGCGTTGGTGAGCGTGCCGTACGACGCCACGGCCTCGACGAGTCGCAGATGCTTCACTTCGAGAATCACGGTAATCCTCCCACGTCACCTCGTCGAAATGTACGACCGGCACCGAGCCCCAGATGTCAAACGGGGTGCGTCAGGGAATGCCGGGAAACGGGCTGTGACTTCCGACCAACCGCTGGACGCAGATTGCGCAGAATCCGCAGGGCGTCGCAGCACCGACGTGACTCCGGTCAGTGGGATCGCGGTATAGCAGAGACGGCCTTCAACAGTCAACGAAAGTTTCCTTGGTGCCGCCGTTGCAGCGCCGCTCTGCGTCATCAGCGTATTCAGCGTCCTGCTGTTTCGGCCTATAGACGTCGCCTGACCAATGGATAGTGCGCGACATGCCGTGAAACCAACGAAATGTCGTTCTCGTTAGCATGAATCCGTTTCATGGCACGTGGAAGGGGATGTGTTCCCTGGCGGAGGTCGGTTTGTGTAAGAGATCGATGCAAATTGTGCTCGTTCGTCCCGCTCGCGACGGCAACCCGTCCGGTCGTGGCGGCAAAACCTCTCGGCCCGCGCGGCGTTTCTCCCGCCGACATTACAAAGACGTTCCGACGCTGTGATTTGTCCGTCGACGACGGCAAACGGACCGCTCGTCGCGGCAAAACTGACGACAGATTGTCGCTACAGTGTTTGCTCGCCGCGGTAGGCGGAAAGACCCGCGGCACATCCACCGATCACGGCGAATAGACCGATCAGTGTGAACACCGGCGCGATCACACTGTGTGAGCGCACGATGAAGGCCTCCGACGGATGCCTCGGGTCGTACCACGCCGTGTACTGCCCGCCGACCGAGAAGCGCGCCGTCACACGATAGGCCCAACGGCCGCTGCGGCTTTCGTTCACCGGCAACGTGCGGCTCGACGTGTACCAGTGATCATCCACCGCATAGCGGTAGACAACGACCGGGCGGTACGTATTGCCGTCGGAGTCGAAGTTCGTCTCGACAAGCGTCCGTAGCACGGTCGCCTGTACCGGTTGCCACTCCGACATCCGACGATACTCCGTCACGACCATCCGTCCACCGATTCCGGCGAACACGGCGCCGAAGACGCCGAACATCAGCGCTATGGCAATGATCGCCTTTCGTCCCTGCCGGACGATCGCGTGTGGAGAGGACGCTCCGCCAGTGCTCTGAGTGTCCTCGGGCAGGTCGAGAAAACCGCTGATCCGATTGGCGAACGCTCGTTTCGACTCGAACCCCGACGTGTAGTACGACGAAAGCGGGAGGACGCGACCATCGGTGAGTCGCACCACGACACGCCACGTGCTCCCATCGTCCGACGACTTGGATTCGTCGACCTGTGCCGCGACCACGTCCCGCAGCGGGTACTCGTCATAGCGACCGCTCAACCGCCCGTTCCAGAGTCGGCGGCGCGAGACGACGAGCCGTTTCTCGCCTCGATTGAAGTGGAGCGTGGTTATCGCCGGGACCAGGACGAGCATCAGGCCGATTCCCAGGGACACTGTTCCGGCAATCGACGACGCCACGCTGTTGGTGCGAAATCCGACCCAGAGCAGGGCCGCGCCCA